>Ga0066903_100002619_pt1 | contig 14228 bp, 12 predicted proteins | sample PanSoiMetaGPlot1_FD_67491 | JGI IMG/M metagenome (GOLD analysis project Ga0066903, IMG submission 67491) | Tropical forest soil microbial communities from Panama analyzed to predict greenhouse gas emissions - Panama Soil - Plot 1 (version 2) | ecosystem: Environmental > Terrestrial > Soil >...
CCCCCTGTCATTCTGAAACGCGCGCCTTTTGCCGACGAAGAATCCCTTGTAGGCCGGGAGCCTGCAAAAAGCCTCTCAGGGAGTTCTCCGGCCGATTGATGTTCGAGGGACGTGCCCCGCCGTTACCCCGGTCACCTTGCCCCTACCCCATTCCCCAATTTCCAATACTCCAGGGGCATATATGAAACGACTGTTCTTGCTCGGGACAGCCTTACTGGCATTTGCCGCAACCGCCGCGGCTCAAGACAAGGTTTTCGACTGGATCCGTGCCAGCGACGAGAACGCGCAGCTCGATCCTATGGACTATCACGTCGGACGCGTCTATCGCCCGGCGCCCGGCGGCGGTAACATGCACATCGACATTCGTTCGAAGCTGCCCGTCACCGTCGCTCTTGCTCCCAACGATCAATGGCAGGCCCTGACACAGAATCCCGGAGCGCCGCCGCACCTCGATTTCATCTGCCTCCGCGACCACATCGTCAACACGACCTACGAATGCCACTTGCCCGATGGGCGACCCATGGTCCTGTTGATTCGCGACGAGCGCACGCCCGAACGCGCTACCGTTCAGAGCATCGTAGCCGTCTTCGGACACGGGGCCAGGAAATTCATCTCGCCCAACGATCTCACGATCACGTATTACCGCTGGGATTGCGTCCAGAACTGCATTCAGCCCGAGTTCGGCTGGTCCGTCCTGGTGAAGGAAAAATACGAGCTCTCCGCGTCTCCCAAGGTCTATAGCCTGATAAGTCCCGACCGGGACGGACAGCCTGTCTGGATTCGCATCAAGGCGCCGATCCCCATGACCGTCGCCCTGGTCCCTTCAGGCATCGCCGACAAGATCTACGACGATCCCGCATTCCTTCGATCGGCCTTGGAGAGCACCTCGTGCAAGCAGCGCGGAGTGCAATCCCTGAGCTTCAGTTGTAATGTGAATTTAGGGGACGGCCGCCAGTCCCTGGTCGTCCTTCCAGAAGCTCGCGGCAACGTGCCGCACAAAAAAGCCGAAATCGAAATGCAGGCCAACGAATGCACGGCAAACTGCAATCTGCTCCAGAAGCAATAAACAGCTCATGTCCAAGAACTAGGGTTGGGTAGGGCATGGCTTTCACCGTGCCGTTAAGAGACAGAAAGGCGCGGGGCTTTCATCCCTGAGGCGCCGTTTTCTGCTTCACGAAACCACTTATGAAACGACTTCTGACTCCCCTGCTCCTCCTTTTGGTCGCCATCACTTCCTTCGCCGCCGACACCGTACTCACCTGGCCCGCCACTGGCAAAGACGCAATCCTCCGCTTCACCGTCGGCAAACTGCGCCAGATAAGCTCGAACTCCGGCCAAGGGGATTATCTGGGAGAAGCGCTCGCGGAAAATCTCAGCACCAAGCCGATCCCGTCCGCGTCGTTCTATCTTTATTTGCTCGACAAGAGTGGAAAGCGAGTCGGCGAAGGATACCTCGAAGTCAGCAATCTCGGCGCCGGACAACGCGCCAAGATCCCTGTCAGCGTCCATGCCATGGGCTCCTACTCCACGATGGAACTGCAGCCGCAGCACCTGCCCTCCGACGAACCGTTCAAGGTCAAGATGAACATCGTCAGTACTCCTTCCGGCGCCAGCTTCAAACTCGACTCTCAGCCCTCCGGAGTCACGCCGCAAGTCCTGCCCATCGCGCCGGGCAAACATGTTCTTGAATTCACCAAGGAGGGCTACGCCACCGCCAGCACGCCCGTAGAAGTCGCTCCGAACGCCCCAGCCGGAAGCGTCGAAATCGACTTGAACCCGTTAGCCGTCGATACGGTCGTCCTGCGCGACGGATCAACAATGGTGGGAGATGTCACATCCATGAGCGCCACGGCAGTAACGATCACGGTCAAAGGCAAGCCCGCCAAGCTAGACCGCACCCGAGTAGCAAGAATAGTTCTGGGCCAAAGAAGACGATCGCCGGCAGCTCACCGCTAACTTCCCTCGGTCCTCCTGGGATTCCTGTGGTCAGTCGCTTTCCCTAACCGTCAACGCAGGGACGGCGCATGCCCGATTCCCTTGTCCGCCCACGCGATAAATGTCCTCATATTCGGCAAGTCCGTATGCCCGCCATCATGCTGCCGCCAAGCCAACTGCCCGTCCAACAATCCCTCTAACACCGGAGGCATCTTCGCCGTCCGGTAATCCCCTGCAGCATCCAATCCCTTCGCCCCCACCACGGTGAACACCCGGCTTGCGTCCACCGTCGCCATGAAACTTCCCGACTGATCCAGCCATTTTGCATCCCCCGCCTCAGGAATCCCGTAACTGATAAACGTCAACCGCGGCGCACACAATGCAATCAACTCATTCGAATCCACGGGAATATCTCCCGGCGTCTTACTGCCGAACGTTGCCTCCGACGCGCCATACTTCATGAAATTCCCGGCCATCCAGTAATACTCGCCCCCCGTCAGATTCTCGACCGCCTCGCCAAAGTTGCGTCGCAACAGAGTCGATCCGCCTTTCCCCGATGATCCCACCAGCACCATCGCGAACCTCTGATCGAAAGCCATCGTCACCAGCGCCGCCTTCCCAAACCGCGACACGCCTTCGATCCCGACATGCTTCGCATCCACCGCCGGATCGCTTTCCAGATAATCCAGCCCCCGGCTCGCACCCCACGCCCACGCCCGCAGCGCGCCCCAATCCACCGGCTTGCGCGGCTGTCCTTGATTCACTAGTCCGATGATCCCGCGCGTGATCCCCTCGCCGTTGTCGGCTTGCACACTGGCAGTATCGAACAGAGCGAATCCCCACCCCGCTGCAATCAGCTGCCACGTAGCGGGCGGATCCCCATCCTTGGTTAACTGCGGAAACTGAAACGGAGTCGCGCGCGCCAGTTCCCACGCGGGATGCTGCGCGAACACATCCTTGAGCGACGAATCCTGCTGTACCAGCAACGCCTTCCACGCCTTGTTGATGCGCTCGAATTCCTCGGCCGACGGCTCATTCGGAGCAGGGAAGCCCGCCTTCCCAAACATCATCAACACCGGGACAGGTCCCCGGGCAGCGGCCGGCGTCACCAGCGTCATATGCAGCTTTACCGAGATCGCCGGATACGCCGAGTTGTCCACGGTACCGATCAGATCCTTCGCAATCACCGGAGTGAATCCGATCATCTCGCGATCGGTTGCCGTCACCGTCCAGGTCAAGCTCGGCACATTGGCCGGCACTCGCCCATACACATATTTTTCGAACAACTCCACGATCTCCGGGCGCCGCTGCTCCCACCACATCTTTGCGGTTGTGACCTTCTGTCCGTTATTCAGCGTCAGCGGATCAGGCAGGTCGACAAACGGATTCGCCTTCGCCTCGTCATAGTTCGCATGATTCGGAGCCTTCTCGTTCCCGCTCGGTCCAGGACGCAGTGCCCTGATCCCCAGCTGGTCCATCATGTTCTGATGATCCTGCTCCGCCGTAAAAGTAACCGGCGCCGGAAGCGAAGCCTGCGCCGAACTCTGAGTGCCGGCGACGCACGCGGTCGCCGAAATGAGACAAACGACAATTGAAGATGATCGACGAGAAAGATGCACAAGAACACTCCCTGGAACTGCTATGCTTGCTCGTTTCCCGGGCCGGGCAACGCCGCGATAATACAAGAAGAAATTTTGGAAATCTCGTGGGTGCCCCACTCAAGCCTCTTTTGACCTGAGCGGGGATTTTACGAGGCCGAAACACAACCGTAGCCGGTCTCCAAATCTTCAACTCATGACCCGGACATCGAAGACCCGCGCCGCAATTCTCCTGGTGCTGCTTCTCGCGCCAATTTTCATCGCTGCTGGCTCGTCCAAGCCGGAATTCTGGATCGTCACCTGGGCCACCTCCCAGCAGATTCCCGAACCGCACAACGCTCTGTCCCCCGACGATCTCCGCGATGCCACCGTCCGACAGATCTTCCATCTCTCCGCTGGCGGATCGCTTCTCCGTATCCACGTCTCCAACGCGTTCGGAACCGAAGTGCTTCGCTTGACCGGCGTCCACGTCGCGCATCCGATCAATCCGTCATCGCCGGCAATCGATCCCGTAACCGACCAAGCCCTCACCTTTGCCGGATCGCCCGACGTCACCGTTCCTCCCGGTGCGGAGTACGTTTCCGATCCAATCGAATTCTCCACCCCTGCACTCTCCGACCTCGCAGTCACGTTCTACCTCGAAACACCGCCAGCCCGGCAGACCGGACATCCCGGCTCGCGTGCCACCTCTTATTACGTTCATGGAAACGCGCTCGCCTCCGCCGACCTCCCGAACGCGAAGCGCGTGGATCACTGGTATCAAATCTCTGCCATTGACATCCTGGCCAACTCAAAGGCCGCATCCATCGTCGCGCTCGGCGATTCCATCACCGACGGCCACGGCGCCACCACCAACGGTAACGATCGCTGGACCGACGTTCTCGCTGCCCGCCTGCAGGCGTCATCCAAGATGCGCGACATCGGAGTTTCAAATCAGGGAATCGGGGGAAATCATCTTCTGACCGACGGCCTCGGCCCCAACGCTCTGGGTCGTTTCGATCGCGATGTTCTTGCCCAAGCCGGTGTCCGTTGGCTGATTTTGTGGGAAGGAGTCAACGATCTCGGAGGCCTGGCGCGCACCGCAGAAGTTCCGGCGGCCGACCACGCAGCCCGAGTGCAGAAGGTTCTCGCGGCTTACGGTCAGATCATCACGCGTGCTCACGCACAACGCCTGCGCGTATTCGGCGCGACGATCACGCCGTACGTCGGATCCGACTACTATCACCCCGGCCCGCTGAGCGAAGCCGATCGCCAGTCCGTCAATCAATGGATTCGTGCCAAAGGCCACTTCGACGCCGTGCTCGACTTCGACGCGATAGCAAGAGATCCAGCCCATCCCGACCGTCTGCTCCCAGCCTACGACTGCGGCGACCACCTGCACCCATCTCCAGCAGGCTACAAAGCCATGGCCAACTCAATCCCGCTCTCGCTCTTCAAACGCTAAACCTGCTTACGCTATTAACTGCCATTTTGCGACATCCGCCTCGTTTTCAACCGACCTGTCATCCTGAAGAGGGCGCTTTTCGCGGCGAAGGATCCCATGTGCGTCCCGGCAGGTCCTACTGATTCCTAGCCACCAGCCCCTTCGCATCCCTCAATTCCGGCCTTTCCGAATGCTTCCCCCCATCGCAGTTCTTCAGCAACTGGCTGGAATAAATATTTGCTTTCTCCGCCTGATGCGCGACCTCCGCTGCCCGGGCCGCTCCCGCCAGCCCATTGAATCGATTCGGATCGATCTTCATCGACTTCTCATACTCTGCCAGCGCCTTCTCCGGCTGCTTCAACTCCAGGAGGATGTCGGCAAGCATCTCGCGCGCCGGGATATCCACCTCAGCCTTCCCCACCTGGTCCTGATGATCCGCCACCTCTCCCATCAGCTTCAGCGCCTCATCATTCTTATGCTCAACAAATGCCAGCCATGCGTGCACCTCATCGTGCGCCGACGACGTCTTCCGTCCCTCCAGCGTGTACGCATACTTCGAATGCCGCACCTCGTCTTCCGTATCGTCGAACAGTTTCGCGTTCTTGCGCGTGCCCTCAAGATCTCCCATCCGCGCCGCCGCAATCGTTCGCGCCCAATACGTGATCGTCCTCAAATGTGCCGGAGCATCCTTTGCCGGCTCCAGGGCCGCCGCCTCGCTCCAGTGATGCATTTCCAGATCGTAGAGAGCAGGGAAGTGCGCGCCCGCGAATCCCATGTACTCCAGCATGCCGGTATCATCCATCGTCGGCGCGCCCGCCACGATCACTCTGGACTTCTCCACGATCTGCCTGGCGGCCTCATCATGCCCGGTTTGCAGATACGCATACAGCAGGAAGTGCATCGCGTGCAGTTCGTGTCCCCGCATGTACATCGCTTTCGAATTTTCCGTCAGACCCACCGACTTCAGATTCGCCTGGATATCCTCCTGCCACAGCCCGACCCGCGCAAAGATGTGCGACGGCATGTGCACCGCGTGCGCCGACGACGGCGCAATCGCCGCGTACCGCCGTGCCGCCGGCAGTCCGATCGATGCCATCTCCGGCGAATCGCACGCATGGATAATGTAATGCGCCAGCCCCGGATGCTCCGGCTCCTTCTCAAACAGCGGGTTAAGAACCGCCACCGCTTTTTTCGTCGCCTCATGAGAACTGTCGCTCGGCTTCTCCGCCGCCAGCAGAGAAAGCGCGTAAAACGCTCCCGCCTCCAGATCATCCGGATACTTCTGATACAGCTTCGCCATCGCATCGGAATACGCGCTCGCCTGCTTCAGATAATGATCCTTCGACGGGTCTCCGTAGAACGTCCCCAGCGCCGCGATGTAGCCGCGCTCCCGCTCGGTCTTGGCGCCAAGCTTCTGCGCCGTCTCGATCTCATCGTGCCCGCGCTTCAACGTCTTGTCTTCCGGGCGCTCCCAGATCTGGTGAAACAGGCTCATCGCGATGCCCCAATGTGCCATCGCGCAAGCCGGATCTTGCTTCGCGACCTCGGTGAACTGCTCCTCCGCCTCTTCGTATCCGAACGAATGCAGCAGTGCCACGCCGCGCTCGAATTCCGCCTGCGACCCGGCTGCGCACGAAATCGGAAACGACACCTTCCCCAATTTCTCGGTCGCATCGTGATGATGCCCGTGCATGTCATCGAGAGCAAACGCACCCACGGTGCAGAAAAGCAGGCAGGCAAACAGTTTCAGACGCATCTATCCCCTCCCACAAAAGGCAGATGTTCAACTGTACTCGACTCCCGCCGTTTCCACCAAGAGGCCGGGCGCCCGTGTTTTTGGTTTTGTCGGGGATATAGCGGAACGCGCTTAGGATGCCCTTCGCCGGGCTTCGCGCAACTCTCTGATCTTGCTCTGGATAATCTCGTTCAGCTCTGCGATCCACGAGGCGAGCTTTTTCGGATCGCTTTCCCGCGCAATGCGCTTGCACAAGTCGATCATCTGGTCTCTATCTTCCGGCGTCATGCGTGTGGGCCCTCTCCTTCGAGCGTCGTTCCAAAATACAAGGGCCCAACTTCCCGTGTTTTGCGCGGGAACAACTACACGACTGAATAATCGTTGCCCACCTAGAATATCTTTTTGCAGAGAAATAGGAAATGCCCTCGGCGGGCCCGGCAGAAATTGTGATCTTGCTGAAACTTCCCGGAACATTCACCCGCGCTTCTCGGGTGCATTGCGCAGCAATTCCTTGACGCTATTCAGCAGCACGCGCGACGGTGCCAGGTCTCTGAGTTTCGCGATCTCCGTCAGCCCTTTCTCGAGCTCCGCGTAGCCGCAACGATCCATCCAGGCCGCCATCATGATCGGAGACCGGTTCATGCCCTCGCGGCAATGCAGCAGCACGCTGCCCCGACGCACTCCGATCGCGATCGCGAACATCACGTCTTCGAATTTCTGTCGCGAAATCCCGCGCGCATCCGGGAGTGGAATATGTATATAGATGATCTTCGATGCGCGCTGCGCCGCCTGGTCCTCGCACAGCGAGATCACGGTTCCAATCCGCCTGGGATTCGAGCGCGCCACTTGCGCCGCATCCTTCAGGTTCCCGAGATAGAGCCTGTCCCAGATCTTCGTCACGCGTATCCCGACGGGCTGAACTGGGCACCAGTCTATCGCGCCTTGGGGTTGTATTTTCTCGCTGATCTTGCGGGACTCACCACAGGGAACACAGAGGTGCACAGGGGAAATTTCCTGGTTCGACATTCGACTTCGTCCTTTGGCATAGTAGAGTTCATCCCCGTCGCAGCCCCCTGCCATAATTTCAAACGGAGACTCACCATGCGCATGAGCGACGACCAGGCCAGCAACTACGAGGAATTCGCACGACACGTCAAGACCGCACTGCCCGGAATGGTTCGCGACAAGAAAATTGTCGACGCCATCCGCAACCATTCGGGCGCCAGTGAAGCCATCGTCAAGCAGGGACTGATGTGGGGCAGCGGCCCTCTCGTCAACGTGAAGGCGCTTATCCCGCAGCAACGCGACGGCAAAGTCTACACCCCGACCGGAGGCTACACGCTGCACTCCAATACCATCGATGTCTCCCTCGGCGATGTGGGCCGCTTCCAGACCGGACAGGACATGCGCAAGACCACCCGAGGACAAGTTCACCTGATCACGATTATCCTGCTGCACGAACTCACGCACTGGGCCCGCGAGAAGTCGGGCACGGAAGATTCCGCTGACGTAGAAGACGGCTTCGAGTTCGAAAAAGAAGCCTACGGCAGTGTGATCGAGCGGTAGAGTTGGGTTGTGCGGGCTTGCGTTGCGCGGGCTCGTTGCAGTTGTGCTCGGGAACGATGGCGAGAGTGGTGGCTGTCGTGGTCGCATCGGCGGGTGGCCCGCTCCTCTTCGCTTCGCCCCGAGGAGCATGGCGGACGACGGCGTCCGTCCCTGCACGAGTTATGGCCGTGGCCGCCTGCTTTGATTCCTATCTTGCTTTCGCCTTTTGCGCCCGTTGTTCTGCGAACCTCCTTCGGGATTCTTCTCTCGATTTGGCCTCGGCGGCGAAACGAGGAGGTTCATCGCGGGCTGTTTTTCTGGCGGTTTCGGCTCTTTGTTCCCAATCGTGCGGGCCTTCGGGGCTCACGGCCAGGTTGGGATTTGCTCGACTGCCGAGATCGATTGGCGTGATGTCGGTGAAGTTTTCTTCTGTCTCGGGCTCGGCTTAATTTGGGATCTCCGAGGTCTTTGTGGGCCTCGCGGCATGCAATGGTTTGAACCAATCACGCGCAAGGTGTTGCGCGTGATTGGCTCCTAAGTAGCTATGGCAACGTGATCTTGACAACCTGGCCCAGGCCCTGACCCGCCGCAGGCGAAGGAAGTGCGCCGAAATTGGAAACGTAGAGGTTACCATCGGGCCCGAGCGTCATACCGGTAGGCACAGTGAGTCCGGTGGCGACGGTAGTGATTGTCGTACCGATCATGCGAACAACCTTGCCGTTGCCGGGCCCGGGAAAACCAGGGGCGTCGTTCAACTCAAGGACGTAAAGAACATTATCCTTCAGGACCGTGGCAACGACAGTCGTGAGCCCGGTGGTGATTTGTGTAACCCCGCCGATGGTACTCACGGAGTACCGAGCAGCGCTGCCCGGAACGATAGGAAAGGTGCTGAGGTTTCCGACAAAGAAGCCTTTCAGGGTACGCACGATGGAAGTGGGCACGACATGGCCCTGAGTTTCCGAAAGGTCGATCAGACGGCTTACGACGCCCGTAGTCGTGATAACGTCGACTTCGCCGTGGTTGGGCTCAACGGCGTAGAGCACGCCGTCAGCTGCGATGAGGCTGTACCAGGTCCCGTCAGGTTCGAAATCATCAGGCTCAATGGTCTTGGTTGGGTGGAGTTTCTGGAATGCGCTCAGGTCGGCGAGCCGCGACCACGTTCCGTCAGAATTGACCTTGAGGATGGAGTTCGGCGCGTTGGGGTGACCGTGAGAACAGCCTCCACCAGCGGTAAGGGCAAACATCTGCGCGCCGACGAAGGCGACGTCAGCGACGCCTAGAGTATCTCCGATGGCGGCCCGGGCGGAGGGAAGTCTGTCGACCAGAGTGGAACGAGTTCCGTCTGGGGTGACTCTGGAAATGCGGGCATTCCAGCCGCCAGTCCACGGGCCAGGAGGAGTGGGTACCTGCAGACATTGTCCGACGGTTGAAATAGGGCCACCGTTACCGGCCTCCGCGACGTAGAGGTTGCCGTCTGGGCCCCACTTGAGGCCACGGGGATCGTTGAATCCCGTCGCGAAAATGGAAACATTGGGTGAGGTTTGGGCGACAGCGCTACAAATAGAAAGAGCGATGACACCAAGAGCAAGCCAGCTGGGTGCTTTCATGTTTATTCTCCTTTCAGTTTTAGGCCATTTCCAGCGGAGCGTGACGCGAAGCGGGTTAGACGGGGGAAGAGAGAATGACAAATTCTGCTTGCGTCGGCTCGGTATGTTAATCCCCGCAGGTTTTTCTCGCAACCTGTGTCGCTCCTGTGTCGGTTCGAGCTGTCTTAGCCCCATGAGTCTGTAATCCCCTACCAGCAACATGAAAATGTCACCCCATCAGAGGAAGGACGTTCGCGTTGCGTCAGAAGGAACTGCAATGGTTCCTGGAAAGCCCCCCCTATGTTCTTACTGCTCTAAAAAGCGATCTTCGCTATAAAAAAGCCCGCCACGAGAGAAGAGACCGTCGCCACCATTCCTGGAAGCATGAAGCTGTGATTCAGTACATACTTCCCGATGCGAGTCGTACCGGTCTGGTCGAAGGAAATCGCGGCCAGCATAGTCGCGTAGGTGGGCAGAAAGAAATAACCGTTCACAGCTGGAAAGAGTGCAATCAAAACCGGAGAACTCAGACCCAGGCCGAGTCCTACCGGTATGAGAGTCACCACGGTCGCAGCCTGACTTGCCAGTAATACCGACAGTGCAAACAGTCCCAAAGCAAAAACCCAGGGATGCTGTTGTACAGCGCCGGAAATGCTGTCGATAATCAGTTGCCGGTTGCCTTCGAAAAAGGCAGACCCGAGCCAGCCAAGGCCGGCAATCGAGATAAGTGCTACCACACCGGCATTCATGATCGTGCCTTTCACCGTTGCCGCTGGAGATGCACGAAATATCAGCATGTTGATTCCGGCGGCGGCCAGCATCACGATCATGATGGCAGGAGCCAGTTCGACTTGTTCTACGTGCTCCCCACCTCCGCTCAGGACTGAGTGGCTGGGACGCAACGACGGAAACAACCCGAGAACTACCACCAGGATCGCGGCGATCAGGAATACGGCGACGGAACCTCGTGCTCGTGTCAATTCCGAACCTCGGAGAGGGGCTTGCGCCGTTGGAGCCTCAATCAATCCCTTCGCCAGGCGCTCCTGATAGAGCGGATCGTCTTTTAATTCAGGACCCCTCGACATTACGGAAAGTGCGCCCAACAGAACACCAATAAAAGTGGAAGGAATTGTAATCAACAATATGATTTGCAGTTGAACTCCGGTCGGCGCCAGAAGTCCCAACAGGGCAACGGTTGCCGCAGAGATCGGGGAAGCGGTGATGGCTTGCTGGGATGCGATGGTTGAAATTGAGAGTGGGCGTTCGGGGCGGATGCCGGCGTTGCGCGACACCTCAGCAATCACCGGCAGCAACGCGTATATGATGTGGCCGGTGCCGGCAGCCAGGGTTAACACGTACGCGATCACCGGAGCGACCACAGTAATGCCGGCTGGCCAAATACGTAGCGCGCGGTCTGCGACCATGATCAGGTAATCCAGCCCGCGCGCCGATTGCATCGTCGCTGCCGCCGTGATGACGGCGAGGATCATTCCCAGAACGGTGCGTGGCGGTACGCCAGGTGGAGTTCCAAAAATAAAAACCAGAACCACGAGACCAATGGCTGCCACAGTACCGAGTGCGATTCCACCGAGGCGGGCACCCACGAAAATGCACACCAGCACGATCAGCAGTTCGAGCCAGATCATGATACTTTCGCGCGCGGAATTCCCGTCATCGATTTCGGGTCGAGAACAGTTCTGATCTCCTCCTCCGAAAGCAGCTTTCTTTTGCGAACGAGTTCCACGATGCCCTTGCCGGTCTTCAGCGCTTCGGCGGCCAGTTCGGTGGCGGTCTCATAGCCGAGGAGAGGGTTCAGAGCTGTGACCACGCCGATGCTGTGCTCCACGTATCTACGGCACACAGACTGGTTCGCAGTGATGCCTTCGACACAGTTGCGGCGCAGGCTATCTGCGGCATTCATGAACATCGTCTGTGATTCGAGAATGCAATAAGCAATCACCGGTTCCATGACATTGAGTTGTAATTGGCCGGCTTCTGCCGCCAGAGTGACCGCCAAATCGTTTGCAATCGCCTTGAAGCAGACCTGGTTCACTACCTCGGGGATGACTGGGTTTACCTTGCCAGGCATGATGCTGGAGCCCGGCTGCATGGGAGGCAGATTAATCTCGCCAAGACCTGCGCGAGGTCCGGACGACAGCAGTCGCAGGTCATTGCAGATTTTTGACAGCTTGATGGCAAGACTCTTCAGGGCTGAAGAGAACAGTACGAACGGTTGCGTGTCCTGAGTGGCCTCGACCAAGTCGACAGCGAGGCGGATAGGTTTCCCGGTGATCTTGGCCAGGTGCTCGGCACAACGCTGGGCGTAGCCCTCAGGAGCGTTCAACCCCGTCCCGATGGCAGTCCCTCCCATGTTGACCTCGTAAAGCACCGTCTCGATCCGTTCCAGAGCGAAGATTTCGTTATCGAGACTCTCGGCAAAAGCGTGGAACTCCTGACCCAATGTCATCGGCACCGCATCTTGAAGCTGAGTCCGTCCCATCTTGATCACATCGGCAAACTCGTTGCCTTTTTGGTGGAAGGCCGCAACCAGTTTGCGCAACTCCGCGAGCAGCTTGCCGTTCAAGAGGAACGCCGCAACGTGCAAAGCAGTGGGATATGCATCATTGGTAGATTGCGAGCAGTTCACATGGTTGTGCGGATCGCAATGCTCATACTGGCCTTTGGAAAAGCCCATAAATTCGAGCGCGCGGTTCGCGATGACCTCATTGGCCGCCATGTTGGTGGACGTGCCCGCACCTCCCTGGATGAGGTCGACCTTGAATTGATCGTGGAGGTGTCCGTCGATAATTTCCTGGCAGGCGCCTTCGATGGCATGGAGGATGGCCTCGGAAAATTGCTTACACTCGTAATTGGCGCGGGCAGCAGCCAGTTTCACCGTCGCCAGTGCGCGAATCAGGTCGGGATACTGGGAAATCGGAACACCGGAAATATGAAAGTTTTCCAGAGCGCGCGCAGTTTGCACCCCGTAGTAGACATCGTCCGCGATTGTCTTTTCTCCAAGCAGATCGTGCTCAACACGCATATAACGCCCCCTAGGCAAATCGACCGCACCATAACCCTAATTACCCAGTCGGCCGCGCCCAACTGTCACAATTCTCAGTTCCACTGCCAGCGCGATCCGCTTCATTGAGGTCTTTATCGGCCCACGGAGCTATTGCCTGCTCACCCACCTTCCGGTGATAGTAAGGCCGTGCCCTCATCATCCCTTGGGCGCTGCGATTCAGCGCGCGACATTGAAACGAAACTGAGGTCTTAATCACTACTGTCTCACGGGCTCATTTCTGCGAAGGAGTACACCGATGAGCGTTTATGTTGCTTTCTTCGGCGGATGGAAAGCTTCCAAAATCGAGATGGAACAGTGGCTGGCCAGTGCCAAAAACATCTGCGGTTCGGACGTAGAGTATGACGCATTCCCCTACCCGGACGGCGCTGGGTCCCGTGATACCGACGCAGTCAACGGCTTCAGACATTTCGATACGGCGATCAAGCAAATCGAAGGCTCCGGTGCCGATACTATTTACATTGTCGGCCATTCGAGCGGCTGCGCGATTGCGAACGAACTGAACTCGCGTATCAAAAGGGACCACAGTCATGTCACGCTTGTGGACCTCGACGGGTTTGCGCCCTCCGCCGACCAAATTAGAAAGTCGAGCCTTCAAGTCTGGTCTGCTGAAGGCGCCAAGGGCGGCAAATCCCTGCACCACGACGACTGGGGCCCGTACAGCAGCCAACTCCAGGTGTACACAGCAGCCAGCGCCACGAACAAGTGGTCGCTTCATTTCTCCCTGGTCAACACCGCTGCGACCGACGCTATCAAAAGCAGCTCTGACGAGGACTTAAAGAAGGGCTACGCCGGTTGCATCGCGAACCTGTGTTGGCTCAGATAGATCGGAATCACGATTAGGTGAACTTGGATAGCCGCCGATCGGCGAATCAACAAAAAACAGGTTGTTCGGGAAAAGCGCGTCGCATTTTCCCCAGGCTTTACGATTTCTAGAGTGTAGGTGCCGCTCGAGGACTGGAGGTATAAAGATGTCGAAGACGCTATTCATTGTGGATGATGATGCTTTCCACGGTCTGCCGGATGGAGTGCAGAAGCAATTGTTGAAAGAGACGACCAGGCTGTTCTCCTTTCTTCCGGGCTTTACAGTGGAGGCGCGCAAACCCGCATTCTTTCCAGCGACGATTCACTTCACCGATTCGGTCGTGATGCTGGTGGAACACGATGACGAAGTGGACGCCGCGGCGCGGCAGATTAATCGGGTGGAAGACGCCAATAATCGATTCTCAATCAAGCAAACAGGCGTGCGCCTTGAACTGGACCGGCTGAAGCAGTCATTTGGCGGGGACCCGGATAAAGGAGGCGTGGGTGGTCACGGGAAACA
>Ga0066903_100002620_pt1 | contig 14227 bp, 31 predicted proteins | sample PanSoiMetaGPlot1_FD_67491 | JGI IMG/M metagenome (GOLD analysis project Ga0066903, IMG submission 67491) | Tropical forest soil microbial communities from Panama analyzed to predict greenhouse gas emissions - Panama Soil - Plot 1 (version 2) | ecosystem: Environmental > Terrestrial > Soil >...
CCCGATGGGGAGCCTGTTCCGGAGTGCTTGTTGCTCCCGCAACCCCGATGGGGTTGCGAACCCGACAGAAGGAGGCACGGTATGTGCGGAATCGCTGGCGTGTACCTCCGCGACCCGTCTGCCAAGGCAGACCTCGACGGCATGCTGGACACGATGCTCGATTGCATCGAGCATCGCGGTGGAGACGCCACAGGCTTCGTGGCGCTCGATGCCAAGGGCATCGCGGAATGGCAGAAGGCTGCTTGCAGCAGCAAGGACTTCTGTAGGTACCGCCGTCCCGTTCCCAAGGGAACGAGGACGATCCTGGCTCACACTCGCTGGGCCACGCTGGGACTGCCCGCCTTCGTGGAGAACAACCACCCCTTGAAGAGGGGTGCGTTCGTCGCCATCCACAACGGCCACGTCTCGAACCACAGCAAGATCTTCGCTCTTGCTGGCAGGACGCCGTACGGGCAGGTCGACTCGGAGTGCATCCCGGCTCGCTTTGCGAGCCTCGGATCGCTCGCCGCAGCACCGAAGGTGATGCGGGAGATCCAGGGTGCGGCAGCTATCGCTGCCGTCGATGAACGCAACCCCGGCGAGCTGTTGCTCGCCAAGGGCCATCAGTCGCCGCTCTTCGTCTTGCAGACGAAGAAGTACGTGCTCTGGGGTTCGACCCGGCGCACGATCGAGGAGGCGTACGTCAAGCACATCGGGGCTTTGCCCCGCAAGGCCAAGATCGTCTCGCTGTCACCGGGAGTCGCACTCCACTTCGTGGACGGCAAGGTGACGAAGCTGACGTTCAAGCCGTACGCCCCACCGAAGGTGACCTACGCCGCTTCGACGGCGTGGAAGGAGACTTCCACGGAAGTCTCCAAGATCTACAGCGTCGATGACTGGAAGGAGGCGACGGTCCGCATCCTTCAGGATGAGGACCGCATCGACTGCGACCTCTGTGGCGAGTCGACGCCGTGGCGTGACGTTGACTACGTCAACGACAGCGACGGCTACACCTGGCACATCTGTGGTCGCTGCGATCCCGACGCGATCACCGGAGACATCGTCTCCGATGAGGTCGCAATCGTGAACGCCGTCATCCTCGATGAGGATGTCGACTAGCACGACCCGCATCACGCGAAGCAACGGGCGAAAACCCCCCTCGTTCTGTGAGGGGGTTTTCTCCCGACCCGACAGAGAGGAGCAGCATGCAAGACCTGATCGGCAAGACCGTAACGCTGCCGAAGGGTGTCGTCACCACCGTCGTTGGGCCTTCGGCCCACGACTGCATCGTCACCTGCCGCGACGACGACGGCACAGAGCGGCTTGTACTGCTGCGTGTCGTGGTTGACCTTCCGGTCACCCACCGCAGGGCAGAGCTAACCCGACAGAGAGGAGCGACATGTCCCTGAACTACGACCTCGGCAAGATCGCGAACTACGAGCAAGTGTGCTTCCTTGAAGCACCTGCCGACATCCCTTCGCAGGGGATCATGCAGGGCGACCGGATGATGAACCCGGTCACCCAGACCTTGGTCTGGTCGACCATCGCCGTCGACCTCGGCAGCATCACGGAGGCGAACGCCGCCGAGTTCTTCGCGAGGCTTCGCCTCGTTGAGCGGCTCGACGGGCCGTTCCTGATCCGCCCCGAAGGGCCTGACGGCAAACGGCCCGAAGGAAGCGCCGCGTTCGTGACCGAGGACGAAGTCCTCGCTCACGTCGGCCTGTCCTGCAACGTCAGCACGATGACGCGAAGCCAGTGGCTTCGCAAGATCGCACAAAGCCACGGACGTGACCTCGACCACCTCGCCGCCCGGTTCAAGAACCGGGTGGCGGCAGCGGTCTGATGGATCTCCTGATCTGGCTGCTGCTGACGCAGCCCTACACCCTGCTCGCCATCGTGGGGATCATCGCCGTCTGCTGGACGGCGATGATCGCGCTCTGGTGGTTCAGCGAGCGCTTCCGCGACTGGGTAGAGCGCCTGTAACCCGACACGAAGGAGGACACGAATGCGTCTCGACACTGACGCGTTGCTCAGACAGCGCGAGTGGATCACGAAGCAGGCCGGATGTGAGGAGTCAGATGGACTCATCGACCTGATCGACAACCTGCTGATGGCTCAGAAGTGGCTCGACAAGCTGCTCTTGAAGGGCAGCGCACCGGAGGTGTTCGAGCGCGTCGTGAGGCGCGTCGACCCTGCCGCGACACGAAGAGGGCTGTAGCACCCTGCGGGTAGGGCAGACGATGTCTGCCCCTCCCGGAGCGTGTCCTACGAGTAATGAGCCGTGGAGCAATAGGGAGCGACAAACACGCACAAATCGCTCGGCGCGCCACGCAACGCCCTTCGCGCAAAAGGGCACGTTCCTGCCCGCACATTTGACGGCCGCTATACTGGTGGCCGGTGACCCACGAAGGAGGTGGATATGGCGAAGCCAATCAGCCCCAGGGCCTTCCGCGAGGAGGCCGAGCGGAGGCTGATCGACACACACGAACTGATGCTGGCGCTTGGACTGAGGTCCAAGCCAAGCGTCTGGGCGCGAGTCGACGCGGGCAAGCTCCCGCAGCCCGTGTTCAACAGCGCGAACAACATCGCGTTGTGGGACCGGGACGACATCGAACTACCCGACACGAAGGAGGCAGTCGCTTGATCCATACGACCCTTGACGGGTTGATCCAGCGAGTCCTCGATGAGGACTCGAAGAAGTACGACCTACTCGCTGACACACGGCGCATGTCCGTGTACGAGTACGCAGAGGAGGACGACACGAAGGACGTTGTCCTCACCATCGACCCGATTGGCGAGGGGCAGCTCGAAGAGCTGACGCTCTCCGATCACGCTCTCGGCCAGATGGCGACCGACCTCGGCATCCCGAAGCGCTACTTCGACCGCATGAAAGTCGAGGCGTTCGACTTGTTCAAGTCGAACGTGCATCACTGGCTCTACAAGGAGCCGAACCGTCGCATGATTCGTGCTCGCACGAACGGCGGCGGGCTGAAACCAGCAACGGCAAGAGCATGGCTCTCCGACCGCTACCGGCGCATCGACAACGTCGAGATCGCAGCAAAGCTGCTGCCTGAGTTCGAGCGTGTCAACGAGCAAGTGACGTTCCACAACGCCGCCGTCACCGACACGAAGTTCTACCTTCGTGCCGTCTTCCCGAGGCTGACCGCCGAGGTCAAGGTCGGTGACGCGGTGCAGTGGGGCGTGCAGGTGCGCAACTCGGAAGTCGGCGCAGGCACGTTCGCGATCGAATCGTTCGTGCTGCGCTTGCAGTGCACGAACGGCATGGTCGTAGCGAAGGTGCTGAACGCACGACACATCGGCAAGCGACTCGATGAGTCGCTCTCCGACGAGGCGATCAAGGCCGACGACCACGCGTTCTGGCTCGCCGCCCGTGACGTGCTGCGAGCGTCGATCAGCGAGGTCGAGTTCGAGAAGGTGATCTCGGTGCTTCGCAACACGACCGACGGCGAGCGCATCACCGCACCGATCGCCGCCACCGAGCGCCTCGCGAAGGCGTACTCGCTCTCCGACGGAGAGAAGGAGGCCGTGCTGCTGAGCCTTGCTCAGGGCGGCGACTTCTCCCGCTGGGGCGCGCTGAACGCGGTCACTGCAACCGCCCAGACGCTCTCCGACTTCGACCGCAGGGTCGAGTTGGAAGAGATCGGCTGGTCGATTGCCGACCTGACTCCGAAGGAATGGAGCCGGATCGCGGTCAGCGCCTAGCACGACACATGGGGTTGGGAATCCCCCCTCGCTCTTTGAGGGGGTTCCCACCCCCACAACCCGACAGAAGGAGGCAGGAATGGCACGGAAGTACAACGTCACCACGACGTTCAGCCTGTCCACCGAGTACGACCCGGAGATCGATCTTCGCCACGTCTTCACGAACGGCGAGGAGTTCGAAGACAACTCGTACTTCGGCTCGGTGAGCCTTGACATCGACGGCGAGTTCGCGTTCGTGCTCGAAGCCGACAACGAAGATGAGGCGTACAGCCTCGCGAACGAGAACGTCTCGGAGGGCGCGGAGATCGAGGACGATCTCGGCGTCACCTGGCTGTTCAGCAACGTCGAGCACGACATCGAGCGCATCACCGAGCCGATGACGCTGGCCCGGGCAAACGAGATCCTGAACGCCCTGGCCGACGACGCCGACGACCCGGAGGAGGTCAAGGAGGCGATCACGTTCGTCTTCGACACGATCACCTCGCTGGAGTCCCGGCTCCGCGAAACCTCGCAGCGCGTCGATGCGCTGCTCGCGGAGATCCGTGAGGCCCGCGAGGCGCTGGCTGCGGCCACCGCCGTCGCTGACGGGGAGGCACCCGCCTCGCCGCTGGCAGACACGTCGATCGGCGGGTAGCTGCGGGTAGGGCAGGGCAACCTGCCCCTCCCGGAACAACCCGACGAGAGGAGGTGCATGCCTGACCAGTTCGACTTCGATCACCTGCCTGCACACGGCCGTGTAACACACCGCTGTGTGCAGTGCGGCTGGCCGCACACGCTCAGGTCGGTCGGAGAAGTCGACCGACGCCGACATCACGCTGAACACGAACGGACACGCCTCAAGCAGGCCGAACAGGCCCGCAAGCAGGCACTAGCAAACGCGAGGAAAGCCAAGCGTGCCTTGGCTCGCGAGAACGAGAGCGCCTACGGAAAGGACACGAATGGCTGACAAGCACTGGATGGATGAGGTGCAGGTGGCAGAGCACGAAGCCTGCCACGCGGTGGTGGCGCAGAAGATGGGCTTGCCCGTCGCCTGGGTCACCGTCCACCCCGGCTGCGACGAGGGCTTGAACTTCGACGCGGCCGTCAAGATCCCGGACGAACTGATCGACATGGAGGATCCGGGCACGATCCGCAAGGTGTGCGTGGCGATGGCCGCGCCGTTCCACTTCCACTCGCATCAGGCGCACCTGATCGGGCACTACGCACGGCTGGAGTTCCAGCTCGCGACTGAGATCGCAGGCGTCGCCGGGATCGAGGCCGAGGATGTCTACGACACCTCGATCGAGCTGTTTGGCGACCACTACGAGGAGATCATCGCGCTCGCCCAGCGTCTGCGCAAAGAGGGCACGGTGACGTTCGAGGAGGTGGGTGTCTAGGAGTACACGAAGGGCGGCTTGCGCCGCCCTTCGCCCCGACAGAAAGGGGCAGCCGTCTGCACGGCAGCCCAGTCCTGTGCGGCCAGCGTACCAGCCTGGTCGCTACAGTTCTCTACCCCGACAGGAAGGACAACACGATGCCTAGCTGGACGAAGGCGGCGGAAGCGCAGCTTGATCTGCACCGCTGGCAGACCTCCGAAGAGGGCGCACACTGGATGCGGACGTGGGCTGACCGCGTCTGCGGAGACAACGAGGGCGGCAAGAAGGACATCTACCAGGTGTTGCTGCTGGCTGAGCAGCACAAGCTGATGACCGCCGAGTCGATCTGGGTGTCCCCGGAGATGTGCCAGATCGTACAAATGGCGCGCGAGGGCTTCCAGCCCGAACCGCTGCTGGGGCCGGACTTCATCACGATGACCGGCTTCTGCTACTTCGACACGCCGCTGTACATGCAGGACCGCAACGGGATGACCGTCTCGATCGGCGCGATGTCGTGGTGCCCGTACATGCTCGACGGCGACAAGGGCGAGATGGACGGGATGGCGATCGCGCTCTACTCGTCCGCGCACGCCGACATGGATGCGTTTGTCGGCACACACAAGGCGTACATGAGGCGCTGGCCGAACGCGCCCGCGCTCGCGCCGTTGCACTTCACGGTCGTTCAGTTCGCTGACCCGATGGACGACGGCGACCTCTACGACGAGAACGGCGACTACACCGGGGCCGACGAATGGTGGAAGACGGTGCAGGTTGCGTTGCGGCTGATGCAGCAGCGCATCTCCAGCCGCTACCAGGAGCGCCTGCCCCGTCCCGATCGCAGGCGGGCACAAAGGGCGGGGCACCCGCTCGAAGAGGTGATGGTGATCCGGCTGCGCCGCCCCGACTCGCACCCGCACGAAGGCGACTCGACGCCGGTCGACTGGACGCACCGCTGGATGGTCGACGGCCACTGGCGCAACCAGCCCTACGCCGACGGCGTCTACCGCCAGATCTGGATCTCGCCCTACGTCAAGGGACCGGAGGACATGCCTCTGGTCGTGAAGAGGAGGTACTACAAGTGGGACAGGTAGAACGGCGGCTCACCCTCGCAGACATACGCATTGACGAGAGCATGTGGGGCGAGGGTGCGGAGCCGCTCATCCGTGACTGGGTCGTTGAGCACTACGACGAGCGCACGATGCCGTCGTTCGCGGCAGCGCAGATCGTCGGCCGTGAGGGCTTCTGGCTGCTCGGCTGGAACCACGAAGGGACGCCGTGGCCTCCGCTGATGGAGTTGATCTTCGGCAAGGCGTACTCCGAGAAGCGGCTCGCGCTGAACGAGATGGGGATGCGCCTCACCGATCTGCTCGAAGAGGGCCACGGCGAGTATGGTGCTGCCCCCGACGGAAAGGAGGATCAGTGACGTTCCCGGCAGTCGACGGGACGCACGGCTTCGCGCGGGGCGTCTGGAACATGCTCCGCGACGGCGGCACCTGGGCGGTTCCCAGGAGCGGCCTCGTCTACCAGAAGCGTGAGGACGCCAAGCAGCTCGCGTTGATCTCGCGCATGCCGTGGATGGAAGGGATGCCGTTCCCAGAGGAGCACCTGCACTCCTTCCAGGACGACGATCACGAAGGCGTCGAGAAGATCTTCGCCGCCATCGGGATCAGGGTCACGGAGGACCCGTGAAACCGACGCCGCACGCGATCAAGCGTGCCGTCGAGCGCCACGGCGTCGAAGGCCGCAAGAAGAACTGGGGTCGCAACATCACGAAGGCGGTGAAGGAGGCGATGGTGACGGGCGTCGTCGCGCAGAACCTCGCGAACCCGTGGGAGGCCGAGGTCGTGCATCCCGACGGTCGCCGCTGGATCGTGGACCTGAACACACAGCGCGTGATTACCGCGCTGCCCCGACTGAACACGAAGGAGGCACGACATGAGTGAGTTCGACGCACTGATCGAGGCCGCGCAGGCTGAACGCCAGGCGATCCTCGAAGCCATCGCGAAGATCGACGCGCAGAAGGCGAGCCTGCTCGACCAGGCAAAGCGCTACGAGCGCGTGATCAACGCGGCCGACCCCGAGGCGAAGAAGCCCGGGCGTCCCGCGGCCCCGAAAGGGCCGAAGAAGCCCGACTGGCGCGTCTCGTCGGGAATGATCGAGCAGATCTACGACCACATGCGGGTCGCAGCCGCCGACAACGGCGACACCGAGTTCTCGGTCAGCGACCTCGCGAAGCTGAGCGGCGTCTCCGAGCAGACGGTGCAGAAGACGCTGCAGGTCCTGCACGAAGAGGGCCGCATCCGCTTCATCCGCGAGTCCTCGCGCGGCAAGCGCTTCTGGGGGGTGGTCGCATGACGACCCCGAAGAAGTGGCCGGTGCTCGGCCACTGGCGGCACCTGCGTGACGGCCGGAAAGTGTGGGTCGACCCGCACATGAAGGGGGAGCGCGACGAGAGCGACTGCAACTGTGGCATCACGAACAACCCCGACTACCCGGAGATCCGGGAGCGGCACCGTGAGAACACGCACTCGCCGTACTGCCCGGTTGGCAAGCGTGACCGGGGGGGATCATGAACCTCCCCTACGGCCAGAACGAGGGCGACATCTGGACGGGGGAGGGATCCCCCGTCCAGGACAAGGTCGACCAGGAGAACCCCGGCGCGATCCTGATCCACGAGATGTTCGACAAGAGCGAGGGCCGGGGCGTCGAGGAGATCCTGTACGTCACGAAGGAGCCGGGGCTGATCGCGAAGGCCCGCCAGGGCGACAAGATCTACGGGACGGTGCTGTGCCCGCGCTGCGGCACCGACCGCTACCGGCCGTACGCGAGCGAGCGCAACCCTGACAGCGACTACGTCGCCCCGGGCTTCGCTCCCCCGGCGCTGTCGCGGCTGACGCGGGGCGAGAACGCCAACCCGCGCCTCTATGTCTGTTCTGCCTGCGGGCAGGACGAAGCGATGCGCGACTTCAACGATCTGCCGCCGATCCCGCCGGACGAGTGGCCGTTGCACAGCGAGGGCCAGTACGGGATCGGCAACCCGGGGGTGAAGCCGTGATCAAGCGCAAGCTGAACCTCGTCTGCCCGAACGGGCACCGCTTCTACGCACGTCACCCGGAAGCGTGGGAGGGTAAGACCTGCGGGCGCGCCGCCCCGGACGCAACCGCCCGCGAGAGAGGCTGCCAGGCCCGTCTGCGGATCCTGGCGGTTGTCCCCGCAACCAACCACAGGAAGGAGAGCTAGTGCCAGCACTTGACGAACGCCTCGCACGGGCGAAGGCGTATCTCGCCATCGCGGAGTCGAAGGACTCCAAGCGCGAGGCATACAAGCGGGCGGCGAAGGAGATCGCCGCCTACAAAGACGCGACCAAGGACACCTACGACCATATTGCAATACGGCTCGGCAAGAGCAAGCCGACGATTGAGAAGCTGATGAAGTGGCACCGCTCAGGCTACGAAGCCGACACACCGTTCCTGGCCGACACCGAAGCCGTCAAGCGCGCAGCGCGCTCGCACGCGAAGGCCGTCGTCGGTGACATCAACGAGGCCACGAAGCTGATCGCCGGGTTGAACGCCGAGCAGAAGGCGACGCTCGGCACCGCGATCGCGAACGACCCGTCAACGAAGCGCGTCGTGGAAGACGCGATCTTCGAGAAGTCCGAGGCTCTGCGTCACCGCGGCAGCCTCGGCATGCAAGAGCCGAAGTTCACGCTCCTGCACCGCATCGAAGGCGACCGTGTCCGGCTCAACCAGGCAGCAGAGCTGATGGTCGGGCACTGGCACGACGGCCGTCCTACAACCGGAGAGGAGGAACTGTCGCTGGTGCGCGACTCGATGGCACAGGCCGTGATCGAAGTCGAGCAGATCATCACGGGCGCTCTGCGCTCGACCCCGACCGAGAAGGAGGTGCGTGACTGATGCCCAGGCGGTATCAGAGCGGCACCCTGAAGTTGATCCAGCAGGTGTACGACTACCTGGACGCCCACGGTCCAATCGTGGGCGTCCCCAACGTGTACGCCATCGCCAGGCTGATCGGGATCAGCAGCTACGAGATGACCCGCGTCGTCTCCATCGTACGTTCACCCGAATGGATCGACCAGCATCACTGGACGATCCCGTTCGTGTCGAAGGGCCTCGCCACGAAGACGTACTCCGTCGAGCACGTCGTCGGGCAGACGGTCAGGCTCCGCAACGGCAACCAGCGCAAGAGCGACGAGGTCGAGACGCATCTGCGCCGCAACCTCGCAGGGCTGGTGCTCGAAACGGAGCTGGCGACCGGGAAGGAGCAGCAGCGCGCGAAGATCCTCGCCGCTGCCGCCCATTCGGCCATCGTGATGCTCGACGCGGCGAAGTAGCCCCGTGAACCAGAACGCCTCCCACTTGACCGAGGTCGGTGGGAGGCGTAGGTTCGCAGCTTCCTACGGTTGCGAAGGGACATCATCGCCGCCCCCTCGCAGCTACGTCAAGTGCGGAGGCGCAAGCGATGTCCCCGATACCCAGCTAAGCCGACAATCCCCAAGCGCCAAGCAGCGAGGGCCGGGGGCACGGCGACCGCCACAGGAGGAGAGGCCGTGACACAGGAGTGTGTTGGGGGCCGCTCGCTGAACTTGGACTTGGGGAGTTATCCACAGATCCACAGACCCTGGATGCCTGGGGGGTCTTGAACAAGAAACCTCTGAAACAAGAAGTTCGGAACCTCGTAACCGCGAAAGAGGAGGAGGGTGTTATGCCCGAACACACAACCCTAGTGATCAGCGACGTTCCAGGCGAGGGCTATCCGGCTTGCGAATGGGATTTCGCGGCCTGGCCTGGTGGGTTGAAGATCACCGCCAACTGCCCGAACGCCAACATCACGCTCGCGGGCAAACAGCTCGAAGCGCTCCAGGATCTGCTCGACCGTGCCCGCGTTTGAGCTGAGCTTCGCTGCGCTGGTCGAGGCGACGGGTGCGACCGTCGCCTCCGAGCGCGGCCAGTTGAACGTGTCGCTGAAGGCGATCCGCGAGGAGGAGCCTGAGCTGTCAGACGAGGAGCTGGCGCTGGTGATCAAGTACCGCGGCGAGGACTACCGGCGTCTGTGGCCTCAGATGGCCTGCACCCCGACCGCGCTCGCGAAGCACTGGGTGCGGATCCGCGAGGAGCTGACCCGTTCGAAGACACCGCCGTCACCCGCGGAGACGCCGGTCTACCTGTGCAAGACCTGCGGCGGCGACAGGATCGTCGTGGTGGCGATGCACGCCTCGAAGAACCCGAACTCGCAGTACGAGGAGTGCGCGCCCTGCCCGGATTGCGGCACCGGCCAGGTTGTCTGGTGGCGGCACGACGGCACGCGCAGGGCAACCCCGGAACCCGAAGACGTGAGGAGGAGGATCAGCGAGTGACGGAGAGCTACACGATCGGCCACTGCGCGTTCTGCGACGGCCCGATCGGGCGCGACGAACGCGTCTACCACGAAGTGCTCGGCTGGGAGGAGGAGCGCCGCCAGGGCGGCACGAACGCGCTCAGGTTGCGTTCCCGCACGGGGGCGCTGGCGCACTGGCTGTGCGTCGACAAGGCGGTCGGCGGGCACGCAGGGCAGCTCGATCTGATCTCGGCCGTAAGGATGTCGTCCGAAACCACTGATACACTAGGTGTCCCGACAGAAAGGAGCAGTAGATGAGCACTGCCCAGCAGGAGTCCGAGGTCGTCTCCGGGACGATCAACGGGATCATCCAGAAAGGCCCCGACCGCTGGCAGGTCGCGGTCATCCCGACCGGCTCTCAGTACGCGAAGAACCTCTGGACGAAGGACGCGGGGCTGGTCAACCAGCTCTCGCAGATGATCGGCCAGCAGCAGGGCTTCAACTGCGGCGTCTCGCACTGGAACATGAACGACGGCACCCCGGTCCGCTCGCTCTGGATCAACGGCGTCGGTCAGCCGCAGCCGCAGCCCCAGCAGTGGGGGCAGGCCCAGGCGGCTCCTCAGCCCTCTCCGGGCTTCACGACGACCGCGCAGGTGATGCAGCAGCCGAACGTCGTCCCGCAGGCTCCTGTGCCCGTACAGCGCCTTGAGACGCCCGACGAGAAGCGCACCTCGATCCACCGCCAGACCGCCTCCAAGGTGGCAGCCTGGCTGATCCAGGCCGATCCGGAGATGCCGCGTGACTTCGGCACCTTCCTCGCCCTCTGCGAGCGCCTGATCGCCTACTACGAGCACGGCTCGGCTGCGGAGGCCGAGAACGTCCCTTTCGGGAATGATGGCGAGCCGCCTCGCCATCCCCTCGATGATCCGTTCCCTCCGGGCTACTGAGATGGGCGACGCCTACATCGTTCTCCCCGAGGACAAGGGCAGGCTCAGCCTGGTGCAGGCGTACGAGCTGATGCGGCTGCTCGACATCGCGGGCGACGACGCGCACTGGCATCCGAACACCTGCGGTTGCTGCGTCACGATGCACGGCCCCGACTACGCCTACGTGATCTCAGACGACGGCGAGTCGACGTTCTTCGCTGAGCGCGGCTGTGACTGCTGACGCCCTCGCCCGCTGGCTGGGCGAGGTCCGGGAGGAGCAGGTACCCCCCCCTCTGCTCCTCTCGGACTACCTCAAGCATCTGTCGGCGTCCTCGATCGGGATGCTCTTCCGCTGCCCGCGCCAGTTCCGCCACCGCTACCTGCTGCACGAGAAGGAACGCCCCGGCGAGGGGATGGTCGTCGGCTCGTTCTTCCACAAGACGCTGGAGTGGAACTACCTCCAGAAGATCAAGTCCGGCGTCGACTACCCGCTCTCGGATGCCGTCCAGTACCTGCAGGACGTAGCGGTACCGCAGGTGCTGGAGGAGGAGGGCGGCGAAGACTTCGTCCGCTGGGACACGAACCTCGACCAGGCCCGTGGCGACGCGCACCGCATCACCGGGGCCTACTACTACACGGTCGTCCCGCACATCCAGCCGACCGGGGTCGAGGAGCGCTTCGAGATCGAGTTCCCCGGGGTCGAGATCCCGGTGATCGGCTACCTCGACACCGTCGAGGAGCAGCGCATCCTGGACACCAAGACCGGCAGGGCGGCGGTGAAGAAGGTGAAGCCGTCCTGGCAGTTGCAGGGACGCCTGTACTCGTACGCCTCGCGCAAGCCGACGGAGTTCCACTCGATCTCGAAGGCGCAGACGCCGAACATCGTCACCGCCCTGCAGTCGGATCAGATGGTCGTGCCGGTGCCGTCCCCGGAGCAGGCGCAGGAGATGACGAGGCTCGTCAACACCGCCGCCGACCTGCTGCGCTACTTCCTGACGACACTCGGCGTCGAGAACGAGTGGCCGACGTGGGGTGCGATCCCCGACTTCACCCGCAACGTGCTGCCGTGCGACTTCTGCGGCTGGAAGCAGGGATGTCCCGCATGGACTTGATCCTGACGGTGCTGATGCTGGCGGTGATCGTGTTCGCCCTCTACGCCTTCTGGATCTGGACGGCGAACCTGCTCAGGAGGCGGCGATGACGCTCTGCACCTGCTGGAAAGCGAGCCAAAAACGAGGCTGGACGAAATACAATGCGAAACGGAGGCGGCTATCACTTTAGCCCCTTACGTCGTCCCCGACATCCACGGCGTCAAAGGCAAAGCGAAGCCGATCGAGCAGGGCGACAAGTGCTGCGTCCCCGGCTGCCTGTCGAACGCCCGCCAGCTCCACCACTGCTGGCCGCGCAGCTACCTCCGCGGCCAGCCGGTCGACTGGGTCTGGGTCGACGGCACGACGATCTCGAACACCGTCGGCCTCTGCCTCACACACCACGAATGGGTGACAGGGATCCTCGGCGGGCACAGAGCACACATCCGTTGGAACCCCAACCTGGGCCTTCTGGAGTGGTGGGAACGCGACGACGACAAGATCTGGAACTACGGCGGGCCGCTGAAACGGCAGGGCTTCATCGAGGCAGCGCCGTCGCAAGCTGGCGTCGAGCGCAAGCTGGAGGGCCTGTGCCCGACGTGTGGCCGCGTGCCGAAGAAGAAGACCCCGCCGGGGCCTCCCCGCAAGGTGAAGACCTGGACGATCGCTGTCCCGGCCGACAGCGAGGAAGGGACGGCCGTCCTCGACACCTACATCAACGAGCTAGGGGCCTTGATGGGGTTCGGGGACGAGCCGTCTCGTCTCCTCCGCTACCACGTCCTGGTGCCGGTGCTGGAATGGGTGATGCAGTCCCGCGTCGAGTTCCTGGCCGACTGGGAGGCCGAGTGAGGACACCGCTCGAACCCGACGATCCCCGCCACGGCACCGCCAACGGCTACACGAACCACGGCTGCCGCTGCGACGCCTGCCGGGTCGCGCACACCGACTACCTGCGCGAACGCCAGATCGGCTCCTACATCCCCAGCACCTGCCCCGGTTGCGGCGGGCCGAAGAGCCACACCTCGGTCATCTGCCTGAGCTGCTGGCTGGGGAAGGTCGAGGCCCCGCACGGCAGCGAGGCACGCTACAAGCGCTGCGGCTGCGACGACTGCCGCGAGGGAGCGAACGCCGCCCGCCGAGCGCGCCGTCTCAGACAGGCTACGAGATGACGCATCTCGTAGTGACTGCGGTGGCGATCATCCTCTTCGTGCTGCTCCTGTACGCCCTCTACAGGGAGGCCAAACGCTGAACATGGAGATCAGCGAGTGCCGATCCTGCGGCGCACCGGTCTACTGGGCGGTCACGAACACCGGCCGCAGGATGCCGGTCGACTCGCGCCCGCACCCGGACGGCAACCTGCTGCTCGTTGAGGAGAAGGGCGAGCTGCGCGTCTACGTCAGGGCCAACGACGGGCCGCGCTATCGGCCACACTTCGCGACCTGCCCGCACTCGAAGGAGTGGCGGCGATGAGCGAGGGCACCAATCCCAGTAGGTGCCTGGGAGGCATCTAAATGACCGAGTTCTTCGGCGTCAAAGAACCCGAGCATCCCATCGAAGCCGCGATGGACTACCCGGTCGACGGCTGCGAGTGCAGCACATGCCAGTACGCCCGCTGGTTCGACACGCTCACACCCGCCGAGCAGCGTCACGAACTCAAACTGATCTACCTCTACGGGGGCGACGACGAGTGAGCGGCCCCTTTGGCGTCAAAGAGGCCAAGCGACGGCAGGCCAAGGTGCAGGTTCTCTCCTGCCGCTGCATCTGCCGCGCCTACGACGGGAAGTTCGTCGTCGTCAACAAGGACTGCGTCCGTCACCGCGAG
>Ga0066903_100002621_pt1 | contig 14227 bp, 14 predicted proteins | sample PanSoiMetaGPlot1_FD_67491 | JGI IMG/M metagenome (GOLD analysis project Ga0066903, IMG submission 67491) | Tropical forest soil microbial communities from Panama analyzed to predict greenhouse gas emissions - Panama Soil - Plot 1 (version 2) | ecosystem: Environmental > Terrestrial > Soil >...
ATGATGCCCGGCCTCGACGGCTACGGCGTCTGCGCGCACCTGCGCGAGAACGACGACACGGCGGTGCTCCCGGTGATCATGGTCACGTCGAGCATCGGCCAGGAGAAGACGAAGGCCATCGAGGCCGGCGCCGACGACTTCATCCCCAAGCCGTTCAACCACGACGAGTTGCTGACCCGCGTCCGATCGCTTCTGCGCATCAAGCGTTACCACGACACGATCAAGGCTCAGGCCGCCGAACTCGCGGAGCTCAACCGGACCCTCGAAGAGCGTGTGCAGGTCCAGGTAACCGAGCTCGAGCGGCTGGGGAGCCTGCGGCGCTTCCTCTCCCCGCAGCTCGCGGACGCGCTCGTCTCCTCGGACGACGACACGATCTTCCGCAGTCACCGCCGACAGGTGGCCATGTTCTTCGCCGACCTGCGCGGCTGGTCGAGCTTCGTCGACGCCGTCGAGCCCGAGGAACTCATGCGCGTCCTCGGCGAGTTCCACGCCGTCATCGGCCGGCTGGTCAAGCGTTTCGAGGCCACCGTCGGCTTCCTCGAGGGGGACGGCGTGCAGCTCTTCTTCAACGACCCGATCGAGATCCCCGACGCGCCGCTTCGCGCCGTGCGCCTGGGCTGCGCCCTCCGCGAGGAGATGGCGGAGCTCATTCCGCAGTGGTCGAAGCGTGGCCACGACCTCGACTTCGGCGCCGGCATCGCGCTCGGCTACGCGACTTGCGGCGAGGTCGGGTTCGAGGGCCGCTCCGACTATGCGGCGATCGGAGCGGTGACGAATCTCGCGTCGCGCCTCGCGGACGAGGCCACGGGAGGCCAGATCCTGATCGCGCAGCGCCTCTACGCGGAGGTCGAGGGCGAGGTCGAGGTCGAGCCGGCAGGCGAGTTCACGCTCAAGGGCTTTCAGCGGCCTGTCACGGCCTTCAACGTCGTCGCAGTGCGGGAGAAAGCGGCGCTGTCCCGGGTCTAGCGACCCGGCCCGGCTACTCGGGCGGCCCGCAGCGAGGATCGTGGTGCTGCGCAAGGCGCAACAGCACGCGATACAGGTCTTCCCGCTCCGACGAGTCGAGCGGAGCCAGGAACTCGTCCTCCAGGCGGCCGATGATCGCCCGCAGGCGGACGAGCGCCTTCTTCCCGGCCGGGGTCAGGCTGACCGCCTGGCGACGCCGGTCGTGGGGGTCACGGCGCCGCTCGATCAGCTTCTGCTCCTCGAGCGAGTCGAGCAGCCCGACGAGCTGACTCCGATCGAGCCGGAGCGTGTCCGCGATCGTCGCCTGCGTCTCGCGGGCGCCCTCCTCGAGCATCGCGAGGACTCCGAACTGATAGGGCGTGAAGCCCTCCTCGCCGAACTCGGCGATCGACCGCGCCTTGAGCTCGAAGCCGAGTCTCATCAGCAGTAGCACGGGACTCGCAACCAGCTCCCGGGGCAACCTCATCCCGGTCTGCTGCTCGATCGACTCGATTATCGACGGTTCCATGGAGATAAGTGTAGCGCACAACATCGTTGTTGTGTGTTATCGTGGAGTTGTTCAACGATTGAGGGGAGAAAAGATGAGCCCACTGGTCGAATCCAGCAGAAGCAAGTGGATCGCTCTTGCCGTCGTCGTGGCGGCGCAGTTCATGGTCGTGCTCGACGTGGCGATCGTGAACGTGGCGCTGCCGTCCATCAAGAACGACCTCGGCTTCAGTCAGGAAAGCCTCCAGTGGGTGATCACGGCCTACGCGATCATGTTCGGCGGCGTCCTCCTGCTCGGCGGGCGGATGGCCGACCTACTCGGTCGCCGGCGGTTGTTCATCGCCGGTCTCGTCCTGTTCACCGTCAGCTCGCTGCTGTCGGGTCTCGCGTGGTCGGAGGGATCGCTGATCGTCTTCCGCGCGCTCCAGGGCCTCGGCGGCGGCCTCCTCGCCCCCGCCGCGCTCTCGATTCTGATGACGACCTTCGCCGAAGGGCGTGAGCGCAACATGGCACTCGGCGTCTGGGGCGCAGTGTCCGGAAGCGGCGGCGCCGCCGGCGTGCTGCTCGGCGGGCTCTTGACCAGCGCGATCAGCTGGTCCTGGATCTTCTTCATCAACATCCCCGTCGGCCTGGTGGTCATCGGCCTGACGCCGCTCTTCGTCCGCGAGAGCCGCGCGAACCTCAACCATCGCCACTTCGACATCGCTGGCGCAACGTCGATCACCGGGGGCCTGATGCTGCTCGTCTACGCCCTGACCCGGGCTACCGAGGACGGGTGGGCGACTGCGTCGACGATCGGCCTGCTCACGGCTTCGGCCGCGCTCGTGGTCGCCTTCGTGGTCATCGAACTCCGTTCGAAGGCGCCGCTGCTCCCGATGCGGATCTTCAGGCTCCGGACGCTGACGGCCGCGAACATCACCGGCTTCCTCCTGGGTTCGGCGCTGTTCTCGCAGTTCTTCCTGCTCACGCTGTACATGCAGCAGGTGCTCCACTACTCGGCCATCGAGACCGGCGTCGCGTACCTGACGCTGACGCTCGCGATCATCGTCTTCGCCGGCATTGCCCAGGGGATCGTCACTCGGTTCGGACTGCGCTGGCCGATGTCGGTCGGGCTGGCGCTCTCCGCAGCCGCGCTCGTGCTCTTCACGCGGCTTCCGGTCGACGGCCACTACTTCTGGGATCTGTTCCCCGGCTTCCTGCTCTCCGGGATCGGGCTCGCCCTGGCCTTCGTGCCGGTCACGATCGCGGCGCTCGTCGGCGTCAAGGAGGCCGACGCGGGCATCGCCTCAGGGCTCATCAACACGTCCCAGCAGATCGGCGGCGCCGTAGGACTCGCCGTCGCGACGACGATCGCGACCACGTTCACGAACCGCTACGTCGACTCGCACGCCGGCGTCGCCGCAGGCAGCCCCGCGGCGCTGAACTACGGCTTCGAGATCACCTTCTACGTCCTGGCCGGACTGGCCGCGCTCGCGGCAGTCGTTGCCGCCGTTTTGATCGAGCCTGCCGAAAAGCAGGCGGAAATGACCCCCGAGCTCGCCTTCGACGAGGCTTAGCGAAAGGAGACACATGCCCATCGACCAGACAGACACCGAGCGGTTGCTTGTCCGTCTCCGCGGCCTCGTGCTCGTGCGTGATCTGCTCGAGCGGCGCGGCGCCTCATGGCCCGAGATCGAGGCGCACAGCGCCGAGATCGAGCGCGTGAGGTGGCGCCTCGCCGACGTCGTCCGCGCGAGCCTCTAGCCCAGGAGCCGGCGGAACCAGTCCACCTGCGCGGCCCGCTCGGCATCACGCCCGGGCGGGCCGCCGGCGTGCTCGGCCGCGACGGCGGCGATGAACGTCGCTACGTACACCTTCCCCTGACCGGCCCGACGCTCGGCGTCCTCGGCGTACGCGCGCAGCATCGCGTCCCGCGGCTTCGCGTCCGAGAGCCCCCGGGACCGCGCAGCCGCGGCGTCGGCCAACTCCTGCGCCGCCACCTTGTGCCAGGCCTCGACCCGGCGGACGAGCCGCCCCCGCGAGGCGACGACCTTGTAGCCGGCACTCACGACGTCCCCGTCCAGCTCGATCTCCCAGAGCTCGTCGCTGCACCAATAGGGGAGGTCGTCGACCCGGCAGGCATGCACACCCGTCTCGCAAGGCGCCGCCCTGTCGGTCTCGACCCACTGTCCGGGCTCCCACCGGAAGCCGGTGAAGGGGCCGACCGACCCCGCGCGCAGGAACTTGTACGCGGTCACGGCCGCGTGAAGCTCCTGAACGCGAAACAGAGCTCCTCCTCGAACTCGGGCGCGAGCGGGTCCGTGGGCACTTCGCCGGTGAGCTCGATCGAAATGCGCAGCTGGTCGAGGTAGTCCGTGCAGCCGTCGCAGAGGTTGAGGTGCATCTCGACAGCCTCTCGCTCGTCGACGGGCAGGGCGCCTTCGACGTAGTCGTTGACGATCAGGACGATCTCCCTGCAGCTGATGTCCTCCGGCCGGCTCTGCGGCGGGCCCGATCGGCGGCGAGACCACTGCCACCACTTCATGCTGCGGCCTCCTCGTCCAGGTACTGCCCGAGCGCCGAGCGAACCTTCGTTCGAGCGCGGTGCAGCAGCACGCGCTGGTTGACCTCGGAGATGCCGAGGATCTCACAGGCCTCGTCGGCGTCGAAGCCGTCCACGTCGCGGAGGGTGATCACGGCGCGCTGGTTCTCCGGCAGCGTCTCGATCGCGGCCGCGATCCGCTGACGGGCCTCGTCGGCGAGCAGCCGCTCCTCCGGCACGTCGCGCGGGTTGCGCGGGCTCGAGGCCCAGTGGCCCGCCCAGCGATGTCCGTCGCCGAAAAACCGGTCGGCGTCGACGGGAGCCTCGTCGTCCCCGGCGTCGCCGCCCAGGCTCGAGAAGGGCACGCTCCGGCCCTCGCGCTCCCCGCGCGTCTTCGCCGTATTCGTGAGGATCCGGAAGATCCAGGTCTTGAGCGACGAGCGCCCCTCGAAGCGGTCGAGGCCCTTCAGGACGCCCAGCCATGCCTCCTGCACGACCTCCTCGGCCACGGCCCGACTGGACACGAACATCATCGCGACCCGCAGCATCGAGGGGCCGTAGCGCCGGAGCAGCTCGCGGAACGCGGCCTCGTCGCCGGCACGGAGCTGCGCGAGCAGTCGCTGCTCGTCGGGAGGTGTCGAGGTCGTGACCGTAGCCCGGCGACGATAACCATCATCGTTCCGTCCCGCCGCCGGGCGCGGTCGTTACGCGGCGCGGGTCAGGCTCACCCGCCGTTCTTGCCGGCCGCCTCGTTGATGCCCGACTTCAGGAAGCCGCCTGTGGCGATCTTGGTGAGCGTCTTGTCGGCGCTCGCCTCCTCGTCGAGCGTCTCGTCGAGAAGCTCTTCCGCCCGGTCGTAGCCGAGTTGGTCGGCCAGTGTTCGAGCCGTGCCGTAGCCCGCGATCTCGTAATGCTCGACGCGCTGCGCTGCAGCGATCAGCGCGGCGTCGAGGGCGGCGCCGTCACCCTGGGCCGCGATCACCTCGTCGCCTTCCTTGATCAGGCCCAGCATCGCCTCACAGGTTTCCTGCGGGACAGGCTTCGAACTGTGACGCATGACTTCCTCGAGGCGTGTCACGTGTCCCCTGGTCTGCTCGAGGTGCTCCTCGAAGGCCTCGCGCAACTCGTCCGAGTGGGCGGCTCCGACCATCTTCGGCAATGCATGGACAAGCTGCTGCTCGGCGTTGTACAGGTCGGCGATCTGCTCCACGAACACGTCTTCCAATGTGTCAAGCCTCATCTACAGCTCCTTTCGTCGCGGTGAAGGGTCAGGTTGGCATTCCCGGCCCGACGGTCGCGAAACGGACCCTGGCCGCGGTTGAGCATCGGTGGGAGCGGTGTTAGCGTCGCCGCTCAGAACGGTCATGGAATTCCGGATTCTCGGCCCCCTGGAAGTGATCGAAGACGGGCAGGCGCTCGATCTCGGCGGGCGGAAGCAGCGCACGCTGCTCGCAGTGCTGCTGCTGCATGCGAACGAGGTCGTCTCGTCCGACAGCCTGATCGAGGCCCTGTGGCCCGAGCGCCCGCCCGAGACGGCGCCGAAGGCGCTCCAGGTGCACGTCTCCCAGCTGCGCAAGATTCTCGGCCGGCAGCGGCTGCGGACGAAGCCGTCCGGCTACCTGCTCTGCGTCGAGGACGGCGAGCTCGACCTCGACCGCTGCCGCAGCCTCGCCGGCGAGAGCCGGCCCGCGGCGGCGCTCGCGCTCTGGAGAGGAAGCTCGCTCTCGGATTTTGCCTACGAGCCCTTCGCCCAGACCGAGATCGCCCGGCTCGAGGGCCTGCGACTGGCATGTCTCGAGGACCGCGTCGAGATCGACCTCGCCGAAGGCCGTCATTCGACCCTGGTCGGCGAGCTCGAGGCGCTCATCACCGAGTACCCGCTCCGGGAGCGCTTCCGAGGCCAGCTGATGCTCGCACTCTATCGTTCCGATCGTCAGGCAGAGGCGCTCGAGGTCTACCAGGACGGCCGCCAGATGCTGGACGAAGAGCTCGGCCTCGAGCCCAGTGCTGCACTGAAAGAGCTCCAGAGGCGAATCCTGGCTCACGATCCCGCGCTCGATCTCCCGTCACCGGCGGTCGACGGGCCGGTGGTCGAGCCCGCCGCACCGCCGAGCCATGCCGACACGCGCGATGCACGCGAGGTCCGGAAGACCGTCAGCGTCCTCGTCGCGTCGCTGCAGCCCTCGGACGGGGCCGAATCCATGGATCCCGAAGCGCTGCGCCGGCTGGTGACCCGCGGGTTCGCAGACATCCGCGCGGCGGTCGAGCATCACGGGGGCACGATCGAGACGCTTGCCGGGGAGACCCTGACCGCAGTCTTCGGCGTCCCAGCCGTGCACGAAGACGACGCGTTGCGCGCGCTGCGCGCGGCCGCCGAGGTGCACGAGCGCCTGCAAAGCGCCCAGGACGACCCCGGAGGCGTCTGGGCCGAAAGGCTCGACGTCCGCCTTGGCCTGAGCACGGGCGAGGTGGTCACAGGCGGTCCGACGCACGACCTCCGTTCGACGGGTAGGCCGATCACGTTTGCGACACGTCTGGGCCAGGCCGCCGGCGCCGGCGAGCTCCTGCTCGACGATGCGACGCACCGCCTGGTCAGGGACGCGGCGACCGTCGAGCGTGACGGCGAGAGCCTCCGCTTCGTCTCGCTGCGGTCCGGAACCGAACCGACGGGCAGGCGCCTCGATGCGCCGATGGTGGGCCGTGAGCGCGAGCGACGACGCCTGCACGACGCCTTCGAGCAGGCCGTCGGCGATCGCTCGTGCCAGCTCTTCACCATCCTCGGCGCAGCCGGCGTCGGCAAGTCGCGCCTGGTGCAGGAGTTCATCGGCGAGCTCGGGTCAACCGTGACGGTCGTCAGCGGCCGGTGTCTGCCCTACGGAAAGGGCATCACGTACTTCCCGCTCATGGAGGCCGTTCGGGATGCAGCCGATCTCGAGGACACCGATTCGCCGGAGGAGGGGCTCGCCAAGGTGGCGGCGCTCCTCGACGACGAGGGCGACGCCGACCTGCTCGCCCGCTGGGTAGGGGAGCTCGTCGGACTGGCCGAGGTCGGCGTCGGAGCACACGAGAGCTTCGCGGCGGTCCGTGCGCTGTTCGAGTCGGTCGCGCGCCGCACGCCGCTCGTGATCGTGTTCGACGACATCCACTGGGGCGAGGCCACCTTCCTGGACCTGATCGAGCACCTGACCGACTGGACACGGGAGGCGCCCATCCTCGTCATCTGCGTCGCGCGGCCGGAGCTCCTCGAGGTCAGGCCCGGGTGGTCCGGCGGGAAGCTCAACGCGACCTCCGTGCTGCTCGAGCCGCTCTCGGAGCAGGAGTGCGCGGAGCTGGTCGACAGCCTCGCGGGGACGGACCGGCTCTCGCAGAACACCCGGACGCGCATCGTGGACGCCGCCGAGGGAAATCCACTCTTCGTCGAGGAGATGCTGGCGCTCGTGCTCGAGACAGGGCAGCCCGACGCCGAGGTCGAGGTGCCCCCGACGATCCAGGCGCTCCTCGGCGCCCGGCTCGATCGACTCGACGCAGACGGGCGCGCCGTCCTCGAGCACGCCTCGGTCCAGGGAAAGGAGTTCTACGAAGCGGCCCTCGTCGAGCTCCTGTCGAAGCCCCTCGGTCGGCGAGCAGCCGAGGTGCTGGGATCGCTGGTTCGCAAGGAGCTGATCCGTCCCGATCGCACCGGCCTCGGCGGCAGGACGTACCGATTCCGCCACCTCCTTATTCGCGACGCCGCCTACGAGTCGATTCCGAAAGGGGCGCGCGCTGAGATGCACGAGCAGTTCGGCCGCTGGCTCGAGCGCGTTTCCGGCGAGCGCGCGACAGAGTACGAGGAGGTCGTCGGCTACCACCTCGAGCAGGCGGTCCGCTACCACGGGGAGCTGGGATCCCTCGACGATGCCGGTCACGCGATCGCGCGCGAGGCCGCCGAACGTCTCGGCGCGGCAGGTCGGCGAGCGTTCATCCGCAGCGATGGGCCGGCCGGCGTAAACCTGATCTCACGCGCCGTCAGGCTCCTCCCGCCCGACGATCCGCTGCGCGTCCAGCTCGTTCCGAACGTCCGTGTCGTCCAGGGCCTCGGCGGCGACCTGAGCTGGGCCGACCGGGTGCTCACGGAAGCCGTCGAGGCGGCGGCCACCGCCGGTGATCGCCGTCTCGCGTCGCACGCCCTGGTGCAGCGCGGCCTCTTGCGTCTCTTCACGGAGCCCGAGGTGACGCCGGACGAGCTGATCGACGTCGCCCGCCGGTGCGTCGTCGTGTTCGAGGAGTTTCGGGACGAGCTCGGCCTGGCCCGGGCCTGGCGCCTCGAGGCGCAGGCGCACTACCTCGCGCGTCGAGGCGAAGCCTGCGCCGCCGCGTCGGAACGGGCGCTCGAGCACATCCGGCGCGCGGGCGATCGCTTCGAGGAGCAGGAGATCGTGGAATGGCTCGTGATCGCGCTGCTCCTCGGCCCGGCTCCCGCCGACGAGGCTGCCGAGCGGTGTCGCGAACTGCTCCGGCAGGCATCCGAGCCGCTCGTCGAAGCCGAGATCCTGGCCGCCCTCGCGCCCCTCGAAGCGATGCAGGGAAACGTCGGCGAGGCGGTCGAGATCATCGGACGGATCAGGGGCACCGCGGGTGAGTGGATTTGGCTCGTCTCCTTCTGGTGGGCGTTCATCTCGATCTGGCAGGACGATCCGGCCGAGGCCGAGCGCGAGCTCCGTCCGGCCTATGACGCGCTCAAGCGCATCGGCGAACAGAGCCACTTCTCGTCCATGGCCCATGCACTCTCGAACGCCGTCTACGCGCAAGGGCGGTATGAGGAAGCCGAGGCGCTCACCCAAGAATGCGAGCGTGCGTCACGCGCGAACGACGTCCATTCCCAGATCGCCTGGCGGTCCGTCCGCGCGAAGACTCTCGCCCGTCGCGGCGCGCTCGACGAGGCGGAGCGGCTTGCGCGGGAAGCCGTGGCCTTCGCCGAGACCAGTGACTTCTTGCTCGGTCACGCCGATGCCCTCACCGACCTGGCAGAAGTCCTGGAGTTGCGCGGCGAACGGGTCGCCACGGCAGCGGCGCTCTCCGAGGCCGTCGCTCTTCACGAACGCAAGGGCAACCAGCTCGTTGCCGGACGAACGCGCGCAGTGCTCGAGAAGCTCGCGGCCGCGGGCGACTAGTCGAGCACCGGCAGGACGCTGATCGAGACCAGCGCCTGCCCGGCTCCCGGTGACCGCGGCGGGTCGCGGCGTAGCTCGTCCACGATCAGGAACAGTCGCCGGCCGAGCTCGTCCGCCTCCTGCGGCGTCAGCTCGACGAACCAGTTGCCGAGGAACGCGTTCTCGTGCCACTCGTCGCTGACGCGGTCGGTGACGAAGCGCCGCCGCACCTCGTCGTCGCGTGCCAGGAAGACGGCGTACATCCGGTCCATGATCGCCCGACCTTCCGGGTCGGCCGGACTGGGTGCGATCACCGGCTCGTCGGGCCGGCGCCACCAACGCTCGCGCTTCGTCCCCAACTCCTCGTCCTCGACGATCACGCCGGTGGAGCCGAGCATTCGCAGGTGGTAGCTCGTCGAGCCGCGTGACTCGCCGAGCCTGCGGGCGAGGTGCGACGCCGTCGCCGGCCCTTCGCGGAGGAGCTCCCAGATCCGGAACCGGATCGGATGCGCGAGCGCCCACATCGCGCTCCGTGTCGGCTCTCGCACCATGTTGGCAAGAACCTTTGCAAACGACGGACCCGCATGTGCGTCGGACCCAACGTGAGGACAATCGCTTCCCTCGGCGCCGTCCTCTGCCTCGCGGCCGCGGCCTGGAGCGCGGCGGCTGCGAGCGGCGTCCGCGTCTCCCTCACGTCCGCCGCGCCCGTGCTCACGACCGGAAGGGCGTGGACCGCGAAGCTGACCGTTCGCCCGGCGTCGTTTCAGGGCACCGTTCGCGTCCTCGCCTCCGGGCCGGAAAGACTCGACGTCCGCGCGTCGGGCAGCCACGGCTCCTACCGGGCGCGGCTCGTCTTTCGCAAGCCCGGCTGCTGGGCGCTGACCGCGCGCGCCGGGAGCGCGACGTCGCGGCTCGGCACGGTCACGGTGCGGAAGCCAACAGCGATCCCGCTCACGTTCGTCTGGCCGACGTCCGTGCAGGTCGAGCCGGGCGGCTCGCTCCTCGTTGTCGAGAACGGGTTGAGCCGGCTCGTGCGCGTCAGCGCGGCGGGGCGCGTGCAGGAGCTGGCTTCGCTCACGAAGCCGTATGCCGTGCGGCGCGCGGCCTCGGGCACCGTCTACGTCACCGACGGCAGTGTCCTCCGCAAGCTCGACGGACACAACACTCCCGAGGTCGCGAGGGCCGAGAGCGGGATCGGCCCGATGACGGTCGCCCCGAACGGCGACGTCTACTTCGTCACCGACACGACGCTCTGGAAGCTCGCCGACGGCGAGGGCACTCCGGTGCGGCTCGCCCCCGGTACGACCTTCTCCGCGCCGCACGGCTTGGCGCTCGCCGCAGACGGCTCGGTACTGGTCGCGGACACTGGGAAGCACGTCATCCGCCGGGTCGACCCGTCGACGGGCGCCGTGACCACGTTCGCACAGGTCGACAACCCACGCGGTATCCAGGTCGCTGCGGACGGGACCGTCTACGTCGTCGACGCGGCTGCGAAGCGCGTCTCGCACCTCAGCGCCACGGGGGCGCCGCTCGGGTTCGCGAGCCCCGTCCTCGGCGACCCGTACGACCTCGCGCTCGCCCCCGGCGGCGTCATCTACGTCGTGGACACGGCGCAGTCGGGCCACATCCGCCGCATCGCCGCCGACGGCACGATGACGACCGTCTCGCGCACGTAACCGCCGGCCTCAGTGGAGCGCAGGCTCCAGGCCGAGCGCGACCTGCCCGAGGAACTCGTAGGCGCGGTTGTCGCCGAGCGGATGCATGAACGCTCCGGCGCGCACGTCCCGGTAGGCCCGCGCGAGCGGCGATCCGTTCAGGTAGCCGCCGCCCCCGGAGAGCGCGAGCGCGCGGTCGACGATCCTCGGCGCCGTCCGCCCGATGAAGGCCTTCGCAGCCTGCGCTTCGGCGAACAGCGCGATCAGCTCCTCGTCGGGGCCGTCCCAGGTGCGATAGGCGTCGTGGTGAGCGTCGATGAGGTTGCCCGCGCGGCCGAGCGCCGCACGGCAGGCGGCGAGCTCGATCGTGCTCTCGGCGACGAGCACGCCCTCGCGCCCGTGGCCGTTTGCCCCACGCTCGCCGAGCTTCCGCACCGCCAACGAGTAGGCGCTCTCGGCGATGCCGAGGGACGCCGAGGCGTGCAAGAGGCCGGCGTTCAGATTCCGCTCCATGTACGGGACGGCGTCCCCGGCGGGGAAGCCGCCACGGAGCGCACTCGCGGGCAACTCGACGTCCTCGAACGAGACCGAGTGGCTCCCGGAGGCGCGCATGCCGAGCGCGTCCCAGTCGTCGTGGACGACGACGCCACGCGCGTTCCGGGGCACCATCGCGTACCCGTAGCGCTCCCCACCGTCGTCGCCCGTGAAGGTGACAGCGACGTAGAAGACGTCCGCGGCCGGGGACATGGTGCAAAAGATCTTCCGGCCCGAGACGACCCAGCCGTCGGCGCTCCGCGCGGCCGTCGTCGCCGGGCGGGTCAGGTCCTGCCCCGGCTCGCTGCCCGCAGCCGCGAACACGACGCCGGTGCGGGTGATCTCCTCGAGCGACGCCTCGAGCGCGCCGGCGCGCCGCTCGTTCCCGGCCGCGACGGCCATCTCGTAGCGGCGCACGACGTTGAGCAGGTAGGCGAAGTGCATGTTCACGCCGATGGCGAGCGAGGCGTCTCCGCGGGCGAGGCGCGTCTGGCCGACGAGCACGTCGTGCACGGACGTGGCGCCGAGGCCGCCCAGGCGCTCGGGCACCGGCGCGGTGAAGTAGCCGCTCCGCTTCAGCGCCTGGAAGCTCTTGAACGGGTAGCGGTTCTCACGGTCGTACACGCCGGCACAGGCGGCGAGCTCGTCGGTGAGGCTCTCGGCGAGAGCGACGAAGCGCGCGCCCTCGGCCGTTCTGGCTGTCAGCTGGAAAGACATCGGATTCACTCCTCTCGTGGCCCCGCGGGGCCGGCGATCGCTCGCCGGCCCCGCTGAAGGCCGCTCTGTTACGCAGTAGCAACGTCCACGGAGACAGGGACCCCGTTCGTGACCATGTCGAACACCGCCGAGCGCAGCTGCGCGCGGGCGACGACCTCCTTCAGCTTCTCCGCGGGAGCGTCGCCCTTGACCCGGAACGACACGCGGATCTGCTCGAAGCCGTTCCGGTAGCCGTCGTCGATGCCGAGGCAGCCGCGCACGTCGATGTCGCCCTCGAGCGTCGACTCGACCTCGATGAGGCGGACGCCGCGGGCGGCGGCGACGTAGACGAGCGTCGTTGTCAGGCACGCCGCCAACGCATGCAGCAGGTATTCGGCGGGGTTCGGCCCCTCGTTGGAGCCGAGGAGGATCGGCGGCTCGCCGGCGTCGATCGTGAACGCCTCGTCGCGAGACGCATCCTCCTGGCCCGCTCCGAAGAAGCCCTTGATCGTCGACTGGTTGTGCGCGCCGTCGATCCAGCGGTTCCGGGCGCGGAACTGGAACGTGCCCAGCTCCGGCCGCGCTTTGATCGCGTCGAGTGTCCCGAACATGACCTCGGTGTCGACGCCGTTACGGATGGTGTCGAGGACTGTGCTCATTGCTTTCTCCTTCTCTTGCAGATGGTCAGGTGATGTGCTCGAGCTCAAGAGACCGTGGCGCAGATCACCCAGACGTAGTAGCGCAGGGTGAAATCAGGGATGGCGTTGTGAACCTGGGCGTACCATCCCGTCGCGTCGGCGCCTGCAGGAGCCGATTGGGTGATTCGCGCGTCGTACGGGGTGATGCCCGACCCGTTGGCCGCGCCCCCGCCGAGGGCCTTCTGGCCGCCGGGGCAGTAGATCGTCTGCCCGTTGGTCGACCCCGGGGCGATGTCGAATCCGGCCGTGAGGTAACCCCAGCCGCTGATGCCGTTCGCACCGGGCGGACCGGCCGGCCCCTGGGCTCCCGTAGAGCCCGTGTCGCCCTTCGGCCCCGTTGCGCCCTTGGGACCGGGAGGCCCCTGAGTGCCCCTCTGACCGGCGGGCCCCTGAGAGCCCTTCGGACCGACAGGTCCCTGGGCCCCCTGGTCGCCCTTGTCGCCTTTGTCTCCTTTCGGCCCCGTGGGGCCGCCGGGCGCGACCGACGCCGGAAACATGCCGTTCTTCCCGAGTGGCAGGAGGAACCCGGCGCGGGGCGTCTTGGACACCTTGATGCCGTTGACCGCGCCGGCGTTGGTCGCGTAGTCCGCCTTCTTCGCGTGCGTGGCGAACGGGGACACGGCTGTGGTCACGGCATGGCCGACGGGCGTCGAGCCGAAGACCGCGACCACGAGCGCGGTGGCCGCCAGGACGATTGGCAGGCGACGCATGCCTGCCTGCGTGAGCTTGTCGTTCTTCATGGGTGTTCCCTTCCAGGTGTGACGACGAGGTCGACCGTGGCCTCGGCGACGCGCTCGAATGCGAGCGCAGCCCGTGTCGCCGCCTCCCGCGCCGTGTCGGCCGCGTCGGCCTCGACGAGCAGGAAGCAGGTCTCGTCCTCGGGAACGAGGATCGAGCGCAGGAGCCGGACGGGCCTTCCCTCGTCGGTCAGTTCGGCGGCGGCGCCGTTCAGGCGCTCCGCCCAGACCGCGACGGGGGCGCGATCGGCTCTCGAGACGTACAGTTCGACCAGGAATTCGGGCATGGGCTCCATCGTGGGGCCAGACCGTCCGGATCGAAATCCCGAAGATCCACAGTCTTTTATCGGCGTCGAGCACGAGAAAGGCCCGCCGCCGGGCGGGCCTTTCAGAGGGATCCATTGCTGCCCGGCTAGTTCCCCGTCGCCTTCCAGAACACGTAGTCGGCCGTGTACGGCACCTCGACCATGGTGCCCGCCGTCGAGACGTTGCAGTCGGCCGCCGCGGGCGGAAGGCCGCCGGTGGTCTCGATGCGCTGGACGTAGGTGGTGTCGACGAGGCGGTCGCCCCCTGGGCCGCCGACGGTCGCGGTCGCCGAGAGCCGCAGCCAGGGGATGGCCGTCGGGTCGACGGTCACTCCCGCGTCGCGCCTGCCGACCACGTAGCTCCCGTCGTTCGCCTGCCACGTCGGACCGGCGAAGTGCGTCGCAAGGAGCTTGCCGTTGTCGCCGTACAGGTCGGCCCGCGGCGCGAGCAGGCTCCAACTCGTCCCGTTGCACGAGTAGATCTGGACGCCCGCGGCGTG
>Ga0066903_100002622_pt1 | contig 14225 bp, 32 predicted proteins | sample PanSoiMetaGPlot1_FD_67491 | JGI IMG/M metagenome (GOLD analysis project Ga0066903, IMG submission 67491) | Tropical forest soil microbial communities from Panama analyzed to predict greenhouse gas emissions - Panama Soil - Plot 1 (version 2) | ecosystem: Environmental > Terrestrial > Soil >...
TGTGGATGATGATGTGGCCCATCTGCCGGTTCGTGAACTGGCAGTGGACAATCTGACCCGGCAGGAGATGAATCGCCGTTACGTCGTCACCGTTGTCGCAGCCGTGGTTGATGTTCGCCCACTCTGCTCCAGCGTCCTCCTCCGACACCGAGTACGTGCCCGCGTTGAGCAGGCCCGAGTCGTTGCTCTGACCGTCGGTGAGGTTGAACGACGGCCCGTAACTCGGGTCGAACGTGAACACCTTCGGCGACTGCGTCGGGTCGGTGTGCTTGGTCACGATGATCCGGCCCTGCCCGACGTTCGTGAACGTGCACGTCACCGTCTGAGACGGTCCCGTGATGACGATCGCGTTGACCGGGCTGCCGTTGTCGCACGACGTATTCGCCGGGTCGAGCACCCAACCTGCGGGTGTCTGCTCGGCGATGTTGTACGTGCCGGGGTTCAAGTTGCTGCTGATCGTCGCCTGCTCACCGTTGTGCAGCGCGGGCACCGGCCCGGCGTTGGAGGTGAACGGGAAGGCGGTGTTGGTCGGGTCCGGGGACGGGACCGTCACCTTCTTGACGATCAGGGTGTTGCAGGTGTTGACGCCCGTGGCGATCGGTCCGGCGAAGTCCTTGACCTCGGACGAGAACGAGTTGCTGGAACGGCTCTTCAGGAACGCCGTCGCCAGGTTCTCGCACCCGCTGGTCTGGATGCCCGCCAGCTTCAGGTTGATCGCCATCTCGCCGAACTGCGCGACCGGCAGGGATGACGGCTGCCCGAACACGTTCGGGATCGTGCCGCTGTTCACCTGACCGTCGGCGACGGTCGAACCGAGCACCGTGCCCGCGTCCCACACGTTGCCCGCCGTCCAGCGGTGCAACGTCAACGTCGGCTTCTGGGCACCGCCCTGGAAGTCGAAGGAGACGAGCGCGTCACCGACGGTGCGGACCAACGTCTTCTGTCCGGGCGTCCCGAAGTTGCTCGGCTGCGCGGCCGCGTTCAACTCAAAGTCGAAGTTGGTCGTCCCGGACTGGCTCGCCCGAGTCCACGCCAAGTACAGGAGGATGTCGCCCGAGGCGAGTTGCTCATGCGCCACCGCGAACTGCGCGATGTCGGCCTTGGAGTTCGGGATCGAACCCAGCACCACCGTCGGTGTCAGGTCGTTCTCCTTGGTCCCTTGACCGAACGCGTTGTCCTGCTGGCTGTTGATGAGGTCCTGCCCGACGTGCAGGCCGAGCGAACTCGCGTTCGCCCAGTCGTGCGTGCCCGTCGTGCAACAGACCATGTTGCCGTCGTTGCTCTCAAACGTGCTGCCCGCGAGATTCGCTCCCGCTGGCAGCGCCGCCGCAACGACTCCGCCCACCACCGCCGCAGTCGCGACGATGGCTCCTAGCCGTTTCCGTACTCGCAATGTGCTTCTCCTGATGTCAGCACGCCCGCCTGTTGGAGCGTGTCAATGACGGGCGCGGAAGCGCGCGGAGAGCACAAAGAGAGAGAAGCCCGCCCGAACCCGCCCATCAAACGAGCAATATAAGCGGGTCGCCTCGTAATGTCCAGCGGGACGGGGAAGAAGGAGGCCCACCTCCTCCCTCCTCCCCGCCGCGTCGCCGAGCGCAGGCGCTTCTCTGGGAGTGAAGGAAATGCCGAAGCAACCCCCTCCACGCCTTACGCGAGCCGCTGCCAAGAGCGACTCACTCGCCCGGTCGAAGTTCCTCATCCGTCAGCGACCGCACCACCCGCACCTTGTCACGGACGACCACCGGAGCGTCGGCCGGACCTCGCCAGTGGGCGTGCACCCACGTCGGACGACGGTACGCACGTTCGGGACCGTAGGGCTGATTCCGCCAGAAGCCTTCCACGAAGAACCGCACCGTCAGATGCCTGCCCGTCGGCACTGAAGGCTCCTCGCTCCGCGCAGCGCGTGCCTTCGGGAGCGTGACGATCGTGATGGGCTGCGGCTCGCGCCCGGCGCGCTTCTCGCGTCGCTGGTGGGCACGGTCGCCGTGCTCCTGACGGACGCTGGCGATGCCCGGCTGGCTGGCGAGCAGCCAGAGCGTGGCGAGCCGTTTGCGGTCCTCGACCATCGACGCGTGCGCCTGATCGGAGTCGATGCCCTCGTGGCGGTCGAGCACCTCGCGGCCCATGATCCAATCGGCTCGGCCGAGCGGTGCCCACACCTCGCCGTGAAGGAGCCACGAGTCGCCTCGCCGCAAGCCCCGGACACGTAGCGACGCCTCCATCCCCTCGAAATCGTGCGCGCCGGTCTCGACCATCAGCATCATGTCGCGCTCACCGAGGCCGTCATCGAAGTTGAGGCGACGGTAGGAGGCGATCCCGAGCGCATGGAACGTCTCGGGGCTGCCGTGGCGCATGTCCATGATCTCGACCGGACCCCACGAGATGGCGTCCACCGTCACCGGGTCCTTGTGACCGGCCGAGTCGATGCCCCGCAACGACTTGGCGAAGACGACGAGGCCCGAGGTCTGCGGGACGAGTTCGGGCATGAGCAACGTGTCCGCGGGCAGCGAACCCTCCGCCGCCGCCAGCAGGTCGCACATCTCGCCGTTCACCCACCACAGCGCGGACTGGCTCAGGACGCGCAGGTTCCAGAGGTACTCGGGGCGACGGCCCGCAGGCTCGCCGACGGTCGCGGCGTGCCCGGCACGCCGCAGCGCCTCCCAGTGGGCTTCGATCGCAAGGCTGAGTCCGCCGCCCGGCTCCCACTGCTCCAGCAGATGCTGTCGCAGGCGGGGCAGGTCGCGAGGCTCCGCGATGCGCGGAATCTGGTTGCTCATTGCGCACGCTCCACCCAGACGGCCGCGTCACCGTGGACGGTGATCGGGCGACGGTTGGAGCAGTGGATGGTGACGGTCGCGTCGCCGTTGCGTTCCACGTCCACGACGTAGGTCGAGTAGCTGACGATCCAGTCGCCGCGCTCTAGGCGGTCGGCCTTGATCCATCGGGTCTGCATGGTGGCTCCTTCGGGGACGGGCGCTTCCCGTCCACACCTCAGTATACACGATGGCGTAAGCGTAGCAAGAATCGGGCGGCCCGATTTGCATTACGCAAGGCACCACGATTATACTCACGGTGTCGGGTAAAGCGCCCGGCAGGAAGGAAGCCATGTTCATCCCCGACCCGAACACGCCGCTGCTCATCGTCACCCAGAAGACCGACGAGTGGGGCACCTCCGACTACTACGCCCCGCTCCTGTGCTGCGGGCACTACGGCACGCCGACCTTCGACTGCTCCTCGCAGTGGGAGTTCCCGGCCGACGCGCAGACCTGCCCGGTCTGCGGCGAGGTGCGCCAGATGGTGCCCCGCCTGCAATACCTCATCACCGCCGAAGCGTGGGGCGAGATCCCCGCCGTGTACGAAGGAGACGAAGCTCGATGACCGCCCTCGACAAGTGCGACGCCTGCGGCGTCCCGGACACCAACCTGTTCTCGGGCTGGTTCGGCCCCGACGACCTCGCATCCGACGGACGCCAGAAGGGCGACCGCTGGACGACGTTCTGCAACGTGTGCGGCGCGGAGCAGGGCCTGAACCCGCCCGTCAAGCCGTCGCGCCTCGTCGCCACACACTCCGAGCGCCCGGCGCAGGCGAAGCCCCGCCAACTCGACCGCAACGGCGACCCGGCACCCGTCCGTCGGCAGCGCACGACGCGCGTCGCCGAGGTCGGTGCCGTCGTGCAGCACCGCGTGGCACGCGAGACCGGCGCGACGGTCACGGTCGAGCGGACCGGGCCGGGGTCGTGGATCGAGCAGGAACCGGGCTGGATGACGATCTGTCTCAACCACGGCACCTGCTGCCTGCACACCGCGCGCCTCGACGCCGAGGCCCACGCGGCGACGCCCTCGGGCTGGTGCGGCGACTGCCGGATGATCGTGGAGGGGAAGCGTCCCCGCATCACGACCGGCAAGGTGACGTGAAATCGTGGCGCACGATTTGACTATGCGAGGCGGGGCGACTAATATCAGTGACATGAGACGCGACCCCTGCCAGACCGAAGGATGCCCGAACTCCGCCGACGTGCGGCTGGTGTTCTGGGACACCGAGGACCGCCAGTACGTGAAGGTCGGCTACTGCGTCGATCACTGGGAAGCCGAGCGCGACGAACACGAACGCGACGACGACTTCCTCGGAACGGAGAGTGCCTGATGCGCTACGAGGACGAGTACGAGGACGACCGCCTCGACTCCCTGCTCCAACCCCCCGACGAGGACTGCCCGTTCTGCAACGGCGACGGGTTCACGTTCGACGTGATCCTCCACGAGGAGCGCCGCTGCCGTTGCACGATCAACAAGGACAACGAATGAGCATCATGGAGTACCGAACCGACCCGACCAACGGGACCGTCCACGTCGCGCCGACCCTCGCGGCACGCCGGACGTTCTGCGGGATCATCGCGGACGACTGGCCGCTCGGCGACGAGACACACAACGGCGTCGCCTCGACCTGCGCCCGCTGCTCGGCAGCCATCCGTGCCCGCAAGGACGCGGAGACGAACGCCGACTACCGAGCCGAGGCCGAGCGCGAGCAGGCATGGGAGCGGCGGAACTCGTGACGCTCGACACCGAGGCGGTCTACCGTCTCGCCATCCTGGAGGCGGTCATGCGCGACCTGGCCGAGGCTCGCCAGCTACTGGAGGACCTAGATGAGGACGCGCACCTCGGACCCGCGCACACGAACGCCATCGCCTGCATCACGATCGCAGGCAACAACGTGGACACCATGCGCGATTTTGTCCGAGGTGCCATGTAAAGTAAACGAGTGACCGCCCCGCGCGACCCTCAGCCTCCGCCCCCGTCCTTCTTCCGCGTGGAATGGGACGAGGGCTTCGGCTGGCCCGAATGCACTCGACAAGAGCGCACGTCCAGGAACTTCACGACCATCGCCGCAGCGGTGCGGCAGATCCTGACGCTGCGCGAGTTGCCGAGCCACCACCGGCTCGTCTCGTTCTGGATCGGTCATACGGACTGGACCCGCCTCACCGACGACGAACGGGAGGCGCTGATCGAGGAGGTGTCGAGTGGTTGGGACAATGACGAGGGCGGAGATGGAGGCCCGCCTCCATGAGTTGGGAGTCGAGGTCGAGGAAGGCACGACCGACACGGACGTTCACCGGCTCCTCATCCGCACGCTGTCGGACCGGCTCAACGATTCGATCGAGAGCGCCGCACCCGAGGTGGTCGAGGATGCGACGCCCGTGGTGGCGCTGCCCCCGAAGACGCCGCGCCCGCTGATCCCGAACGCCGCGATCTGGGCGCACCTCGCGAACATGGCCGGACCGCTCAGCCGCTCCAACCTCGTGAAGCCCGCGCTGCGCGGCAAGGAGAACGACGTGCTGATGGTCCTGCTGACCGGCTGGGACCTCCAGATCACGATGACGCAGGCCCTCGCGAAGATTCACATCATCGAAGGGCAGCCGTCGGCGTCGCCCGAACTCATCTTGGGACTGATCCGGCGCGAGGGACACCTGGCGTGGCCGGGAGGCCCGGACAACTGCGGGATCGAACAGGAGGACGCCTCCGACATTCGGACCCTCACCGGCATCGTCCACGCGGTAAGGAAGGACGACCCGGAGCGGATCATTACCATGCGGTTCTCGGTCGCTGACGCCGAGCGCGCGGGCCTCGTGGTAATCAAGAACGGCCAGCCGGTCGCGCTTTCCACGCAGAACAAGCCGCTGCCGTGGCAGACCTACACCGAGGACCTCCTGTGGGCGCGGGCGGTGAGCCGCATGGGTCGCCGGAACTTCTCGGACGTGCTGCTCGGCCTGACCTACGTCCCCGAGGAACTCGGCTTCATCGACGTGCCTTCCGTCGAGGTCGGTCAGGACCCGAACTACGACCCGGAGATGATGCCGTCGAAGCTGGCCGGGTTGAAGGAACGGGTGATGGCGCTCAACCTGACGCGCCGGTCCGAGTTGGCGTTGGCGTGGAAGGACCTGATCGACACCCGCAAACTCCACGCCCTCGACCTCCTGCGCGAGTCCGAGTACGAGGACGCCGACGCGCTCATCAAGGCGTATGAGCGGCTGGCCGCGGATGATCCGCCCGACCCGCCGTGCGAAGCCGACGCGGCCGAGACGGAGGACAAGCCTGTCCCCGCAGAGGGTGATACCGCTAGCGGCGCGGAAGGTCTACCTTTCGCCTGCGAAGACCCGGAGCAGCCGTCGGGTCAGGCGGTGTGCCCGTCGGCGCACCAGTGTCGAGCGGCCGAGGTGTGCCTCCTTGCGCCCTTCTGATCCGGCGACTATGCTACAACGTCCGCGCATAGTCCCTGGGGAGGCACGATGGAAGGCCAGCAGCCCTGCTACGAGTGTGGCGCGCCCGTCTCCGGAAGGTACCGGGAGGTGGTTGCCATCGAGGAGGTCCGCACGCCGCAGGGAGGCGCACACAGCATGATCGCCCGCAGGCCGACCGGCCGACAGATCTGCGACTCCTGCGTCAGTGACATCCGGAACGGGCGGCAGCCCAACGCGCCCCGCCTGTTCGTGTGACACTGTTCGGCCCGGAACCGACGCCCGATCCTGCCAAGCCCCGCCACGGCCACTACAACCGGCTGATGGTCGCGACGGGAATGCACTACTGGACGATGGACCGTCACCAGCGCGGCAGGGTCGGCGCAGTCGCCAACCGGCTCATCAGCAACGGCATCCCCGAGTGGCGGATCAACGAGGAGTCGGCACGGCTCCGCTCCGCGCTCGGACGCCCGCCGACGCTCACCGAACTGGCCGACCGACTGCTCCGATGAAGCTGCCCGCAGCCCGCGACGCCGAACAGGCGGCAGTCGGGTCGATGTTGCTCAGCCGAGGCGCGATCGAGGTCGGGCTGGACGTGCTCGGCACCGACGACTTCACCGACGAACGCCTCGGTCTCGTCTTCGGCGCGATCGCCGACCTCTACCACGCCGGGGCCGCGGTCGATCCGGTCACCGTCACGCAACGGCTGACCGAACTGGAGAAGCTGGAGCGAGTCGGAGGCCACCACGCCGTCGTCCGCATCCAGGCGACGACCCCGGCCAGCGCGCACATGGACACCTACGCCGAGACGGTGGCGCGCTACGCCGCCGCCCGCCGCGCGATGGTGATCGGCCAAGAGATCCGCGACGCCGGGGAACGGGTCGATCTCGGCGCGGTGGAGGCGCTGATCGAGACGGGCATGGCGCGCGTGTCGGCCCCGGTCACGATGATCGAACCGGCGCAGCGCATCGACGCCTTCCTGGTCGAGGAGGAGCGCACGCCCCGCTGGATCGTCTCCGAGGTGTTGGAGCAGGGCGACCGGCTCATCCTTACGGGTGAAGAGGGCTACGGCAAGAGCGTGTGGCTCCGCCAGTTGGCGTGGCAGATCAGCGGCGGCTGGCATCCGTTCTTAGGGCAGCCTGAACCGCGACGGCGGGTCCTTCACGTCGATTGCGAGAACAGTCGAGCGCAGGTCGCCCGCGGCTACGCCCTCCTCCAACAGGTGCGCGAGTTCCCGGAGCAGCCGCTCTACGTCACGTGCCGTCCCCAGGGCCTCGACCTGACGACGAAACGGGACGCGGCGTGGCTGATGGCACTCGTCGGCCACCACCAGGCGGAGGTCCTCGTCATCGGCCCGCTCTACAAGTTGCATCGCCCGCCCGAAGGCACGCGTGGCTTGGGCATGGAGGAAGTCGCGGCGGGGACGAGCAGGGCGCTCGACGCCATACGCGCCGCGTACGGGTGCGCCATCCTGATCGAGGCGCACGCCCCGCTCGGCGAAGCGCGCAGCCACGAGGATTTCCGGCCGTTCGGTTCGTCGCTCTGGCTCCGCTGGCCCGAGTTCGGTCTGGGCATCAAACGGGGCGCGCCGTCACCGACGCAACAACGCGTGATGACTGTCGTGCAATGGCGCGGCCACCGGGACGACACCCGCATGTGGCCCGCAGCACTCACCCGCGGCACTCGCGGGACATGGCCGTGGCGACCAGAAGGGATCGAAGGATGATGCCGCAAGAGCCGCTCTGGAAGTGGGACGAGGACGAGCACCCGGACACCGACCCGATCGTGGACCTCGCGATCGCGTACGTCGGCGCGCGCATCACCGCCGAGGAGGCGTCAGGGTCACACTGGATGGCGGCGCAGTTGGACGTGGACGCGTGCTGGCACGACCTCCAGGTGGCGGTCCTCGGCTCCTGCCGCATGTGCGACCCGGGCACCTGCCCGGCCATGCTCAACATCCGTCAGCGGCTCCTCGTCGGCAACGCCTACCGTCCGATCGTGAACACCCCGCCGCTCTGATGGTCGAGCGCGACTGGTGCTCGTACTGCGGCGCGAAAGACGACGAGCCGTGCCGTTCACCGAACACTGGCAGGCCGCGCAAAGTGCCGCACGCGGCGCGCGCGCGTGCCCCGGTCCGGATGAAGGACCGCCCATCCGCGGTGAACGCGCGGCGGGCGTTCTCGCAGGAGGTGAAGCGTCGGGCGGCGGGATGGTGCGAGGCGCACACCCCCGACTGCCCGCCCGGCAGGCACTACGGACAGCACGCGCATCATGTCGTCCCGCGAGGTCGAGGCGGCGGCAACGACCCGACGAACGGCCTGTGGGTCTGTTGGCGCGCCCACGACTTTATCCACCGGCATCCCCAGGCGTCTGTGGAGAACGGGTGGCTTGCACCTGGCAAGTGAACAATCGTCCACTATAATCCACACACGTAGCAAGAACGCCAAGGAGGCGAACGTGGCAACACCGTCCCTGACCGAACAGCAGAACCTGGCGACGGTCACGTCACTGACCGCGAGCATCGACGCGCACGACCGTGACGTTGCCGCGCTGCGACTCCAGCGTCAGCAACTGCTCTACCGCATCAACCGCGCGGGCATCACCTATGAACGGATCGCCGAACTCACCGGCATCCGGCCCTCGACCATCGCCACCGAGATCGGCCGTTACCGCGAGGACAACGGCGCGGCACCGCTGCCTCGGGGTCGCCGTCGAGGCATCAGCCCGAAGCGGAAGCCCATCCCGGCGTGACCCGCTTCGCCGACCTCACACCAGCCGAGCAGCGGCAGGTGAGGTCTGGCGGAGCGCAGGCCCCACGCAAGACGATCAGGACGCGCCGCCGTGCCCCTGATCCCCGCCGCCAACGTCGGCCGTCCCACCGGTGCGGACGATGCGGCGCAGAGTTCACGTCAATCGGAGACGCCGACCGGCACCTGGACGACGAACACCGCGGGTGCGGCAGGATCGGCCTGATCCTGTGAACCGCACCACCCGAGGCAATGCCCCGTCCTTCATCGAGGTCCCCGTCCCGCCCGAGGTGCTCGCCCACCTGATGGCGGCAGGTTCGACCCGTGTCCGTCACTACCGGGCGCAGGGCCTCATGGTGTTCACCTCGATCGACAAGGGCCTCTGGCACCTGTCCATCTCCGCCAGCCGCCGCTATCCGACGTGGGACGAGATCGCGGAGGCGCGCTACCAGTTGTGTCCGGACAACATCACGATGGCGATGCTGCTCCCACCCCGAGGCGAGTACGTGAACCTGCACGACACGACGTTCCACCTCCACGAGATTCTCGAATAAATCTGGCCGCCCGATTTGACTAGACGTTATGCGCAGCGTATAGTTGGAGCATGACGCACAAAACCAACGCAGAAACGACGAAGGAACTCCTTGACACTCTCTCGGCCGAGGTGGAGGCGCTCCGCACCTCCGAAGGCTGGATGGCGTGGCTGGAGGTCGCGAAGCGATTCCACCGTTACAGCCCCAACAACCAGATGCTCATCGCGTGGCAATGCCCGGAGGCGACCCACGTGATGGGCTACGGCTCCAAGGACAAGAGCACCGGCTGGCTCTCGCTCGGCCGTCAGGTCCGCAAGGGCGAGAAGGCGATCTACATTCTCGCCCCGATCGTCCGCAAGGTCCGGAACGAGAAGACCGGCGAGGACGAGCCGCGCGTGGTCGGGTTCCGTGGCGCGTCGGTGTTCGACGTGAGCCAGACCGACGGCGAGCCGCTGCCCGCCTCCCCCGCCGAGTTGTGGGAGCAGGCGATGGACGCCCTCCCCGTCGGCGAACGCGACGAGGCGATCTGGGACGCGCTGCGCGCCGCGGTCGAGAGCCTCGGCCTGAACGTCGTCATCGAAGAGGAGCGGATGGGCGGCGCGCTGGGCTGGTGGCTGCCCGGGACGAAGGACGTGCACGTCGTGCGCCGCGAGTTCGGCCTGATGGCCGGGACCCTCGCCCACGAGGCCGGACACGCTCTCGACCCGGCGCTCAACCCGTCCGACTACGACCAGAACGAACTGGTCGCCGAGTCGGTGTCGTGGCTGCTGTCCGCCCGCCTCGGGTTCCCGAAGAGCGAGGTCAGCGCGATCTACCTGGCGCACTTCGGCGGGACGACCGACACCCTGGAGGCGGTCGCCAACCGCGTCAAGAAGGTCGCCGAGAAGGTCCTCGACGCGCTCGACGCCAAGGAAGAGGTGAGCGCATGAGCGCCGACGAGATCGGGATCGCCGTGTGCGATCACTGTGGCTGCCCGTTCGAAGACTTCCGAGTCGCGATCGAGCAGTCGGGCGGATGGTGCCCCGCGTGCGACCGCCCCGCACGCAAAGACCCCGACCAGGAGAACAACCAAGGTGGCAACCCGAGTCAGTAAGAAGCAGGCGTCCATCTTCCAGGAGTGCATCGAGCACGGCCACTGGATGGGCGACGCTCCGCCGTCCACGCCAACGAGCGTGCGGTTCGGCTTCGTCCTGCGATGTAACCGAGGGTGCGGCACGACGCGGCATCTGGAGATCCACCCGGCCACCGGCCACGTGACGCATAGTCACTACGACCAGCCGAAGGCGTACAAGGAGTACAAGGCCGGGCTGAGCAAGGGCGAGTGGCGGCTGGCCGATCTGGAGAACCGAGGCGTCGCCAAGCCCAGGCTGAAGGCGGTGTGAGGTGACAACGACCGACGAGGGCTGGCCCGAACTCGACGCCGCGATCAAGCGGATGATCCTGCGGAAGCGCCGGGAGCATCACGACCACGCGGTGGAACTCGGGATCATTACCCGCGAGCAGGCCGAGGCGCTCTACGCCCTGTTCGTGGAGGAGGTCGAGGCTGCCGACGACTCGTGGAGGGAGCCATGATCCGGGCGGGCGCGTGCACTTTCCGCTACCGCGTGTCGATGGTGATCGGCGCGTACGACGAGACGGTCTTCCCCGGCGCGGGCGCGACCCGAGAGTTCAAGACGCTGAAGGCGGCGGAGCGATACCGCGACCACCTCGTCCACGACACCGGCAACCCGGTCCTGTTGCAGGTCGGCTGCCTCCAATGGCTCTCGACCGACGACGCCATCGACTGGGCGGAGGAGCACAAAGGGGACTTCTGGGAATGAGCGACTGCCTGTTCGGCGACGACGACCCTCCCGACTTCGGCCGTGCCGAAGCGGGCAAGGTCGCCCGGAAGCACCCGCACACCTCCGCTGACGCGGCGGTCGAGGTGGCATTCCGGGCCGGGACCGCCAAGGACGAGATCATCAAGCTCCTGGCGACGCGCGCGCAACTGCGCGGTCTGACCGCCGCCGAGGCGCACGCCATGAACCCCGACAAGTTCCGGTCCCGCAACCAGACCGCGACCCGGTTCTTGGAACTGCGCGAGATGGGCGCAGTCGAGTACCTGATGGTCGGCGACCGCTACGCCGAACGGTTCACCGACGCTCGGCATCGCAACACTGGCCGGGTCTACGTCCTCACTCCCGCGGGCTGGGCGTACGCGCGAACGAAGGGCTGGGCATGACGACCTGGGGTGAAGGCAAGAAGGCGATCATCGGGGGCCTCGCCAACATCGAGATGACCTCGGGAGTGAGCGAGCAGCACAAAGGGTTCGTGACGGTCCGCGCGACGGGCGAGTACGCGGGCGAGCCGGTGATCCTGCTCGGCCAACTCACGCCCGACGAGATGCGCGCCCACGCTCTCGCCTACCTGGAAGCGGCGGAAGCGGCGGAGAGCGATGCGGCAGTGTTCGCCGAGATGACCGAAGGGCTGCGCCTCGACCCGGGAGCCGTCGGCGCGTTCGTCGCCGCGCTGCGTGCCCGACGAGCAGGACAGGCATGAGCGTCGTCCTCGTCCACCACCGCGCGCTCGGCGCGCCGGTCTACGTCGGCCCGTTCACCGATGTGGACGCGGCCATCCGGTGGATCAAGAGCAAGGAACGCCCGAACGGGCACGGCCCGCAGCCGGTCCTGTGGGGCATCGTGACGCTCCAGGACCCGGGCGACCCGACGACGCCCGACTGGGCAGCCTGAAAGAAATCTGGCCGTCCGATTTGACTATGCGCAGCGGGGCGCATATAATCATGGTATGACGCACAGCACCGACCCCATCGCCACCGACATCGACGCCTTCCGCGCCTACATCGAGCGGAACGGCATTCGTGAGCGGCTCATCCGGGACGGCGAGACCGAGGAGGAGGCGGACCAGTTCGTCCGCACCCTGCTCCGGGACCGCCTCCTGAAGTTCAACGTCCCCGAGTTGGTCGCCTTCGCCCGTGCGAACCGCATCCTGGCGACCGGCCTGAAGGCCGACGTGCTGGACGCGATCAGCGAGATGGTGACGCTGTGAGCGCCGTGACTGTCACCGCCCGCCCGTTCGCAGACCGCGACGGGCAGGTGGTGATGATCGTCCGCCACGGTTGCATGATCGAGCATCTGCGACTCGGGCGGCTCTCGTTCGATAACCCCGACCAGATCGCCGCCGCGGCAGTCCGGGCGCTCAGTGCGTTCGGCCTCGACGCCGACCAAGCGGCCCAAGCCTTGAAGGAGCAGTGATGAACATCCAGAGCGGGACCCGCCTGTACGTCTTCGGCGCGGACTACCCGACGCCCAGCTACTGGGACGGCTACGCCACGGTGACCGAGTTGACCAAGGCCGGTCCCGACGGCACGTTCGACGGCCAGTACGTGGGCAAGGGCACCAAGGTGGTCGTGCTCAACGTGCCGCGCCCGCACGACGTGGAGTACCTCCAGGGGCGGCTCGCCTCGGGGCTGTACGGGACGAGAGTGCCGTGAGCTTCATCTGCGACCAGTGCGGCAAGGAGCGCAAGAGCGCGCCCTTCGCCCACGACCGTGACGGCATCGCCGTCTGCTTCATCTGCTGCAAGGAGAACGAGCGGCAGCGCCGGAAGCAGGAGGAGGCGTACTGGGACCGCCTGATGGCGGAGAACCCCGACAACCTGGACCCGGCGTCATGAGGCGCGACTTCCTCGTCATCGTCGCGGTGGCGTTGGTGCTCGTCCTTGTCGGCGTCGCGCTCAACCTGCCGCACCATCACGCCGACCCGGCGCGCGACCCGGCGCACCGTTGGGCGTGTCAGCAGGTGCGCCAGCAGGTGATCCAGGACGGCCTGGACCCGTCTCAGGCGATCACCTGCCCATGAACGTCGCCGGGAGAGACGAGCGGGACGTGATCCTGAGGCCCGCCGAGGTCGCGGCCATGTTCCACGTGAGGGTCCAGACCCTCGGCTCCTGGGAGCGGAAGGGGTGGATCAAGGCGCTGTGGACGCCGGGCCGCGGCCAGCGCCGCTACCGACTGAGCGACGTGCGCGAGGCGCTCAAGAAATCTCGGCCTACGATTTGACTATGCGGGGCGGGGCGCATAAACTAATGCGCAACGGGGAAGGACCCCGACCGAAGGAAGGATCAGCCATGGGCACCGAACGCCAGATCGCATTCATGAAGAAGCTCACCGTCGAGAAGCTCGCAACGAACGCCGCGGGCGACGCCGACCCCGAAGGCCGCACCGTCGCCGACATCCTCGCCCTCTTGGGTGACGAGGGCGTGGCGCAGTACTGGGACGCCATCGCCGCCAAGTCCGTCAAGGACGTGTCGGTCCTGATCGACCGCTTGATGGCCGCGCCGTCGAAGCAGAAGCAGGCCGCGCGTCCGAACGGCCGTGGCGCGCAGACGGACGTGCCGCAGGGCCACTACGCGGTGCCGTCGCTGACGGGCAACAACGACCTCGACTTCGTGCGGGTGGACCGCCCGACCGAGGGCCGGTGGGAGGGCTACACGTTCGTGAAGCGCATCATCGGCGGGCACCCGGACGTGGCGATCCGCGGGAAGCAGGCGCAGGACCTCCTCGCCGCGATCGCCGAGTTCGGCGTGAAGCGGGCGGCGGAGACGTACGCGCACGAGTTCGGCCGCTGCTACGTCTGCAACCGCACCCTGACCGACGAGACGAGCCGTGCCCTGGGCATCGGCCCCGACTGCCGCGCACGCGTGGCGTAAGGAGGAATG
>Ga0066903_100002624_pt1 | contig 14220 bp, 10 predicted proteins | sample PanSoiMetaGPlot1_FD_67491 | JGI IMG/M metagenome (GOLD analysis project Ga0066903, IMG submission 67491) | Tropical forest soil microbial communities from Panama analyzed to predict greenhouse gas emissions - Panama Soil - Plot 1 (version 2) | ecosystem: Environmental > Terrestrial > Soil >...
CGACGGATCGTTCGACGTGTCGCACGCGCTTCGCGACAATCGCTTCTGGACGTCCTCGACGCGGCCGATCAGCACGAACGAGACCTACGACCTGGTGATCGTCGGCGGCGGGATCAGCGGGCTCGCGGCCGCTTATTTTTTCCGCGAGCGATCGCCGTCCGCCCGTATCCTCATTCTCGACAACCACGACGACTTCGGCGGTCATGCGAAGCGAAACGAATTCCGGCCGGGCGGCACACTGTGGATCGCCAACGGGGGCACGGCGGGCATCTCGTCGCCGTTCACCTACAGCGCCGAGGCACTCCGGCTGATGTCGGCGATCGGCATCGATCCGGTCGCGCTGTCAGCGGAAGCGACGAAGGCTGCCGATCGATCCGTCTTCGCCGGGCTGCAGAACGCGTACTTCTTCGACAAAGAAACGTTCGGCGTCGATCGGCTCGTCGTCGGCACGCCGGGCGGCGGCCGCGGCCGCGGCGCCGGCAGTGCGGTCACGACCTGGGAGGAGTTTCTTGCGAAGACGCCGTTGTCGGCGCAGGCGCAGAAGGACATCGCGCGTCTCGAGACCGCGCGCGTCGACTACCTGCCCGGTCTCTCGAACGACGAGAAGAAGGATCGGCTGTCGCGGATCAGCTACGAGGATTTCCTGCTGAAGGTCGTCAAGGTCCACCCGGACGTGATTCCGTTCTATCAGGTGCGCACGCACGGGTTGTACGGCATCGGCATCGATGCGGTCGGCGCGTTGGAATGCTGGGGCTATCACTATCCCGGTTTCGACGGCATGAATCTCGATCCGGAAGCGACCGGCCGCATGAGCTACACCGCGCGGGGCGACGCGACGCCGAAGCCGCCGTACAACTTCCATTTTCCGGACGGCAACGCGTCGGTGGCGCGGCTGCTGGTGCGCGCGCTGATTCCCGACGCGCTGCCCGGCAGGACGGCGCAGGACAGCGTGCTTGCGCGTGTGGATTACGGCGCGCTCGATCGCGCCGGCGCGCCAGTTCGCATCCGGTTGAGCAGCACGGCGGCGCGCGTCCGCCACGTCGGCGCGACCGGATCGGCGCAGGAGGTCGAGGTGTCGTACGGCCGCGACAAGAAGGTGTACACGGTGCGCGGGAAAGGTGTCGTGCTCGCGTGCTGGAACATGATGATTCCGTACATCTGTCCCGATCTGCCTGCGGCGCAGAAGGAGGCGCTCAAGTACGGCGTCAAGGTACCGCTGGTCTACACGAGCGTGTCGCTCCGCAACTGGACGGCCTTCAAGAAGCTCGGAATCAACGGTGCAACCACGCCGGGGATGTACCACACCGGCGTCCGGCTCGAAGTGCCGACGGTGATCGGCGGCTACGATCCGATGCCGAAGGCGCCGGTCGATCCGATTCTCGTTCGGATGACGCGGACGCCATGCAAGCCGGGCCTGCCGGCACGCGATCAGCAGCGCGCCGGGCACGTCGAGCTGTTGACGACGTCGTTTCGCACCTTCGAGCTGAAGATTCGCGATCAGCTCGCGCGCGTGCTCGCCGGCGGCGGCTTCGATCCGGCGCGCGACATCGACGCGATCACCGTCAACCGGTGGCCGCACGGGTACGCGTACGAGTACAACCCGCTGTGGGATCCGGACTGGCCCGAGGGTCAGTCGCCGTGTGAACTCGGACGCAAGCCGTTCGGCCGCATCACGATCGCGAATTCCGACGCCGGCGCGGCGGCGTATACCGATTCCGCGATCGACCAGGCCTTCCGCGCGGTCAAGGAGCTCACCGCCGCCGAGGGGTCCGGCTAAAGCCGGACACTACGACAAATCCCGTCAGCGGCAGTGTCCGGCTTCAGCCGGACCGTGATCCGATTCAGCGCGCGTAACCAGCCGCCCATCGCAGCTGCCCGTCCATCAGGCTCGAAGTTTGGCAGCGACGGCCGTGCGCCCATTGAGCGGCTCGCGCTGCGAAAAGCCTGCCGCCTCCCACGAAGGCACGAAGGCACGAAGGGCACGAAGGACAATTTGTACAAGCACGAAGGCGTCAGCGTCGAGCGGCGGCTTGCGCGGGACCGACCGCGTAAAGCTGCGTCCACCCTTCCGCCTGCGGCATGCGCACGAGCCGCGGCGCAATCCCTCGTCCATCGCCGTGCACCCAGGTGGACACATGCAGCATGCCGCCGTCCTGGAGCCGATGGTGCTCCTCGTCCTCGAACGTCTGATCGGGCGGCACGCCTGGAGTCGGCTCGGTGACGAGCAGCAGCCACGCCGGAAGTCCAGCGGTCGTGGGAATGCCGATGTAGTTCACCATCGTTCCGCTCTGCACGAGTCTCCACACGAAGCTCGATCGCTGCGTCGGATCGTGTGCGAACGGCGGGACGCCGGCCGCCGCGAGCGAGTCGGGCGTCGGCCAGGCACTGGCCGTGGAACGCGCCGCTTCGGCCTCGAGCAGTCCTTCCTGCAGCTCCCTGAACATCCGTTGCTCCGTGGGGACGCGATCCGCGATCAGCTTCTGGAACGGCAGCAGATTTCGCTGACGCGGCGCATTGCCGCCGACGCCGGCCATCATCGCGGCGTAGATCCAGACGCCAATCGTGATGCCCATCGACGCGCGGACCACGGCGAGCAGCTCAGCCCGAGCCGACAGCGTCTCGACCTGCACGCGGCGCGCGGTCGTCGTGCTCATGCGAGGCGCCTGCGACGGCTCGCGCGCACGGCGAGAGTCATGAAAAAGATCGAGCTCACCGCCAGCACGACGGCGCCGCCGGTCGGGACGAGAAACCTGGTTGACACCGCGAGCCCGCCCGCACCGGCGAAGAAGGCCACTGCGATGCTCCAGGCCAGATAGCTGCGGGTGCTGTTCGCGACATTCCGTCCGGCCGCGGCCGGCACCACGACGAGCGCCTCGACCAGGAGCGCGCCGATGATCTTCAGGCTGACGACGATCGACAGCGTGAGCAGCACGGCGAAGAAGTACTCGAGAAAAATCGACTGCGCGCCGGCGACCTGCGCCAGCGACGGGTTCAGGCTGTCGAGCAGCAGACGGTTGTACTCGCGTACCAGCAGGATCGAAACCAGCAGTCCGACGAAGACCAGCAACAGCAGATCGCCGTCGGTCACCGTCAGCAGGCTGCCGAACAACACCGACTCCACCTGGTGGACGTTGAACTGGCGCGTCAGCGCTACCAGCAGGCACAGTCCCAGGCCGAGCGTCAGCGCGTGAAATACGCCGATGAGCGTGTCGGGCGGCAGCGTCGCGCGCCGTTTGACGTACACCATCGCGAGGGTCGAGAGCAGGCAGAAGCCGAACATGCCGCCGTACGGCGCGTTGAGCGGCTCGCCGAGCAGCAGACCGATCGCGACACCGGTGAGCGCAGCCTGGCCGAGCGCCGCGCTGAAGAACGCCATGCGTCGAGTGACGACCAGGTGACTCAAGCCGCCGAGGATCGGCGCGAGCACGAGGACGCAGAGAAACCCGCGAATGAGAAACGGATACTGAAAGTCGGCCGGGAGCATCCCGCGACGCGCCAGCTCGGCGATCCAGGCGTAGAAGGCCGTCATCGGCGCCTCCGCCGGTCGTGGGATGCGAACGCGGCGTCGAACGCCGCTCCCTGTTCGAGCACGGCGTCCGGCGTCCCGTCGGCCAGGACGCGGCGATCGAGCAGCGTCACGCGATCCGCGACGCGTCGCACCCGATCGAAGTCGTGCGACACCATCACGATCGTCGTTCGGCGCTCGCGTTTCATCACCAGCAGCGTCTCTTCGAGCCAGCGTGCCGAGGCGTCGTCCAGCCCGCTCCCCGGCTCGTCGAGGATCAGCAGTTCCGGCTCGGGATCGAGCGCGTGCGCGAGCAGCACGCGCCGGAGCTCGCCGCCGGAGAGCACCGCGAGCGGCCGCCGCTCGAGCCCGGTGAGGCCGACCCGGGCGAGCAGATCGGCAATCGCGCGTCGCGTGCGGCGGCTGATGCCGAGGCAGACCGGACGGCGCTGCCGCGTCAGGGCAAGGAAATCCTCGACGGTGACCGGAAGCGTCGGATCGATTGGAAACGACTGCGGCACGTAGCCGATCGCGCTGTTGCCGCGCCAGTTGAGCACGATGCGACCCTCGAACCCGGTCTGGCCGAGGACCGCGAGGAGCAGCGTACTCTTGCCCGCCCCGTTCGGCCCGACGATGACGTGCAGCGCGCCGCGCTCGACACGAATCGTGACGCCGTCGAGCAGCGCCTCCTGGTGGCGGCGAATCGTGACGCCTTCGATCTCGACGATGGCAGACTCGATTGGTTCCTCGATCACGCTTCGGTGACCAGCGCGCGGATCATGGTGTCGGCGTTGCGCTGCATCTCGCGCTCGAACTTGTCGGCGGTGTAGGCGCCGGACGCGATGTGCGTGATGGTGTACACCTTCACGCCGGCCGCGTCGCGGAGCACCTTCAGCATCGCCTCCGGAAACGTCTCTTCGCTGAAGACGACGCGAATCTTCTCGCGCTGCAGCAGCTTCACCATATCGCGGAGCTCGGCCGCGGACGGCGTCAGCCCGTGCGCCGGCTGGACGACGCCCGCCACTTCGAGGCCGAATTCCTGCAGCAGATATCCGTAGCCGTCGTGCACCGTGACCACCCGCGTGATCTTCGCTTCGGCGAGCTGCGCCGCCGCCTTCGACTTGATGACGCGGAGCCGGCGCGCGTAGTCGGCGGCGTTTCGCTGAAGGGCGGCCGCGTCGTTCGGCCGGAGCGCTGCCAGCGCCTTCTGGATCGCGTAGGTCTGCTGGATCGCGTTCGTGAACGAAATGAAGGTATGCGAGTTGACGCCGGTGCCGTGTGCGGCGTGAATCTGCGGCGTCGTGTCGTTGACGCGGATGATCGTCAGCTTCGTGTTCCCCGACGACTTGATCATCGGCATGATGAAGTCGTCGTGTCCGATGCTGTTGACGACGATCGCGTCGAGGTCGATGAGCTTCTTGATGTCGTCAGGGCGCGGCTGATAGTCGCCGGCGTCGATCTCGCCGGGCAGGACTGGCCGCACCTCGTAGCCGGCCAGGTCGCCGACGACGTTCTTCGTCCACGAATAGTAGGGGTGCAGCGTGACGCCGACCTTCAGCGTCGGCTTCGCCTGGGCGGACGCTGCGACAGGCACGGCGAGCAGCGCCGCCGAAGCGAAGCACACGACGATCCGGGACAGCAGTCGCGTCATGCCGATCATCTCCGGTTGTAGTACACGGGATTGGGTGGTGTCGAAAACACCTCGATCCATCCGCTGTTCTGGGGCTGGCGCACGAATCCGAGCGGCACCTGCGCTCCGTAGCGGTGCATCCACACGTAGGTATGCAGCATCGTACCGTCAGGCAGCCGATGGTGCTCGTCGTCTTCCGGCGCCGGGTCGGGCGCCATACCGGGTTCGGGCTCCTGAATCTCTAACAGCCAGGCCGGCGCCGACGGATCGCCTGGAACGCCGAAGTAGTTGACGATCGCGCCCTGATCGAGTCGCGACCACTGATGGCCCGGTCCGAGCGGCGCCTGCTCGGGCCACGCGCCACGCCGGGCGCGCTCCCCTTCAGCGATCAGCAGTCCCTCGCGAATCGCTCGGAACGCCTGCCGATCCGCCTCGGGGAGTGTGCCGGCCAGCGTTTGATACGGGAGCAGGTCCTTTCCGCTGTCACGCGCTTTCGTGGCGTTCAGCCCGAGATACACGGCAATCACGCTGACGATCCCGACGGCGATGACGATCACGCCGAGCCGCTCGCGCCCTGCGCTCTTCGCCGATTCACCGGAGTGAACGGTCTGGCCCGGCATCAGCGACCCGCGCTGCTCACGATACGAGCCGATTGGTCTTGCCGGTGGCCGGCTCGGAGCGCCTCTCGTGCGGCGACCAGAACCATGACAATCGCCCAGCCAAGCGTCAAGGACACGACGGCATGCTCGGCCGCAAACGATCCGCTCTGTGCGATCACATGGCCGAGGTCGATTACGTGATGCACCGCGCTGTGGGCAATCAGTGCCGAGGCGACCGGGATCACGATCCGATCGGCCGCGCCGCGTCCGGCGAGCCACATCCGCGTTGCCGCCGCGATCGCGCCGAGCCACAACTCGGCGAGCGCGAACACGACCAGAAAGACGGCAAAGGCCGCGACCCGGTGCGCGCCGGCGAACTGCGCGTCGGTCGCGAACAGGTGGCCGACGGCGAGTCCGTTGAGGACTCCGAACAGGGCGGTCGACGCCGCAACAAATCCGCCGCGGGCACGAACGATGTTCTGCACCGCCGCCACCACAATCACCGACGAAGCGATCATCGCGGTGACGGGGAGCGCCGGCGCCAGCAGACCGGCTGCGAGCGCGGAAACGATCATGCCGGCCGCTTGCGCAGCGATCAGCGTCGCGATGACGCGTGCCGAGTCGCGCATCGTCCGTTCCGGCACCAGCACGCACACGAGCATCAGGAGGTGATCGCCGAATGCGAGCACCGCTGTCAACGCACGCGCGACAAATTCCTGCACTGCATCCAGAACAGCCGGATCGAAAGTCACACGAGCGGGCGGACCCGCGACGCTGATCGTCTGCGCGGCGCCTGTTCCAGGCATGTACCGCACGGCCGTGCGCACCGGTTGGAGCGGTTCGCCGCGGAACGCGTTGAGCCGGGCTGAAAGGCCGGCGGTGCCGTCAATCTGATAGGTCGCGTCGATGTCGATCGACTTTCGATCGGCGCCGACGCGCGACGTCGCGTCCGCCGATCGCAGCGGGGTTCCGTCCTGCTGCACGTCGAGGTTGCGGACAACGTCCGCCATGACGATCGGCAAGACGGTGACCATCGCGGCCGCGTCGATCGTCCCGTCGGAGAGCCGAGGGAGTCGGGCGTCGATGAGCGCCGTCGCAGGAACCTGCATGCGGACGATCAGACGATCGCCCTGGATCGCCATGTCGATCCGGACGATCTGTTCGACGGGCACCTCGTGCGAATACGCGCCGCCCGCCACGAGCACCATGGTGGCGACGAGCGCCCACATCCGGGCGGCGGCAGTCGGCCTTGCGATCGCGGATCGCGTCACTTCGAACGTGGAGAGCATGTCGCCCGCGTCTCTGCCGGGATCCATCGAGGGTTGAAAGTCCCAGTCTACCGGCGATCGAAAAGTCCGGGGTGCGGCAATTTGCCGCACCTCCGTTTCGCGCCCTGCCACGTAGAGTACTCAACCATTTGTCCCGGTCGCTCGGCTGAAGCCTTCGCGCGAGGTCGATTCGAAACGCGGTGCAATTCAACGCGACTCCGGACGATAGAACCAGAACTGGCCCTTGACCGTGATTTTCGTCGAGTGCCTGTCGCCCGTCGTGTTTCGATCGGTGAAGAACAACTGCGTGCGTGTCACCGGACTCCCGGCAGGGGCATTCTGCTCCCACACCGTGACCGCACCGTCGCCGTCGACGCTCTGGACGATGGCCGTGTGGTGAGGGCGATCTTCGGCGTGCTCGTCTGTCGTCGTCCCGCGATCGTCTTTGGTGACGTCCACCCGCTCGTAGGAATAGTTGCGGAGCTGAATGATGTCACCGGGCTTCAGGTCGGCCAGCGTCACCGCCGTGCCCCATTCGTAGTCCGCGTTGGCCGTCACTTTGCCGAAGTCCGCGGCGGACTTGGCGCCGGCGCCGCGGAGGGCGGTGTCGGCGAGCGTGAAACATTCGCCGTTGCCGACGCGTGCCCCGCGATGGTTGCGCGCGTACCCGACGATGCTGTCAGCCATGCTGGCTGCCGTCGGTTTCGCGTTTCCGCTCTTCGCGTCGAGTCCGATCGGCCCCGGCTCCGGCGCTGGCAGCAGAGCGGACGTTCCAGCGTCTATTGGGTCGCGAGCGTTGTCGTCGATGCCGATCGGAAATGCGCCCGTGCCCATCCGCGTTGTTCCTTATGAAAGTATGCCGGCCTAGCCGCCCGCTGTCCGCAGCACCCGCTGCTTGTACAGGCCGCTCAGGACGCTCACCGCGCCAACAATCATACCCAGCCAGCCGACGAAGCTGCTCGCGCCGGCGATCACCATCACCGTGACGCCGCCGAACAACGCAATCGCCCCGAATTGCAGGTCGGTCTTGCCGTCGCTCTTGTCCGCCGCCGCCGTGGCGCCATGGTGGTCTGCGATGATCCGCCTTGCCGCTTCGAAACCGACGCCGGCGTCGACGAGCTGCCGCTCCACGGCCACGTCGGCCTCGCCGCTGTCGAGCGACTCGATCGCCATCGCATAGACGCCGTCCGGGATGTTCCGATCGGTGTGGTGCGACACAACGCCTCCCAACTCCCGGGTCTCACTGACCCGCTGACGAGATCAACGCGGGACACAGCCGATGTGAACGTCGGCCCGATTGATCAGGCCCTGCTCTTGCACATCGCAACGGCGCATTTCGAAATCTCGCAGCTTCACACGATCGAGCCGGTGCAAAGTACGCCGCCCGGCGGGAGTTTGTCTTCCTCGTGAGCGACTGCAACGAACCCTTCCGGTGTCGGTGGGCTGATCTGATCGTCACCGGCACTCACGCACACGCTGACCGTCAACTGACTCAACTCAATCGTCCCGCTCATCGGAGGATCACTATGACCGCGCGTTCGACGCTTCGCCTGCTCGTGTGCTGCATCGCCGTCCTGATCTGGATTCCCTGCGTGTCCGCATTGGACGCGCAACAAACGCCGGTCGCGCTCACGCCGGTGCCGAGGATGATGTGGTTCGGCGGCTCGTTCCATCCAGCCGACGGGCAGCCGGTCGCGCCGATCGAAACGATGACGCTGGCGGTGTATCCCGATCAGCAGGGCGGCACACCGCTGTGGCTGGAAACGCAGACCGTCGTCATGGCCAGCGATGGCCGGTACAACGTGCTCCTCGGTTCGACGACCGCCGACGGCCTGCCGCTGGAACTGTTCACGGCGGGTGAGCCGCGATGGCTCGGCGTGCGGTTCCACCGCGCCGGCGAGAGCGAGCAGCCGCGCGTGCAGCTGGCAAGCGTCCCGTACGCGCTGAAAGCGGCCGACGCAGACACGCTGGGTGGCAGGCCAGCGTCGGCGTATCTGCTCGCGGCCGAGCCCGCGGCATCAGCCGCGGCCGCGCCGGCTTCGGTCAAGGCGATGACCGCGTCGGGGGGCGGCGCCGTCACGCAGGTGACTGCGGGTACGGTGGGCCGCATCGCGAAGTTTGCCACCGGCACCGACCTGGGGGACTCGGCGCTCTTCCAGGCTGGAGCGAGTGCCGGCGTGACGGGACCTGGTATCGCGGCGACGTTCGCGCCGCTCGATGCGTTTCACGTGGCGTTCAGTGACGCGGGCGGTGCGATCACTGGCTACGCCGTGCAGAACACGAGCTCGTCGCCGACCGCCTATTCCGGGATGCTGTTCTACGACCAGAACGGTGCGCTGGGGCAGTTCCAGGGCTTCAACAACACGACGCACGAATACCGGATCAACAACATCGCCGCCGGCGGGTCGATCAATTTCATGCTCGGGAGCAGCTCGAAGTTCCTGGTCGCGCCCAGCGGGAACGTCGGGATTGGCGCGGTTCCCGCCCTCACCGACCGGCTGCGCGTCGCCGGCAACGCGACCGTGGACGGCAACGCGACCGTGAACGGCAACCTCGTAACGACCGGCAACATCGCCGCCAAGTATCAGGACGTCGCGGAGTGGGTCGAGACGTCGTCGCCGCTCGACGCGGGGACGGTCGTGATCGTTGATCCGAAAGAGCCCAATCGCGTGCTGCCGGCGCCGAAGGCCTACGACACGCGGGTGGCCGGAGCGGTCTCCGCACAGCCGGGCCTGGTACTGGGAGAGCGCGGCGACGGCAAAGCGATGGTGGCGCAGAGCGGCCGCGTCCGCGTCAAGGCCGATGCGTCGTACGGCGCGATCAAGATCGGCGATCTGCTCGTGACGAGCCCTAAGCCCGGGTACGCGATGCGCTCGAAGCCGATGCGCGTCGGCGCCAGGACGATGCATCGGCCGGGCACACTGCTGGGCAAGGCGCTCGAGGCGCTGCCGAGCGGGCAGGGCGAAATCCTCGTTCTGCTGACGCTGCAGTAACGGGCGTCACGCAGCTACCCAATCGAACCAGGGATACCGACGATGCGTCGCACGCACCTGTCTCTCGTTGCCGTTGGACTTGCGTTCCTCATCAACCTGGCCTCGCCCGGTGTGGCGGTTGCGGCCAGGTTGTTCACCGACGATCCGCTGATCGCCGGAGTACCAATCAAAGCGGTGCAGATTGCCGAACTCCGGGTGCTCATCAACGCGCTCCGCGCCCAGTTCGGACTGCCCGCGTTCGTCTTCACGGACGCGAACCTGACCGGCGTGGCAGCGAAGGCGCTGCACGTGATCGAGTTGCGAACCGCGTTGCAGGAAGCCTACGTCGCCGCCGCCCGCCCCGTGCCTTCGTACACGGATCCGACGCTGACGCCGCAGCAGACGCTGATCAAGACCGTGCACATCACGGAGATCCGAACTGCGATCATGGCGCTCGACACGCAGGCATTCGGAACCATCGACCTGGGCACCTATCCGATGGGCCAGATGTGGGCACAACTGGGCGGCGGCGTCTTCACATGGGCGGTCGACCCCGCCAGCTCACTTCCGCCGGGAACGTCGCTGCGGACCGACACGCCGCCATGGTTCCAGCCTGACGCGCATGCCGGCATCATTGGCGTCTCCACCGCCACCGGAACCTACAAGTTCACGCTTCTCAGAAACGGGACGCCGCTGACGTATCGGGTTCGCGTCATCCCGATGATCTTGAAGGATTATTTTCAGGCGCCGGACGCGTTCGTCGGCCAGCCCTTTTCGTACCAGCTCACCGCGAACAATGCGATCGGCGCCGTGACGTGGACCGTCAATCCCGCCACGCTTCCTCCCGGGATGTCGCTCAGCACGTCGGGTCTGCTGTCGGGAACACCCACGGCGGCTGGAACCTTCCAACAGATAAATTTCAGCGCTGCCGACAGCGTCGGTCAGATTGGCGGCGGCATCCAGATGAACATCTACGCGGTTCAAATCACGACCAACGGGTCGCTGCCGAACGCGACGCAAAGCGTCCCGTACACGGCGACGATCGCCGCATCAGGGGGTACCGGCGGCTACACGTTCACGGCGAACAACCTGCCGTTCGGGCTGACGCTCAATTCGACGACCGGGACGATCTCCGGTACGACGACAGTCAACCCGACACACTGGTGGTTCAACGTCACCGCCAAGGACAGCAGCAACGCGACGTTCACGAAGACGATGTCGATCGACATCCTGAGCGTCCCGATGAGGCTCCCGACGGTGTCGCCCAGGAACTCGAGCTTCCAGACGGAGTTCTTCGACGACTGCTCGCTCGGCACGACGTGCGTCGATGAGGCGTTCGTCACCAACGGTGGCCGCGCGCCTTTCTCGTGGACCGCGGGCGGCCTTCCGCCCGGCATGAGTGCGCGAACGGGCAGCGGAACCACGACGAGCTGGATCGCCCCGGAAAACCTGGAGCTCTGGGGCGCACCGTCTGCGACCGGCACATTTCCCGTTCAGCTCTCGGTTCAGGATCCTGACGGCCGCTCGGCCACGAATGCATTCGATCTGCGCGTCTCCCCGCTGGCGCTGACCCAGTACCTCCAGGGCGGCACGGTCGGCCAGCCGTTTTCGACCTATCTGCGTGTGATCGGAGGGCGACTCCCGTACACCGCCGCGATCGTCGGCCGGCGCCTGCCGCTCGGGCTGACGCTGGATCCGACGGCGCTCACCGTATCGGGCACGCCGACCGAAGCGGGTCAGTTCGCGCCGGTGCTCGAATTCACCGACGCCGACGGCATGAAACTGCGACTGACGAATTACATGTTCGTCGGCACTTCCACGAACGTGTTCGTCAACACGTCCGAGGATTTCGGGACGATCACCGCGGGGCAGTTCTATTTCAATCAACTCAACGCGTGTTGCGCGCCGTCGGGCTTCACCTGGTCCCTCGCGAGCGGCAGTCTGCCCGCAGGCCTTGCGCTCTCCGGAGGCGGGGTGCTGAGCGGTACTCCGCCTGCCGGAACATCGGGCACGTTCACGTTCGTCGTCAAGGCGCAGGACTCGACCAACGCCTCGAACTTCGGCCTGCGTCAGATCTCGATCACCGTGACGCCGATATCGATCGTCAGCATCAATCTGCCGGTCGGGCACGTCGGCACACCGTACAACGGATCCATCATCGTCACGGGCTTTACTGGCTCCGTGACCGGAGCGCTGGAGCCGTTCATGTACATGCCGCCCGGACTGACGTTCAACGCGGACGGCACGATTACCGGGACGCCAACCGCAAGCGGTCAGTACACGTTCACGGCGCGCGCGACGGACTCCGGCGGTGACATCCTGATACGGACCTTTACCATCAACGTGTATCCGGCCGGCGTGAACCCGCCGCTCAACCTGACAGTGGGGCCGACCTTCACGCTGGCGATCGGAACGTTCACCACTGGACTGCAGGCGTTCGACGGTACGCCGCCGTACGCCTATTCGGTCACGCCTGGCGCGCCGCAAGTGCCCGGAATGCGTGTGCAAAGCGGGCCGCCGCTGCCCGTCGCGCCGTCACCGAGCGGCTCGGGCAGCCTGCTCGGCGTGCTGACGACGCCCGGTTCGTATCCGACATCCATCCGTGCCACAGACTCCGCGGCCGGCGTGATCGACCGTGCGATCACGGTCAACGTCACGCCGCTGCGGATTCTCTCCCTGATCCAGCTGCCGAAGGCGACGCTCAACGTGCCGTACTCGTTCACGTTCGCGCCGTTCGGTGGATCATCCTACAGTTGGGCCGCGCTGAACCTGCCGCCTGGTCTCAGCATCAATGCGACCGGCACTATCTCGGGAACGCCGACGAGCGCCGGCACGTTCTCGCCGCAGATCGCGCTGACAGATGCCGTCGTGAGCGGCTTCAATTCCGTCACGTATACGCTGGTCGTCGACCCGTTTGCGATCGTTGCGGGGACCAACGGCGTCCTCCCGACGGGAACGGCCGGAGTCGCATACAACCAGCCGCTGACGACCAACCCGCCCGGATGCGGGTCGACGTGCACGTGGTCGGTCGTCGGCGGCGCGCTGCCGCAGACCGGCCTGACACTGAACGGCGCGACCGGCGTTCTCTCCGGTACTCCGCCGAACATCAACTTCATCGGCTCGTTCACCGTGCAGGCGACCGGAGCGGCCGGCACCGTGCAGAAGGTCGTATCGCTTCGCATCGTCAACCCGGGCGCGACGCTCACGATCATCAACAACGCGGCGATTTTCGACACGACGATCGGCAACACCGTCTTCGTCGCACTCAATGCGATCGGCGGAACGGCGCCGTACACATGGACGCTCGAGGCAGGCTCCCTGCCGTTGCCGGCGGGCATCTCTATCCAGGGGCCGGGCGAGACCATCGGCTCCGGTGCGGCGCCGGGGTTCACGTTCCTCGCCGGCCGCCCGATGTCACCGGGCCTCTACACGTTCACGATCGCCGTCACCGATGCGGTCGCCACGAAAGTGACCAAGGCATTCACGTGGAGGATCTCCGAGCTGTCGTCGCTGTACAACACGTTGCCGCTTGCCGGCACGACACTCGTCGTGAACCAGCCGTATACGCAGCCGCTGCTGTTCGTGGGCGGCTCGGGCAGCTACACGTTCACAGCGCTGAATGCGATGCCATCCGGCCTCACGCTCAACCCGGCGACTGGGGTGGTTTCGGGGACGCCAACGGTCGCCGGCACGGTCTTCGTGAGCGTGCAGGCGGTTGATACGGGCGGCAAATCGCTGACGCAGACCATCGCGTTCAACGTGAGCCCGTAGAACGTGCAGCGCGCAACAACGTCCGCCCGGCTCGCAGGATCGATTCGCATCGATCCTGCGAGCGCGGCCAGGACGTGATAGCGCTTTCGGCGCCCCGGTTCACCAACGATAACTCACTGCGGCGCGATCTTACTGCGGGCCGCAGTTGGCCGGACCGCCCGTGCCAGCCTGAGGACCGCGGTTGCAGACTTTGATCGTGTCGAACGGCGTCTGGGCCTGGACGATCATCTCGACGAGCGAACCTGCGCCGACACCGACGGTGGCCTGCGCACCGGCCGGAAGCGCGTTGGTCGTGGCCGAGGCCTCGAGTGCCACGCCGAGCTGCACCTGATAGACGCCCTGCCCCGGTGTTTGAACGAGAAAATTGAATCCATTGGCCGACATCGTGCTGAGGAGCAGGCCGATCGTTTCAGGATCGGTGCAAGTGATGACTCCGGTTGTGGTGTTCGCGGTGCAATTCAGACCTGCGAGGCTT
>Ga0066903_100002625_pt1 | contig 14217 bp, 15 predicted proteins | sample PanSoiMetaGPlot1_FD_67491 | JGI IMG/M metagenome (GOLD analysis project Ga0066903, IMG submission 67491) | Tropical forest soil microbial communities from Panama analyzed to predict greenhouse gas emissions - Panama Soil - Plot 1 (version 2) | ecosystem: Environmental > Terrestrial > Soil >...
TTCGCTAGGTAAGAGCTTGTGAACCCACGAAATCCGGCCGCCTACTCCTGGCTGTTGTCGTCGCCCTGGTCGTTCTGATCGCCCTGGTCGGTGACGACGTAGGTCTTGAACGCGAAGTCGTCAGTAGGAAACGCTGTCCATGTGGTCGGGGGCGAGGCGTCAGTTTGGAAGAATTCGCCGCCGGCGTAGGGATTGGTGCCGACAAAGCCCCACTCGTACCGGTCCGCCCCGCCGGTGTAGACGACGATCGCGTACCGGGTCCCCGCGACGACCGGAGCTGGCGGGCTGAAGCTGACGGGGACGAACGCGAACGGCGTGCCGGTGGCTGGGATCGCGCCCGCGGCGATCGTGGCGCTAGCCAGCACGACCGCGCCGGGGACGCCGCCGGAGACGGTTCTGATCTGGACGGTCAGCCCGACGCTGTTGTTCGATCTGAACTGCCGGAGGGAGAGGTCGACCCTGTCGAGCCCGCCGGTCAGGCCCGCCGTGAAGGTCTGGGCGTCCGAGAACGGAATGTCGGGGGCCTGGAGCTGGGGGCCGAATATGAACCCACCGTTGGTCACAGTGGTCTGCTGCTGGTCGAGCGTGCCCGCCGCCGCCGAGGCTGGCAGCGCCAGGCAGACCGCTGCCGTCAGCACAATCGTCAGCCGCATCAGGGCTCCCTTGGTCGCCAGGCGGGCGCGCTCGATCACCGAATGGCTGCTCACTGTCTCCTCCTGTCCGCCGGGGGCTAGAAGAGCCGCAGTCGTCTGCGAGACCCAGTCACACTCACTGCCCGCCGCGGCGACCCTACGCCCAGCCAGCACCCTGGTCAACCCAAAGCAAGGAGGACTGGATTTGTCGAGGACGCCGCTAAATCAATGCTGCACGTGCGGAGAAGACTTCGCCTCGCTCGCAGCCTTCGACGGGTGGGGCCGCTGCCAGGCCCGCTCGAGCCGAGCTAGAGGCCGAACGAAGGGACGAGCACCGCGGCGCTAGTTGCTGACGAGGGTCCCAAGGGGTCCCATGAGTGGTCGCACGCGCCTCGCGTCTCCCGCACGCTGTCCGCGCGCGAGGGCGACGCGTGCGACCACCATCGGGCGAACCTTCCCGGCCGCCGCCCTTACGACGACGTGCAGTCGCGATCGAGCGCCTTGTTGTACGAGTCGATCTCGTCGTTGTACGCGACCACGAGCTTGGCGTAGCGGTCCGGGTTCGCGTACTTGTTGACGCCCTGAAGCGTGATCTTGATCCGCCCGGCCTCCTCGATCATCGAGGAGAGCCTGGCCTGCTCGCGAGCGGGGCACTTGTATGTCGCTCCGCTGCGATCGAATGAGATCGACGTCGAGTGCGTGACGCCGTTCGCGTCCTCCACCTTGACCGTCGCGCCGTCGTGGTGCCAGGCGACGTGCCCGACCCCTCCGATCAAGCCGAGCGCGGCCACACCTGCAACAGCTCTCCGAATCATGGCCGCTCCTTTCCTGACCCCTGCGCTTGGTAGTGGCGGGGAGGCTAGGAGCGGCCCGTTACGAATCGGTGATGACGCCGTAAGGGATCCCGGGCGCGCGGTAAGGATTTCGCGGCCCATTCCGGCGGGCCCCTTTTGAACCTATGCCGCCTCGAGGCGCTTCGCTAGACGCTCGTTAGCCGCATGATGACGAGAACGCCCCCGAACGAACCGAGATGGGAGTGTGTGAACATCACCCGACCGCTGAAGAGAAGGGAGCAGGCATGACGGTTGGAGACATTCTCAAGACGCACCCACGCCCCGCTGCTTTCGATCGTGACCTGCTGGTGCGCTGCATCGACGAGTGCATCGAGTGCGCAGCGACGTGCACGAGCTGCGCCGACGCCGACCTAGCAGAGCCGGACGTGCACGAGCTGGTCCGCTGCATCCGACTCTGCCTCGACTGCGCCGACGTCTGCGACGCCACCCGCCGCATCCTCATCAGGCAGACCGAGGCGGACCTCGGCGTCCTCCGTGCGGCGACCGAGGCCTGCGCGTTGACCTGTCGGACGTGCGCCGACGAGTGCGACAAGCACGCCTCCCACCACGAGCACTGCCGCATCTGCGCCGAGGTCTGCCGGGCGTGTGCAAAGGCCTGTGAAGACTTGCTCGCCGCGTTCTGAGACTGGGTGGCGGGCTCGCGCGCCCGCCTAAGCGCACGCCGAGCGCGCGGTTTCCAGGGAGCTCTGGGTCGATCGCTCAGGCGGGCGTGAGCAACCCCAGCCTTGCTGCGACGGGCTCGATGCTCAGCTCCATCAGGAACTGAAGGTCGTCGCTGGGCTCGTACTCCTTCATCACCGCGATGACGGACGCCTTCGCTTCATCGGGCTGCGCCCAGTCGGCGCGTGAGACCGCGTCGATGAACCGCTCGATGTAGTCGCGCTGCCACGACCACCGCTCCGGGCCGACCGGGCCGCCGTGGCCGATGTAGAAGACCGCGTCGGCCGGGAAGCGGTCGCGCATCGTCTCGATGTTCGCGAGCCATTCTGCGTAGAAGCCGTCGGCGAGATAGCAGTGCTTGTGGTCGTAGATCTGGTCGCCTAAGAAGACGACCCGCTCGTCGTCGCCGAGCAGCCATGGGCTGTCGTGCGGCGACTCGCTCGGGCCGAGGTCGAGTACCGAGAACCGCATGCCGTCGAACTCGACCGTCTCGCCGTCAGTGACGACCGTGTTCGGAAACATCCGCTGCTGTGCCCACTCGTCGCCGAACATCGGCCGCAGGATCGACTCCTTCACCTCATCGTCACGGCGGATCACGTCGTGCACGCCCTGCGTCGCGATGATCGGCACCTCGTCGTCCCCTACGAGCTCGTTCAGGCCGCCGTAGTGGTCCGGGTGCGAGTGGGTCAGCAAGACCGCCAGCAGCGGCTTTCCCAAGGCATCGACGCGTCGGCGCAGCGCCCGGCTGTCAGAAACGGTCAGCATGCTGTCGACGCCGACGACACCTTTGGACGTCTCGACCAGGTAGGCATTGACGTCGGCACCGGCGGGAGACGCCATGCATGTGTGGATCAGCGAGGCAGCAGCCATGGTTCCTCCTTAGCTCGACCTCGAGCCACGGTAGGCAGCGCCGGGCGTTCAGTCCAAGACCTGTTCTGATAACCATCAGCTATGGACGCGCACCTGCGCGATCTGCGCTACTTCGTGGCCGTCGCCGAAGAGCTCCACTTCACTCGCGCCGCCGAGCGCCTGCACATTTCCCAGCCGGCGCTCTCCAAGCAGATCCGGCAACTCGAGCGCGACCTCGGCTTCCAGCTCTTCGAACGCGAACACCGACAAGTCGCTCTCACCGACGCCGGGTCGCTCCTCCTCGCCCAGACACGCGAGCTGCTCGACCACTGGGATGAAACCCTTGCCGAGGCGACACGCGTTGCGCGCGAAGCAGCCTCCCTTCTGCACATCGGCTTCCAGACCAGCGTCGCCGGCCCCCTCTACCAAGCTGCGGTCTCACTCTTCCGCAAACGACACTCCAACTGGAGCGTCGAACTGAAACTCCACTCCTGGGCCGACCCGACCGCCGGACTCGCCGACCGATCGAGCGACGTCGCCTTCGTCTGGCTCCCACTCCCGGGCCGCCCACAGCTCCACTCGCAGGTCCTGCGGCACGAGCCCCGCCGCGTCGCACTCTGGCCCGACCACCGCTTGGCGGATCGTGGCGAGCTCCGGATCGCCGACCTCCTCGACGAACCATTCGTTGCACTCCCGGCAGCCGCCGGCCCAGCGCGAGACTTCTGGCTCGCCCTCGACAATCGCGACAGTCACCCGGTCCGCATTGGCGCGCAGGTCGAGACCCCTGACGAGGCATTCGAAGCCGTCGCCGCGAGACAGGGAGTCGTGCTCCTCTCCGAGGGCAACGCCGAGCTCTACAGCCGCCCGGGAATCATCACCCTGCCCGTAATCGACCTCACCCCAGCGGAGCTCGCGATCGCATGGCGCACCGACGACCGGCGGCCGATCACCCTCGAATTTGTGGACGCCGCGCAGCAAGCAGCTGCCGCCTACCCCTCCTCAAAGATGGGCACGAGCTCCTAGCCCTCGCGCAGACGCTCGTCGAGCAATTGGCGGCGTAAGCGAGTGCGACGATCATGGCGGCGCACGGCCGACCGGTTTCCGGCGCTTCTTCGTAGTCGACCGCTTCGCCGGTGGCGCGAACTGCGGGTCCCAGACGACCTCGCCGAACCGGTCGTCCGGCCGAATCAGGATCACCGGTTCGTGCGCGAGATCAGGTGAGCGAGCCGGATCCGGCGCCGCCTTCAGGCGTGCCTCGAGCCAGGAACGCAGTGCTGCGACAGCGTCTGACGCGCCAGGGATCACCCAGTACTTCACATCGACGGCACGGCCCGTGTACTCCGGCGGGTCGTATGGGCACCGGCCGAACTTCGACGGCCCCCAGTCCCAATGCACGACCTGGCGGCGCAGGTGCTTCGCGCGCGGCCCGTCGAAGCACACGATCACGTCTAGATCCCAGATCCCTCGCTGGCCGCGCAGACGGTGCTCAGCCGCGCCCTGCGCGAGCGCGACCGCGATGAGCCGATCGTGCCAAGCGTGCAGGTGGGGGTTGCGCTCGAAGAAGCGGCCGAGATCGGCTTCTGCGGCACGACCAAGCCGGTCGAGGTCGGCGTCCGTGATCTGCTCCATAGAGCGCGAGCGATTCTGGCTCACGGAGGCGAGGCTAATTGCAAACGAATGGGCAGTCCACTGAAAGCGCTAGCGCAAACGCACGGGCGCGCAGTGGCTCGAGAGCGTCGTGTAAAGGCTATGCGCGCGGAGCGCGACCACGTAACAGGCCGTCGCCGCGCCGGCCCGCATCCTGCCGGGCGCGGTGTCCTTCACGGCCGCAGCGATGGTCCAGGGCCGGCTCGTGCCGGTGCAGAGCGCGAGTGCCTTCTCGGTCGGTGTCGCGGCGTGAACCGGGAAGCGACCGTTCGCAAGCGCGCCACTCCGGCGCTGGAAGACCCAGGCCTGTACCAAGATCTCGCTCGGTTTGGCGCATCTGAAGCGGCCCGAAAGGAGAGCGCTCGAGCCGCCGTTGGAGACGCTCGCCTGTACTGGGAACGTGACCCGGAACGGGATCGTTCGGGGTGTCGCGGCGGACGCGAGCCCGCCGATGGTGGCAATCGCCGCAAGCCCGGCGAGCAGGAGTAGCCCGGTCTTTTTCATTGTCGAGCCTCACTTTCGAGTTTGAGGTGAAGGTTCGGCGCCAGCGTTTCGCGTCCTTGACCCTCTGCCACCGCCTCGCCGTGTACGCGGGTCACCCACCCCTGCTTGTTCAGCGTGAGCAGAGCCCAGAGCTTGATCGGGACGATCACGAAGACGGACAGCAGCGTCATGAACGGCAGCAACAACGTGTTGCGCGGTGAGGGAAGGAGATGCCGGAAACCCTTGACGCCTCGGCCGATCACGAGCCAGCCCGCCGCGGCGCCGGCCAGAACGAAGTTTCCGGTCAGAACCGCTCGGACGGCCAGCGCCACGGGAACCAGCAACGTGAAGGGCCCGATCAGGTTCTGCACGACGCTGACCGGTGTCAGGAGCGGCTGTCTCCAAAGCCAGCCTTTCCAAATCGCGCGGAAGTAGCAGCGATAGCTGTTCCGACTCCAGCGCACGCGCTGTTTGACGAATCCGCGGAACGTGTTCGGGAAGACGGTCCACACCCGCGCGCTGCTCTGGTGAGCAGCCTTGTAACCCTCCCGCAGGACGAGCCAAGTGAGCCGACCGTCGTCACCGCTGATGCACGGCTTGCCGAGGAACGTTTCGTGCTCGAGCTCGTCCAGCATGGGAAGAATGACTGCGCGCCGGTAGGCAGCGGTCCGGCCGGATATGCAGGGGATGGCTTTATTGCGAGCCATGCAAGGCAAGTAGTGCAGGAAGCGCACATCGAGCATCCAGTCCGCGACTCGGCGCCACAGCGAGGTCTCGGGTTGGAGGACGTTCTGCCGGCAGCCGACGCCGCCGACCCGGGGATCTGAGAACCCGCGGAGAAGCTGGTCGAGGAAGTCATCTGCCCAGAGGGTGTCGGAGTCGGTGAGAATCACGACATCCGCAGACGCGGCGCGCACGCCGACGCAGAGGGCGTGGCGTTTACCGGGCGGCTCGACCACGATCGAGCGGAGGCCGGGATGAAGCTGCACCCACTCGCGGGCACGTTCGATGGTTTCGTGCTCCGAGTAGTCGATGACGAGCAGGACTTCGTCCGGCTCGTTTCTGAGCCAGGTCGCGAGGCTCTGCTCGAGCACCTCAGGGTCCTCTCGGTAGACAGGGACGACGACGGACGTGGTTTCGTGGTGTGCCTCTCGCGCAGGCCGGTAGGCACCCCCGAAGAGCTGCCTGACCAGCCACTCGCCCCACACGAGCGCCCCCAGCAGTGAGAGCGGGATCCACCCGATGTTCATCGGGCGAGCTCGCTGTGCATCGGTTTCGGCGAGATCCTGTTGCCGCGGGCGTCGCTCCGAACCCGCACGTTCTCGTAGTTGCCATCGAACCTGTTGTCTCGGAGCTCGTTGCGGCTCGCACCGGCGTAGAGATAGACGCCGACGAGTGCATGACGGATCGCGTTGGCCTCGATCCGGTTGCCGACGGCCCGATAAGAGAGCCGGATCCCGAACCTCTGCGCGTGCGCAACCGTGTTGCCGACCACGGTGTTGTCGCTCGAACCCGTCACCACGATCGCGTCGAAGGTCCCGAGAACCGTGTTTGCGCGGATCATGTTGCCGTCGGATTTCTTTACCAAGACGAGACCGTGATCGCGGGCGCCCTCGATGACGTTGTGCTCGACGTGCGAGAAGCGAACGCCGTTTGCGAGCACGATCCCGTGCAAGCCGCTGCGCTCGACGACGTTGTCGAGAATCCAAACGTTGCTCGAGCCGCCGTAGGGATCGATGCCGTAGACACTGCTGTCAGCAACGCGGTTGCCGACGATCCGCACGCCGTTGGCGTGCGAGATGAAGACTCCGAAGTAGTTGCCCTGGATCGAGCTCGCTCTGATCGCCGATCCGCCGCCGGGGCGACGGAACGTGATCCCGTAGGACACCACCCCGAGGTAGCCGAGATTCCGAATTGAGTCATGCTCGAGCCGAAGCACGCCGCCGTCGCGTGCGACGAGGAAGCCGCGGCCTCGAACCGGCGCTCGGAGCGGGCGTCCCTCGCGCGTCACGCCCCTGACGGTGAGCCCTCGCAAGATCAACGTTCCCCTTGCCCTCGCCTCGAGGAACGTTCCTGGGCCGATCTCGAGCTCGCCGCCGGAGATGTCGACTGCGCCGCGGTGAGCGACTGCGAGAGGTCGGCGGAGGAGCCACCGGGACCCGCCCAGATGGAGAAGCGTTCCCGTAGCCACGTGGGCAGCAAGCTCCGCGAAGGAGTGAATCGGTTCTTTCGTAGTCACCGTGTTGGCGTGAGCGGCTGACGGCATCGGGCCCGTCACCTTCGGCCGCTCTACAGGCGCCGGGTCGGGCGGGTAGGCATGGGAAAAGGGAGCGTTCGCGCGGCCTCCACGAGACTTGCCAAAGGCCGTGATCGAGGCTGCGACGGCGATCATGGCCACGAAGCCCAGCGTCAGCACCAGCCGCGCCGCTACCCGCCATTCCCGCGTCAAAGGCCGCTGGCTCGTTCGTCTTCCCATCGGTGCGGCGTCCGTTCGTAGCGCTGCGCGATCCGTTGGTTGGTCGCGATTGTTGCCTGCAGCATCAACAGGTCCTTCTCGAGGCCGCGCCGTTTCGCGAATCCGAGGAAGCCCTCGGTGTCCTTGGGCAGGCAAGCGCCTCCGTAGGGGGAGAGTCCGCGCGTCCCGTACGTCGGATTCCACAACCCCTCGGCGCCCCGTGCGGCGGCCCCAAAGGCCGCGCGCGGGTTCGCCCCGATCGCCTCGCAGATCGCTTCGAGCTCGTTGAAAAAGCTGATCTTCGCCGCGTTGAAGAGGTTGGCGATGTACTTGGTCATCTCGGCAGTCCGCAGGTCCATCGACAGCACCGTCACGTCCCGCCAGCTCGCATACATCGCGCGCAGATGTAGATCTGACGCTTCGTCGAGGGCGCCGATCACGATCACCCGAGGGCGCATGAAATCCTCCGTGGCACTGAGGGCGCGCAGGAATTCCGGATTCATGCACAAGCCGAACCCTTCAACCGCTTCCAGCCCCGAATGACGCACCAAGGTGGGGAGCACGATGTCCTCGGTCGTTCCCGGCGGTACTGTGCTCCGGACGACCACGAGCGGCCGATTCCGCGCACCACGCATCGCCCGCCCGACGGTCTCGGCAGCGGCGATGACGTATGAGAGGTCGACCTCGCCTTCGCGAGTCGGCGAGGGAACGCTGAGCAGATAGATGTCATGCTCGTGACCGGAAAGCGTCTCGGCATCGACGGCGTGGTAGCCCTGCCTCCTCAAGAGGCCGATCCGCTCAAGCGACGTGTCGCAGAAGATGACCTCGTGGCCGCGCGACGCCAGCCCGGCACCAGTCGCCGTTCCGACCACGCCTGAGCCTACGACCGCAATCCGCTGCGATGTCTGCGCGTGGCCACCCATCGCTCGTTATTCGGCAACGGCGGCGGGTGTCTAAAGAGCAGGTGCGCCAGCGGCCGAGCTCGGTGGCGTCACGTCCCCAACGCGAGACTTGGTGGCGCTGACCCGGTGCCGGCGAACGCGTCGGGTCCGCCCACCGCATGGAGGTTGATGTTTGAGCCCATTGGAGGTCATTCCTCGACGGTGGTCGCCGTCGCGTACTCGTCGTGGCGTCGGAAGAAGTTGAGCGGGTCTCCTTCGCCTCTCTCTTCGTTTCGACCGCGCGGCGTGCGGTCGAGCCATTGGTACATGCCCCAGAGGCCGTCGAGGGCCCGTGAGTAGCCCGAGTAGGTGTGGTAGACGACGCCATCGTCGAGGGCGAAGGCGCTCATGCCCGGCCGCTCACGCGCGTATGTCGCCCAGTCGGTGCCGGTCGTGGCCGCCCAGGCATCAAACGGCGCGCGGATGCCTTCCGGTGGCGACCAGGCAGGCGACTCGCGGAAGTTGTACTGCGACGTGCCCGCGCGCTCCTGTTCGTCCGAGACGGAGACGTCGAAGTCGTAGTTGAAGTCGCTTCCGAACGAGGAAGCCCAGGGAAAGCTCCATCCCATCCGTTTCTTGTAGCGCTGCAGCTTCCCGATCGGCGCGAGCGAAACCGCCCACAGCATCACGTCGTGATTGGCCAGGTGGACGGCGATCCCGTTGAGGCCGTCGGCGATCGACGAGCAGGCCAGGCAGCCGGCGTCGTAGTCGGGGCCGAACATGAAGTGGTAGACGAGTAGCTGCGAGCGACCGCGGAACAGGTCGGCGAGCGACGCGCCGCCCTCGTGGGTCTCGAAGCGGTAGTCCTTGTCGAGGCGCACCCACGGCAGCGCTCGCCGCTGTTGGGCGAGCTCGTCGCTGCGGAGGGTGTGCTCCTTCTCGGCGGCGAGCAGCTCGAGCCTTGCCGCGAGCCACTCCTCGCGCGTTCCGGTGGCGTGTTCGGTCATGGTCGTTCTCTCCTTTCTTAGTTGATGCCGGGGATCGACGAAGGAACGGCGGCGATAGCGATGCCGAGTCCGACGAGGGCCGAGGCCACGGGCACATCGATCAACGGCTTCGGCGGTAGAGCCTTCTGGGCGAAGACGAGCGCGGCCACGATCACCATCCAGGTCACGCTCATCGCGCCCACGGCGAGCAGGACGAGCATCAATCCTGCGCTCGAGCCGACGCAATAGACACCAAATCGTGACCCTGACCGCACGTTCTCTTGGCAGCGCACGCGGCAGGCGCGTTTGAGCGGGGTGAGCTCGTACAGGCCCGCGGCGATCGTCAAGGCAGCGGCAACAGCCGTGCTGTACGGGCGATAGGTGACGTAAGCGACGAGCCCGATCGCAATCCAAACCGCCAGGTAGGAAACGGCGAACGCAGGCGCCGCCACTACTCCGGCGCGAACGCGACCAAGAAGTGCCGGCAGCGCGCCCGGCAGCATCATCGCCGCCGTCATCGACACCCAGGCGACGGCAAAGAAGCGAAACGAGCCGAGCTCGGTCGCCGCGCCCATGTCCATCCGGCGCATCTGCTGGACAGCGACCACCCACGCCGCCGCGGCGAGCGCGAGAGTCGTGAAAAGCACCACGCCCGCGCCGGCTGTCTTAGTGCCGCTCATGCCGCCGCGCTTGCGTCGACCGTCGCTTCCTGCAGTACTTCGGATTCGCGGCTCGACGCGGCGTTGGCGCCCAGATTGGCCTTCGACCTGAGGAAGCCGGTCAGGACGATGCCGACGGCAGCGAAGGCGACGGCGATCCAGAGCGCAGAGCGGAATCCGGAGACGAATGTCTCAGGCGAGGTGTAGACGCCGGGCCGGTTGAAGACTGTGGCCAGTACGGCGATGCCGAACACGCCTCCGAGCTCGCGCAGAGCGTTGTTCGTTCCCGAGGCGATCCCGATCTGCTCAGGCGGAACCGAAGTCATCACTTCTCCGGCGACGGTGGAGAAGACCATCGCCGAGCCGATGCCAGAGAGCGCGAGCAGAGGCGCCAGCGCGAGGAAGCCGGTGTGTTGATGCGCGAGAAGGGCGAGGCAAGCAAGACCGGCGGTTTGCAGGATGAGCCCGGCAAGCATGAAGGGCCGGTTGCCGTAGCGTCCGGCAGCACGCGCGGCTGCCGGCGCGACGAAGAATCCCCATGCGCTCCAGACCAGCAGGCCGGCGCCGCTCTGAAACGGCGTGCGGCCTTGCGCGGTCTGGAAGAACTGCGACATCAGAAACAGGGCGCCGAACAGCGAGGCGAACAGGCAGAAGCTGATGCCGTTGGCGGCGCTGAAGCTCGCACGCTTAAAGAGCGCAAGCGAGAGCATCGGATGCGAAGTTCGCTGCTCCCAAAGGAGGAATGCGCCGATGATGGCCACGCCGACAACGAGCGGTACAACCACGGCCGCGTGGCCCCAGCCGATCGTGTCGGTACGGACGATCGCCCAGGTGATCGAAAACAGGCCGGCGGTTGCGAGCACGAGGCCGACGACGTCGAGCCGAGGATGGCCGCCGTAACTCTCGCGGAAACGCATGAGCGCGACTGGCAGGATTGCCAGCCCGATCGGCAGGTTGACCCAGAAGATCCAGTGCCAGCCGATCGCCTGAACGACTCCGCCGCCGACGACCGGTCCGAGCGCGCCGCACAGGGCGGCGACTCCGCTCCAAACGCCGATCGCCCAGCCGTGCCGCTCGGCCGGAAACGCTTCGAGTACCAGCGTCAGGGTCAGCGGCACCATGATCGCCGCGCCGATCCCCTGCAGCGCGCGCGCTGCGATCAGGACGTCAACCGACGACGCTGCACCGGCGAGGAGCGAAGCGGCGATGAACACCGTGACTCCGATCACGAACATCTTCCGTCGGCCGAAGCGATCGCCGAGCGCCGCACCGGTCAAGAGCGAGCACGCCAAGGCCAGGTTGTAGGCGTTGACCGTCCACTCGAGATTCGCCAGGCTGCTGTGAAGCGAGTGACGCAGCGTTGGCAGCGCCGTCGTCACCACGAGCGCGTCGAGGAAGGCCATCATCAGGGCCAGCGACGCAGCGATCAGCGTCCACGTCGGGTTCCAGGAATCGGCCGGGTTGCTGCGGACTTTCGTGATCACTCTCATGCCTTCTCCTCCTCGTTCTCGAGTCGGTTCTGAGCTAATGACGAACGAGTGGCGGCGAGACGGACAGGCAACGCCAAACCGGCGCGATGCGCCTAGGGTGGCAACGCGCCCTCGAAGCGGAACGTCGCCTCATCAAGGACCACGAGCTCGAGCTGCGGGCGTGCGGAGGGGGACGACCTCGGACGCCTGAGGCCGTCCCCATTGGCGCAAGCCTCAGCCGATCGGCAACCCGCTCGTATGCTCGATTTGAACAGCCTGAAGCGCGTTCGGATCGAGGCCGAGTAGCTGCAGGATCGTCGGGGCGATCTGCGTTGTCTCGACCGGTGAGGAGACGGTGCGGCCGTCACGGTCGATGCCGTCTCCGCTCACGAGGATCGGCACGTCGCGGTCCTGCGGATTGTCTCCGCCGTGTTCGGCGATCTTCTTCTTCTTGCCCGTGTACACGACCCCGTACTGCGAAACGCCGACGATGTCCGGAACTCGAGCGTCTGTGAACGGGACTCCGATGAACGCGGCTGCGGCGGCGCCCGCGTAGACCTGCGCCAGCCCGGAGCTCGTGTAGGGCTTGGAGTCTCCGTTGATGTCATTCCCCAGCCCGCTGTGGCCCAGCAGGAAGCTCTCCGCGAACACCTCGGCCTCAGCGGATCGGTCGTTGAGCCAGATCAGCATTCCGTCGTCGTTCACCGAGAAGGCGACGAGATCGCCGGCTCCGGGATGCGCGGTCGACCAGGCGCTGTTCAGCTGGTCGATGATCGGCCCGTCGGGGATGCGCGTCAGCGCCGCGGGAGTCTGCGGCGACTGGCCGTGTTTTGCCGAGAGGATGATCACGGTCTCCTTTTGCAGGTGCTGGTCCTTGATCTCGTCGACCATCGCGCCAACCTTCGCATCGACGAAATCGAGCGCCCGCCGGAGGAGCGGCCCAGGCGTGATCCCGTCCCCCAGATACCCGCCAGTGAGCCCGTCGGAGGCGGGCAGCTTCTGCGCCGTCGAAACGGTCTGGAAGTTCATCCCGAAGATCGCAGGCGTGCCGACCTTCGTCGACCGACCGTGGTCGTAGCCGTCGATCTCGTTCAGGACAGCCTGCACCTTGTAGCCGTCGTACTGCATGGTCAGCGCGTTGTCGGTCGTCCAGTCGTTCGGCGAGCCCGCCGTCGGGGCGTCGCTGTTTATCTCCGGCGCGAAGAGATCCTGGATGCCTGTGCCCGAAGGTCCGTTCAGCACCTCGTAGGCGACGTGCTTGTCAGACCAGGCCGTCCGAAGCCCTGCCGCTCGAGCGACCTCGAAAATCGTGTTCACCTTCAGGTACTGGTGCGGATAGACAGGCGCGCACAAGATCGGGTCCACCGGCAGCTGGTTGGGATCGATCAGCGACGTCGCATCCCCGGTCATCTGGAGAATCGACCCCGGCAGGCCAAGCAGGCCCTCGCCGGCGTCCAAGCTCGTCGGGTCGCGATCCGCCTGCTCGAAGTACGTGACCTCGACGCCCGGCGAGACGCCGCTGCACGACTTCGTACCCGCGGGCAGCAAGGCCCGATTCCAGCTGTCGTCGTAATAGATCCCCGTCGTTTTCGGATTGCCGCCGGTCACCTGGCCGACCATGCCGGGGAAGGAGTCGGACGGAAACGGCGTCATGGCATGCGAGAACTCGACGCCGCGATCGACGAGCTTCGCCAAAGCCGACGACGGATGCCTCCGGACGTACCACATGAGGTCGGACTGATGAAGGCCGTCGACCGAAAGCAACAACACGTGCCGCGCGGAAGCTTCGTGCTCCTGTGGCGGCGTGGCGGTCGCGGCGGCCGCCAGCGAGGTTGCAGCAACTGCGACCATGCAGAGCATCAGAATGCGCTGCCTCAAGATCCCCTCCTTTACGAAGCGGTGATCCTGCCCGCGGGGACGATCTCCGAGCGGCGGCTCGCCGTGGGTTAAGGGGTGGTGACATCGGGGTGCAGAGTTGGTTGCTAGATCGATCGCGATCCACAAGTCGATGCCTGTCGACGTGACACGGAGGCGGCGCGCTGTCTACCAGGGGACTCGAGTCTCGGTCCGCTCGCAGGGGAGTACCAGGGCAAGCAAGCGGTCGTCGCGTTCTTCGGAAAGATGTCTGAGGTGTACGCCAAGACGCTGCGGCTCGACGTCGTCGACATTGTCGCCAACGACAACCACGGCGTGGTTTTGACCCGCGAACAGGGCGAGACCGCCGGTGAGGCGATCAGCTGGAGGGGCGTCCACATCTGGACGTTCCACGATGGCCGCTGCGCCGAGTTTGTCGCGGTCAACGACGGTGCCTATAACCGCTTCTGGGCAGGTCGCGCGTCGACGGGGCAACCCGCGACAGCCGCGGTCTAACGAGCTGTTGCCGTTGAATGAGGGCCTCGGCGGCGACGGCGCCGGGGACCCTAGGATTCAGCTCGCTGCATCTGCTAGTCGTTCCGGGTGTCTAGATGGCTAGACGAAGGCGAGCTGCGCATCGGCCTCGGCTGCATGAGGCTCGTCGACGAGGCGCCAATCGTCGCGGCACTCGAAGCCGGCATCACCTTCTTTGACACTGCCCGCGCCTACGCAGGAAACGAGGAGCTCGTCGCCCGCGCACTTCGCGGCCATCGCGCGCGCCTGATCAC
>Ga0066903_100002627_pt1 | contig 14209 bp, 6 predicted proteins | sample PanSoiMetaGPlot1_FD_67491 | JGI IMG/M metagenome (GOLD analysis project Ga0066903, IMG submission 67491) | Tropical forest soil microbial communities from Panama analyzed to predict greenhouse gas emissions - Panama Soil - Plot 1 (version 2) | ecosystem: Environmental > Terrestrial > Soil >...
GGGTGTGCCGATTGCCACGGTCCGTTCGCGGACGGAGACCGGGAAGATGACGACTTCCCGATCGGGGCGAATCTGCGCACGACCAGGCTTGATCCGGCGACACTCAGAATGACGATCAGGTGCGGGCGCGCCGGAACCGGCATGCCCTCATTTGACGACGAGGCCTACACGACGCGTGAGTGTTACGGGCGTCCTCAAGGGCCCCGGCCAGGCAATTTGCAACCGACTCCGCGCACGTTGACGCTCGACGAAATCGACGCCGTGATCGCTTACCTGCAGGGGCGTATCATCGGACGCGGCAAGATTACGCGAGAAGAATGCCTCTCTTACTACGAAGATCAACCCGATACATGTGAGGACTATAAATAGTCAGGCCAAAGTGAAGTTATGGGGCGGGAAGCTGAGTGCTGGAAAGTCAGTAGGAATACATCGTTGAAACACCGCTCCGGAGAAACGTGATGTCCGAGATCGACAGTTCCGTTAATTCATCGGTGCCGCGAAATACGGGCGAGATGCTGGAGCGGGCGCTACGCCGGGCACGATGGACCGGCTTCTGGGAGCGGCTATGGCCGCCGATTGCGACGCTCGCTACCGCGGTCGGACAAGCACATCCGCAAGCAAAGCAATCCTATCCCCACCATTGTCCGCGGCATGGAGAGCGCGAAGAACGCTAAGATGTGCTTCTTTTGGAACAGGCTTTTCCTTCCGCAGGCGCAACCAGAAATCGGCATTCCTGCGATGAATGGCCTTCTTAGGGAGGCCCCTGCCGTTATCGTCCGGGAAAAACTGATGCTGGAAGATGATCGCGAAGGCGGGATGTTTCAAAGCCTCCAAATACACGCCCGGAATATCCTGAAGCGCCGGACGTTCTTCAGGCCAAGGGAATCCCGTAACCTTCCGGATCCACTCGCGATCTTCGTGAATGCGTCGTAAGTCGGAATTCACGAGATGCACGGCGCCGGCGAGGAACGTCTCGTCGACGAAACTAGGCACTGGTGCGCAAGGCGACCGCAAAAGCCGAACGAAGGCGTCCGTTTCCGCGTCCTCCGCCGCAGCAATGATGGGTTGCTCAATCGTCTGCTTTGGTTCCGGTGCTGCCATATCAGGGGGCTCGTCGCTGGCGAATTCTTGTAAATTGTTGGGTGTGCTCGACTGCGTCACGACCCGCGTCGGCTCGATGCTCATCCAAGGCGGCGGCGGGAGAATGGTAGGTGAGCAGTGCTCCGCCGGCTCATCTTCGAACGAGGGAATGTCCACTTCTTCGAATTCTGACGTTCCTTTGAACCAGCGCCTCGTCTGGCCGTAGCTGACCGCCCGTTCGACACTCTCTTCGCCCTCGGCAAGGGCGAGATCTTCATCGATGGACAGGCCATCATCGGGATCGTCGTCCTCTGAGCCCGGCGCGTACCTGTCCATGTAATCGAGAATCTTCGACCTAAAGGACAACGGTGCCGGCAGAAAGGTGCCGTCCGCAGTGTGGGAATACCCATTCCGCAGAGCGGAGACGAGTGTCGCAACGGCGTCTTCGTCATCGCCGAGTTGCGACGGAAGAACCGTGATTTCAAGCGTCACCGGGATCCGAGATGGGGTGCGCCAGACGTCGTTGACGCCCGGTCGCGAGAGCACCTTATTGCTAAACTTCCGCTTCCCCTTCGGCGTGCTCGCACCAGCCCTTTGGAATCCCTGTTTCCGCCGGTAGACGGACTGCCCTCGTGCTCCTCGGTTGCGAACATCGAATCCGTGCGCCGTCAGATAGTGGCGCGTTCGGGCGTTCCCCTCAGGGAGGCTCTCGACCAAACGCGCGATCGCGGTGGCGTAGACCTCCTTGACGATCTCACCTTCGCGTTCGTCGCCATTCCTAGTTACGGGAATCCAATTGCGCCGCGTTTCAGAGGCCAGCCGTCCAGCGGACTTCTCCCTGACTCGCACAAAACGCCGAGATTTCCATGACGTCGGCGGTCTCGCGGTCGCATCCTCCAGGTAAATCTCCGACGAGATATTCTCGTCTGACAACCATGACCAAAGCGACCTCGCCGTCGTCGACTCCATTAGGATAAGCGCGTTCGGATCATCGCCAACGACCTCGTCGACGACGCCCCGGACGAAAGAGATGAAGTGTCTGCGCCGATCCGACTGTTTGTCGCCAAGCGACGTCAAACCGGCCGACGCCACCTCCACCAGGGTTCTGGACAATATCTGAAACGCGCCACGGTCCATGGCGCCGTTCTTCAAGCGGCCAATCCGTCCGGAGATCCGCCCAGTCGCGACATCGACCTTCATCGCGACTGCCAGGGTCGCGCCTTCCGGCCTGCCATTGCGGCTCGCCGACTGAGACACGACTGATATTCCGACTATCGACTTGGGACGGGACTCTTGCTCAAAGGTCGCGGCGACGAGGGCCTCCGGAACCGGGCCTAGGCCAGCATGGCCGAAAAGTAGGTCGTAGAGGGCAGCCTGAACACGGTGCATATACTCCGCCCAATTCCCCGCAGCGGGCGGCAGCAGGTACTGGACGTTGCACCCGGCGATGGTCACGAGCGTGTTGCGCCCGACGTCCTTGTTGACACTGTCTTCCTCGAACCCGTCATATTTGCGGGCGGCTTGGACAATGACAGGGGAGCCTGGAAATTCAGCCCGGAGCTGCTCAGCGAGCGGCGTCCAGGCCCCACGCCGGACGACCGCTCGCTGCGCACGCGTCAACTTGGATTCGCCGTCGAGAGCCTTCTTGGTACCATGCACGCCTTCCGGCAATGCGTGCCGAATAACCCTTATGCGATCGCCGAAGAGCAGGGCCACCACCGAGCGGAACACCACCTCTTCGGACTCGCGCCGGCAAACGAACATCAGGTTGATGTCCGCTCCGACTCCGAAAGCCCGATCGAGCAGCTCGCGATTTGCTTGTCTCAACGGCTCCAAATCGACCGTTTTGACCGGTTTGGCCTTGCCGCGGACCTTCTTCTCCGGCGCCCCGAAAAGCTCCTCGACCCGGGCCGGCACCTCTTCTTCCGCCACTTGGCCGAAGTGATGAGTGATCAGATTGTGCAGGTTCGCCTGCAGGCGAAATTCCTCGGATGGCGCAGCGACTCGGTCAAGGACTCGCAAACGAGACTGTTCGAACCCGTACTTCGCGATACGCCCTGCTATCGCCCGAGTCAGATCGACTTGATCTTGCAATGTGACGCCGAACTGAATCTTAGGGACGGGTCTATATCCGTATCGGAACGGCACGCCGACGAACAAATCCGGCGCGCGCCCCCGCGCCCTGACAATTACCGAGAGGTCTTCCGCGAAGGATTCGCCGGAAGCACGTTGAGCCTCATACAGCAAAGCATCTACATCGACCTTCGGGGTGCCTCTGTCGAGCCTTACGGACAGCGTCGCTGCGCGAACGCGATCGCCGCGTTTCACGACGCGTACGGAAATCTGGCGCCGACCATAGAGCTGGCTGGCCGCCGGAAATTCGTTGCACCAGATACGCTTGCCTGCGCGAACTATAAGGAACGGCAACGCCGATGACGGCCGGGTCTCGATCGAGATATCAGCAAACATCGAAAAAAGATCATCACCGCCTCCCGGCAGTGCCGTCGGCCAGGTTTCGAAAGTAATCGAATTGCCGTACTCCCTGTCAATCACGCGGTGCACAGGCCCAAGGCCGGGGAAGAGTTCGACTCCGTCGAGTTCGGGGGCAGCGATCGCGAGCAGGATGTCTGCGAAATCATGAAAATTAGAACGTAAAGCGTTCGGGACTTGCCCTTCGCGAGGCAGGTCAGGCGACGACCTTTGCGCGAGAAGTTCTCCTGCCAAGGCCCTGGTCTCCAGAAGGTCAATGTCCCCGCAATCTGTTCCCAGCCGTTCGGCCCAAGGGCGAAGGGTGAGTTGAGACCAGGCGGAGATTGACCTATGGGCAGCGGCCTTCACTTCGACTGCCTGCCCGTTCGCGGCGAAAAGTGGACCCTGTTCGTCGCGCGGGAAAATTCTGCCCTCAAGGAGGACCATGTTGGGTACTCGCGTCTGCAATGCCGCTCTCAGATCGGAGTAGGGAAGCTCCTTTCCCTCCGAACGCCCGGAGCCAGCCGCCACACGACGGATTCTGTCGAGCAGGCTTTTCGCCGGCTCCGTCCAGCCGAAGCGAATAGGCGGTACCGGCGACAGAATCGATGGCGGCAGACCGCGCCAGACCAGCGCGCATTCAAGCGTCGACTGATCACGCGGCTGCTTCTTGACGTAAAGGACCTCCTCCTCGCTCATTCGGATCGCGTCTCCGGAAAAATCACATTCTGGCAGCCACCGAGCGGATGAAGGAACGGTTCGTAGAGAAGGCGATATATCTCGCGCTCGACGGGATCATCAGACCGGAGCAGATCGGCCAACACATCCCGCATTGCGACAATCATGCTGCTTCTATAAGTGTCCCGCTTTTCCTTCGCGGAATTCGGCGCGAACGATGCGTCCACGAAGTGCACGCGAGTTTTGCACCCGTTGCGCATGGCACGTCCGATCGTCTGAAGTAAATCGACCATGCCGTCCGCGACGAACGGCCGTATCATGGGACCCAAGCGGCTGATTTTTTGCGGCCGACGCAATAGCCATCGCAGCGAGTCGAGTGCCCGATCTCGAGCACCGCGCCAATGCCTGACAAGCTCCGCAATATCTACATCCGTCGGAATTGCCAGCCTGTCGAATTGCAGCGCCAACTGCCCGGCCAACCCGCCGGTGAAGGCCAGACTATCGGCCGTCGGATGGGGACGGATGAAGAACGCCACGGTACCCAGAACTGCGTCCCGGACCCGTGGACCGTCGGGAAACACGATGTTCACGCCGCGCCCGATTGCTTTCATTGGAAAGACGAGGACATCCCAATCGTCGCGCGTCCCAAGCGTCTCCACCTGGATCGCGGAAACCCATTCCGCCCGCTCTGCCGAAGGGATTTTCCTGATGTCCGACGTGACGCCAATAACGCGATGAGCCGACGACGAGGTCCGCCGAAGGTAGGCTTTGATGAAGGCGACCTGGTCGTAGGAGTTGACCACGATGCCGGTTCGACGGCCAGGATCGAACTGGTCCTCCCGCAACCGGCGGACGAGCGGGTCCGCCCCGCCGAAATAATGCTCGGTCAGTAAGCGCAGCGCGTGCTGGCGCTCGCGTTCGGAGCCAGCGCCGCTGACGCGTACGTACTCACCGGGCCGATCCGGGTCCGGCACCGGCTGGAACGAGTAGACGCTTTGGCGCCACGCCTCGCGCTCGCCCTCTCTGCGCAGGACGTAGCTCGGCCTGATGGGAACATGGTAGCTCGGGCTCAGTGCAAGATAGCTCGTTGCCGACGCCATCAGCACGGCGGGCCCCTTGATGCCGTCTTCTCTCATCATCTCTGAGAGATGATAGAGCAGGAGTCGTGGCACCCCCGCAAACGACAGATACTGCAGCGCCAGCGACCTCTGCCCGCGATCGTTGGTTTCATATGAGAACCGAATTCCGGACAATCGCCCGATCAGCGACTCCGGCAGGTTTCGCCTCAAATCAGCCGATACGCCTTGGCCGAAAACGCGCTCGGTATGCACCCCTTCCGCGATCATCGCGTATTGAGCCGGCACCAGGGCGAGGAATTGCAGGACGACCGTGGTTACTTCTACCAGGAAGCGGAAGAGGATCCGAGCCTCCTCCGGATCAAGCCCCTCCCGGTGGGGCACGATCCGGAAGAATGTCTCCTTCATCTCGTCGTAGTTCTCCTCGAACCGCTCGACGAGCCTGGCACTCAACAGGCGAAAAAGGGCGGCCCGAAATTTCCCGACCGCGGTCTCGAGCTGGTCCCGGTCGACGTCCAAGTCTCGGGCGACGCGGTCGAGGTTGAGCTCGGTGAGATCGTCTTCGCCGTCGCCGCCTACCTCGTTAGTCAGGACTGACCGGACAAGCTGTTCGAAGAAGCGCCGGAGTGCGTCGAAGCGAATGCTCCTATGATCCTCCTCGTCGGTCTCTGGATCGAGATACATCGTCGCCAGGATCGAGTTGCCCGTGACAAACGCATCCTTGAATCTCGACAACACCCCTCCCTCTTCTGCCATGCGTTCCAGAAGATGGGCACGCAGCGCCCGGTTGAGACGCATGAAACGATTGGACGCGAGAGTATAGTTCTCGATCGACGCCGAAAGCCCGAACCCGCGGCCGGAGGCAACCGGGTCGAAGACGTCGTCCAGAAGCATCGATTCATAGGATTCTGAGGATCCAAAAAGATCGAGTTCGGCGATTCCTTTCCCGTCGAGGGCCGCCTGCGCGCCATCCACTTCATCGATGATGATGAGATCGCTAGTTCTTGCGATCCGTTCGAAATGGCGCATGCGTTCCGTGTGGAAATGAGGCGATAGCGACACGTCCGTGGAAATGACATTCCCGATGTGTACGAGTGCGTCGGCATCGGCCAACCGACGGGCCGACCTCTGGCGGCCACAGGACGTGGACAGTGGGCATAATCTGTAACCTTCGCGTCCTTCCTTGCCGTCCTTCTTGAGACTGGCCTGACGCACCGAAATGCACGGCGGCCTGTTATGGGGAAACTCGAAAGACGGCGGCGGGACGGACACGAATCCCGACAGAGCGCAACGGGTGCCGAGCAACTCCGCCCCGGCCGCGGTTTGGCCGAATCCGCCACTGTCCAACGTGGCGATCCGTTCGGCCAGCCGGGTAGCGTGACTTCTCCGCGCATCGGGCGATTGGCCCACCAATAGCGCCGTTGGAACGGAATACCGAGCCAAATCGGCATCAAGAGCTAACGCGAACTCGATGGATGGAACGAGGAGCGTCACCCTGCGCCCCTGTCGGGCGAGCAAGACGACCAGCAGGAAGATCAAGGTGGACTTACCCGCCCCCGGCAACCCGATCATATGACTCACGCCATCTAGCGAGATTTCGGAATCCGGCGCGAGCTGATCCCCGTTCGGCGAAAGGACCGAAAAGACGGGATCGCCCCCGAACGATTTCAGTCTGATCAGGAAATTGCGCGGCAGGCGTGTCGGATCGCAAGCATCCTCCTCGTCGAGCGTCCTTGCGATTGCTTCCAGCTCTGCGATCGTGACCACGATCGGATCACGCAGAGATTTGTCTGGGGCCACTTCCGGACTTGACCGCAGGGAAGAGATGGATCGCGTGTCGCAGATCACGTCAGGACCGTTGTCGCCGTCGGGCCGAAAACGGAACGAACGCGTGTGATCTGCTGCCGCGCGAGCTTCCGGCGCTTGTGGCAACTTGCGCAGCAGTGACTGGAGCATCGCTTGGCGGCGCGGGTCGTTTGAACGGACGCGCTCACGGATCGCAAAACCGGTACCAGGATCTGTGGAGATTTCGAAAGGCGGCTCGCTGTAGTCCTCGTCTTGGGCGTGATCTTCCTCCCAGACCCGTGCTTCCATCACGGCTTCTTGCAGGTGAGCGTCGGATTCGATGTTCACGCCGATTAGGCGGAGATTGCGCAAGGCAATGCGCGCACTATCGAGCCGGGGATGTCGAGTTATCGATCGATAGCCGGACAAAAGGGCGGATGCGCCCGACAAGCGCTTCATTCCGAGGATGTCATGCATAACGCATGCGATCCACTGGGCGCGCAACGCCGGAACAAAACTGGCAGGAGGATTTCTCATCCGATCACCAAACGCGCTACGTCGCTCACCTTGCCGAAGGTAACCGGCATAGTTCCCCGATACGCGAGGCGTAGATCGTCAAGATAATGCGGCCTCCGATCCACCATCGCGTTAGGAATGGCAACGTAACGACGATCGAACGTGGCAAGCCCGCCGAGACGCTCGGATAACGTCTCGCCTAGGAGACGGGGGCACGAATAGCTTTTGACATCGACGCCCAGTTCGTGAGAACGACCGACGTCGGCAGCGTCGTCTCTCGGATACAACACGACGTCGACACCCGCCGCGCGCAGTTCGTCATGCAGGCGGATCTCGGAAAGACCAGGGCCGACCCAGTATGCGAGGATGTCGTCGGCGAAGATCCGCCACCCCGACGCATCCGCAATCGTCGCACCCGATCGAGAAGATGGCACCTCCTCGAGGCAAGGGCCGATCCTGCAGCGCCCGTGGGGAAATGCCGCCCTGTCGCGATGGGGATAAAGAAGCCCACCGCAGTTGCCGCAGAGATTGAACGACCCGTCCCGTCGCAACGCCCCGAGCGGGATCTCCGTGGACCAGCGTCGCAACACCTCGTCGGCAACGACCACTCCGTTGTCTTCGAGAAAGTCCGACAGTTCGCGCCTTTCGTACACAGGTTTGCGTACGATGCGCTCCCGAATGATGGAGTAGATTTGCAACCGTCGGTCGGTTCTTACCCGCTGCACGATTTCCCGCAGCTGTCGGTGATGAATATCCTCAAAAGCGTTGTCAGATTGCCCCCTCGCGGCCAACGCTCGACACTCTTCGGTGGGAGCTACGGGTTCCGGAGAGAGGAGCTTGACTTCGGCGAAGCGGAACGGCGCGGCCAGAGCCGGCACTCCCCAATCTCCAACGGGAAGTCGGCGAGCGAGATCCGAAAGGCAGTGAACGCTGTCGCCAATGTCGTTGACCTCCGAAGTCAGACAGAGCCTCGATAGCATCTGCATTCCGACGCCCATCGATTCAGGGAGAGCGAAAGGATCGACAATCTCCCCGGCCCTGATTCCGAGGTGCAATTCAAGGAATCCCCTGCTCAGCATCCTGAGCGCGACCTCGACCTCATCTTCCGAATCTGCTTGTGTAGTGACCATGCGATTATTAGAACTAAATATCTGATGTCTGTAAAGTCACTATACGAACTTGATTTGAAGCGCGGGGGAGCCGCATTGAAGGCTCGCCTGAAGCACATCGATGATCGATTGATCTGGTTTGGCTTTCTGCGACTCGCGGACCATGCCTCAAAATTTGGCATATCCGAGGCGCAAGGTAAAATAGATATTAAGACCTACCGCAACCTGTCGGTTACGCCACCCCCAGAGCGGAAGCCGGGTCCCGCTGCAGCAGGAGCGTCACCGGTCGGAACCTATGGCCGTCCCAATAATTTCATGCCCATTTTCGAAGGCCCACGGACCTTGGACGACCTATGGCTGACCAAGCTTGAGGATGCCCGACCCGACGCACCCTTGCCGGTGGAACGTCTCGCTTCGCCTCCCCACTGTATCGAACCAGACGTTGTCAGGGCCCTACTCGCTGCCGCCGAACTCCGTGAGAGCTGCCAGCTCAGATACCAGTCGATGACAAGCGCTGAAGCGAGTGATAGGATTGTTTGCCCGCACGCGCTGGTGAAGGCGTCGGGGCGATATCACGTCAGAGCGTTCGATTTTTCGCGAAAGAGATTCATCGACTTCTCTCTATCGCGCGTCCTGTCGTCCGCAGCCTCGACGGACCAAGCTCCCGTGCCGCCCACTCTGGACGATGACTGGCACGCGATTATCGAGGTGGAATTCGTGCCCCATCCGAAGTTGTCCACCGCCCAACGCTCGACGATTGCCAGAGAATTTGGAATGAAGCAGGGACTAGCCGTCGTTCGGGTGCGCCGAGCTCTCTTGTTTTATCTCCTAGACGAGATGCGCCTATTAGCGGCCGTCAGGCGGCAGGACAAAGATATCGCCGATGTGTCGGTCTGGGTGAAAAACGCGCGCCAAGTCGCCTCTGAACTGAGCGCGATGGAGGGCCAAACCTAGCCATCTCGGGCTTTAAACGGTCTCTCTCCGCCTGAAGGGGCTCCCGCGCAGCCTTGCTCCAACATGTCCCAGGCGGCTCGATGCTCTTCGCCGCCTGCTTAATGTCCGCGACAATCTGCTTGTCCACCAGCACCGCACCATTCACCATGCGGCGTCGACGCCGCGCGCGTGCTCCGGCGTTCTTGACCCCAGAAGCAGCAGACGCGGGAGGAGCCGCTCACCTCGAGCAAATCAATACGATGACTGCTGCTGATGCCGAGTCGCGGAGCCGATGCGTCTGGAGTAAGGGTGCAAATCGATTTTGCTGCAGACTGTTATCTGGCGCGCCCGAAGAGATTCGAACTCCTGACCCCCGATTCGTAGTCTGAAGGTTTGCCGCAGGGGGCCACGTAAGCATCGGTTTGGGCTCGTTATAAAAAAATCGTGCGTGGATGTCGGCGCGGGCCCTGCCGCTAGCGGTCAAGACCTAGGATCTGCGCGCGCCACACGTGCTGAGAATGAACTCAACCGCGTCATCGAACGCCAATCCTTCGGTCCACGCCCCGGCACTAATTCTGAAGCGCACTTCACTTCCAGCGATATCGAGCCCCACGTCGCCAATAGTCGTGCGGAGCTCCCCTTTCGTGTTCTGAAACCGGTCATATTCATCCCAGATCGGCGCAATGCGCGTTCCAATATCTGTTACGAACCGGCACTGCTCTCGTACGATTTCCGCAGAGACGTCAGAGCTGTCAAGCTGAACCACACACAGCGCGAACCGATCAGACTCCTCTACGGCCGCACTCGCTTGGGTGACGGTCATCCTCACCACGTCGCCAGTCGTAGCCTTGACCTCAACCAAGATAGACTGGCGCGTGCCTTCCAGTTCCAGCATGACTTCCTGGCCGTCGAGCAGATAATCCTCGGTCAATTCGAAGTCTGATCCGACTCCGGTGCGCGTTACTTTGATGCCGCTTCCGGTGAGAATTTGTTCTAAGAACTGCTCCACCTGTTCACCGATACTCTGGTTTCGCTGAACCATCTCCCGGCGATCTCGACGTTCTTGAAGCTCATCAAGCAAGTCTGGCGACTCGTTGATCTCTTCTGCGAGCAGCTTGACTTTCTCGACGTCGTTGCCGGCGGCGCGCATGATTGTCGACACCGAGCCAATGAGTGACATACGAGTATCTTCATCGGGAGCCATGGCTCGCAGCGTGAGGTCCCCCATGCTGATGGCGAGCGCCTCCAGTAGTTGCTTTCCTCTCCCGACCGTTAGCTCGCCGAGCCGCTCCTCCTCCCCCTGGAACAACTGCGCTATGCTGTCCGCCGTCGCAGCGGCTTGCTTGTTATCTCCCAAGGGTACCCATTTTCGATCCCACATTGGAATGAGCCAGAGGCAGGGATAATAACGATGCTGTCGACCGCACTCGCACTCGCCCATCGCTGGCTCAAGAGCGTCCGGGTCCGCTTCCAGGACGTAGTTCGCAAGAAACAACAGCAGTTCCGTCGCGCGTGATTTGCTTCGCCTCACCGCATCCAGCCCCGTGCCGTCGTTTTCGAAATATGCCAGCGCGGATACTTCGACCGGGTCCTTGGTGACGTGCCGCACTTTCTTGTCATCAGAGGCCGGTAGCGGCTCGTCGGGAATAAAACTAACACCTCGACGGCGCGTCCTAAAAAGTGGGCCGAGCCGCACATATCCTTCCGCCGCTAATCCTTCCCATGCTGCCGCGTCGGGCAGCGCTGCATGGTAGTCGTCAGACATGACCTTCCGCCGCGGGAAGAGATCCGCAACAGTGCGCGCTGCCTCCGGCCAACACGCCACCGGGGTAAGGGGTATGTCGTCAGCTTCGCTATCTTCACCGGCAAGCATCAACAGCGCGGCATGCTCTGAAGACGATGCTCGGCTTACCGCGGGGAAGCCGTCCAATTTCTCGACGTGATCGTGACGCACGAGCCAAACAAACAAGCGAACGGCGATTCTGTGAAATGCTTTTCGAGCTTTGTCACCATGCTCAGGGTCACTGGTCGCCGTGGCCGTAGCCGTTGGTCTCAATGTGAGCCTGGGCCGCGGCGAGAGCTGCCGCTCGGGCGCGGCCGTCGCCTCGATGACTTTGGCCTTCTCTTTGAAGCGTTGGAGCACGTCTGGAAGAACATCGCCGTCCGCCCGCCCGTCGAGCTCTATGCACTCGTCCAGTTCGACGTCGGGATGCAAAAGCGTGCTTCGAACAGCAAGTCCCAGATTCTCGGCAATCTCCTTCAGCTCGCCATCAATCCCGCAATCGAGCGATAGGTTGGCAATTTTTTTGAGGGCTCCGCTTTGGCTCGGCACTATTGATTCTGATGCCAGAAAATCGACGCGGTCGGCAGCACAAATGAGGGCATACAGTTGGTTGAGCCATGCCAAGGCATCAGTGCCTTCGCGGAGTCGGCCTTGGAGGTCTTCGAGGGTCTCACTCTTTGCTATCCACGAGCACACGTCCGCAAGCGTGAGGCTTTCGCCAAAATTGGCGACGTCCTCCTCAAGCACTTCCGCCCAGCTGGCAAGCGTCTCTGCCCAGTCCCAAGTCTCGTGACGCATGGGAAGGCGGTCGACGTACTCCTTGACCTTGTCTGCGACATCCCACAGCTCCTCGCAGCGTTCACGCGAATCCAATGTCGGCACGAGAGAGCCAGCGGGGTCGACTATGTAGGTATCACTTTCCAGGACCTCGGCGGTCCGCACAGGTGTGATGAACCGATCGGTCAATGTCTGGCGCAACCAGTCGGCATCGGCCCAGTCCCACGCTCGCACTGGGTTGACCTTTGCGAGCGCTGGCACGCCAGCCCAACGTTGATCGGTAGCCAATATCGGGATTTGGGCCGCGAGGTCGCACGCCGCTTCCATCAGAAGCATATTTTCGCTTTTACCCTCACGATCGGGACGGAGAATGAGCGTGTCCCGGTCTTCGCGAGGATCGAATTTCTCGCTGTTAATGACCACGGGAAGGCAAAAATCGGCCGTCGAAACCAGGGGAAACGCCTTATACAGGCGCGGCACCCGTATGGGTGGAGCAGCCGACCATCGCTCGTCGCTATTTGATAGCTCTACCGCGACGGAGAGATTCTCACGGACCATGATAGCCACGTGGCGGGAGGTCGGAGCCGCATCGCCGACGCCCTCCTCGATCCGCACTCGCCATGCCGAATCGGTTAACCGTTCGTGATCCTTTTTTTCGATGACGAGTGGTTGTCCTCCCCGATCAATATGCAGCCGTTTAATCCGCTCGTTAAATGAGAGCAGATACGGGGCATTTTCGATCAAATTCGAAATGTCGTTGTTGACCGAATCGAACAGGCCCGCTGCGAGTGGATATTCATACTCAGTCCGGCTCGGCTTTGGGTCCTGTGCTTCCGAGCACGACGCCACGAACCTCCCCCAGGAGGCGTCCATCGCGCCCTTGAGATCGTCAGCGCTCTCGCCGCGGCGGTCAAGCAGGAAATTGAACCGCTTCTTGTCGTCCAGTATTCCCCTCACCCACACTGTTTTTGAGATTAAATGGGTCGTGAGGAAGCCGGTGCCGTATTGTCCAATCGGGTCTACTCCGGAGACGGAAGGTTCATATTTTGTGGTGCCGTGATAGATGAGGTGCGCAATATTTTTGTAATTGAACGGCAGGCCGTCATGCCGGAATTCGACGCGGTCCGGCTTGAGTGTGAGCCATACGCGAACGCCGTTTGCGGAAGATGCGTCTCTCGCGTTTTGCAGAAGTTCCCATATCCAGCGGCTGCGAAATCGCGCCTCCTCTTGGAAGAGCCGTTTCAAATAATTGCGGACGGTCTGGGCGTTACTGTCGGTCAGCACCTCGTGACGAGCGAAGTTCGCCGCCGATTGATCACGCAAGTTGGCCGGCGAACGCGTATCCATTGGGGGAACCTATGCGCGTGAGCACATCGGCGAGGGCCAATCGGGCACCACAGTCCGCCCATCATCGCTGCCCAGCCCATGGCACTGGTCTCTAAATCGAGCTCCGATCGCAAATCCATACCCGAAAAGCGGCGTTCGAGGAACGGTAAAGCAAAACGCCGCCGACCGCTGTGAATGGGCGCGTCGCTACCCGGCCGGCAATGGGCGATTCGGCCGCCGCACTGGTGGCCGGCGAGAGTTGGCCATTGCCCTCCGCTTTCTCTCTAAGGCGTCGGTGCTGGGATATTTATATCGTGGCTCAATCGAGCGCGTGCGAAGCCAAGCGCCGGTAGAAAGCCCTCATGGGTCGCTCGAACTTGCTGGCATCAGCATCGAGCACGATCTTCACGGTACGTCGGCGTGGATTTGGCGTAGCCGGAGCTGGCTTGTGTCGAAGCCATCGTCGAATTCGATCAGGAGTGGAAGTGCTCCCACACTTCGGCCGCATGGCGAGCAAGAGCGCGTCGTTCATTGCGCATCAGATGCGCACCTGTCCCCGCACCTGTCCCCCTAACTCGATCAGTTGGTAGGGCAGATCTTGGATGTTGTTGTTTTGGCGGGTGATTTCTGGTCGGAGTGGCAGGATTTGAACCTGCGACCCCCTCGTCCCGAACGAG
>Ga0066903_100002629_pt1 | contig 14207 bp, 13 predicted proteins | sample PanSoiMetaGPlot1_FD_67491 | JGI IMG/M metagenome (GOLD analysis project Ga0066903, IMG submission 67491) | Tropical forest soil microbial communities from Panama analyzed to predict greenhouse gas emissions - Panama Soil - Plot 1 (version 2) | ecosystem: Environmental > Terrestrial > Soil >...
GCGTTGTTGTTGACGACGAGCGCTGCCTCGGCGCCGGTGAGCGCGCAGAGGTCGGCCGCGACCAGCTCGTCCCGTTCGCCCCGCCGCCCCGTCTGGAGATTCAGCTCCAGGTTCGTCGCTCCCCCCGCGGCCGACGCCAGGGCCGCCACGGCCTCGTCGGCGAGGGGGGCGCGCCCGAGGTTCGTGTGCAGGACGACTCCCGTCGCATTGACCACGCGCGTGAGACGTGGTCGCGAGGCCGAATCGAGACGGCGGGCGGCCGCAGCGATCAGCTCCTCGTCCGTGGGGAGGGACACACCGTCGGACACCTGGCGCCGGAGCTCTCCCAGGACGAGCCGGAGGGTGTCGACGACCCGCTCTCTCCGATAGCGCGCCGTGAGCGCCAGCCCCCCTGGCGCGGCCAGCAGTCGCCCGACCGGTGGAATCCTCCGGCGGGGGTTCGGGGCGGAGGACCGCGACATGCGCGGCATCGTGCCTGAGCCCGACCGGGCGAGACAAGGTGACCCGGCGGCTCGACCGGCGTCGAAGTTGCCGGCACCCGCGCCGCATGCGAGCCTGGGACGGGATGGCTGACGAGCGAGCCCTGGTCACCGGTATCGTCCGGCGGCTGCGCGGGGCCGGCCACGAGGCCTACCTCGCGGGCGGCTGTGTCCGCGACCAGCTGCTCGGCCGCCCGCCGCTCGACTTCGACGTGGCCACGAGCGCGCCGCCCGAGACGGTGCAAGGACTCTTCCCGCGAACCGTCCCGGTGGGCGCCGAGTTCGGCGTGATCCTGGTGGTCGAGAAGGGCCGGCCCTTCGAGGTCGCCACCTTCCGCTCGGACGACGCCTACGTCGATGGCCGCCGCCCGAGCCAGGTCCACTTCGGCTCCGCGCAGGACGATGCCCAGCGCCGCGACTTCACCATCAACGCGCTCTTCCTCGATCCGCTGTCGGGCGAGGTGGTGGACTTCGTGGGCGGCCGACGGGATCTCGCGGCGGGGACCATCCGGGCCATCGGCGATGCACGGAGCCGGATCGCCGAGGACCGGCTGCGGATGCTGCGCGCGGTCCGGCTGGCGGCCCGCCTCGGCTTCACGCTCGAGCCCGAGACCCAGGCGGCGATCGCCGCCGCGGCCTCGACCATCACCGACATCGCCGCCGAGCGGATCGGCGACGAGATCGTGAAGATCCTGACCGAGGGCGCGGCGCGGCGGGGCTTCGAGCTCCTGGCCGCGACCGGCCTGCTCGAGCCGGTCCTCCCGGAGGTCGCGCGCATGCAGGGCGTCGCCCAGGGTCCGGAATACCACCCCGAAGGCGACGTCTACACGCACACCCTTCTCCTCCTCGACCAGCTGGCCGCGGGAGGAGCGGAGACCCTTGCTCTCGGCGCCCTCCTGCACGACGTCGCCAAGCCCGTGTGCGTCGGCGAGCACCAGGGTCGGATCACCTTCTACGGACATCCGGCCGTGGGCGCCGAGATGGCGGTCGGCATCTGCCAGCGCCTCCGGCGCAGCCGGGTGACGTGGGAGCGAGTGGACTATCTCGTGCGCAACCACCTCCGTCTCGTCCAGGCGCCCGAGATGCGGCTCTCGACCCTGAAGCGCATGCTGCGGGAGGAAGGTTTCGACGAGCTGCTCGCGCTCGCCCGCATGGACGCGCTGGCCTCCAACCGCGACCTCCGCTACGTCGGCTTCTGCGAGCGACGCCGCGCCGAGTTTGCCCGGGAGGAGATGCGGCCGCCCCGGCTGCTCGCAGGCGACGACCTGATCGCGCTCGGCTACCCGCCCGGTCCCCTGTTCGGCGAGATCCTGACCGCGCTCGAGGAGGCCCAGCTCGAGGACCAGGTCCACACGCGCCAAGAGGCAGAGCGCTTCGTCGCGGAAAGATTTCCGCGGCGGTAAGCCGCAGCCGAAGAAATCCGGATCTCTGTCACGTACGGGGAGGGGGCGCGGGGCACCCCCCGAGCGCCGCCTATGAGGTCGCGCCCGAGACGCTCGAGCGAGCTTCCGACGCCGCTCGCGACCGAATCGAAGGCGAGCGGGGGGTGCTCCGCGCCCCCTCCCCGTCCTCGGACAAACGCCGCCGTTCTTCGGCTAACGTCCCGCGCCTTCGTCGGCGAGTCGCTCGAGACAGCGCACGAGCAGGCGGACCCCGAACCCGGTCGCCCCGCGCGGGGCATGGGGCAGGTCCTTCTCGGTGAACGCGGGGCCGGCGATGTCGAGATGCGCCCAGCGTGCGCCGCCGACGAACTCCTCGAGAAAGAGCCCCGCGATGATCGCCCCCGCAGAGTCGCCGCCCACGTTCTTCAGGTCGGCGATCGGGCTCTTCAGATCGTCACGGTACTCGGGGACGAGGGGGAGGTGCCACAGGCGCTCGCCCGCTGCCCGGCCAGCCGCCAGCAGCGTGTCGACGAGCCGCTGATCGTTGCCCATCAGGCCCGCGAAGAGTGGACCGAGTGCCACCCGGCACGCGCCGGTGAGGGTCGCGACGTCGATGATGACGTCGGGCTTGTCGAGCCGCGCCAGGGCAAGGGCGTCGGCCAGGATGAGTCGACCTTCCGCGTCGGTGTTCAGCACCTCTACCGTCCTGCCGTTGCGATAGCGGATCACGTCACCCGGCTTCTGTGCGTTCCCCCCCGGGAGGTTCTCGGTGGCCGGCACGTATCCCGTCAGGCGAACCGGCACGCCCAGGCGGGCCGCCGCCGCGACGGCGCCGATCACGGCCGCGCCCCCCGCCATGTCGTACTTCATGGTCTCCATCGACTTGGCGGGCTTCAGCGACAGCCCGCCGGAGTCGAAGGTGATCGCCTTGCCGACCAGCGCGACGCGGGGCCCGGCCGCGACTCCCGAGTAGCGGAGGACGATGAAGCGCGGCTCCTCCCGGCTGCCGCGCGCGACGGCCAGAAGACCGGCGAGCTCCTCGCGCACGATCCGCTTGCGGTCCCACACTTCGACCTCGAGCCCGGGGATCTCCTTCGCCGCCGCACTCGCCTGCTCGGCCAGGAAGCTCGGCGTCTTCACCGAGGCGGGCTCGTTCACCAGATCGCGGGCCCGGAAGACCTCGCGGGCGAGCGCATCGACGCCGGAGAGCACGCGCCGGAGCGCGGTCGTTCCCGCCGCGACGTCTCCCACCAGCACCAGCCGCTCGACGCGCCGTCGGCCGTCGCTATCGGAGAGGTACCGGCCGAATCGGTATCCGGCGAGGAGGAATCCCTCCGCGAACGCAGCGACGACCTCGCGGTTCCCGCCGTTCTTGCCGAGGTAGACGGCGACGCGGCGGACCCGCTGGCGCTCCGCCTCCTGCCGCGCGCGCGCTCCCGCTCGCCGCCAGGAGTCGTCGGTGACTGGCTCCCGCCCGACTCCCAGCAGGACGATCGCGCGCTCGGCGTGGTGGACCAGCAGCTCGTCTGTCCGGCCCCCGAAAGTACCGGGGCCGAGCCGCCGCCCGAGCGCCGTGGCGAGTCGCCGGTCGAGCCGGCGAACGGCGGCCCGTACGTCGCCTTCGGGCAGCGGGACGACCACCAGGTCGCCCCTCGCCGCGCGCAGCTCTCCCCCCTGGACCTCTAGCTTCACCATGCCGTCCCTCTCCCCTCAGCGGAAGGTCTTGCGCGCAGCGTAGAAGACCAGCGCCCCCGCCCCCGCATAGGCCAGCACGCCCTCGATGAGACCCAGCCCCGTGGTGACGGCGAACACCAGCACGACGAGCGCGCTGCCGATCACCGCGACGATTCGTTCGATGCGTTCCTCGCGTGCCCGCGTCGCCTCGACGTGCCGCGCCACCTCACCGCCGCAGGCCGGGCAGCGGCCCCCCGGTCGTCGGACGATCGGGCTCCCGCAGTGCGGACAGGCAATCTTCGAGTGGAGCGGCACTCCCCGACTCTATCGGATCCCGGCGGCAAAAAAAGAAGAGCGGCAGGGCCGGGTCGGCCATGCCGCTCTTGCTCGCTCACGATTGATCGGCGCTCAGTCCCCGCTCGCCTTGCGCAACTCCTCCTCGTCCTGCTGGTCGCAGCGGAGAGACACCACCTGACCCCGACGTCCCGCCTTCGCGCGCGCCTTCCACGCCCGCAGACCACCGCGGAGGTAGTCCGCGTCGAGGTCGAGGACGTCGCAGATGTTCTCGAACGAGTAGAGCCAGCTCCGATCGACGTCTTCGAACCACTCTTCCGCCTCGAGGAAGGCCTGCTGCCCACGGGGTTCGTGGGACCCCGCCTGCTTGCGGTAGATGTCCACGGCGTCCTCGAGGATCGCGATCATCAGCCGGCGCTCTCCGTCGTACTGTCGCCGCCTCCGCACCCGGTCGAAATACTGCGACGGGAGGAGCGTGTCGGGTTGAAACAACCCGGCCATCCGGTCCTCTAGCCCATATTGCCTTTCCTTCATCCGAGTACCTTGCCGCCCATTCTAGTGTGAATCGATCGCGTCCGCCGGACAGGCGTTCCCACAAGCGTGCTGCCCATCGGTGCCTTAGACGCCTCCTGCCGGGCGCATATTCACTCCGGGGCTTGGTCGGGGCGCTCGAACGTCCGCAATCGTTGTTTTCTCGAACAATTCGAGCACCCGACGCTGCCCTTCGCGCCAGACCCGCTCCATCCCACACGCACCCATGAGCGAACAGTCGGCATGTTCGCCAACGCACACATTGAGCGAAATGGGGCCCTCGACCGCCTCGATCACGTCGCGGAAGGTCACCTGATCTGCCGGCCGCGCCAGGAGATAGCCACCCTGCGGCCCGCGCTGGGACCGCACGAGGCCCTTGTGGATGAGGTCCTGGATGATCTTCTCGAGAAATTGTCGTGGCACTCTCTCGCGCGCCGCGATCTCCGCCACCGAGCAGGCGCGCTCGCTGTTCTCCTCGTTGGCGAGGTGAATGACCGCGCGCAGCGCGTAGTCGATCTTGCGGCTCACTTGCATGATCGCCATCGTCGTCCCTCACTCCCCCTGGAGCTCGACCCAGGCCATCTGGATGCGCTCCAGCTTGCCCTCGGTCGACGCCTTGGGATCGTCTGCGAAACCCGGCAGCTCGCAGATCCAGCGATGCAGGTCGGTGAACCGCACCCCGAGCGGATCCACGTCCGGATGCGTCGCCGCGAGCTGCTCGGCGATGTCCTCGGCATCCTCCCACCTGAGCGTCATCTCACAGCTCCTCCAGGCGGCGCTGGGCCATCGCCTCGTTCAGCGAGCGATCCATGATCCGCCGGGCGAAGGGTTCAGTCACCCGGCTGAGCGCCTCGATGGCGTCGCGCATGGCGAGGTAGTCCTCGCCGTCCCGGAGCGCCGCGAGGCGGTGGAGCGCTGCCCGGATCTGCTCGCCCTCGGCCGGCTCCAGCAGGGCCGCCGCGCGGGTGAGCTGCTCGCGGGTGGCGTTGAGGATCATGTCGGCCTCGACCCGCGCCTCCCGCACCTGGCGCTCCTGGACGTCCGTCTCGGCGTGGTCGAACGATTCCTCGAGCATGCGCTCGATCTCCTCGTCGCTGAGGCCGTAGGAAGGCTTCACCTCGACGGAGCGCTCGCGCCCGGTGCGGAGATCGCCCGCCGTCACGTTCAGGATGCCGTTCGCGTCGACCAGGAAGGTGACCTCGAGCCGGGGCACACCCGCGGGGAGCGGGTCGATGGGGATCTTGAAGCGGGCGAGGCTCCGGTTGTCGGCGGCGAGCTCCCGTTCGCCCTGCAGCACGTGGATGTCGACCGCCGTCTGATTGTCGACGGCCGTGGTGAAGGTCTCCTTCACGCTGACCGGGATGGTCGTGTTGCGGTCGACGAGTCGGGTGAAGACACCGCCCATGGTCGCGATGCCGAGCGAGAGTGGGACGACGTCGAGGAGCAGCATGTCCCGCCGGCTCCCACCCAGGATGCCCGCCTGGATGCCCGCGCCGAGGGCCACCACCTCTTCCGGATCGAGAGCGACGAGCGGCGGCCGCTGAAAGAGCTCCTGCATGGTCCGTCGCACCAGCGGCACGCGCGTCGCGCCGCCGACCGCGACCACCTCGCGCACGTCGGCAGGCTCGAGCCCGGCGTCCTTGAGCGCACGCCGGCATGGAGTCGCCGTCCGCTGTACGATCTCCCGGATCAGGTCTTCGAGCTCCGCGCGCGTCACGGCGCGGTGGACGGGCTCCCGCCCGGGAAGGGTGAGGACCATCTCGGCACGCGGGGCGTCGCTCAGGACCCGCTTGGCGCGCTCAGCCGCGACGCGGGCCCGAGCCCGAACGTCGGGTCGCGACCCGAGCCCGGCCGGGAGCTCCGCGAGGAGGAGCGTCGCGAGGTGCTCGTCCATGTCGTCGCCGCCCAGCCGCGTGTCGCCGTTGGTGGCGAGCACCTCGAACACCCCCCCGCGGAGCTTCAGGATGGAGACGTCGAAGGTCCCGCCGCCGAGATCGTAGACGGCGACCACGCCCTCGGCCCCCTGGTCGAGACCGTAGGCGAGCGCGGCGGCGGTCGGCTCGTTCACGAGGCGCAGGACCTCCAGGCCGGCCAGCCGCCCGGCGTCCTTGGTGGCCTGCCGCTGGCTGTCGTTGAAGTAGGCGGGCACGGTGATCACCGCCTGCGTCACCGCCTCGCCGAGCGCTGCCTCGGCCCATCGCTTGAGCTCGCGCAGGATGTACGACGACACCTCGGGGGCCGTGACCACGCGCCCTCCGACGTCGAAGCGGACGATGCCCTCCCCGCCCTCGACGAAGCGGTAGCGCTGTCGGTCGGCGGCCGTCACGTGCTCGAATCCGAGGCCCATGAAGCGCTTGACCGAGAGGATGGTGTCGAGCGGCCGCTCGACGGCGAGCTCGCGCGCGCGTTCACCCACCACCACCTCCCCCGAGGGCAGAAAGGCCACCGCCGAGGGCAGGAGCCGGGCCCCCGTCCCGGGGTCGGGGACGACCGTCGGACCGTGCTCGCCGAGGAAGGCGACCAGGCTGTTGGTCGTGCCGAGGTCGATGCCAATGATCCGACTCACGCCGCCCCTCCCTCGAGCGTCTCCTCGATGTCGCCGAGCAGGGTCTGGAGATACGCGATCTCGGCGAGCCGCTGCCGGAGATCCTCCAGCGCGGGGCCGCCATCGGCGCCGTAGAGCTCGACGAGCTCGCCACGGAGCCGCACCAGGCGCGTGGCCACCTCCTCGCGGCGTTCGCTCACCTCGCGGCGGTGTGACGGCGCGTCTTCCGCGCGGGCGGCTCGCAGCTCCTCGAGCTGCTCCTGGACGGCGAACACCTCTGCCGCCAGCGCCGGCGGCACACCCTGCTGGCCGCCACCGAGGGCCACGCCGTTCAGCGTCAGCCAATAGCGACCGAGCGCAACCGGATCGCGCAGCGTGCGATAGGCACGGTTCACGGCAGCGCTGGCATCGACGCTCAGCTCCCGCTCGCGTGCGCTGGCGGTCTGGAACCGATCCGGATGCACCAGCCGCGATGTCTCGTGATAGCGCTGCTCGAGATCCACCGGGTCGACCACCAGACGACGCGGCAAGCCGAGCACGGCGAAGAGATCAGGCTCTCCGGAGAACGGCTGGACCGCCTCGCAGCGCGGGCAGACGAGCGCCGTCACTTCCTGGCGGCATCGCCAGCACTGCCGGTCCCCTGTTGCGTTGGTGCTCATCACGGCCTGCCATCGGCCCTCAGACGACGAAGGACGCGCCGCACCCGCACGTCCGCTTCACGTTGGGATTCCGCAGGTTGAACCCCGAGGCCATCAGCTCTTCCTTGTAGTCGAGCTCGGTTCCGCGGAGGTAGAGGAAGCTCTTCCGGTCGACGACGAGCTTCGCCCCCTCGTGCTCGAACACCTTGTCGCCGTCGCGGGGACGATCGATGTCCATCTTGTAGGTGAGCCCCGAGCACCCGCCCCCCACGACCTTCACGCGGAGGCCGGCATCCGCCACCCCCTTCTCCGCGACCAGGGCCTGGATCTTCCGGGCGGCCTGGTCGGTGATCCCGATCGCGCTCGCGTTCACCGCGTCGACTCCCTCAGCGCTTCCCGGCCGCCGCGGCGGGCGCCGGCTGCCGGCGCTTCTTCCAGTCGGCGATCGCGGCCTTGATGCCGTCCTCGGCGAGCACCGAGCAGTGGATCTTGACGGGCGGCAGGGAGAGCTCCTGCACGATCTCCGAGTTCTTGATCTGCATGACCTCGTCGACCGTCTTGCCCTTCACCAGCTCGGTCACGTAGCTCGAGCTCGCGATGGCGCTGCCACAGCCGAAGGTCTTGAAGCGCGCATCCTGCACGATGCCGTCATCGCTGATCTTCAGCTGGAGCTTCATCACGTCTCCGCACTCGGGGGCCCCCACGATGCCGGTCCCGACATCGGGATCGTCCTTCGCAAAGGACCCGACGTTGCGCGGATTCGAGTAGTGGTCGATCACCTTGTCGCTGTACGCCATCCTGTCCTCCCTGCGGTGCGGGCTACTCCCGCTGCCACTCCACCGACTTCAGATCGATCCCTTCCTTGGCCATCTCGTAGAGCGGCGAGAGGTCCCGCAGCCGCCGGACCTCGTGCACGACGCGCGCCGCCACGTAGTCAACTTCTTCCTGCGTATTGAACCGTCCGAGCCCGAAGCGGATCGAGGTGTGGGCAAGCTCGTCCCCCACCCCGAGGGCCTTCAGCACGTACGACGGCTCGAGCGTGGCCGAGGTGCACGCCGACCCGGACGAGACGGCGATCGGCGCCGGCGTCTCGCCCACCGCGATGGGATGGGTCGAGCCGTTCAGCCCCATGAGGAGCGATTCGCCCTCCACGTACGCGAAGCTGACGTTCAGGTTGCCGGGCAGGCGGTGCACGGGATGGCCGTTGAGGTAGATGTCGTCGAGCTGCGCGAAGAGCTTCTCACGGAGGCGCTCACGCAGGGCGAGCACCCGCTGCGCCTCGTCGGCCATGCCGGTGCGGCAGAGCTCGCATGCCGCGCCAAAGCCCACGATGCCGGGGACGTTGAGCGTCCCCGAGCGGAAGCCGCGCTCGTGACCGCCACCGTCGATGATCGGCGCGAGGCGCACGCGCGGGCTCTTGGCGCGAACGTAGAGCGCGCCGATGCCCTTCGGGCCGTACATCTTGTGCGCCGACATCGACAGCAGATCGATGCCCATGGCGTCGACGTCGATCGGTAGCTTGCCCACCCCCTGCGTCGCGTCGCTGTGGAAGAGCACGCCCTTCTCCCGCGTGACCTTGCCGATCTCGGCGATGGGGTTGATGGTGCCGATCTCGTTGTTCGCGTGCATGATCGACACGAGGACCGTCTGGTCGGTGATCGCGCGGCGCACGCCGTCGGGATCGACCCGGCCATACTGATCGACGGGGAGATAGGTGACGCGGGCGATCCCCTTGCGCTCGAGCGCCTTGCACGTGTCGAGCACGGCCTTGTGCTCGGTCACGGCGGTGATGACGTGGTTGCCCTTGTCCTTGTAGAACTCGACCACGCCCTTCAGGGCGAGGTTGTCGGACTCGGTGGCCCCGCTCGTGAAGATGATGTCCTTCGCCTTGGCGTTGATCAGCCGGGCAACCTGCTCGCGGCCAGCCTCGACGGCCTTCTCCGCCTCCCACCCGAATCCGTGGCTCCGGCTCGCGGCGTTCCCGAACACGCTGCTGAAGTACGGCATCATCGCCTCGAGCACCCTGGGGTCCAGGGGTGTCGTGGCGTGGTTGTCCATGTAGATGCCCTTGCCGTCCATGGTCCTCCTCCCGGAATCCGACAATCCGGACCGCACAGGTCCACTATATGGACGGGGCTTCACCTGTCAACCAAGTGACCGGGCTTTCAACCGTCACAAACCGGCGTTCTGCAACTGCGGGGAGACCTCCAGCACCGTGCGGAGTGCCATGCCGGTGTACGATCGCTCACACGCGGCGATCGCTTCCGGGGCCCCGGCAACGACGATCCGTCCCCCTTCCGCCCCTCCCTCCGGACCGAGGTCGATGACGAAGTCAGCCGACTTGATGACGTCGAGATTGTGCTCGATCAGGAGCACCGTGTTCCCCGCGTCGACCAGCCGGTCGAGCACCCCGAGCAGGCGCCGGACATCGTCGAAGTGGAGCCCGGTGGTCGGCTCGTCCAGCACGTAGAGCGTCCGTCCGGTTGCCCGGCGCGCGAGCTCGCGGGCGAGCTTCACGCGTTGCGCCTCACCTCCTGACAGGGTCGTCGCCGACTGCCCGAGCTGCACGTAGTCGAGGCCGACCTCGCGCAGGGCCTCGAGCCGCTGCCGCACGGCCGGGACGTTGCTCAGGACGTCGAGCGCCTCACCCACCGTCAGCGCGAGGACGTCGGCGATGGAGAGCCCCTTCAGGCGCACCTCCAGCGTCTCGCGGTTGTAGCGGCGGCCACCGCAGACGTCACAGGTGACGAAGATGTCTGGGAGAAAGTGCATCTCGATGGCGATCAGGCCTTCGCCGGCACATGCCTCGCAGCGTCCTCCCTTCACGTTGAAGGAGAACCGTCCCGGCCCGTAGCCGCGCGTGCGGGCCTCGGGAAGCTGGGCAAACAGCTCCCGGATGGGACCGAAGGCGCCGGTGTAGGTCGCGGGGTTCGAGCGGGGCGTGCGACCGATCGGCGCCTGACTGATCTCGATGACCTTGTCCACCATCTGCCACCCGACGAGCTCGTCGTGCGGGGCTGGCTGGTCCCGGCTGCCCCCGAGACGCTGGGCGATCGCCCGGTAGAGGGTGTCGATGACCAGCGTGCTCTTGCCCGAGCCCGACACGCCGGTGACGCAGGTCATCGTGGCGAGGGGAATGTCCACGTCGAGACTCCCCAGGTTGTTCCCCCGCGCGCCCCGCACGCCGATCGTCCACCCGCTGCCGCGTCGGCGCTGCGCGGGCACCGGCACCTGCTCCACGCCGGCGAGATAGCGGCCGGTCAGCGATGCGGGATCGGCCATCACGTCGGCGGGGGAGCCAGCCGCGACGACTCGGCCACCGTGAACTCCGGCGCCCGGTCCCATGTCGATCACGTGGTCGGCGGCGAGGATCGTGTCGCGATCGTGCTCGACCACGACGACGGTGTTGCCCAGGTCGCGCAGCCCGCGCAGCGTGGCGAGGAGTCGTGCCGTGTCGCGTTGGTGGAGCCCGATCGAGGGCTCGTCGAGGATGTAGAGCACGCCCACCAGCCGCGAACCAATCTGGGTCGCGAGCCGGATGCGCTGACCCTCGCCGCCCGAGAGCGTCGCCGCCCCGCGGTCGAGCGACAGATAGTCGAGACCGACATCGATGAGAAAGCCGAGCCGCGCATCGACCTCTTTCAGGATGGGTCGGGCGATCTCGGCCTCCGCCGGGGCAAAGCCGAGGCCCTGGAAGAAGCGCGCCGCTTCGCCGACGGACAGCGCCGAGACCTCGACCAGGCTCTTCCCACCCAGCCGCACGAAGCGCGCTTCGCGCCGGAGCCGCGTCCCTTCGCACGTCGAGCAGCGACGGTCGGCCACCAGCCCTTCCAGCTCCTCACGCAGCCAGAGCGAGCGGGTCTCGCGCTGCCGGCGCTCGAGCTGGGCGAGGATACCCTCGAACGGTCTCCGGCTGGTCGTGCGCCGCCCTCCGCGCACCTCCACGAACTCGAGCTCCTCCTCCCCGGAGCCCTCGAGCAGCACCTGCTGGGTCGGCGTGGGAAGGTCGGCGAACGGCGTCGCGGGCCGGATGCCGTAGCGGGCAGCGAGCGCCCGGATCGTCGTCTCCAGGTCGGGAAGCGCCCGGAGCGCCCCCGACGCGAGGGCCGCGGGCAACGGCTGATCGGGGTGCGACACGACCCGGGCCGGATCGAAGCGGCGCTGCACTCCGAGCCCGCTGCAATCCGGACACGCGCCGTGCGGGCTGTTGAAGGAGAAGAAGCGCGGCGAGAGCTCGGGATAGGACACCCCGCAGACGGGGCAGGCATGCCGCTCGCTGAAGAAGAGCGCGCGCGGTGCGCCACCACCCGGCTCGCTCGCCTCCACCAGCACCGTGCCGCCGCCGTGACGGAAGGCGACCGCGAGCGAGTCGGCGAGTCGGCGATCCACGCCTGGGCGGACGACGAGCCGGTCGACCAGGACCTCGATCGTGTGCCGGGCCGTGCGCGCGAGCGGGATCTCCTCCGTCAGCTCCCGCACCGTGCCGTCGACGCGGACCCGGACGAATCCGCCCCGGCGCAGCTCGTCGAGCTCGCGCTTGTGCTCGCCCTTCCGGTCACGCACCACGGGGGCATAAGGAAAGAGCCGGGTGTCGGCGGGCAGCGCCGCCAGCCGATCGACCACCTGCTGCACCGTCTGGGCCGCGATCTCCCGCCCGCACACGAAGCAGAAGGGGTGACCGACGCGGGCGTACAGCAGCCGGAGGTAGTCGGCGATCTCGGTCACCGTCCCCACGGTGGAGCGCGGATTGCGCCCGGTGCCCTTCTGCTCGATGGCGATCGCGGGGGAGAGGCCCTCGATGGCGTCGCAGTCCGGCTTCTCCATCTGCTCGAGGAACTGGCGCGCGTAGGCGGAGAGCGATTCGACGTAGCGGCGCTGGCCCTCGGCGTAGAGGGTGTCGAAGGCCAGCGAGGACTTGCCCGAGCCCGAGAGCCCGGTCACCACGACCAGGCGATCGCGCGGGATCTCGACGTCGACGCTCTGGAGGTTGTGCTCGCGGGCGCCGCGAACGAGGATGCTGCCCGCCACGGCGGATTACCCGCCTTCGGGGCGGGGTGGCGCGGGGAGGGGGGTCATCCGCCGAGCTCTTTGCGGGCCGTTTTTACGGCCTGTTCGACGGTGCGCTGGTACTCGGCTAGGTGCTCTTGGGTCTGGGCTTCGAAGCGCATGACCAGGACGGGTTGGGTGTTGGAGGCGCGGAGGAGGCCCCAGCCCTGGGCGAAGCGGACGCGGACGCCGTCGACGTCGATCAGATCGCTGCCGGCGGCGCGGAAGTGGTCGCGGACGCGGTCGGCGACCTTGAACTTGAGCGCGTCGGGACAGTCGACACGGATCTCGGGGGTGGTGTGCGCCGGCGGCAGGTCGGCGAGCAGCTGGTCGACCGTCTTCCCTGTACGCGCGAGAATCTCGAGCAGGCGGGCACCGGCGTAGATCGCGTCGTCGTATCCGAAGTAGCGCTCCTTGAAGAAGATGTGGCCGCTCATCTCGCCCCCGAGCAGAGCACCGGTCTCGCGCATCTTGGCTTTGAGCAGCGAGTGGCCCGCCTTCCACATGATGGCGTTCCCCCCGTGGCGCGACAGGTCGTCGTAGAGGCGCTGCGAGCACTTCACCTCGGACACGATCGTGGCCCCCGGGTTGCGCGCCAGCACGTCCCGTCCGTAGACGACGAGCAGCTCGTCACCCCAGACGATCCGCCCGCGCGGGTCGACCACGCCGATGCGGTCGGCGTCGCCGTCGAAGGCGATGCCGAGCTCGGCCCCGGTGTCGGCGACGGCCCGGATCAGGTCGCGCATGTTCTCGGCCACCGTCGGGTCGGGATGGTGATTGGGGAAACGCCCGTCCATGTCACAGAACAGCTCGCGAACGTTGGCACCGAGGCGGCGATAGATGAGCGGCGCGACTGGACCGGCGGTGCCGTTGCCGGCGTCGACGATCACCGAGATCGGACGGGTGAGCGAGCCGAGCGTCTTCCCGAGGTGGTCCTGATAGGCGGGCACCACGGGGCGGGCCTCCGTGGCTCCCGCGCCGGATCGGAACCGACCGCTCTCGACCCGTCGCCGGAGGTCCTGGATCTGCTCGCCGTGGAGCGCCTCCTGGCCGAGGCAGACCTTGAAGCCATTGTACTCGGCCGGATTGTGGCTCCCCGTCACCTGGATGCCGCCCTCGAGACCCCAGTGGAAGAGCGAGAAGTACATGAGCGGCGTCGGGCAGACGCCCAGGTCGACGACCGTGAGCCCGCTGGCGACCAGCCCCTCGCCGAGGGCGGCGGCGTAGCGATCCGAGGTGAGACGGCAGTCCCGGCCCACGCTCACCCGTCGCTTGCCAGCCTCGAAGGCCAGCGTGCCAAAGGCGAGGCCGAGCGTGCGGGCAAAGGCGGCGTCGAAATCCTGCTCCGCGATGCCCCGAATGTCGTACTCCCGGAAGATGGCAGGGTTCAGTCGAGCACCTCCACGTGATGGCGTTCCCGGAGATCGCGCGAGAGCCACTGCTGGAAGCGCGTCTCCAGCGCCTCATTGTACAGGGCTTCGCGGATGTCCTCCCTCACCTCATCCAGGGGCCTGTGGCCGCCGGCGATGCGCTCGTCGACCCGGAGCAGGTGGAAGCCGCTGCCGCTGCGGACCGGCTCGCTGATCTCGCCCGGCTTGAGGCGGAAGAGCACCTCCTC
>Ga0066903_100002630_pt1 | contig 14204 bp, 8 predicted proteins | sample PanSoiMetaGPlot1_FD_67491 | JGI IMG/M metagenome (GOLD analysis project Ga0066903, IMG submission 67491) | Tropical forest soil microbial communities from Panama analyzed to predict greenhouse gas emissions - Panama Soil - Plot 1 (version 2) | ecosystem: Environmental > Terrestrial > Soil >...
ATCGGATATCGGATATCGGATATCGGACGTAGCGTCTGCTAGGCTGTCGGGATGGCACCGCCCCGCCGCCGGCCGCCGACAGGCCGCGTGTTTCTGCTCTCGCCTGCCAACTGCTCCGGCCGCCGCGCCAGGATGGTCCTGTCCGAGCGCGCGCAGTTCGATCTCGCCGTGCGGCTGCGCAGCGGGGACGGCGTCACGATCGGCGAGGTGTTCGCGTTCGTCAGCGGGCTCTACTTCAAGGGGAAGCTCGCCTACGCGCTGGAATTCGCGCGGCCGCCCGAACCGGGCGCGACGCTGGCGGGCAGCGGCGTGCTCGTCATCACGCCGACGTCAGGGCTTCGTCCGGCCGAAACGGCCGTCACGGCCGACGCGATCCGCACGTTCGGCTCCGTCGACATCGCCGCGGGCGATCCGCGCTACCGGCACCCGCTGGTCGCGAGCGCGCGCGCGCTCGCGGACGAGATCGGTCCCGACTGCGACGTCGTGCTCCTCGGCAGCATTGCGTCGGCGAAGTACGTCGACGTGCTGACCGAGGTCTTCGGCGAACGGCTGCGCTTTCCGATGGCATTCGTCGGCCGCGGCGACATGAGCCGCGGAGGCCTGATGCTGCGGTCCGCGCGCGCGCGCGAGGAGCTGAGCTACGCGCCGGTCGTGGGCGCCGTCCGCCATGGTCCCCGCCCGCCGAAGCTCGCGCCGATCAAGGGCATCAGCAAATGGCGGTGACGATCCCCGCGGCCGGCTCCGCGACGCTGGCCGTGGACGGCCGCGACGTCCGCCTCACGAATCTCGACAAACTGTTCTGGCCCGAGCTGGGCATCACCAAGGGCCGCCTGATCCAGTACTACGCCGACGTCGCGCCGCTGCTCCTGCCGCACATCCGCGGCCGCGCGATGGTGATGAAGCGCTATCCGCACGGCGCCGCCGGCGAGTTCTTCTTCATGAAGCGCGCGCCGTCGCCGCGTCCCGGCTGGATCCGGATCTGCCCCATCGATCACGGCTCGCGCGGCGTCATCGACTTTCCGATGATCGACGACGTGCCGTCGCTGCTGTGGGTGATCAACCTCGGCTGTATCGATCTCAATCAGTGGTACGCGACGTGTGACGACGTGGACCGGCCCGACTACCTGCATTTCGATCTCGATCCCGGCAGCGCGTCATGGGAGCAGGTCCTCGAGTCGGCGCGCATCGTCCACGAGGCGCTCGAGACGCTGAAGATGCCGGCGGTGGCGAAGACGACCGGTTCGAAGGGCATCCACGTCTACGTGCCGATCGTCCGCGGGCCGGAGCAGAAGGACGTGTGGACGTTCGCGAAGGCGCTGGCGCAGGAGCTGGCCAGGCGCCACCCGGCGCTGATGACGTCGGAATACACAGTCGCGAAGCGCCCGAAGAACCGCGTCCTGGTCGACTACAACCAGAACGCCTGGGGGCGCACGCTGGCCTCGGTGTACTCGGTGCGCCCCCATCCGCGTGCCTGTGTGTCGACGCCGGTCACCTGGAAGGAGGTCGACCAGGGCGTGCGCATCGAGGACTTCCGGCTCGACAACGTGCCCGCGCGCCTGAAACGAACCGGTGATTTGTTCGCGCCCTTGCTGAAAAAGACCCGGCGAGTCGATTTGCGCCGGTTTCTCTGACGCGCGCCCGTCAACTCCACAACTCCGCAACTCCCATCTTCGTTTCTTAGCTTGGGTGTTTTGGGTGTTGGGCGTTGGTTGGGCGTTGGGGAGTTGGGGAGTTGTGGAGTTCACGGGAATGCGGTGATATCTTCTGCGCATTCTGGAGGAACGGATGAACGTGCTATTCCGCGGCTGGCGTGGTCTCGTGCTCGCGCTGTGCGCCGGCGTGATGATCCTCTCGCGCGCGTCGGATCCGATCGCGCAGACATCGGCGGCCGGCCCCGCGCCGGTGACGCCCAATTTCGACCTCGGCTCGCGATGGACGTCCGCGAAAGTGTCGAAGCTCGTGTTCGACACGAGCGTGACGCCGCACTGGATGCAGGCCGGCGATCGCTTCTGGTACTCGTACCAGACGCGCGACGGCCGCCGCTTCTACACGGTCGATCCCGTGAAGAAGACGAAGGCGCCGCTCTTCGATCACGCGAAGATCGCCGCCGCCCTCACGTCGATCACGCGCCAGCCGTATGACGCGCAGCACCTGCCGTTCTCCACGATCAAGTTCAAGACCGACACCGTCTTCGAATTCGACGTCTCGGTTCCGCGCGACGCCGACATCGTCGTCACGAAGAAGAAGGCGACGACGTCCTCTCAACAGGAAGAACCCGTGGCTTCGGCCTTCAGGCGGAATGACAACGCGGACGATCCTCAGCAGGGCCAGCGGGGCGGCGGGCCAGGCGCCGCCGGCCGGACGCCGCCGCGCAACCGCACGCTCCGCTTCGACTACGACGTCGCCGCGCAGAAGCTGACGCTCGACGAAGACTACGTCGCGCCACCGGCGCGGCCGCGCTGGGCGTCGCTCTCGCCCGACGGCCAGACCGTCGTCTTCGCGCGCAACCACAACCTCTACGTCATGGACGCCGCCAACTTCGCCAAGGCGCAGACGAACGCCGCCGACACGTCGATCGCCGAGACGAAACTGACGACCGACGGCGAGGAGTACTACAGTTACGCCCGCAGCCGGCAGCAGGACCAGCAGATCCAGGAACAGCAGCAGCAACAGCAGCAGGATCAGCAGGATCAGCAGGATCAGACGCAGAACCAGCAGGACACGGGCACGACCGACAAGAACGCGCGCGTGCCGGCCGTCAACGTCATCTGGTCGCCGGACTCGAAGCGGTTCACGCTCATCCGGCGCGACGAGCGCAAGGTCAAGGATCTCTGGGTCATCAACGCGCTGTCGAACCCGCGGCCGACCCTGGAGACGTACCGCTATGCGATGCCGGGCGAGGAGAACATCGCGCAACCGGAGATGCACGTGTTCGACGTCGCGGCGAAGACGCAGGTGCGCGTCAAGAACGGGCGGTTCAAGGACGAGACGCTGTCGATCGCGACCGCGCCGACGACCGAGCGCGAGCGCGAGGACGCGCGGACGCTCGGCGGCGGGCAGGGGCAGGGCGGCCAGGGCGGGGGCGGCGGCCAGGGCGGATTCGGCGGCGGCGCCGGCCTGCCGGCGAAGTGGCTCAGCGCCTCCAGCGAGAAGATCTACTTCACACGCCTGAGCCGCGACCAGAAGCGCCTCGACGTCTGCGTCGCCGACGCGAAGACCGGCGAGGTGAAGGCGATCGTCGAAGAGCGGTCGAACACCTACATCGAGTCGCGCCCGCTGCGGCTCGTCAACGCCGGACAGGATCTGCTGTTCTGGTCCGAGCGCGACGGCTGGGGCCACTACTACGTCTACGATGCCGCCACCGGCGCGCTCAAGAACCGCGTGACCGAGGGGGAGTTCGTCTCGATGTCGATCGACGGCTGGGACGACAAGACGAAGACGCTCTTCATCTCGGCCGTCGGCCGGGAGAAGGGCGAGGACCCGTACTTCCCGCACCTCTATCGCGTCGGCTACGACGGCAGCGGCCTCAAGCTGCTGAACGCCGGCAACGCGTCGCACGCCGTGTCGATGTCCGACGACGCGCGGTACTTCATCGACAACGCATCGCGCGTCGACATGGCGCCCGAGTCCGTCCTCGTCGACACGCTCGGCGGCGCCGTGACGAAGCTCGAGACGCCGGACCTGAGCGCGCTCAAGGAGGCCGGGTTCAAGTTCCCCGAGCCTTTCGCCGTGAAGGCGGACGACGGCGTCACGAATCTCTACGGCGTGATGTACAAGCCGTTCGACTTCGACCAGAATAGGAAGTACCCGATCATCGCCTACGTCTACCCGGGTCCGCAGACCGAGAGCGTGACCAAGACGTTCAACCCGCGCGGCACGAGCATGGCGCTCGCGCAGTACGGGTTCATCGTGATCGAGGTGGGCAACCGCGGCGGCAACCCGCAGCGATCGAAGTGGTACCACAACTACGGCTACGGCAACCTGCGCGACTACGGCCTGGCCGACAAGAAGACGGCGATCGAGCAGCTCGCGGCGCGGTGCCCCTACATCGACGTCAACCGCGTCGGCATCTGGGGCCATTCGGGCGGCGGGTTCATGTCGGCCGCCGCCATGCTCGTGTACCCGGACTTCTTCAAGGTCGCGTGGTCGGAGTCGGGCAACCACGAGAACAACATCTACAACAACACCTGGAGCGAGAAGAACCACGGCATCAAGGAGGTCGAGAAAGACGGCAAGGTGACGTTCGAGTTCAACATCGAGAAGAACTCCGAGCTCGCCAAGAACCTGAAGGGGCACCTGATGCTGGTGACGGGCGACATCGACAACAACGTCCACCCGTCGAACACGTACCGCCTCGCCGACGCGCTGATCAAAGCGAACAAGCGGTTCGACTTCCTCATCCTGCCGGGCAAGCGCCACGGTTACGCCGACGCCGGGCCGTACGTCAACCAGCGGCGCGCGGAGTATTTCTGCCGCTACCTGCTCGGCAAGACGCAGGAAGACGCCGACATGGTGGAGTTGAACCGGGAGCAGCAGCAGAACGGGCGGCGCGGTCAATGACGAATGACGAATGCCGAATGCCGAATGCCGAAGTGATCGTTTTCGGCCCCAATGAACGCCCAAGAAGAGGAACTCAATTGATTGGGCGTTGGGCATTGCGGCGTTGTGGAGTTCACACCGCGACGAGGAGTGCAACAGGGAGCGTCTTCAACGCCTGGCCGACGAACAGCCAGGCGCTCCCGTTCGACGTCGCGGCGCGGACTTCGGCGCCGGTGAACGCGTCGCGATAGACGAGGCCGGCCAGCGACGGCGGCAGCATGACGCGCGACGTCTTCCACATGTCGCCGATCGGAACGGGACGAGACGCGTCCACCAGCCGCGCCGTCAGGTGCGGGACGATCGCCACCACCGCCGCGTCCGACGACAGCCGCGCGAAGGCGAGCGCGCGCCCCTGGACGGCGGGCGTGTCGGTCTCGAGCGGCAGGTAGGCGCCGTCCAGGAACACATCCGGCATCGCCTTCCGCAGCCGCAGGCCCGCCGTCGTCAACAGCAGCTTGATCGCGCCGTCCTTCCAGCGCGCGAGCAGCGTCGCGACGGCTGCGGCGCGCGCGTCGGGCTCGAGCGCGAGGATCCGGTCCACCCGCTCGAGCAGGCAGGCGCGGATCCGGAAGTCCACCGGCCGCCGGTTGTCGGGATCGACGAGGTTCAGATCCCACAGCTCGGTCCCCTGGTAGAAGTCGGGCACGCCGGGTGACGCGATCTTGAGCACGACCTGCGCGAGCGAGTTGACGATCCCCGATCGCGCGATCCGTTCCTGGAACGGCGTGAAGGCCGGCAGGAATTTCGGCGTCTCGGGACCCGCGAGCACGCGGCCCACGTAGGTCTTCACGGCAGTCTCGTAGCCTTCGTCGGGATTCAGCCAGCTCGAATGGAACTTGGCTTCCTTGACCGACTTGATCATGTAGGCCTGCACGCGCTCGACGAACGTGTCGCTGACGCCGTCGACCGGCCACGCGCCCAGCAGCGCCTGGTAGAAGCGGTACTCGTCGTTGCGGTCCGGCGCCGGCTCGCCGTCGAGGATCGTCCGCGCGGACTTCGCGAGCCGCATCCAGCGCGACACGTCGCGTCCCCATTCGTCGGGGATCTCCGACAGCACGTCGATCCGCGTGCGGACGTCTTCGCCCAGCTTGGTGTCGTGCGTGGCGGTGGCGAGCATCTCGTAGGGCCAGTCCTGCTGGCGGAGCCGGTTGCGCTCGTGGAACTCCCCGGCCGCCATGCCGACGTGCGAGGGATCGCCGCCCACTTCGTTCAGCGACAGCAGCAGGTTGTGGCGGTAGAACGCCGTGTCCTCGAGCCCTTTCGCCTGCAGCGGCCCGGTGTACTGCTGGAACTTCATCGCGAAGTGGAGCCGTTCGGCGGCCTCCGGCGCGTCGGCGGGCGGATACCCGTCCCGGCGCTCGTACACCGACGCGAGGCCGCCGTTGGGATCGCGCGGCAGCACGACCTCGCGGAAGAAGTCGAAGATCGTCGCCTCCATCGCGGGATTGCGCCGGCGCGCGCGGACGATCGCGCGCTCGAGCGCGGCGCGGTCGTCGGGGAGCCACCCCTGCTCGTCGACGTACGTGCGGTAGACGGGAAAGCACGCCACGACCTCGACGAGCGCGTCGCGCAGGCTGTTGAGCGTGAAGTCGCGCGACCGGCGGTTGCTCTCGCTGATCCGGTTGAGCATGTTCGCGAGCACCGTCAGCTCGCTCGCCATCGCGGTATCCATGATGAGCCGCTTGGCTTCGTACAGCAGATCGTCGAAGCTCTGTTCGCGCCCCGTGAGCTTCGCGTACACCTTCCGCATGCGGCGCGCGCTCGCGGGATCGACGAACAGGCCGTTGACCTGGTTGAGGAAGTTGTAGCCGGTCGTCCCGTGGACGGCCCAGCGCGCCGGCAGGCGCTCGTGTCCCGACAGGACTTTTTCGGCGACCGTCCAGACGCCGCCGGCGAGCGACTGCAGCATCGCGAAGTACTTCGCGGGATCGTAGAGTCCGTCCGGGTGGTCGATCCGGAGGCCCGTGACGCGCCCTTCCTTGAGGAGGCACGCGAGCCTGGCGTGAATCGCGTCGAACACCACGGGATCCTCGACACGGAGACCCGCGAGCGTGTTGATGTCGAAGAAGCGGCGGTAGTTGATCTCGTGCGCCGCCGTCCGCCAGTACGCAAGGCGATAGGCCTGCGACTCGAGGAGCTCGTGCAGCGCGTCGAACGAGCGCGGCTGGCCGGGAACGCCGTTCAGGCGCGGCAGCTCCTCGGCCGAGGGCGGGCGCGCGATCGCGATCGGCAGCCGCGTGTCGAAATACCGCAGCACGACGGCCGTCCCGAGCGACGTCGAGGGCTCCAGCTCGAGCTGCAGCTCGCCGCGCTCCAGCACCTTGCCGTACTGATCGCCGAGGATCGGCAGCAGCAGCTTGCGCCGGAGCTCGCTCTTGAACGGGTTCCAGTCGATGTCGAAGAACCGCGCGTACTCCGACTGCGGCCCGCGCGCCAGCACGTCCCGCCACCACGGGTTGGTCGTGGTGCTGATCCCCATGTGGTTCGGGACGAAGTCGACGATGTGATCGAGACCGGCGTCGCGAAGGGCGTCGGTGAACGCCGCATGCGCCGCGTCGCCGCCGGCTTCGCGGTTGATCTCGTTGTGGTTGATCACGTCGTACCCGTGCGTCGACGCCGGTTCGGCCGCGAAGTACGGCGACGTGTACGCGGCGCCGGCGCCGAGCCGCTTCAGGTACGGCACGATGGCGCGCGCGGCGTCCAGCGTGAAACCGCCGTGGACCTGCAGCCGGTACGTGCTGGGCGGAACCCGCTGCGGCCGCGTCATGCCGGCTCCGCGGGTTTCAGCCGGAACCAGTACGAGTAGTAGCCCGGAAGCGTCAGGAAGTACGGCAGGTCGCCGATGCGGGGAAACTCCGTCAGGCCGAACATCTCGACCGGCATCATGCCCTTGAACGTGGAGAGGTCGAGCTCCACCGGCTGTGTCGTGTGCGACAGGTTCGCGACGCACAGCACCAGCTCCTGCTCGTGCCGCCGGATGTAGGCGAGCACTTTGCGATTGGCCGGGTGCAGCACCTCCAGCGACCCGCGCCCGAACACCGCCGACTGCTTGCGCAGCGCGATCAGCCGCCGCATCCAGTTGAGGAGCGAGAACGGCGCGTGCTCCTGCGCCTCGACGTTGATCGCCTGGTAGCCGTACACGGGATCCATGACGAGCGGCGCGTACAGCCGCGCCGGGTCGCCGCGCGAGAAGCCCGCGTTGCGATCGCCCGTCCACTGCATCGGCGTCCGCACGCCGTTGCGATCGCCGAGATAGATGTTGTCGCCCATGCCGATCTCGTCGCCGTAATAGACGACGGGCGTGCCGGGGAGCGAGAAGAGCAGGAGGTTGAGCAGCTCGATGCGGCGCCGGCTGTTCTCGACGAGCGGCGCGAGCCGGCGCCGGATGCCGGCGTTGATCCGCATCCGCGGATCCGCGGCGTACGCCTTGTACATGTAGTCGCGCTCTTCATCGGTCACCATCTCGAGCGTCAGCTCGTCGTGGTTGCGGAGGAAGAGCCCCCACTGGCACGTCTCGGGGATGTCGGGCGTCTGCCGCAGGATCTCGGTGATCGGGTGGCGATCCTCCTGCCGGATCGCCATGAACATGCGCGGCATCAGCGGAAAGTGGAACGCCATGTGGCATTCGTCGCCGTCGCCGAGGTACGCGCGGACCTCCGCGGGCCGCTGGTTCGCCTCGGCGATCAGCACGCGGTCGGGGTACCGCTCGTCGACCGCGCGGCGCAGGCGCTTCAGGATCGTGTGCGTCTCCTGGAGGTTCTCGCATGACGTCCCCTCGCGCTCGACCAGAAACGGCACCGCGTCGAGCCGCATGCCGTCCACGCCGCGATCCATCCAGAACCGCATCGTCTTCACGACGGCGTCGAAGACGAGCGGGTTGTCGAAGTTCAGGTCCGGCTGGTGATGGAAGAAGCGGTGCCAGTAGTACGCCTTCGCCGTGTCGTCCCACGACCAGTTCGACGTCTCGCTGTCGGCGAAGATGACGCGGACGGCGTTGTACTTCTGCTTCGTGTCGCTCCAGACGTAGACGTCGCGCTCGGGCGAGCCGGCCGGCGCGTGCCGCGCCGCCTGGAACCACGGATGCTGGTCGGAGGTGTGGTTGATGACCAGCTCGGTGATGACGCGGATGCCGCGCGCGTGCGCTTCGTCGACGAACCGATCGAAGTCCTGCAGCGTGCCGTAGCTCGGGTGGATCGCCTCGTAGTCGGCGATGTCGTATCCGTCGTCGCGCAGCGGCGAGGGATAGAACGGGAGCAGCCAGAGGGCGTTGACGCCGAGAGCCTGGAGATAGTCGAGCTTGCCGGTCAGTCCCGGGAAGTCGCCGATCCCGTCGCCGTTGGTGTCGGCGAAGGCGCGCACGTGCGCCTCGTAGATGACGGCATCCTTGTACCAGAGGCGGTCGCTCATGACGCGGCCACCTCTTCAAAATTCAGACCACCCCCTGAGGTCCCCATTCTCCCGTGCGGTGGAAATCCTCGCGGCGATTGTTGAGCTTGAGGCCCGCCATCGTGCGGCCCTGCAGCTCGTAGCGATCGCCGCCGCGCAGGCTGCGCGCCGGCTGCCAGGGATCGGCGGTGTCGAACAGCGAGTCCCAGCGCTCGACCGGCGCGGCGGCCGGGAGCGTGAACGACACCGGGTCCTCGTTCGCGTTCAGCAGCAGCAGCAGCGTGTCACCGGCGATGCGCCGGCCGCGTTCGTCCACTTCGTGGATGGCTTCGCCGTTGAGGCGCACGCCGATCGCGCGCACGTCGGGCGAGCTCCACATCGCGTCGGTCATCTCGGTGCCGGCGGGATCGAGCCACGCGATGTCCTGCACGCCGGCGCCGCGGATGCTCCGGCCCTGGAAGAACTTCCGCCGCCGCAGGACCGGGTGCTCCTTCCAGATCTGGATCATGCGGCGCGTGAACGCGAGCAGCTCCTGCCGCTCGGGCGTCGTCGTCCAGTCCATCCAGCTGAGCTCGTTGTCCTGGCAGTAGGCGTTGTTGTTGCCGCGCTGCGTGCGGCACACCTCGTCGCCGCCGCTGAGCATCGGCACGCCGATCGAGCAGAACAGCGTCGCCATGACGTTGCGCCGCTGGCGCGCGCGGAGCTCGAGCACGCGCTTGTCGTCGGTGTCTCCCTCGACGCCGTGGTTGGCGCTGAGATTGTGGTTCTCGCCGTCGGCGTTCGCTTCGCCGTTCGCCTCGTTGTGTTTCTGCTCGTAGCTCACGAGATCGGCGAGCGTGAAGCCGTCGTGCGCCGTGACGAAGTTGATGCTCGCGTACGGGCGGCGGCCGCTCTGCTCGTAGAGATCGCTGCTGCCCGCGAGGCGCGTCGCCAGCTCGGAGACCGCGCGGCGGTCGCCCCGCCAGAAGCGCCGGACCGCGTCGCGGTACTTGCCGTTCCACTCGGTCCACTTCGTCGGGAAGTTGCCGACCTGGTAGCCGCCTTCACCGAGATCCCACGGCTCGGCGATCAGCTTCACCTGCGACACGATCGGGTCCTGATGGATGATGTCGAAGAACGCGCCCAGCTTGTCGACCGCGTGCAGCTCGCGCGCGAGCGCGCTCGCCAGATCGAAGCGGAACCCGTCGACGTGCATCTCGGTGACCCAGTACCGCAGGCTGTCCATGATGAGCTGCAGCACGCGCGGGCTCCGCATGTTCAGCGTGTTCCCGCAGCCGGTGAAGTCTTCGTAGAAGCGCGATCCCAGAGGCGAGAGCCGGTAGTAGGTGGCGTTGTCGATCCCGCGCAGCGAGACCGTCGGGCCCGTATGGTTTCCCTCCGCCGTGTGGTTGTAGACGACGTCGAGGATGACCTCGAGGCCGGCCGCGTGGAGCGCGCGCACCATCATCTTGAATTCGCGTACGCACTCGAGCGGCGACGCCGAGGCGGCGAAGCGCGCGTCGGGCGCGAAGTACGACAGCGTGTTGTAGCCCCAGTAGTTCGACAGGCCGCGCTTCACGAGATGCCACTCGTCGAGGTGGTGGTGGACGGGCATCAGTTCCACGGCGGTGACGCCGAGCGACACGAGGTGCTCGATCGCCGGCTCCGACGCGAGCCCGAGATACGTCCCGCGCAGGTGTTCGGGAATGCCGGGATGGCGCGCCGTGTAGCCCTTGACGTGCAGCTCGTAGATCAGCGTCTCGTGCCACGGCACGCGCAGCCGACGGTCGTCGCCCCACGTGAACGCCGTGTCGACCACCGCCGCGAGCGGCGCGTAGGGCGCGCTGTCGCGTTCGTCGAACGAGTCGTCTTCCTCGCCGCGGCGGAACCCGAACAGCGAGTCGTCCCATCGCGCCCTGCGCCCGACGACGCGCGCGTACGGATCCATGACGACCTTGTGCGGGTTGAACCGGTGGCCCCGATGGGGATCGTACGGCCCGTGCACGCGATAGCCGTAGAGCTGGCCCGGACGGACGTCGGGCAGATAGCCGTGCCACACCATGTCGGTCTGCTCGGTCAGCGCGATCGTCACCGACTCGGATTCGTCCGACGGCGAGTCGAACAGGCACAGCTCCACGCGCGTCGCGTGCTCGCTGAAGAGCGCGAAGTTCACGCCGACGCCGTCCCACGTCGCGCCCAGGGGATGCGGGTTGCCCGGCCAGACGCGCAGCGTTCGATTCAGCACACTGAAGTTTATCGTTAAAATCCGAGGGGCTTCGCCCCTCGGACTCCCCCACATGCGCTCGTGCGAGAGGATCAGTACGCGCCGAAGATGCCGCGCAGCCAGACGAAGACCGCCACAGCCACGAGGATGGGCACGAGCGCGGCGGCGGCGACGATGAGGGCGCAGAGGCAGACGAAGAGATAGTCGGCGGACGTCGGCGGGCGGCCGGGCATGGCATGGCGCTCGAGCAGCGCCATGTTCCACTCCGAGGATTTCCACGCGAAGTCGAACACGTCTCCGGCGATCGGGATGGCGCCCACGCCCGCGTCGATCAGCGAGTTGAGCACCATGCGAAGCAGGACCACCTTGGGCACGCGGAGCCGCGCGGCCTGCCAGATCATCGCCATCGTCAACACCGGCGATGCGAGATCGCCGATCCCCGGCACGAGGCCGATCAACGGATCGATGCCGAACCGCATGTCCGTGCCGGGCACGCGGAACTGCGCGTCGAACAACCGCGCCATCCGCCGGAGGGCGTCGAGCGACCGCTGATTGCGCTCGTCTCTCGACGCAGCGCTATTCGCCAAGCAGCTCGCCGATCGGTTGCAGGTCTTCGATGTGATCGCAGACCGCTTTGATCATCATCAGCATCGGCACGGCCAGTACTGTACCCCAGACGCCCCAGATCCAGCTCCAGAAGAGCAGGCCCGTGAAGATCGCCGCTGAGTTGATCCGCGCCGCGCGGCTCATGAGCGCGGGCGTGAGCAGAAAACCCTCCACGCTGGTGATGAGGAACGCGGCGCCGCAGATCACGAGCGTCTTCGGAATGCTGTCGAACTGCAGGAACGCGACCACGCCGAGACCGCCGGTGACGATGACGGGGCCGAGGTACGGGATGGTGTTGAAAATCCCCGCGAGCAGTCCCCATACGACGTACTGCTCGAGCCCGAGCCGCCAGAGCGTGAACGACGTCGCCACGGCGACGAGCACGCTCGTCACCACCTGGACGCGCATGAAACTCTCGATCTGGCTGTTGATCTCGTCCAGGATCTGCACCGTGAGCTTCTTCTCCGTGAAGGTGGGTCCCGCGATCTTCACCAGCTTGCGTTTGTAGAGATCGCCCGTGACGAGGAAGAAGTAGACGAGAAACAGCACGAGCACGAACTGGCCGCCGAAGTTGAGCACGGTCATGCTCCCCGACCAGAGATAGCTGCGGAGACTGAACGGCGGACTGACGATCTGCACCTGGCGGACCCCTGCCGTGTCGGCCCCGCTCGACGTATCGGGCGTCGCCACGGCCGCGGCCTTGTCGAACTCGGTCGCCGCTCGCTGTACCTTGTCCACGACGCCGCCGCGCTGCCGGCGGTGCTCGGCGATGCGGTCGCGCAGGCGGTGCGCCGCGACCGGCACCTGGTCCACGATCTGTACGACCTGGTCGGTCAGCTTGTACGTACCGAGTCCGAGCAGCGCGAGCACCAGCAGCAGCACGAACGCCGCGCCGACGGCCGGCGGCACGCCCCGCTTGTGGAGCGACGTCACCGGGGGACTGAGCGCGTAGCTGATGAGGATCGCGATCGTGACCGGGATGAAAACGGCGCTCGCATACTGCAGCAGCAGGATGACGGCGATGACCGCCAGCACTGCGAGCGGGAGGTTGCGGATGCCGGCCGGCGCCTCGACGTCGACGACGACCGGCGGCGGTTCACCGGGAGCGCCTTCGCTCGGCGGCAGCGGATCTTTCGCGGGCTCGATGCCGTGCGTGCCGGTGAGTCGGACGGGGTCGGCCATTAGAATCTCGACCGTAGGGCTGCAAGACCAAGGCCGAGGTCGGGTCCGAGGGCCGACGTCCGAGGTCCGATGGCCGATAGCCGATAGCCGATGTTCGATGGAAGCGGGTGGGAGTGCAGGGGTGAAGGTCGACGCATTTGATTTCGCATTGCCAGCTGAACTGATTGCTCAGGACGCCACGCGGCGTGGGGAATCGCGGCTGCTGAGCTTCGATCGCGCGTCGGGAGAACTCAGCCATGGTTGGATTCGCGACTTGCCGAAGCTCCTCCGGGCGGACGATCTTCTGGTGACCAACGACACGCGCGTGTTCCCCGCGCGGCTGCTGGGACACCGGATTCCATCCGGCGGAGCGGTCGAATGCCTTCTCTTGAACCCGGACGCCCCTGCTGACGAACATCGGCTATCGGATATCGACAATCGGTTCTCGGCTGTCGGCTATCGGGCATCGGACCGCGAAGTCTGGCACGCGCTCGTGCATCCCGGGCAGAAGCTCAAGCCCGGTGCGCGCGTGATGTTCGAGGGCGGCGGACATACGATCCACGGTGAAGTGCTCGAGCGCCTCTTTTACGGCCGTCGCCGCATCCGCCTCGAGGTGGAGCGCGGCACCGTCACGGATGCGATCGACGCGATCGGCCACATTCCGCTCCCGCCCTACATTCATCGTCCCGACACGCCCGAGGATCGCGAGCGGTATCAGACGGTCTACGCGGCGCATCGGGGATCGATCGCGGCGCCGACGGCCGGCCTCCACTTCGACGCGCCGCTGCTCGCCGCGCTGGACGCCGCGGGCGTCGAGCGTACGGCGATCACGCTGCACGTCGGCTACGGCACGTTCAAGCCCGTACGCGTCGACGACGTCGAAGCGCACGTCGTCGATCCCGAGCCGTACGAGATCTCCGAGGCGGCGGCGGCCGCGATCAACGCCGCGCTGGCCGCCGGCCGCCGGGTGGTCGCCGTCGGCACGACGACGACGCGTGCACTGGAGCATGCGGCGGCGCGAGCGGGCGGCGAGCCGAAGCCGCGGATCGCGGCCGGCCGTGCGGAGGCCGATCTCTTCATCTACCCGGGCTACGAGTTCCGCGTCGTCCGCGGCCTGCTCACGAACTTCCACCTGCCGAAGTCGTCGCTGCTGATGCTCGTGTCGGCGTTCGCGGGCACGGAGCGCGTGCTCGCCGCGTACCGCGAAGCCGTCGTGCGCCGCTATCGCTTCTACAGCTACGGCGACGCG
>Ga0066903_100002631_pt1 | contig 14203 bp, 9 predicted proteins | sample PanSoiMetaGPlot1_FD_67491 | JGI IMG/M metagenome (GOLD analysis project Ga0066903, IMG submission 67491) | Tropical forest soil microbial communities from Panama analyzed to predict greenhouse gas emissions - Panama Soil - Plot 1 (version 2) | ecosystem: Environmental > Terrestrial > Soil >...
AACTGGCCGCAACCCCAGCTGGCAAGGTTTACCACGATGCTATGGGTGCTCGAGAATCCCTTGGCTGGGGTGCTTGCAGCCAACCGCCCGGCTGTACTTCCACGGACCCAGCTGCATAGCCGCCCCCTTTATCTCCATCCTATGCTCTACTCGAATACCAACCCCTGCTGGGAGGCGGACCCAGGCAGCCCTACCGGTTGCCTGGCGGTGCAGAATTTCCGCCGCGAGAGGAGCATCTGCCTGGGAGAGCAAATCTGCCCCACCTGCCGGATGCACGCCTATGCGGCACTGGTGGTGGTGGAGATGCGCCGTCACAATGCGGAAGGGGAACTGGCCGCGCTGGGGCAACTTATCGAAGTGGCTAACGACCACCTTACGCGTCTCACCAAAGGCGAGTACTACTTCAACCGCATGCGCAGCCTGGAGTCTACGCTGGCGGAAGTAGCTCCGGCGAGGCCGAAAACAGATCCTGTCCTGCTCACGGACAACCAGCACAACACGCTCATCGAGAACAAGGCTAAAGTCGAGCGGCGCATGCTGGAGATTGAAAAATTTGCCGCCGCCGGCCGGTTGGCCGCGACAATCGCCCACGAAGTCAACAACCCCATGGAGGCGATCAAGAACGCGGTGTATCTTCTGTCCGGCTCGGTGCCGGAAAATGCCATGCCCGTCTACGGGATCCTCAAGTCGGAGACGGAGCGCGTAGCGCGCGTGGTCAGGCAAATGCTTGGCCTGTACCGCGAAACGGAGCCGCTCAAACCGGTCAACATCAACACCATCATCGAAGACACGCTGCTGCTGCTCAACCGCCAGATGCAGCGGGCCAACGTGCAGGTGACGATCGACCTGGGGGTGCTGCCGGACGCCGTCATCGCCGCCGACCAGATTCGCCAGGTGTTCTCTAACCTGGTAATCAATGCCCGCGATGCGATGCCGGAGGGCGGCAAGTTGCGTATTCGCAGCCGCCATATCACTGGTCACGGGAATGTCAGCAGTTGGGTGCGGATCCTGATTGCTGACAGCGGCACCGGAATTCCTCCGGAAATCATCCATGACATTTTTGAACCCTTCGTTACCACTAAGGGAGACAAGGGGACCGGCCTGGGATTGTGGATCGTCAAGGGGATCATCCAAAACCACGGAGGCAAACTCTCGGTGAGGAGCCGTCTGGGCAAGGGGACTGTTTTCCGCGTCGACCTGCCTATCGCCAAGCCGTGAGCCTGGATCGCAAATACCGGCTTCTGGTCGTCGACGATGAAGCATCCGTACTGGTTACCTACCGCCTGATTCTGGAACGTGAAGGCTATGACGTTGTAGCCTGCTCTACTTCCCGCGAAGCTCTTGCGGTCCTCGAAGAAGACGAATTCGACGGTGTGCTCTGTGACTACTCCCTGGAAGAACAGCATACTGGGTTTGAAGTAATCTGCGCCGCGCGGAGCCGGCGGCCCCGTCTGCCGGCGGCGTTGCTGACCGGTTATGCCACCAGGGAGACGGCATCGGAAGCCGCCAGCCAGGATATCTGCGTGATGTACAAGCCGATTGCGATTGAAGAATTCCTGGAGAAGACGTCGAGGTTGTTGCGGGGAGCGGGCTAACTGCGGCGTGCGGTAAGAAAATCCAAAAAGCGAGAGGGCCGGCGATTGCCGGCCCTCAAGGTTGTTGCGCCTGGGTTTAGAAGCTGAAACGGAAGCCGAATTCAGCCGCAAACGTGCGCGGAATGTTGGTGTTGTTGGGGTTGATGAACCCGAGGGGCTTGCCGAAAGTTCCGGTAGCAGACAGATCGTTCAGGTTGCCATCGTAGTTGTTGCCAAAGTTAGCACGGTTAGTCAGGTTGTAGAAATTCGCCATCAGATCCAACTTCGGCCTTTCGCCAAGCTTGATGGTCTTGGTGATGCGGGTATCAAGCTCAAAGAAAGGTGAACCGCGGGAGGAGTCGAAACCTAGCAGGTGGCAGGTTCCCGCCGTTAGACACGCATTCACTTGACCTCTCAGGGCCGAGGTCGTGTAAGGCTTAGACGTGGCAGGATCGATTCTGTTTGGATTACCGAGCTGGTAAAAGAGGAAATCATTCGGGGCATTGTTGTTGACTACGATGTTCGGAGTTCCTATGCCGCTACCAAAGCCCAGGCTGTATCCAAGGTTGCTATCGTAGGGACGTGCGGAGCCGAAGATCATCACCGGAGCGAACTTGAAACCCCAGGGCAGATCGACTACCCCGAAGATGTTGACGTGATGGCGCTCGTCATTGCCCGGGTTCCCAAAATCAACGGGGCTGAAGGGGTTGTTGAAGAACGTGGGCCGGTTGCGGAAGGCTGCCGCGACGCCCTTGTAGGCCACCGAGCGCGAGAGCGTGTAGGTGGCGTCGAGTGAGAAGTGGCGCCACATGCGCTGGCGATAAGTCAGGTTCATGCCATCGTAACGGGAGCGTCCGATGGATTGCTCGTCGTCAACGCGTCCGAGCACGGGCAAAAGCTTTGCTGCAAATTGCCCATCGAGGACATGCGTGGTGGAGTTGACCGCGATGGCCGGGTCGACGTTGATGGTCTTAGACTCATGCAGTCCCAGTTCATGGATGTATTCCGCCTCGATCGCCGAGTGGTTATTGAGCAACCATGTATACCCAATATTCCATGCTTGCGAATAGGGGTTGCGGTAGGCCGGATCCATCAGGCGGCCTACGGCACCGGCAGCAAGCTGGCTCGACGCTGCAGGAAGAGGCGGCAGTGGATCGATGCCGAATCGCCAGAGGTCGGTGGCGGGATTGCATGGCGGCGGGGTCGGTCCGCCGGGACACGCACCGAGGAATTTTCCTGTCCCTGGAACGGCGCTGCCTGTTGTGAGCGAGTAGACGGTTTGGAACACAGTTGAATTCGACTGCTGAATCATGAACAGGGGAATGTTTTCGAAGGTCTGGCCATAATAGAGACCGTAGCCACCACGAAAGATGTGCTTGCCGGCGCCGGTCAGGTCGTAGGCAAAGCCTATCCGGGGGCTGAAGTCCTTATTGTCATCATGCGGTACGGCGGCCAGCGGACTACCGATGGCCAGCAACTCCTGGAAGGTCCGGCTGGTACCTTGAGCCGAGCCTCCAATGAGATTGAAGTCTTTATCCCAGCGCAGGCCGAGGTTGAGAGTCAGACGGTTGTTGACCTTCCAGTCATCCTGGAAATACAGCCCCAGCATCTTGGTGGCGATGATGAACTTCGGGTCGCCTGCTGTGGCGGTCATCCCACTTACGAACGTGGGGTTTGAAAATCCGCCGTTTGCAAGAATGAAGTCAGGCTTCTTGTTGAAATCAATCTCTGGGACCGGATTGAATTCAAAAAACCCGCCCAGTTTGGGCTCCCAGAGATAGTCAAAGCCGGTACGGAACGTATGGCGCCCGCGGCTTATGCTGACGTCATCCTTGAACTGCCATTTTCTCTGGAACGATTGCTGGGGTACGTTGATGTTGGTCCCGATGCTCAAGCCCCCGGGGAAGGTCAAGGTGTTGGTCTTTTTGCTCTGATCGATCAGGTTATTCCAGTACTGCCAGCCGGCAGTAGCTTGATTCACGATGTTGCTGGATAAATACGAAGTAAACGTGAAGTTGGCGATCTGGAGCTGGTTGGTAGTGAAGTTGCCACCCGTCAGATCGTTCAAGCCGTTGGATTGATCGTTGGAGCTGTTGTTGCCTTGTGACGTGTAGCTGAGATACGCGCTGTGATGGTCGTTGAACTTCCAATCCGCGCGGCCATTGTAACGGAGGTCAAAATAGGGTGTAGGGATCGCTGCGACCGGCTGCGCTCCCAGCGGAGTTAGCAAGGTCAGTTCTGACAAAGTGGCGGCGCTCACGGGGATGCTGGTGTGCTCACGCTGCCGTTCGATGGCGAAGAAGAGAAATGCCTTGTCTCTCTTGACCGGACCGCCGATGGCGCCACCGAAGAGTTGCCGGCTGTACGGAGCCTTAGGCGAGTGGGCTTGATCGGAAAAGAAATCGATTGCGTTGAGGGCCTGGTCACGAAAGAGTCCGTAAGCAGCGCCGTGGTAGTTGTTGGAGCCGGATCTTGTAACTACGTCGATGGCAGCGCCTTCACTGCGCCCATTGGCGGCTGAAAAACGCTGCGTGCTGATTTTGAATTCCTGCACCGCTTCCAGGGGAAGCTGCATGACCGGACCGCCCACCGTGTTGTCTTTGTTGTCGATACCATTCACCGTCACGTTCACGTTGCGGCCGCTGGACCCGTTAACGCCGAATACCGAGATACGGTTCTTGGTGGGGTCATAGGAATCGACCTGCTTTACGCCCGGGGCCAGATAGGCAAGACTGCCAATATCGCGGCCATTGATGGGCAGAGCTTCCACCTGCTCGGGGGCAATATTCATGCTGACGTCGGTCTTGGCCTGATCCACGATCGGAGCCACGCCGTTGACTTCCACGGTTTCACTCACAGTGCCGGGAGAGAGGGTGAAGTTCTGGGTGGTGGTGCGGCCAATCAGGACTTCCACGTCCTTGGCTTCGACAACGGAAAAGCCATGGGCCGTGGCCTTAATGGTGTAGATACCGGCCGGCAACAGATCGAAGCGGTACTCGCCGGCATCGCCGGTCTTGGTGGTGCGCGTGGCGCCAGTTTCTTTGTTGGTGATGGTGACATCTGCCTTGACTACGACGGCCTGCGCCTTGTCCATGACCGTGCCTTGGAGCGAGGCGCTGGATGTTACCTGCGACCAAACACTGGCACTGCAAAGACACAGACACGCGATGACCGCTAGAGCCAGACATCGCTGCCCTGTTTTCATTCTTTCCCTCGTCATAATTTATCCCTCCTCAAGGTTAACAACGGGTTCAAGATGGTTCGCACTGCAACGACCCGGAAGAGCCACGCCGGGGTTTAAACATCTGTGGGGGAGAAACCCCGTCCGGCCGTGTTGCTTGAAAAAAGTTCGAGGAACGTGCGGCGGCTTCTACTCAAGCCGCCTGAAAAGACACCCCCTCGCACCCCCCTGTGTCACCTGGAACGCCCTTTGCAGTCAAGGCGCTCTGATTTTTCGGCGGGAATTCTAACGGAAAACACGGCCCAGAAAACAAGCTCTTCTGCCGCGCATTGACCCACCGTTTGTTTGCGTACGCGGGCGGGCGGTGTTCCGAGGTGAAGCTTAAGTATTTGCGATAGAAAACTCACATTCCTTAGATCGTGAGCAAGCATCGCTAACTCATTTCGCCCCACGCATACGAAGAAACCAGGTTGCCAGGACGAAGCCGGGCAACTTCAATGGATTTTCTCAAGAGCAATTCTGGTTCCTCGCCGGCGCGTTTCCGTTCCAGTCGGCGGCGCAAATCAGTTTCCTATTGAAACGATTGAACCTTTGGTTTCTTGTGAGAAGTCGCGAGGAACAAGTGAGGCCCATTATTGGAGCTGCTAAATTCCAAATTGAGGATTCCAGCTATACGCATTTGTAGATCGGTATGATTCAGCATTAGCGCGATATCGTCCGAATCTGGCGAAGCCCGTCTGAATCTGTCCAAGGTCGCAGGAAAGAAAATCAACTTCTCAGGTGAGGGTTAAGCCTGCCTGATTAATACCCAGAGACGGGTGAACGAGGCTTGGTTTGGAATCGTTTCTCGAAAACCAGCCGCCAAAGAGGTATTATTTTCCTAGCATGGCCAACACCGATCCAGCCGCTTCCGGTAAGGGTTCTGAGACGAACGCGCATCCCTCTCATGAGCGCCAACTGCATGCGTTCCAGACGGATGATCCGCGCCTGCTGCCTGTTGCCGACAAGGTTTTTGCCCACCAGCGCTTGACCTTGGAAGATGCTGTAACCGCCTATCGGTCCCCGGACATTCTGGCCCTGGGCTGGCTGGCCAACCACGTCCGCGAGCGCCTGCACGGGAACGTGACGTATTTCAACGTCAACCGGCACATCAACCCCACCAACGTCTGCGTGGCGGCGTGCCGGCTCTGCGCCTTTGGACGCAAGAAAGACGCTCCCGGCGCCTATACCATGGCCCTGGAAGAGGCCTTTGAAACCGCGGCGTCGGGTTATAGCGAGGCGGTCACCGAGTTTCACATTGTGGGAGGGCTGCATCCCGATCTGCCGTTCCAGTACTACCTGGACCTGATTTCCGGACTCAAGGCTCGCTTCCCGCAGGTGCATCTCAAAGCGCTGACCATGGTGGAGATCGCCTTCCTGGCCAAGCGCGCCAAGCTTTCGATCGAAGACACGTTGCGCCAGCTCAAACAGGCAGGCTTGGATTCACTGCCGGGCGGAGGGGCGGAAATCTTCAACGAGCGGGTGCGCCGCGTTATCTGCGATCACAAGATCGATGGCGAACAATGGTTGGAGACCGCGCGCACCGCGCACAAAATCGGCCTCAAATCGAACGCCACCATGCTCTACGGACACATCGAAAACGATGAAGATCGCGCCGACCATCTGATACGGCTGCGCACGTTGCAGGACGAAACTCATGGTTTCCAGACCTTCATCCCGCTGGCTTTCCATCCGGCCAATACGCCGCTGCAGCACCTGTTCACTACGACTGGCATGCTGGATGTGAAGCAGATCGCGATCAGCCGGCTGGTACTGGACAATTTTCCGCATATCAAAGCGTACTGGCAGATGCTCTCGCCCAAGATCGCGCAGATCTCGTTGCGTTTTGGCGCGGACGATCTCGACGGCACGGTGATCGAAGAGAAGATCTACCACGACGCCGGCGCCACCACGCCGCAGGGCCTGGTGCGCAAGGAGCTCGAACGCCTGATCCGCCAAGCCGGCCGGGAACCGGTGGAGCGCGATACGATGTACCGGCCGGTGGTGAGGACGGAAACGTCGTTCACGATTTCAGTGTAGAGAAGTTCTTACCGCGGATTTACACCGATGAACGCGGATAATACGCTCCAACCAGAGAGGATCACGGAGGGAATACGAAGATTAGATCCTCAGTGTTCCTCAGTGCCCTCTATGGTTCAAGCTGTTTTTCGTTTTTTTCTGGCATCCTCGTTGATCTGCGCAAATCCGCGGTAAAAAATCACTTCCCAAACACCCTCACGAAGATCTTATCCACATTCCTCAACTGGCGCTTCAGGTCGAATGCTTCTTCGATCTGTTTTTTGGGAACGCGCGAAGTGATCTCCGCATCATTTGTCACCAGATCGTGAAAGACCAAATCCTCTTGCCAGGCGCGCATGGCATGCTTCTGCACGAGCCGGTAGGCATCTTCGCGCGACATGCCGTGTTCGGCAAGATCCAACAGCAGCTGGCCGCTGAATACCAGCCCGCCGGTGGATTCCAGGTTTTTAAGCATTCGCTTGGGGTAAACCAGCAAAGTATCGATCAGGTGGGTGGTTTTGTTGAGCAGGTAATCCACGAGAATGGTGGAATCGGGCAGGATTACGCGCTCCACGGACGAATGCGAGATGTCGCGTTCGTGCCACAGTGCCACATTCTCAAACGCTGCCTGGGTATTGGAGCGTACCACTCGCGCCAGCCCGCTGATCTGCTCGCAGGTCACCGGGTTGCGCTTGTGAGGCATGGCTGACGAGCCTTTTTGCTTTTCGCTGAAGTATTCTTCGGCTTCGCGAACTTCGGTGCGCTGCAGGTGGCGAATCTCCGTGGCGATTTTATCGAGCGTAGTTGCGATGGTGGCCAGGGTGGCAAGGTAATAGGCGTGGCGATCCCGCTGAATGACCTGTGAGGAGATGGGCGCGGGCTCCAATCCCAGCCGCCAGCATATTTTCTCTTCCAACTCAGGCTCCAAATGAGCGAATGTGCCCACGGCGCCGGAGAGCTTGCCCACCCGCATCTCCTCCGCGGAGCGGTCAAAGCGGGCGATGTTGCGTACCGTCTCCGCATACCAGTTGGCCAGCTTCAGGCCGAAGGTAGTGGGCTCGGCATGGATCCCGTGCGTGCGGCCGATGGTGGGCGTGTGGCGAAATTCCTGGGCCCGGCGCGCCAGTACGGCCTTGAGCTTTTCCAGGTCGTCGTGGATGATCCGTGAGGCCTCCTTGATCTGCAAGGCCTGGGCGGTATCGACAATGTCGTTGGAGGTGAGGCCGTAGTGCAGCCAGCGCGCCTGCGGGCCAATTTTCTCGGCCACGGCGGTGGTGAAGGCAATCACGTCATGCTTCACCTCGGCTTCTACCTGCTGGATGCGCTTCAGGTCGAAATCCCCGCGCTCGGCAATGGCCTGCGCGGCCTCCGGCGGAACAATGCCTGCCTCGGCCAAGGTGAGGCTGGCGGCGGTTTCAACCTGCAGCCAGCAGCGGAATTTGTTGTCGTCGCTCCAGATTCGACCCATTTCCGGGCGTGTGTAGCGAGGGATCAAGAAGGCTCCTTCAAGGGCACAACAGAGTACCTACGATCATAAATGCCGAGGTGCGGCTGCGCCAATCAGCAGTGAGCCGGTATCATGACAAGCGACCCCCTGTCTCTGATTCAAAAGATCGAGTCAACAGTGACCGAGGTATTCAACTGGAGGTTGACCTCGTTCACGAACCAACGAAGCCCGTCCCTGCTCTTACCTTGGGTGCAGCCGTCAATGACGGTGAACCAGAGAAACAAATCCCAATCGCGAATCAATGACAGCAGGTTGGCAAAACGCTCCTGCTGGTAAATGCTTTTTGCCTGGAACTGTCTCCACAGAGCATGACCTTCGTCGTGGAATTGGACCATGTTCAACAAGTCTTGATCGTTGCAATAACCCGACAGAAATTGGCGGGCCAACGAGGCGTGGCTCCCTGGATCGGTGATAGGCACGTCCGGCTTGGCCTCCGCTTTGAACGTGTCGTGCGTGTGGACGAGCACCTTCAGTTTCCAGTAACAATCATCCGGGATTTTGCTGCGTACAGCCTCGAGATTGCTTTCTAACTCAGCGATGTGGGCTCGAACCGTGCCCTCCGGATGGCCGCTCCTGGATACCCCCCAGTCCAAATTCGCCTGGTAACGAGGATCGGCGATGATTTTTTCAAAGATATCCTGCATAAACATTCCTATACGGTATGAAAAGAGTGAAGAGTAGGCGACATCACGGTTATCGCCGGACGCGCAGGAGGATTGGGTTGGATTTAGAAGTCGAAAGTTCATGATACCACGGTTGGACGCCGCGCTCCGGGCTTCGCGCAGTGGGGGTCTTGGCAGGCGGGCTGCTGTGGCTGATAATGGCCTCATTCGTGGGGGAATCCTTGAGGATAGGGGTTCCAGGGGCACATCTGTTTGCTTACCGGACACGCAAAATCGGGTCTATGAATGGGTGCGTCCCCGCAACGGCCGTTCAAGAATGCGGCATTGCCATAATATATCGTGAGGCGATACAATGTCAGATGAGAAGAACAGAGCCCTGCGGGACGGCGAGTATGTTGCTTTAGCGGAGTTCCGGTATCAGTTGCGCAGGTTCTCGCGGCACATGGAAGAGCAGGTCCGGGACCTGGGTGTCAACCCGCAACAGTACCAGGTGATCCTGGCCGTGCGGGGGCTTCCCCAGGAGGAGGCGCCGACCGTGGGCCGGCTGGCGGAGCGGATGCAACTCAACCACAACAGCATGGTGGAGCTGGTCGATCGCTGCGAAGAGGCCGGGCTGCTGCGCCGGACTCGTTCCAAGGCCGATCGCCGCCAGGTGACGCTCGCCATCACCGGCCAGGGAGAGACGTTGTTGCGTAAGCTGGGTCGCGCGGCCCGGGAAGAGCTTCTCAGCAGCGGTCCGGCGCTGATCACGGCAGTGCATCGCCTGATCGAAGGCGCGCGACCGGCGCGGGGAAGCCGGCACAAAGACCGACGAAAAGGAGTGTCCAGGAAAGCAAGTCCATGAATCCAATCACCGGAGCGCACCGCTCCTTCGCGGCAAGGCATACAGTTTCTCCAGTTGAAACGCTCCGGGACTTCACCACAACATGGCGCGTGCTTCCGATTTCCGGCCTGGCGATCGTAATCGGGGTCGTGGCCGCCTTTGTCGCAATCGGCCTGTTGCGCCTGATCGGATTCTTTACCAATCTCTTTTTCTACCAGCGGCTGAGCACGCAGATGGTTTCGCCGGGTGGGCACCATCTTGGGTACCTGGTGGTAGCGGTGCCGGTGATCGGCGGCCTCATCGTTGGCCTGATAGCGCGCTTCGGTTCGGACAAGATTCGCGGACATGGAATTCCCGAGGCACTGGAGGCCATCCTGCTGCGGGGCGCCAAGGTCGAGCCCAAGCTGGCGGTGTTGAAACCGGTTTCGGCGGCGATTGCCATTGGCTCCGGCGGGCCATTTGGCGCGGAAGGGCCGATCATCATGACCGGCGGGGCCTTCGGTTCCCTGATTGCCCAGTTCTTTCATCTTACCTCCGCCGAACGCAAGACGCTGCTCGTGGCGGGCGCGGCAGCCGGCATGTCGGCCACCTTTGCGGCGCCGTTCGCGGCCGTTCTGCTCTCGATCGAGCTGCTGCTGTTCGAGTGGAAGCCGCGCAGCTTCATCCCCGTGGTGCTGGCCAGCGTGGCAGCCGAGGCGGCGCGCATCCACCTGCTTGGCCCAGGGCCCATCTTTCCCACTGTGCCGCATCCGGTGGCCTTGAGGCCTTCCATTCTCTTTGGGTGCTTGCTGGCGGGCCTGTTGAGTGGCCTGCTTTCCGCCGCGCTAACCCAGTTCGTGTACGGTGTTGAGGACGGTTATTCCCGCCTGAAAAAGATCCACTGGATGTGGTGGCCAGCGATCGGTGGGCTGGCGGTCGGGATTGGCGGGCTGATCTATCCACGGGCCTTGGGCGTGGGATATGACGTAATTGACCAACTGCTGCGGGGCAACGCCACCACGCAGATGATTCTGGGCGTGTTGCTGGTCAAATCTGCGATCTGGGGCATCTCCCTGGGTTCGGGGACCTCTGGCGGCGTTCTGGCGCCCCTGATGATGATGGGCGGGGCTCTGGGCGCGCTGGATGCCCTCTTCCTGCCCCACCAGGGGCCTGGGTTCTGGCCGTTGATCAGCATGGGCGCCATGCTGGCAGGAACCATGCGTTCGCCGCTTACCGGTGTAATCTTCGCGTTTGAGTTGACAGGAGACTATCACGCCATCCTTCCGTTGCTCATCGCCTGCATGAGCGCCCATGGCTTCACTGTCCTAACCATGGCTCGATCGATCCTTACGGAAAAGCTCAGCCGGCGCGGCTATCACTTGAGCCGCGAGTATGTAGTGGATCCCCTGGAAGCATTAGCAGCTGAGGATGTGATGCGCACCAACGTGACGGCGCTTCCGGCAGGCGCGGTGCTGGCGGAGCTCTCCCATGTCCTGACCCACAACGACGACGAGCGTGGCCAGCGCCTGTATCCGGTGATCGACGATGACCGCCGATTGATTGGCACCGTCACCCGCGGGGACATACGAGGCTTCCTGGCCAACCTTACGGCGCAGGAGAGCCGGCATGTCTCCCTGATGGACGTTGTGGCTCCGGAGCCTGTCGTGGCTCATCCTGACGAGCCCTTGCGATTTGTCGTGAATCGAATGGCGGCCACCGGCCTGATGCGATTCCCTGTGGTGCAACGCGGGCCGAAACCGGAGATTCTCGGCATCATCGGACTGGAAGATCTGCTGAAGGCCCGGGAGTTGACCTTGCAAGAGGAGCACAAAAAGGAGCGCGTGCTGAGACTGCATCTGCCGCCGGCCTTGCGGCGTTTGCCTGAGGCGGAGGAGACGGAGAAAGTCTGCTAGACGGCGGGATAGGAAGACTTTTTTGGTTAATCTGAGGAACATTCACTAGACCACGCCTCGCATGATCCCGTAGACTCCCTCCATCATGCAGCCGGAGATTTTCCGCGACCCACGAATCCGCTCGGTGCGATGGCGCGATCTCACCCGGCTGACCTCGACGGAGATCCTTAAGGAGTTGGGTCTCTCCCTGCCCTGGCTGGCGGCGTCTCTTTGGCTGGCGAATGCAAGACTGTATGTCCTCGCTTTGCCCGCATCCTTCATGTTCTTTCTGGTCGGTCTTCGCCAAGTGCACAACGCCTACCACTACACGCTAGGTCTCTCGCGGCGCGGCAGCGAATGGGTGATGTTGGCCCTCAGCGGCCTGATGCTCGGCTCCATGCACGCGGTCCAGATCAATCACCTGGAACACCACAGGCATTGCCTCACGGATGATGACGTAGAAGGCGCCAGCGCGCATATGCCCGGCTGGAAGGCGGTGCTGGTGGGACCGATGTTCCCTGTGCGGCTTCATGTAAACGCCTGGCAGAAAGCTCGGGGAGCGAGGTTTCGCTGGATTGTGGCCGAGCTCGTTCTAACGGCGGCGGTTATGGCGTCATCGGTCCTGCTGTCCGTCGTGTGGCTGAGATACCACGTGGCGGCCATGCTAGTTGGACAATGCTTTACGTCGTTTTTTGCAGTTTGGACCGTGCACCGCAACTGTGAACGAAGCGGGGTGTTTGCACGAACCCTGCGGGGAGCCCTCAAGAGCTTCGCCACCTACAACATGTTCTTCCACGTGGAACATCATTTGTTTCCTGCGGTGCCGACCTGCCATCTGCCGCAGCTCGCCGAACGGCTGGACCACGCCGCGCCGGAGTTGGCGAAGCTTCGCGTCTTTTGAACGTGCGAATCGCTTGCGGGAAATCGCGGCCCGGCATAAGCTACCCTCATTCCTTCAGACGGAGATTCTGTGTCTCTTCCAAAAGTCTTGAGTGGCCGGTTGGCACTGCCTGCCGTCGGCGCGCCTATGTTCATCGTCTCGACCCCGGAGCTGGTCATTGCCCAATGCAAAGCCGGCGTTGTCGGAAGCTTTCCTTCTCTGAACGCGCGCCCGGCTGAGGAGTTCGAGAAATGGCTCAAGCGCATTGAAAGTGAGCTGGCGGCTTACGACGCCGCAAATCCTTCCCGGCTTTCGGCGCCCTATGCCGTCAATTTGATCGTGCACAAATCCAATGACCGCCTCGCCCACGACCTGGAGCTGTGCGTTCGATATAAAGTGCCAATCGTGATCACCTCGCTTGGGGCACGTGAAGATGTGAACCAGGCCGTGCGCTCTTACGGCGGAATCGTGCTGCATGACATCATCAACAATGTGTTCGCGCATAAAGCCATCGATAAAGGAGCCGATGGATTGATCGCCGTTGCCGCGGGCGCTGGAGGCCATGCCGGCACCACGTCACCGTTTGCGCTTGTGCAGGAAATTCGCGAGTGGTGGGAGGGGCCGCTGGCACTCTCCGGCGCCATTGCTACGGGCGGAGCGGTTGCAGCCGCGCAGGCCATGGGCGCCGATCTCGGCTACATTGGCTCGGCGTTCATCGCCACGCATGAAGCCAACGCCCAGGATGGGTATAAGCAGATGATCGTCGAAACCAGGTCCACGGACATCGTGTATACCAACTACTTTTCCGGTGTGCACGGCAATTACCTGAAGCCGTCCGTTCAGCGCGCTGGCTTCGATCCGGAAAACCTGCCCCAGGCCGATCCTTCCAAGATGAACTTTGCCAATTCCGATAACAAGGTCAAGGTGTGGCGAGATATCTGGAGCGCCGGACAAGGTGTGGGCGCGGTAAAGGGAGTGGTCAGCGTGGCGGAACTCGTGGACCGTCTGAAGCGTGAATACCATGCCGCATTGGCGAGGCTCGTTCGCGGTGAGCCGGCGCTGGCGGCGCGAGGTCCTACAGGCGCAGCAGCTTTTTCTTAGCCGCGGCGAACTCAGCGTCGGTAAGATCGCGGCGTTCATGCAGGCTTGCCAGCCGTTCCAGTTCGTCCCCGATATTTCCCGGGCTGGCCGCCGAAGGTGTTTCACGTTCTACGCGCGCGGTGCGCACAGCGCTCGCCGCTTTACCTTTCGCTTCGTCGTAGTCAACTCTTTGCGGGTTTGAAGGATCGACGATGAGGGGGATCTTGTCGCCCGGGGAAGGGATCTCCCCGAGCATGAACAGCCCGTTCCAAACCGTCTGGTATGGCGCGGTCCCGTCCTCGCGCTCGACGCGAAGGCGCACTTTACGTTTGATATAGACGTTGTTGATCACCACGTTCATCAGTGGTTTCATCACTTCGAGCACGACTCCTGTGGCCCGGACCGCGTGCTCCTTAAACGATTCTGTTTGTCGCGCAGCAATGCCGATCCAACACGCCAGCCCGATCAAGACCGCGTACCAAAGCAAGAGTAAGGGAGAATGCGGTGGGGTCCAGTCGAGGGCCCACGGCAGCAGGGAGGCAGCAAGCCACCAGAGCACCGTCCGCCAGATCACACCTTGGTTCTCGACCATGCTCATGATCCACA
>Ga0066903_100002632_pt1 | contig 14198 bp, 10 predicted proteins | sample PanSoiMetaGPlot1_FD_67491 | JGI IMG/M metagenome (GOLD analysis project Ga0066903, IMG submission 67491) | Tropical forest soil microbial communities from Panama analyzed to predict greenhouse gas emissions - Panama Soil - Plot 1 (version 2) | ecosystem: Environmental > Terrestrial > Soil >...
GCGAGATAGACGGCGAACATCCAGCGCAGCGCGCGCGCCTCGGGGACGCGCCAGGTCAGCGCGAAGCCGAGCAACGAGAAGGCCACCACCGCCGCGAACTCGGGGGCGGAGAACGGGAAGCGGCCGTGCGCGGGGAACATCCGCTGCAGGAGCAGCTCGATTCCGCCCAGGGTGGCAATCGCCACGGCCGGCACCACGAACGCGGCCGCCTCGCGACGGCGCGCGAGTCCGATCCCGACGAGGACGATGACCAGCAGGACGAAGGCCAGCGGACTGGCCGCGAGCGCGCAGAGCGCGAGCACGGCAAACCAGAGTCGCCGGCCGTGCTGCAGTGCCCAGAGCGCGAGCAACGTGAACGCACAGCCGAGCATGAACGGGAACGCCGCCGAGACGACGAGGGCGGCCCAAGCGACGGCGAAGACCCGGATCGACCAGCGGCTCTGTGCACCCCACTCGCGGCGGACGACGGCAGAGAAGGCGGCGACCGTCAGCGCAACGGTCAGGACCGCGAGCAGCTTGATCCCGAGCAGCGTCGCAAGCGGGTAGTAGAGGACGCTGTAGTTGATGAAGCTGTACCGGCCGGCGTACCAGAAGTTGTTCCAGAGGACGAACCCGTGCTCCGCCCAGATCGTGCGCTGATAGACGTGGGCGGCGAGATCGGTTCCCTGCGGGCCCAGCCAGACGAGGAGCGCGGCGAGTGCGGCGGCGAGGAAGGGCTCGGTGCGTAGGGGCCTGACGAGCATCTACCGCATGTTGCCCGTATGGCCCAGCGAATATCGCCCCGGCTGCGGCCAGACCGCCACCCCATGCGGGCTGGCGCCGACCGGGATCCGCGCGATCAGCCGCCCGCTGAGCGTATTGATCGCGTAGACCTCCGCGTTGAAACGGCCCGAAAGCCAGAGCACGCGGCCGTTCGGCGAGACGTCGCCCATGTCCGGGCTGCCGCCGCCGGGGATCCGCCAGGTGCGGACGATCTTGCGCGTGCGGAAGGAGAGGAGCGACACCGTTCCCGCATTGCGGTTCGCGACGTAGAGCACCCGGCCGTTGCGGCTGACCACGAGGCCGTGCGCGCCGGCACCCGTGTGGATCAGCCGGATCGCCTTCAGCGTCCCCGGCGCGACTTCCCAGATGCCGCTCGCCGCGAGATCGGCGACATAGAACACCTTTCCGTCCGGAGCAGAGCGCACGTCCTGCGGGACCGAGAACCGCCGGGGCAGGTGTCGAACTGCGCTCACGCGCAGATGCCGCAGGTCGAGCTTCAGCAGTTGACCGGAGAACTCGCAGCTGACGACTGCATACGCCCCGTTCGGTGAGAAGTCCATGTGGTTGACGCCGGCGCACGGCACCGAGAGCTGCTTGACGAGTCCGAACGTGTGCGGGTTGCGGAAGTCGAGCCTGTGCAGGCGCTCGGCCACGACGATTGCGTATCGGCCGTTCGGCGTGAAGTAGAGGTTGTACGGGTCGTCGACGGGGATCGGCGATCCGGGGCGGCCGGTGCGCGGATCGATCGGCGTCAACGAGTTGCCGTCGTCGTTGTCGACGTAGAGCGTGCGCAGGTCGTGCGACGGTGTGACGTGCTGCGGCAGTGCGCCGACCGGGAAAGAGGAGATCACACGGTAGGTGCGCGGGTCGATCACGTCGACCGAGTTCGCCTCGCTGTTCGGAACGTAGACGAGCGGCCGTGCCCGTTCCGTCGCCGGCTGCATCACTCCCGGGCCGATGTGCGCATAGACGTCGATGTGCGGGGCTTGGTGGCGCTGAGGACGCGGTTTCGCGGACGGAGGCGGGTCACGGGTCGGCTGAGCCTTCTTCGCAGCAGCCTCGCCGCTGTCCTCGTGGCGCTCCCAGGCGCCGAGGGCAGCGACGGAAGCCACTACGAGGACGATCAAGTAGCGCCATCGCCGGGCTCTTCGCACCGAGGAGCCATGATGGCAGCTTCCCCGGGCGCCGCGCCGGTTCGTCTTAACGTGAATCTCATCTAACGCCGATACCGTGGCCAACGTGCGCGTCTGGAGGTCCTCGGTGCTCGCCCTTGGTGTGCTCGCTGCGAGCGCCGCGGTTCTCGTCGCGACCCACTTCGGCGGCGGCAGCGTCACGAATGCGCTGGCCGTTCTCCGGCAGGTCAGGCCGGGTTGGCTTCTGCTCGCCGGGCTCGGATTCGGCTCGTCGCTGCTCTGCTCCGCGGCGGCCTGGGGCGCCGGCTTGCGTGCCTGCGGCGGGAAGGCGGACTACACGGACGTCGCCTCTCGCTACGCCGTCGGCTCGCTCGTAAACTCGGCGACGCCGGCCCATGTGGGCGGTGCCGTCCGGGTCGCGCTGCTCTCCAGGACGCTGCCGGGTCGCGATCCGCTGCTGCGCGCATGCGGAGTCGGAACCGCGATCGGAGCCGCGCGGGCTGTCGGGCTCGGGCTGTTGATCTTCGCTGCGGCCGCGGTCGGTCACGTACCCCTCTGGCCGGCGCCGATCCTGATCGCAGTGGTCGCCGTCGCCGTCGCTGTTGGGATTCGTCTGAGCACGCGCGTCGCAGGCCGGTTCTCGGCGGTTCTGCAGGCGTTCCGCTCGCCCCGGCACGCGTTCGAGCTGTCGCGATGGGTCGGGTACTCGTATCTCTTCCGTGCTGCGGGCGGCGTCGCGATCGTGGCGTCGCTGGGAGTCTCGAGCCCGATCACCGTGGCCCTTGTGCTCCTCAGCGCGATTGCCCTGGCCGACCTCCTCCCGCTGACGCCGGGGAACTTCGGCGCCGGCGCCGGAGCCGCGACGATCGCCCTGCACGGCGCGGGTGTCGGCGTCGCGGACGCGCTCGCGCTCGGCGTGACCTTTCAGGGGGTCGAGACGTGCGTCTCGCTTTTGCTCGGGTTGACGGGGTCGGCGATGCTTGCCGCCCCGGGGACGCGCCTCCGGCGCTGGTCGTTCGCGACGGTCGCCGTCGCGGGGCTCGCCCTCGCGGCGACGGTGGGCGTCGTCTCGGTCGACCTGGTCTGAGTCTTTCGACTTAAGCTCCTGCGATGGAGCTGCTGGAGCGGCCGCTGGGAGATTTGTGCGACGAGGCTCGCGCACTCCGGGACGAAGGGCACGGCCGGCTCGTGACCTATTCACCGAAGGTCTTCATCCCGCTGACGAAGCTCTGCCGGGACGTGTGCCACTACTGCACGTTCGCGCAGCCGCCCCGGCGGGGCGAGCGTGCCTTCCTGAGCGTCGACGAGGTCCTGGAGATCGCGCGCGCCGGGGCGGCGGCCGGCTGCCGCGAGGCGTTGTTCACGCTCGGCGACAAGCCGGAGCTCCGCTACCGAGCCGCGCGGGAGGAGCTCGCGGCGCTCGGCTGCGGCACGACGCTCGAGTACCTCCGTCACGCGGCGGGCGCCGTCCTCGAGGAGACGGATCTGCTGCCGCACCTCAACCCCGGCGCCCTGGCGGGGGAAGACGTCCGTTCGCTGCGGCCGGTGTGCGCCTCGATGGGTGCGATGCTCGAGACGGCGTCGGAGCGCCTGTCGGCGCGGGGCGGGCCGCACTTCGGCTCGCCGGACAAGGCTCCGGCGGCGCGGCTCGCGACGATCACGGCGGCGGGCGAGGAGCGCACGCCCTTCACGACCGGGATCCTGATCGGCATCGGGGAGACCCGCGCGGAGCGGATCGAAGCGCTCCTGGCGATCCGCGAGCTGGCAGTCCGCTACGGCCACGTCCAGGAGGTGATCGTCCAGAACTTCCGGGCCAAGCCCGGGACGCGCATGGCCGGCGCGCCGGAGCCGCCGCTCGAAGAGCTGCTGTGGACGATCGCCGTGGCGCGCATCGTGCTCGGCGCGACCGCACACGTCCAGGCGCCGCCGAACCTGTCGTACGACGACTTCCCGCGGCTGCTCGACGCGGGGATCGACGATTGGGGCGGTGTCTCGCCCGTGACGATCGACCACGTCAATCCCGAGGCGCCGTGGCCAGAGGTCGAGCGCCTGCGCGCGGCGACCGAGAGCCGCGGCCTGGAGCTCGCACGGCGCCTCGCCGTCTATCCCGAGTGGATCTCCGGCGCATGGCTCGATCCGAACGTGATGCCGGCCGTGTTGCGCGCCTCGGACTCTCTGGGCCTTGCGCGCGAGGACCGGTGGTCGCCCGGGGAGGACGTCGGCGCTCCCTTCGTGCCGCGCGACGCACTGCCCGTCGACACGCGCGACGAGCTCGGCGAGGACGAGCTCGTGCGACTCTTCAGAGCACGAGGGCACGAGCGTGATCGTGTCTTCGCCGCGGCCGACGCGCTGCGCCGCGAGGTCTGCGGCGACGAGGTCACCTATGTCGTCACGCGCAACATCCAGTACACGAACGTCTGCTATTTCCGCTGCGGCTTCTGCGCATTCTCGAAGGGAAAGCTCGCGGCGAACCTCCGCGGTGCGCCGTACTTCGTCCCGCACGAGGAGATCACACGCCGGTGCGAGGAGGCGTGGGAGCGTGGGGCGACCGAGGTCTGCCTGCAGGGCGGGATCCATCCCGCCTTCACCGGCGAGTACTACCTCGGCGTCGTCCGCGCGATCAAGCACGCAGTTCCGGGACTGCACGTGCACGCCTTCTCGGCGCTCGAGATCTGGCAGGGCGCGGCGACGCTGGAGCTCCCGCTCGACGAATACCTGGCCCGGCTTCGCGACGCCGGGCTCGGCTCGCTGCCGGGAACGGCCGCCGAGATCCTCGACGACGAGGTGCGCCGCGAGATCTGCCCCGACAAGGTGACGACCGAGCAATGGCTGCACGTGCACGACACTGCGCATCGCGCCGGGCTGCGCTCGAACGTCACGATGATGTTCGGCCACATCGAGTCGCCGCGCAGCTGGGCGCGGCATTTGCTGCGCGCGCGCGAGCAGCAACTGCTCAGCGGCGGCTTCACCGAGTTCGTCCCGCTCCCGTTCGTGCACATGGAGGCGCCGATGTGGCTGCGCGGCCGCGCACGCTCCGGCCCGACGTTCGGCGAGACGCTGCTCGCGCATGCCGTCGCTCGGCTGTCGCTGCATCCCGTGATCACGAACATCCAGGTTTCATGGGTGAAGCTCGGGCGCGAAGGCGTTGCCGCTGCGTTGCGCGCCGGCGTCAACGACCTCGGCGGGACGCTGATGAACGAGTCGATCTCGCGCTCCGCCGGGGCGCAGCACGGGCAGGAGCTCCCGCCTGAGTCGATGGAGGAGCTGATTCGCTCCGCCGGGCGGACGCCGCGCCAGCGGACGACCGTCTACGGCGAGGTTCCGGAAGAGCGGCGGCTCGCGTCGTTCGGCGCCGAACCGCTGGCCGAGCCGTGGAATCCGCCCGTGAAGGAAGCCCGCCTGGTAGCACCGCCGAAGCTCGTGCGTCCAGGGTTCGCGCTTACCCGGGGCTAACCGTCGTTCGAGGGCTCGTAGCGGAGCAGGTCCTCGACCTGTTCCCGGCGGCGGATCAGCTCGGCACGGCCGTCCGCCACGACGACGGCGGCAGGCCTCGGAACCCCGTTGTAGCTCGAGGCCATCGCGAGCGTGTAGCCGCCCGTCGCGGGCACCGCGAGCAGGTCGCCGCGCTGCGGCTCCGGCAGCTCGACGGCCTGGATGAGGATGTCGCCCGACTCGCAGTGCTTCCCGGCGATGCGGTAGGTCGCCGCCGGGGGTTCGTCGGCCCGGTTGGCGAGCAGCGCTTCGTAGCGTGCGCCGTAGAGCTGCGGGCGGGGGTTGTCCGACATCCCGCCGTCGATTGCGGCGGTCGTCCCTTTCACCGCGCCGACGGTGTACAGCGTCAGGCCCGCCTGTCCGATCAGCGAACGCCCGGGCTCGAGCATCAGGCGCACGGGCTCCGGCCAGCTCGCCCGCACTTGGCTCACGAGCTCGCCGGCAAACGACTGCACGTCCGGCACGTGCTCATCGAGCGTGTGCCGTACGCCGAGGCCGCCGCCGAGGTTGAGGATGCGAGGCGTCCAGTCGGCGCAGCGCCGCGCCACGTCCACGAGCCGCTCGACGGCGATCACGCTCTCGTCTGCACGGGTCAGCTGCGAGCCGATGTGCACGTGCAGCCCTGCGACGTCGAGGCCGGCGGCCCGTGCGTCGCTGACGGCGTGGACGGCGTCATCCGGAGCGAGCCCGAACTTCGACTCGGCGTGCGCCGTGCGAATCGCGTGATGCGTTTCCGCTTCGATCCCCGGCGTCAGCCGGATCAGCACGGTGCGGACGTCTGCGGCCTGCGCCCGCTCGACCTCCTCCAGCGAGTCGAGCACGACGAGCGCGCCTGCGTCGGCCGCGGCCCGGAGCTCCTCGTCCGATTTGTTGTTCCCGTGGAAGACGAGCCGCTCGCCGGAGATCCCAGCTCGTCGCGCGAATGCGAGCTCTCCCAGCGTGGACACATCCGCCCCGAGCCCTTCCGCCGCCACCAGCTCGAGCAGGGCGACGTTCGGGAACGCCTTCGTCCCGTAGACGACCAGGACATCCGGGTCCACGCGCGCGTACGCGCGCGCACGCGTGAGAACGCTCTCCCGGCAGTAGACGAGCAGCGGTGTGCCGAACTTGGACGCGAGCTCCGACGCTCGCACGCCGCCGACGACGAGCTCGCCGTCCTCGACGTCGGCCGTCTCGGGAAAGAGCTCTAGCAGGGGCGCGCTAGTCGTCCCACCAGCCCTGGATCACTTCAGCATCGCCAGGGCCCGTATTGGGCGCCCCGACCACGATGAACTCGGCTCCGTCGGCGCCTGCCTCGAACCCGCGGACGGTGTCATGGTGGACGCGGACGGCGTCCCACTGCTTCAGGTCTCTGACCTCGTCCTCGATCTTGATGCGCGCGCTGCCGCTCACGAGCACGTAGACCTCTTCCTGGTTCTTGTGCTTGTGCGCGAACGGGACCCGGTACCCCGGCTCGAGCCGCTGGTAGGTGAGGCCGGCGTGCTCCATCCCGAGCGGCACGCGGGCCATCCGAGCCTCGAGGTGCGGCGAGAGCCCGAAGTTGGGCGCCTGATCGTCGACGTCCTCCTTGAGGTTGATGTGTGTGTAGTCGGCCATGAGCCGATTTTGCACTTCGCTGCTAAATTTCGTGGCGTGAAGGAGCTGCTTCTGTAGGAAAGGGAGCCACCGCGGCGAACGCCGCGCCAGCTCCCCACGGCCTCTCGCATGAGAGGCTTTTGCGTTTCAGAGGACGGATATGGACGCGTACGACCCACAGGCAATCGAGACGAGATGGCAGAAGCTCTGGGAGGACGAGCGCTCCTTCCACACGCCGAATGCCGGTCCCGACGCCGGAGACGCGTACTACGTGCTCGAGATGCTCCCGTACCCGTCCGGGACGCTGCACGTCGGCCAGGTCCGCAACTACACGCAGGGCGACGTCCTCACGCACTTCCATCGCCGCAACGGCAAGCGCGTGATGCGGCCGATGGGGTACGACTCGTTCGGGCTGAACGCCGAGAACGCCGCCATCCGTGACGGCGGGCATCCGCGCGACATCGTCCGCCAGAACATCACGAAGATCCGGGCGCAGATGAAGCGCATGGGGTGGGCGATCGACTGGGAGCGCGAGGTCGCGACCCACGAGCCGGAGTACTACCGCTGGACTCAGTGGCTGTTCCTGCAGTTCTTCAAGGCCGGGCAGGCGACGCGCAAGGAGGCGCCGGTCAAGTGGTGCCCGGAGGACCAGACGGTGCTCGCAAACGAGCAGGTCATCGACGGGCGCTGTGAGCGCTGCGGCACCGAGGTCGAAGCGAAGATGCTCGAGCAGTGGTTCTTCCGCTACACGACGTACGCGGACGAGCTGCTCGACGAGATGGCGTTGCTCGAGTCGTGGCCCGAGCGGGTGCTCGCAGCGCAGCGCAACTGGATTGGCCGCTCGGAGGGCGCCGAGCTGCTCTTCCACGTCGACGACCTCGACATCGACATCCCCGTCTTCACGACGCGCGCGGACACGGTGTTCGGCGCCACCTTCTTCGCGATCGCACCCGAGCATCCACTCGTCCCGAAGCTGGCCGAGGATATGCCACAGGAGCCGGAAGTGCTGGACTACGTCCGCCGCACCGCCGCGCGCTCGTTCGCCGAGCGGGAGGGGAAGGAGAAGGACGGCGTCTTCACCGGCCGCTACGGAAGAAATCCGGCGAACGGCGAGCTGATCCCGATGTGGGTCGCGGACTACGTGCTGATGGAGTACGGGTCGGGCGCGATCATGGCCGTTCCGGCGCACGACGAGCGCGACCACGAGTTCGCCACGAGGTACGACCTTCCGATCAGGCAGGTGATCGCGCCGGCCGATGGCAGCGAGGCAACGCGTCCGTACGTTGCGAAGACGGTCGAGGCGAAGCTCGTCGACTCCGGCGAGTTCTCCGAGCTGCCCGCGCCGGAAGGCGAGCAGCGCATCGTCGCCTGGCTCGGCGAGCACGGCCGCGGACGGCCGGCTGTCAGCTATCGCCTGCGCGACTGGTTGTTGTCGCGCCAGCGTTACTGGGGCGCGCCGATTCCCGTCGTGCACTGTCCGCAGTGCGGGATCGTTCCCGTCCCCGAAGACGAGCTGCCGGTGCTGCTGCCCGAGATCGAGGACTACGCGCCGAAGGGCAAGTCACCGCTCGCGTCCGCCGAGGACTGGGTGCGCGTCCCCTGCCCGCAGTGCGGCGGCGACGCCCGGCGCGAGGCCGACACGATGGACACGTTCGTCGACTCGTCCTGGTACTTCCTGCGCTACTGCGACCCGCACGACGACCACGCGGCGTTCGACCGCGCCGCGATCGACGAGTGGTGCCCCGTCGACCAGTACATCGGCGGCGAGGAACACAAGGTCATGCACCTCCTGTACGCGCGCTACTTCATCAAGGTGCTGAACGACATCGGGCTGGTCGGCTTCCGCGAGCCATTCCCGCGCTTGTTCAACCACGGCTGGGTCGACATGGGCGGAGCCAAGATGTCGAAGTCGAGAGGGAACGTCGTCAGCCCCGACGAGATCGTGGCGACATACGGAACGGACGCGCTGCGCCTGTACATCCTCTTCATCGGTCCTGCAGACGCACGCGTCGAGTGGCAGGAAACGGGGCTCGAGGGGATGTCCCGCTTCCTCCGCCGGCTGTGGCGCGTCACGCTCGAAGTTGCGGGGCAAACGGCAGGACCGGCCGACGGCGACCTCGCTCACAAGGCGACCGAGACGATCGCGAAGGTGTCCGACGACTTCGGGCGCCGTTATGCGTACAACACGGCGATCGCCGCGGTGATGGAGCTCGTCAACGAGATCGCTCGCGATCCCGCCGCTCCCGGCGCGCGTTTCGCCGTGGAGACTGCCGTCTCGCTGATCCAGCCGGCGGCGCCGCACATCGCGGAGACGCTCTGGGAGCGGCTGGGACACGAGCGCCTCTGGGAGCAGCCATGGCCGGTGGCCGATCCATCGCTGCTGCAGCGCGAGACGTTCGAGCTGGTCGTGCAGGTGAACGGCAAGGTGCGGGACCGTTTGCAGGTGCCAGCCGACCTGCCGGAGGAAGAGCTCGTCGCGCGTGCGAAGGAGTCGCCGAAGGTGCAGGCGCAACTGAACGGCGCCGAGATTCGGCAGACGATCGTCGTGCCGCGCAAGCTGGTCAATCTCGTCATTCACTAGGCACAGACACGTTGCAGACATGTGACGTTTCTGCCGCCACGCTCGGCGTGTGGCAGAGCTTCTTCAGGATCGTCGGCGTGCCTTGGTCGCTGCGGTCGTCGTCGTGGTCGCGCTCGCGTTGGCCGGTCGGATGCTGCTGCTGCGTCCGAGTCCTCCGAGCGTGCCGCCGCCGCTGCGGCCGGCGCGCGCGAGCGCTCCCGCGAAGCCGACCGCGCTCTACGTCGACGTGGTCGGTGCGGTCCGGCGGCCGGGTCTGTACCGCGTGCACTCGGGCGCGCGCGTCGCGGATGCGCTCGCTCACGCGGGCGGGGCGACACGCAAAGCGGACCTGCAGCTCGTCAACCTCGCCGCGCTCGTCGCCGACGGTGAGCAGGTAGTCGTCCCGCGACGCGGCGCGGGCGGAGCCACGGCGGCTCCGGGGGCGCCGGGCTCGCCGTCGACCGGGCCCGTGCACCTGAACAGCGCAACGCTCGAGCAGCTCGACGCGCTCCCGGGAGTCGGCCCCGTGACGGCTCAGAAGATCGTCGATTACCGGACGCAGCACGGCGGCTTCGGCTCCGTCGACGAGCTCGATGCAGTGCCAGGCATCGGGCCTGCGAGGCTCGCCGATCTGCGCTCGTTGGTCGCACCGTGAAGCCGCAGGTCCTCGTCGGCAGTCTCGCCGCCGGGCTCGCGCTGGCGGACTTCGTCCGGTTCGGGCTTGTCGTCTGTCTCCTGCTTGTGGCCGCCGCGGCGGCTCTCGCGCCGCGTCCGGCCCTCGTCGCTGCGGTCGTCCTGTTGCTGGGGTGGTGGTGGGGAAGCTTGCGGCTCGCGCAACTCGATCACACCGTGCTCGCCCCTCACTTCGGCGAGGCAGCTCGCGTGCGCGTGGTCGTCACGGGCCCCGTGCGGCGCGGCCGCTTCGAGCTCCGCGTGCCGGGTCTCGCCACGCGTTACGAGCGGCGCCGCGTGCACGAGCCAGTCCTGCTCGAGCTCGCTAAGGGACGCTCGCCTCCTCAGGGCGCAGTTCTGAGCGCGCTCGCTGTCGTCAAGCGGCCGCGCGGCCCGAGTCACGGCTTCGACGAGCGCACGTGGTTGCGACGCCGTGGCGTTCACGTCGTGCTGCGTCTCGACGAGTGGCACGTCGTCGCTCGCCGCGGTGGCCTCGGCGGCCTTGCCGACGCCCTGCGACGGCGGCTGCGCACGGCCGGCACGCGCAGCTTGCACGGAGAGCGGGCCGCCGTGATCACCGGGGTCGTCCTCGGCGATGAGAACGGGCTCTCCGACGGCCTGCGGCAACGGTTCCGCGCCGCCGGCCTCTACCACCTGCTCGCCGTGTCCGGACAGAACGTCGTCCTCGTTGCCGGAAGCGTGCTCGTCCTCGCATGGGTGCTGGGTATCTCGCGCGTGCTCGGACATCTCGGCGCGCTCGCCGGCATCGCGGCATACGTCCTCGCGGTCGGCGCGCAGCCGTCGGTCGTCCGGGCCGGCGTCGCCGGAGCGTTGTGCTCGGTCGCATGGCTGAGTGCGCGCACGGCCGATCGCTGGCACCTACTCCTCGTCGGAGCGGCCGTCCTGCTGGGATGGAATCCGTACACGCTCCTCGACGCCGGCTTCCAGCTCTCGTTCGCGGCGGTCGTGGCGATCTTCGTGCTCGTCCCGACCATTCAGCGCGTGCTCGACGGCTACCCGCTCGGCAGGCTGCGGGCTGGCATTGCAGTGTCGGCGGCCTGCGGCGTTGCGACTGCGCCGATCCTGTGGCTGCAGTTTCACTCGCTCCAGCTGTTGGCGATCCCGGCGAATCTGCTCGCAGCTCCGGCCGTCGCGCCGCTTCTCGTCCTGGCGCTCGGCGCGACTGCGGTCGCGCCGCTGTCCCCGAGCGCGGCAGCCGCGCTGGCGTGGCTGAACGGCTGGTGTGCCGCCTACCTCGCGGCGGTCGCAAGGCTCGTCGGTGGCCTCCCGTTCGCGCAGATCCAATCGACCCGCGCGCTGCTGGGGCTGCTCTCGGGCGCGCTCCTGGTCGCCGCCTATGCTTCACCGCGGTGGCGATGTTCGAGCGTTTCCTCGACCTAGACGGTGTACGCCGGCGGCGAGAGGGCGCTTGAGTCCCGCATTGGCGAACGAGCTCAAGTCCGTCTACCTGATCACCGGCGCCGATCGGCCGAAGATCCAGCGCGCACTGCGGCGGCTGCGCGACCGGATCGGCGAGGACGCGACGGAGCTGCTCAGCGCGCACGATGCGAGCGGCGACGAGGCCGTGGCGGCGTGCAACTCGCTCGGATTGCTGGGTGGCGGCGGGCGACTCGTGATCGTCGAGGAGGTCGACCGCTGGAAGGCGGCCGACGCGAAGGCGGTCGCGGCGTACCTCGCGAGCCCGGCGCCGGACACTGTCCTCGCGCTCGTCGCGGCCGAGCTGAAGAAGGACTCCGCGCTGGCCAAGGCCTGCGCGAAGGCGGGCGACCTGCTCGTCTACGACGTCCCGAAGCGGCGCATGTCCGAGTGGGTGACGAAGCAGTTCGCCGACCGCGCCGTCAGTGTCGATGCCGAGGCGGCAAGGCTCCTGATCGAGATCGTCGGCGACGATCCAGAGGAGCTGGCCGGCGAGGTCGACAAGATCGCGACGTGGTCGGGCGGCGAGCCGGTTGGCACACAGGAGATCGAGCTCCTTGCGGCCGGCTGCGCCGAGATCCCGGGCTACGAGCTGACGGACGCGTGGGGCCGGCGCGACCTCCAGGGCGCACTGCGGGCGTGCCAGACCCTGCTCGAGCGCTCCGGTGATCCCGTCTCGCGCACGGTCCCGATGCTGATCGGCATGCTCGTCGCGCACGTCGGCCGCGTCCGTGACTGCCAGGCCTTCGCGGACGAAGGGCTCACAGCGCGCGAAGCGGCGAGCCGTCTCAAGCGCCATCCGTTCTACGTCGAGAAGCTCTACGCGCAGGCCCGCAACTACGGGCCTGACGAGCTGCGCGGCGCCGTCGTCCGTCTCGCCGCGCTGGACCACGCCGTCAAGGGCGGTTCCCGCCTGTCGGTGGATCTCGAGCTCGAGCGCGCGCTGATCGAGATCACGCGCCCGCGCCAGGCAGCGGCGGCCGCCTAGCGGCCTGAGCTGACCAGCCGAGCCGCCTGGGCCTTACGCCTGGCGGCGGTGTTGCGGTGCAGCGCGCCCCGGGCAGCTGCACGGTCGAGCCAGCGGACGAGCTCGCGGTGCTCGGCTGCGACTCGGTCCTGGTCGCCGTCCTTGACCGCGACTTCGAGCCGCTTCGCAAGCGTCTTGGCGGTCGAGCGGTAGTGCAGGTTCTCGAGCCGCTGCTTGGCGGCCGTTCGGACCCGCTTCTTCTGTTGTCGGATGTTCGGCATCTTGTAAAAGGCCCGCAGTTCGCGGGCGGCGGCATGGTACCAGAGGGTGCCCTCCCTATACTCGCGCGCGTGGACGAGCGTTCGGGCCGCCGGCTCGCGAGGTCGACGGCGATCTTCTCGCTCGCCACCGGCCTCTCCCGCATTCTCGGCCTGGTGCGCGAGGTCGTCGCCGCGTACTACTTCGGCGCCGCCGGGAAGATCAACGCCTTCACGGTCGCCTTCCAGGTGCCGAACCTCTTCCGGTCGCTGGTGGCGGACTTCGCGCTGTCGGCCGCCTTCGTCCCCGTCTTCACCGAGTTGCAGGAGAAGGGCGACCGCCAACGCGCCTGGCGCGTCGCCTCGAGCCTCTTCTGGCTGACGCTGCTCGGCCTCAGTGCGCTGACGGCGATCTTCATGGTGATCGCCCCATGGGTCATCGACCTCTTCGGCAACCCCGGCGGCGACAAGGAGCTCGCGGTCGGCCTCTCCCGCGTGCTCTTCCCGATCGTGACGCTGCTCGGCGTCTCCGGGATCATCGTGGGGATCCTCAACAGCTACGAGCGCTTCACCATTCCTGCGCTCAGCCCGGTCTTCTGGAACCTCGCGATCATCGTCGGGCTCGTTCTCGGCGTGCCGAACGCCGAGACGATCGACACGAAGCTCTACATCTACGCCTTCTCGATCCTGATCGGGACGGTGATCCAGGTCCTGCTGCCGATTCCTTGGCTTCGCGGCCTGGACGGGAGGCTGCACGTCCTGATCGACTGGCGCGACCCGGCGGTCTGGCGTGTTTTCAAGCTGATGATCCCCGTTACGCTCGGCCTCGGCCTGATCAACTTCAACGCGGTCGTCGACTCGATCTTCGCCTCGCGCCTGATCGATCCGGAGCTGGCTCCGACCGCGATCGACAAAGCCTTCCGCCTGTACATGCTTCCGCAGGGGATCTTCTCGGTCGCGATCACGACGGTCCTGTTCCCGTCGCTGTCGCGGATGGCCGCCCGCGGGGACACGGTCGCTTTCCGCAACACGCTGGCGCTCGGGCTGCGCCAGATCGCGTTCCTCCTGATTCCGGCGGGGGTGATGAGCGCCGTCCTCGCCGAGCCGATCACGCGGATCGTCTATCAGCGCGGCCAGTTCGAGCCCTCGCAGACGCCGGTCGTCGCCGGAGCGCTCGCCGCCTTCTCGGCAGGGCTCGTGTTCAACGGCGTCATGCTGATCCTCAACCGCGGCTTCTTCAGCCTGCAGTCGAACTGGATCCCAACGGCGGTCGCGCTCGGCACCCTCGGCCTGAACGCGCTGTTCGACGCGATCTTCTACCGCTTCGGCACATGGGGAATCCC
>Ga0066903_100002633_pt1 | contig 14197 bp, 22 predicted proteins | sample PanSoiMetaGPlot1_FD_67491 | JGI IMG/M metagenome (GOLD analysis project Ga0066903, IMG submission 67491) | Tropical forest soil microbial communities from Panama analyzed to predict greenhouse gas emissions - Panama Soil - Plot 1 (version 2) | ecosystem: Environmental > Terrestrial > Soil >...
TCCCTGGCGGATGTAGTAGCGGTCAATGGCCAGCACCGTCGTCGGCGGCAGGCTCACGTCGATATATGGTAATGGTACTTGCGTCAGGAAGGATTTGTAAACCTCATCTTCGGGCTGCTGGGGTTTTTTCGCCTTGTGAATGGTAAATCCCGCCGCCCGGAAGCTGGCGAACAGGGTCTTCCACTCTTCGCGGCCTCGCTTTGACCATGCCGGTTCGGTGCCCTTGCCGTACCACAAGTCATCCAGGTGGCGGACCCAGGGGATGACCACCTTCTTGCTGCCGTCGAGGAATCCGGCGAGAACGGTGGCGTTACGGCTCTCAAAGTAAAGCCGGAAGTGCCACTGCTCCTTTAGTGCGATCAGCGCCCCCAGGGGCGGAATACAAAGCTTCATTTCACTCCCCGTATTGCTCCCAGCCATCGCCCCAGCGCTTTTTTAATTCCGCGAGATAGCTGTGGGTTTTGACTTTTCGCATCCAAAGGCGGTGGCCGGAGCCGCCTTTGGCCACCACGCCCTCGCAGACCGGGTAGCGGCCCTCGCGCACGTCGAGGATAAACCGCTCCGTGAACGGTCCTTGATAAATAACGGTGGCGACCGGAAGGTGTCCGAATACCCGGACAAATTCCTGGGGGTCCACCAGTCCTTTCTTGTGGAGATTCACGTCGATCAGCACCACGTCCTTGGGGTCGTTGTGCGGGGCCTGGATGACCATGTGGTTAGGGTCGTGCTGGCCGCTGAATGACACCGGACCAAAAAACTCGCAATAGGCGATGGCGTCGGTGAGCTTGGGGTAACCCTCGCGGAAGATTTTTTCAATTTGCTCGCCATATTTGGCCTGGAATATCGGGATGGCGCAGCCGTACTCCGGGTCGGAAATGTCAAAAACACGGCGGCGGGTGCCAAACTGCCACCAGCCCTTCCTTTTGTTCCACTCGAAGCGCAAGTTGGACCCGTCGTATTTGAAAAACGCCACGCACGCTTCGCCCAGGGGCGGCTTAGTACCCGCTCCGTCGATGCTCCAATATTCCTTCATGTGCAGCCACCACTCGGCCTTCACTTGGTCACCTTGGTCACCATCACGTCGCTATTGACCGGACCTAATTTCTCCGTCGTCAAAGTAGTATCCGGCACCAGCACCCGCACCGCCTCCAGGGCCTTTTCCCAGGTTTCATACTTGTCCACCGTCCACTCCCTGGGTCCGGTACGACGCCATACTACAAACGGTTTCACCCTGGATGCTCTTTCAAATAAGAGGCAACCATTTCCATTGCCCGGTTGGACGTGCCGAAATAAAGGTCGTGGCCGCACTCCAGTGATTCGATCCAGCGCTCCTTATGCTTGCACAGCTTCTCATAGAAGCCGACGCTCAGCCAGGGGATGTACTCCGGCGGGTTAAAATCCAAAAGCTGGACCCCGGTGGTCCAGTTCCAGTAAGTAACGGCCCGGCCCATAATGTCCTCCGGGTCGTCGTAGTCATGGTCTTCGGGGTCCACGCCTGGCGGGCACGGGGTCTTCCGCCGCATCCAGTTTATCCACTCATGGCGGACGTTGAGGTTCCCTGTATTCTTGACCGGGGTGAGTGGGTAGCCGTCCGAGTCCACCGGGTAGGCTTCCACAAATTCCCAATAGCGGTGGACGCGGCGGCGGTCTTCATCCGGCGGTGCCTTGTACTGCCAATAGCAGATCACGCCGTCAGGGATGCGCTCGCTCATAAGTCCAGGTTGACCTTTCCCTTTTGCAGTGCGACTGAATCCTCGATCACCTTTTTGACTCGGTGGCGTTCGCTCGCCAGTTTATCTTGATAATTGGCCAGGGTCCATCCCTGAACATTTTCCAGGTTCCAGCAGTTGTCGCCCTGCATGGGGAACCAATATTCTTTGCCGTTGGCAAACAGCAGGGGCACGCCGTCCGCGAACCGCAGGCCGCATTCGCCGGCCAGCTTCTCGGCGGTGGCCCGGTCCTCGACCGGGAAGCTGACCACGAAGAATTGCATCGGGTCTTCCTGGGGCCAGTTTACGATGGTCAAACGGTAGCGGCAGTTTTTGGGGGTGCCTGGGCGGTAATGCTCGTGTTCTAGCCGCGTAGCGAATTCGGTCACGCCGGGGCGCAAGGTCGCGCCAATGACGTGGAACATGGTGTTATCGGCGGCATAAACTTCCAGTGGGATGTAGTTGTTGACTGGCTCGCCGTAAATGTTGCCGTCCGGGCCGTCCAGCAGCATCACCACCGGCGAAGTATGGTAGATCGGGTCCACAGGCTCGTCGCTCACGACTTGCTCCTGCGGGCAACTGCCCGCGATTGTCACCCTCAACCGCTGGTTCCGCACTTATAAATCGCCGCCCCCAACGAGTGAGAGCGGATTTCCGCCAAGTGCTGCTCCATCGTTTTCTTCTCAAAGTGGACCTTGATCGTCTTGACCTTCTTGGCGACCTTTTTGGCCTTCTTCTTGGCCTTCTTACCTTTCTTTGCCATCGCTCGCATATCCTCCGAAATAAAACGGCCAGGTGTTGGGGCACCTGGCCGTGTCCCAGGAGTACCCGCAGGTTGGGACTTAGTTCAACAACGGGTTGGCCAACTTCTTACGGTACTTTGGACGGTTGACGATGCCGCCGACCACGCTCTCGCGGGCGGGGATACAGGTCGGGACGATCTTCTTCCCTTCCTTCAGCAGCACCACGAACAACACATCATCGTGGACCAGAAATGCGAAGCGTTCGTAGCCATAGCGGGTGTAAATCCGCTCCATGAATACCGAGTTGTTGACGTAGGACCGTTCCTCGTGGGCCTTATGCAGACGGGCGGCGAGGGTGCAGTCCAGGCGGTAGCGGCCAGCTTTGGCTTCCTCATGCAGATCGAACGCCAAGTCCACGCACGTCGGGCATCTGTCTTTGAGTCTGCGGCAGTGACGCAAATGATCGTAGTGTTTCTTGTTTTCAAACCGCTCAACGTACCGTTCGCGCAGATGGTTGGTCAGGATGTACTCAGGCTGTTTTCCCTCCATTTCATTCCCTTCCTCCGTTAAGGGACCAGAAAAAAAGGCCCGCCCAGGACCGTCCTGGGCGGGCCGGGCAGTCCGTTTTAGCCCAGGTCGCTGTTGCCGATAATATCGGCGGCAACGCCCTTGAGCCGATCAACCTTCTCAGCCGGGGTGTCGGACAGGCCCATCTTGGCCTTGCCGACGAAGTGGACGGGGCTGAAGACGCTGAAGAGCGCCTTGACGTGGGACATCGCCTTGGCGTACACCGGAATGCGCCCGATGACGCCCTTCTTGACCTCCGTTTGCGGGGTCGTCACCATCACGATGTCGCGCTCTTCCTGCGACAACTCGCGCTGCACGAAGTCGCGCATCTTGAGGGCGATGGCCTTCTCCTCCGGGGTCGCCTCCACCCAGGTCTTGCCCTCGTAGTGCCCGAAGTACAGGTCTTGGAAGGAGCGCAGGCTCTTCACCGGGCGCATCTCGACCTCGTTCTTCAGGAATTCCTCGGCGCACTCCTGCGGAACCTCCATGCTGACCAGCAACTCCAGGGTGGCAGCGCGGAGACGAATGGCGGTCTGCTCCGGCTGCTCGTTGTCCACGTTGGGGATCGTGGGCAGGTGGATGTTGTTCTTGGTGAAACGGTCCTGCACCTGGAACAGCGCCTCCAGGTCCGGCTTGCCGGGGTGGCCGTCCTTGTCCAGTTTGATGGCCGGGTTTTGCGGCTGTGCCTTGTACTTCCACAGGCTCTCCTGCCACAACTCGAACATCACCCGGTCAACGTCGGCCTCGCTGTTCTCGGCACGCTTCATGACGTACTCGGCCAGCACCTTCGCCTCCACGAAGCGGCGAAACGCCTCGCGGACGTGCGGGGGCAACGGCGTCTCGGCACGCTGCTGGGACTTCTTGCCCTTCTCCTTCACCGTGCCGCCACCGAGACTGGCAAACGGATCGTCGGGCGCGGCATCGGCGGGCCGCACGGCGGCGGGGATCGAGTGGGCCGGCTGCTGGGAAGTGGACGGGGCGGGGGTGGAACGGGAACGAGCCATTGGTAGAATCCTCCACGAAATCGGTGACTGTAGGCCCCCAGCTACCACGGCTGGTTACTTGGCTTAGGGCACCGAGATCGCTGTGCCTCATTTTACCTCAGCAATCGGAGGTTGTAAAGCTGCGATTGCCTTCTGCCCATATCGCCCCTGATTCTCAGTGGCGTTCAGGATTTTTCTCCGGGTGTTTGGGACTTTCCTCGTCATCCGGCTCCCCCAGGCGGTCGATGGCCCGGTCCTGCTGGAGCATGATGATCTTGGCCTTGAGGAGCGTGATCTTCTCACGGCGCAACTTCTTTTCCTGCTTGAGTTTCTTCTCCTGCTTGAGCATGTCCTGGCGAAACTCGGCGTAGGCGCGGTGGTGTTCCTCGCAGCGTGGTTCTGGGAGAATCTTCATCAGCTTTTCGATGCTGGGCAGGAATTCCGCGTCCTTCCGCTCCATCTCGTCAAGGGCGTCGAGGATTGTGTCCAGGTCGGCGTCGGTGAACTCAGGCTTGGCCATTTCTCTCTCCTACTTGATGTTGAGGGAGTTGCAAAAACGGTCGGCCACATCCAATACTACCTCCCGCTCCTGCAAGCCGTCTACCAGATTCCGGGGGAATATTGCCGTGCCGTGGAGCGCCCCAAGTAGCCCCGCCAGCATAGAGCCGTTCGTGTCGGTGTCGCCACCCGCAGAAATGCAATCATACAAGGAGTCGATGGTCAGCGGGTTTTTCACAAAAAACATATAGGTGAAGGGCAAGGAGTTGAAAATATAGCAATTGCCGCCTCCGAACGCCTCGTTGATTTTGGCCGCGTCCGCGTATCCTTCATGATCGTACAGGAGTTTGAGGGCGGCGTGCAAGTCGTCGTCGCCCTCATCCTTACTCTTGGGAAAGCGTTTGTCCTTGCCCATCAGCGCCGCGCCGACCACACAATTGATGAAGGAGGTAACGCGGAAATCCTGGGGGTCACTGGTCAAGCATTTGAAAATAGCGAACGCCTGACATAAACCGCTCTGCACGGCCATGCGGGCATCATGCGTCATGCGACTGAAATAGTCAATGGTTCGGATGCTTTCGCCCCAGGCCGGCTCAAGGCATTCGGGGTTGGTGACTGCCATCTGGGCACCAATGGGCGCAATCTTCATGGGGATGCCGTTGCCGGTGCCGCGCTTCGGCTCGGTGGTTTTGCCCGACTTATTCCAGGGAACCCCGGTGGCAAGGCGGGCTACCGCCTCCCTGGTCGTCTTGCCCCAGCCGCGCACGCTTTTCTGATATTCGACAACGTGCCAGGCCGCAATGGCGTTCAGGTCCACCGTGCCATAGGGCGACTCGATAATGCCCTCTGCGGTGGCCTTGGTCAATTGCCAGTCATCGGTGGTGGTCCCTTGCGTGTCGTGGTCGAAATATTTGTGGCTGGAGCAGTCCAAGTATTGGGTGATGCGCCCGTATTTCTTCTGGATATATTCCAGGGTGCTGCTCTCGGCAGGCTTCCCCAGGGCGTCACCAATGGCGATGCCCAGGAACATGCCAGTTATCCGGTCGCGGGTAATCGTCATCGTCTTTCACTCCGAAGTTTTTGAAGTCTTTGGGGGCATCCTCGCCGGTTGCCAGGTCCACCATGTCGCGGGCGGACACAGCTTCGCGCCAGGCAGCAAGTTTATTGGCAAACTCCTGCTGGCCAGCCTCACACAGTTTCTTCCACTCCGCACTCAAGAAGGCATCGACCTTCCCAACGATGTAGTCCTTCCAGTGATGCAACTTTTCTTCGTACTCATCGTAGAGGCGAAGCTCCAGGTTGGCGATCTTGTGGCGCTCGGCCTTCAACATCCGGTAGGCTTCATCGTAGCCCTCTTCGAGCGCCTGCTCCATTTCGTTTTTTGTGTCCGCAAGTTTCTTCTTATATTCCTCTTCCAGTTCCGCACGCACTTCCGCCTTGATAGCGGCCCTGTCCATCCAGTAGTTCTCCATAACTGTTGCATCCTTTCATATTTTGGGCTATATCTTGCCCAGCTTTTTATACATGAGCAGCACCGGCCAGGTCTTCGCGGAAATCTTTACGCGGCTGGCGCACAGCGCACAGACCTCGTTGTAGTCCATCAGGTGGACTTCGATCTCCTCGGTGGCCTCGTTGCCGTCCTGGCAGATTTGGCCATCGCACTCGCAGTATACCATGACGACCGCCTCATCCGAAAGCCCCGCCGACGAAAGAAGCGGCGGGCTAATGTCGGTGATGCCGGTAAGCACCAGGCCCGTTTCCTCGTGCAGTTCGCGCTTGGCATCGGCAACCGGGTCGGACTCCGAGAGGCCGGCGGGGAAGGCGTATTCGTAATCTCCGAGGGGGATGCGATACTCGCGGATCAGCACAAGCCGCCGGTCGCCCTCCTCGTTAACGTGGACGGGAACCACGATCACGGCGTCCGGCTTCAACTGGCCCTGACTCAAGACGGGGTTCTTTTTGCGGGAGGCGAAAATCCAATCGCCCTCCTTGTCGCGGTTCTTCCAGTGAACCGAGAATAGGTTGAGCCACTTGCTATCGGTCAGTTTCTTAGGCGGTGTTACCTGCACGGCGTTCCCCCAGGAGTTTGAATTTGATGCCGTTCTCCTCCATCAAAACGATAGTGGAGAGATAGATGAAGTCGTCGGAGTCCACCCCGCAGACCCCGACCAGGAAGCCCAGATGGATGTCTTCCTCGGTCTTTTTAAGGAGGCCGATGGCGTCCACCGCCGCTCGCCGGGCGGATCGGCGGTTGATGCGTACATTGAAATCGCCGCTGCTCACTATAAATTCGGGCATGGTCGCTCCTGTGAAATTAACAGCGTCCACTGCTGTTAGCCGTCTTCGTCTGCCAAATCCGCAAATAGCCGGTTTGGGTACTTTAATTTGTAACCCTCCAGCAGACGCCCCTTGATGCCCTCCTGAACCTCTCTCTGGTCAAACGCCGTCATGAGCGACCCGAAAATCTGGGGGTACTCAGTCTTGGCGAACCAGGCATAGTCCTTACGCAGTTTCTCCGGCACGGGGTTCCCCACACCCGCCACTTCCATTATAGAAGCCGCGACGGCGTGGACACGCCTGGTTTCATGCAGAAGGTCACGCTGCGCTTCGGTGTAAATATCGCGCAGCTTGTCCTTATGGCGGTCGGGGGCCTTGGCAATCAGGTCGTCCATCAGGCCATCGAACACGACCTCGTACAAACGATACGCTGGTCGCATCAGAGCGTCCACCGCACGGTGGCGCTCCAAGTACCAATCGCACTTTGCCTTCACCCACAGCCCGTTGTCGAGAACCACAACGTAGCCCTCAAACTCCTCCTTGTCAAGATGGTCAAAGAGGTCGGCAAAGGCAAAGTCATACCGCTTTGCGGAGTCGGGATAGCCTGGGTAGTAATCGTACTGGCCGGTCGCCCGGCACCGGGAGTGCAAGTACACCAGCCGGGGCTGTGGATACTCAACGACGATCTGGTTATGTGGAGCGACAAATTCAAAAATGGGGGTGCAACCCCTTCGCACGTCCTTCACAATGTCGTCCACCAGGCCCAACTTGCGGGCCAGGTTCATGGCCTGCTGCGCCTGCGGCGTCTCGCAAGACATCCGCGTAGACGCCCGCAAGTCGCCCTTCCAAACAAAAAAGTGGATCATCGACCCGTCGAGCTTTTCGTAGACCTTACCGCTCAGGTGGCACAGCTTGTTGTACTGCGTTTCCTCGGTCTGATTCACGTTGAAGAACTTGTGCAGGGGCAGAGAAACGATTTCCCCGCTGGCCTCAGCAAAAGTGATGCCACGGAACTCCTTGCGAATGCCGTCGAAAGACCCAGGAAACTGGAGAAGGTAATTGATGCAAACAAGGCCGTCGTAACGCTTTACGAGGAATTCCTCACGTCCTTCCAGCGCGACCAGGGCATCGGAGAGCTTGAGCATGTTACCAGTTTACTGCGGATGACGAGGGTTGTAAACTTCCATTTTTTGTTTTACAACCCTATATAGGGTGGAGGGAACCATGCAATCGTCAAGGACTTGCGGACATTATCGCAGCAATCTCGAATTATATCAAGGCCGGGTCACAGCCTGTTAGCCTGTTCTTCTAAAGCGGCTCTCACTCGTGTGGCATCGGCCTTTCCTCCTAGCTCCTTCAAGATCGGGCCGATCAGCGAGTTGAGAGCCTGCTTTTTTCCCTTCTTGTAATCTTCAATTACCTTGGGTCTTTCCGCCAGGTGACGGCCCACGGTCGTCTCCAGCACGTCGGCCCTGGTTTCGCTGAGGATGTCCAACTGGAGAAGTGCCGACAAGGCATCGACGCCTTGCCAGCAAACCGCGAAGACTTCCTTGACCTGCGTGGCGGACAGGACGCCCTTGTGCCGGAGGAACAGGAGCGCGGGGATGTCCTCCCGCAACCAGGGATGATACTCAACCATCTCGCCAAAGGCGGTCTTCGTTTCCTCCAGCTTGGCAAGCACGTCGTTGGTGAGGAAATTAAAAACCAGCTTGCACCAGATTGGCCATTCCGGTGTGCCCTGCATTTGGTAATAGGGCATCTTACACAGCCAAAATATTGCCTTGCCGAGTTTATCCGTGCTGGCCTCCCAATATTCTACCTCGGCGGCGAGCCAGAACCCCACACCGTCTCCCGGCGGCGAATCAGCGGCCTCCCACATTTGGTAGGCGCGGAGCCGGATGTCCTCAAACATCAGACCGCCTCCGTATTTGAAGGACTTGGAGGCCAATTTCCACGGCTTTATGCACAAACTCGCGCCGGGCATTCTCCTGGTCCGGCTCGTCAGTGCTGGCGGGGCACCACTCTTCTTCGCCCAGGTCGTTACGAACCAGTATGTCGTAGTGGTACTGGAATCTATCGCTCATGGCGAGTAATCTCAAATTTAAGCGTGGACAGATCATAACCCCGCGCCTCAAGCTCGCGGCACGCTTCTTCGCTGAGAATATTGGCCAACAAACGCCGGTCGGGACCATTGGGACCGTCGAAGAGAAGCTTCTTTTCCTTCTCAAATTGCAACTTCCCCCAATAGGCCCGCAGCTTGGTTTTCTTCATGAATGTCCAATAAAAAAGGCTGCCGTGCGGCTGCAACCGCACGACAGCCCGCACCTGGGAGGGTTACACTTTACGCCGCCGCGATGTCGGGGCGCAACTTCTCGATGTTGAGGCCACACCGCGCCAGGCCCTTCGTCTCGATGAAATCGTCAATGTCGAAATTGGCGTTCATGGAGACATGGTTGAGGTACGTCCGCTGGACCGCCGCGCGGAAGTCATCGACACGGACGAAGGTGCCCTTGCCGGACTTGGAGGCCATGTCCCGCTTCATGGCGCAGGACGTGGCAATGTCCACGATGCCGGCGATCATGGCCCCGGAAATACAATCCCCCAGGGTCATGTACAGTTCCCGGCTGCCATCCGACAACTTATACAGCACACGTTCCTGGGAGAAAATCTCGGCGGTGGTGTGGGCAGCGATCTCGGCCAAATCGGCGGGGCCGGTCGGAATGCCACGCAGATGAATGCGGAAGTATTCAATGGCCGTGCGGGTGGTAGGACGCCCGATACGAACGTGGCGGTCAATGCGTCCCTCGCGGACCACGGCGGGGTCCAGGCGATTGGGCTGGTTGGTGGCGAGCATCACCATGACCTTGCTCGTCTCCAGACCGTCCATCTCCGACAGGAACATGGGCACGATGGTGTTTTCCACGTCGGAGGACTTGCCGGTGCCGCGCTGTGGCATGATGGCATCGGCCTCGTCAATGAAGAGCAGGGCCGGATAGCCATGCTTTTCGTGATGGTCGCGGCCACGGTCGAACAGTTCGCGGATTTGCCGTTCGCTCTCCCCGACCCACTTGTTGAGCAGTTCCGGCCCCTTCACATAAATGAAACCGGACTGCATTTGCGGTTTCTCGTGAATCTTGGCGATGCTGAAGGCTGCCGCCTTGGCGCACAGCGTCTTGCCGCAGCCGGGAGGACCGAACAGCAAGACGCCCTTGGGCGGTTGTTTGCTGTAGTGGCGGTAGAGTTCGGGGTATTGGTAGGGCAGTTCGATAGCCTCCACCAGTTGCTCCTTGGCGTCCCGCAGCCCGGCGATGTCGTCCCAGGTGACCTTCGACTCTTCCAACAGGGTGAAGCGGTCGTTGCCCTCGCGCTCCAGAAGGCGGACGATCACGGTGTCAGACGGGTCCAGCACCACCCGGTCACCGGGCTTGAAGGTCACGCCACTCAGGCCGTGCAACACCTGGCGGGGGCGACCATCCACGCTGACCTCGGCGTGATCCTTGTCGATGAGGCGGGTAATCCCGCAGATCGTGCCGCCGCCAGTCGTCTCGGCCTTGTCGTGAATCTGGTACGACTGCAAATCGACCTTCACAACCTCCGAGGGGTGAAACTTCTTGCCAGGAACCCCGTGGACTTCATACTGTTGGCCATTGAAAACGATGACGCAGTTAGTGCCGTCGTCCTTGCCCAGCAGCTTGACCTGAACCGGGGCGTCCTTCAGGCCGATGGAGAACTTGTGGACCGCACCATTGGGCAGGGCCAACGTGACGTTGCCCTCCTTGTCCACGCCTTTCGAGGCGATCTTGCCGTAGCGGGGTTTCTTGTCGTTCTTGCGCCACTCGCGGTCGATAATGAGCATCAGGTCGCCCTGCTCGAAGGCTTCCAGATTGAACTCATTCTTCGCCTTCACGACCGTGGCGTAAACCAAGGGGGCCGCGAGGAGTCGAGCCACAAAGCACTCGTACTCCAGAATGGTCCCCTTGGCTTCCTCCAGCAGCGCCATCATCTGTTCTTCGTTCATTGGAATCCTCGCATCCATTCCCCTAACCTCCAGTGGTCAACGGGCCTTGACTAAGATTTCCTTGCCCGTATCCTCAAAATCATAGCCGCCGCTGGGCGGGGTGGCAATGGTCTGGAGGGGGGCCTTGGTCACACGCACGTTGTTGTTAACGTCCACGGTGTAGCTGGCGAGCGGCTTCCCTGCGTTCGTCGTGGTGGGCTTCTGCACCACGAGGGTGCTACCGTCCTTGGTCCACACGGCCACCTTGTCCTTGGGCTTGAAGCCACAGGCCCGAAGATACTTGGCCGGGATACAAACCGTTCCACGGGCGTCGGGCTTGCGAGCGCGCTTCACGGTCCCAGCCGCCAACTTGGGCAGGCTGGCCGGCGGGGCGAGGACGGAAGTGCCCCCGCCGGAGCCGTTGTCACTCGAACCGTCATCGGTGTTGGGGTCGGCCTGGCCCTGGGCATAAAAGCCGCTGACCGCCGCCGCCACGTCAGCCGGGTCCGACTTGGACGCGGGCTGGGGCTTGGACCGAGGGTTAAACGTGGTCGGGTCGTCGGTGTGCCGGTGGTAGAGGAAGGCCGGGATCGGCGCTCCTGCAATGGGGATGAGGGTTCTGGTGTAGTCCGGCCCCATCGCGCCACGACCGTAGTAGTCGTGGACCACCTGCTTGATGTTGTCATGGCGTTCGCGGTGGCCACGGTTCCGAACTTCCTTGGTCACGTCATACGCCGTGAACATTTCGCCATCCTGAACCTTGTCGTTGACCACCGACTCGATCACGCTCTGAAGGGCTGCATCAACCATTGCCGTTTCCTTTCTGTTAGGGGTACTTTACCGCCGTTGCTTCCGGTTGTAAAGCAGAAGTTATTCTTTTTCAGTCGTCCAGGCTGCGGTACTTAGGAACACCCTTTGGGTATGTTTCCCGCAGCCGCCGCTCGAAAAGGACTTGCTCTATGGCGTTCTGTACGTCCTGCCGCCAATCACAGTTACACTCCTCCGGGTAGTGAATGGTATGCAAGATGCGCGAGCCATAAAACTCGCCCCCACCGCTGTGCCGCTTTACTAAATGCTGCACGGCCCAAAACAATATATCCTGCGCATCCTCTTTGGACCGGGCCGGTATTTCATACGGCCCGGTCCAACGGAAACTCTTCTGCATACTTGCCATGTCGTAGGCAATATAGCAGAAACGCACCTGCTCAACGCCTTGCGGCGTCATGGGTTATTTCCTATGCCGCGAATTCAACGAGGTATCGCAACTCAAACTGTTGCCTCGTGAAGACAATCCACTCGTTGTTCTGGACCTGGGAGTGCCCGCCCTTGCCGAAGACGCAGTGGCAGCCGGCGGGCGGGGCCGTATAACCACGCGGCCCCGGCGCGACGTGCGGACGGCCCAGCACCACGTCACCGGCGAACATAAAAGCTTCACGACCCCGCACCGCACCGCCGCCGGACGACCAGTAGCTCCCACGCAGGCTGGTATAGCCGGCGCTCTTCTTCCAGTCGTCCGCCCAATAGATGCCGGGGCCGAACATCGCGCCGGTGATGACGACGCCGACCAACTGGCTGGGCATACGCAGGTTCTCGCGGAGGATGCCGGTGACGTTGACCGAGCGGGTGCCGTGGAAGAGCAGCCCGGTGTTGCTCTCGCGGTAGCGGCGGATGTCGTCGCTATTTTGCAAATCCGCACGCTCCGCAGGCTGGAACAGGGGCCGCTCGTCAATGCGGTGCTTGCCCTGCACGATGCCGGTCTGCGCCCCGACAACGAGCTTGTGGTCGCCGTGACGTTCCACACGCCAGGCGTTCTTGATCTTCATGGCCCCCAGGTAGCCGTGCTTGTTGGCTGTGGCACGCGGCCACCAGCCGTACAGCCACTTGCCAACGTCGCTCTTGGGGTCGATCCACTCCATCTCGATGGGCATTCCCCCGAAGGGGTCATGCTGATGCTTCACGTCATCCACGTCAGCAGCGACGGCGAGGGCAGCCTCGAACGCATCCAGGTCCGCCTGCCAGCCCAGAATATTACTGGTGTTGAGAATCCAATCCTGGGGCGGGCAGTGCAGAGGCTTCTTCTTGGGAATGCGACCGTACATGAGCGCCGTCAGATGCTTCAGGTCTTCATCGGCCACCTGGGCATCCACGCTATCACCGACCACCAGCAGCCGCTTCTGGGCCTCGGCCAAGAAGTCGCGGGCCTCCTCAATCGCCGCCTGGGTGGGGATGGAGGCGTCGGCCATGCTGCCGCGAGCGTACTGCACCGTCGCCACGTTCAGGTCGCGCATGAGCGAGAGGGTATGCTGATCCGCCGCACGGGCCGGGGCCTTGATGACCTTCTTCTTCCCCTTCTCGGCGCTCTTGGCATCATCCGGCTCAGACTTGTCCTTGGGCGGCGATTTCGCACCGTCGTTGGCCTTGATGGTGCGGGCGTCGGGCAGGCCGGTGCTGCGGGTGGCCATAGCCCGCACGAGGTAGCAGTCCTTGCCGGCGCGGGCACGGAGAACCCTCTTGCCGGCGATCTGCACCCACTCGCCCCGCTTGTCGTTTTTGTCGTGTAACTGGCTGGCGAATTCGCGCTGGGCGTCGGATTCGCCGGAGCAGACCACGAACTGGAAGTTGGGGTTCTTGGCCCCGGTGCGACCCCACTCGAAATAGACCGCCCACTGGCCGCTGGTCTTATGCTTGACCACAGCCCCGTGGTAGTATTTGTTGGAGTCCTTGCCGTCCTGGGTAAAGCACCCCATGTCGGCAATCTTGCAGGTGTCGAAATCACCGTCCGCCACGGCGGGAGGTCCGAAGCACTGCCAATCGTTGGGGCTGGACCCGTTGGGGTAGCTGTTCTTCTCGATCTTCGATCCCATGACCATCTCTCCAGGGGTAAAAGTAACGTCCGTCTGCTGTTGATATTACATCGGCAGAAGCCGGTTGTAAATTAAGATTTCCGCGTTATTCCAGCCCCGCCCGCTGCCGCAGGTGGCGCAGGCAGTGAATGCAGACCGGACGCAGGAATTCCAGCATCTTGTCGTAGCTGCCCAGGCGCTCGCAACGCTTCTCGCAGTCGGGGCAGATGTAGTCGAAGTCAACCTCCCGGTCGTCGTCGTTCTCGATGGGCAGCCACTCGGTCGTCTCTGGCCGCTCCATCAGATGGACGCAGATTATGGCCCAGGGTGCCCAGGTGTGGTCGGCACACTGGATCAGGTTGGGGGCCTTCTTGACCATGTTATTTTCCTTTCAGGGCGGCGGTGATTCCCAGAATGAGGGCCAGAACACCGAGTATCCCAATTGCCCATTGCCATCCGAAGGCAACGCCAATCAAGGCCAGGCCGATCACCATGACGAGGCAACCGGCCTTGATGGCTTCATCCTGTTGATGACTCATAAATTCCCTCCTTGGTCATGCGTTCGCGGGCTTCCTTGGCG
>Ga0066903_100002634_pt1 | contig 14195 bp, 12 predicted proteins | sample PanSoiMetaGPlot1_FD_67491 | JGI IMG/M metagenome (GOLD analysis project Ga0066903, IMG submission 67491) | Tropical forest soil microbial communities from Panama analyzed to predict greenhouse gas emissions - Panama Soil - Plot 1 (version 2) | ecosystem: Environmental > Terrestrial > Soil >...
ACGAGCGAGCCCATGGCCTGGCGGTGCCGCTCTTGGGCATCGCGCTCGAGGCTCTCAGCGCGCGCCCGGGCGTCGCTCGTGATCTGCTCAGACTGCCGACGTGCCTTCGTGAGCAGGTCATCGGCCTCGCGGCGGGCCCGATTGAGCGTCTCGTCCGCTTCCCGCCGGGCCACGGCGATGGCCTGGTCGGCGGTTTGCTGCGCCAGGGCAAGCACCCGCGCAGCGGTGTCCATATTGTCCTCGGCAGGCTTGATCCCGCTCATGCTGACGGGTTCGGGCCGCCGTTCCTGCTCCATGCGCAGCGGCTCGCCCGGCATCAAGTCCGGACCATCCGGGCGCTGCTGGGCAAGCGGGGTGACCATCTTGCCACCACGAAGGACCTCGGCCAGCTTCGCCCGCAACTCCTCGTTCTCTTGGATAAGGCGGTCGAGTTCAGCCTCGACTTCGTCCAGGAACGCGTCCACCTCTTCCTCGTCGTACCCTGGCCGCAGCCTGGTCGTGCTGAACTGCTTGTTCCGCACATCCGCGGGCGTCAGTGGCATGTCATGTCTCCTTGGTGCGTGGTCCCCTAGGGAGGCTACCTGATCACAACGTCCCCACGACCGCTAGCAACACAATGATCACGAGGAACAACAGGGTGTAGCTGAGGTCTAGAGCAACACTACCGAGCCGCAAGGGCGGAAGGTAGCGCCTTAGGAATCTCAGTGGCGGATCGGTCGCCGTGTACACGACCTCGGCAACCTTGATCATGATCCCGGTCGGCGTCCACGATCGGCCGGGGGCGGTGAGCATGTCCAAGATCAGGCGGCCGATGAGCAGGAGCAGGTAGATCCAGAGCACATAGGTCAGGACAACCACGACCACCTGCACCGTCCTGCACCCCTAACTCTGGTTGAAGAAGCCCCGCTCCGCGATCCTGGCCTTGTCTTCCGCGGTCACCTCGACGTTAGCGGGCGATAGCAGGAACACCTTGTTCGTGACCCGCTCGATCGATCCGCGCAGACCGAATATAAGGCCAGCTGAGAAGTCAACGAGACGCTTTGCATCGCTATCGACCATCTCCGTGAGGTTCATTATGACCGGGGTGCCCTCACGGAAATGCTCGCCGATTGTCCGCGCCTCGTTGTAGGTGCGCGGGTGCAGGGTCGTGATCCTGGTCAGGTCCGCGGTCGGCGACGGATCCTGCGCACCGCGGCGCTCATGGCGCCGCGAGTCGTCATAGCCGTCCTCGGCTGCGTAACCGTGCTGTTCGCGCGCGTCATCGTCGTCGGCGAAGTCTGTGACGTAGTCGCCATAGTCATCGCCTTCCCCGTACTCGGCCTGGTAGGCGTCGTCATAGCGGTGGTCGTCCTCCACCAGGCCGAGATAGACCGCCATCTTGCGCATTGCGCTGGCCATCGTCAGTCCTCCGTCGTGCCGCCGCGCACCAGGCATCCGGTGCGGCGAAACGCCAGTGCAGCACACACCGTGCAGCACAACCAATGCAGCAAACGCCCGTGCAGCACCTGCCCTTACGGCAACCTCCTGGTGCTACGCGTCGGACATTACCTGACTAAGGCTCGCCTGCCGCCGAGCAACGCCGTACCGACACGCACGTGTGTCGCACCTTCTGCGACCGCATCATCCAGGTCACCGCTCATGCCGGCGGAAATCATGATCGCGCCCGGATGCGCCGATCTGACCAGTTCGGCCACCCGCCGCAGCCTGGCGAAGGCCGGCCGCGGCGGCGCGCCGAGCGGCGCGATCGCCATGACGCCGCCGATCACGAGCCCGGGCTGGCCCGCGACCGCGTCCGCAAGCGCGGGAACGTCGGCCGGCGCCGCGCCGCCACGACCCGGCTGGTCGTCAAGCCGCACCTGGACCAGGCACGTGATCACCCGACCGGCCGCCCTCGCCCGCCTGGCCAGGGCCTCGACGAGGTCCGGGCGGTCGACCGAATGCACGAATGTGGCGTAGCGGGCCACGCTCGGGACCTTGTTCAGCTGCAACTGGCCGACAAAGTGCCAGCGGACGGACACGCCGGCCGCGGCGCACTCGGCCGCCTTGGCCCGCGCTTCCTGGTCCTTGTTCTCGCCGATGTCGATCACGCCTAGGCCTGCGAGCACGCCGACGTCAGAGGCCGGGAAGGTCTTAGTGACCGCGATCAGCGTCACCTCGCCCGGACTGCGTCCGGCTGCGGCGCATGCAGCCGCGATCCTCGCCCTGACCGCCAGCAACCGCGCTCCGACCTCGGTAGCCCGGTCACTGGCGTCGACAACCGGCGGGCCCACCGGCGTCACCCCGCCGTGAGCCAGATCACGCCGGCGAAACGGCCCGTGGTGCCGTCGCGCCGGTAAGAGAACAGCTCAGCCGACTCGGCCGGGCATCGCGGGTCGTCGGCGATCTCCGCCACGCCATGCCATTCGAGCTGGACGCGCAGCCCGGCGCGCAGATCCACCCCCGAGGTGTTCTTCCTGGTCAGGCACGCCGACTCGGGAACAACGGCGGCGACTTCGGCCTGCATTGCCGCGGGCACCTCGTAGCACAGGCCGCAGATCGCCGGCCCGATCAGCGCGCTCATCCGCGGCGGCTGTGCCCCCGCTTGCGTCATCGCCGCCAGCAGCGCGGGCACGACTCCTGTCACCATTCCCTGCCTGCCCGCATGTGCGACCCCTACCAGCCTGGCCACCGGGTCGGCGAGCAGCACCGGTGCGCAATCGGCCACCAGCGCGCCGAGGGCGACCCGCGGTGACGCGGTGAAGGTCGCATCGGCTGGCGGCTTATCCGGCCCGGGACCGTCACCGTCCGCTGCCACCCGGGTTACGCCCGCGCCATGGACCTGGCGCATCCAGGTCAGCCGGGCCGGGCCCGGGCCAAGGGCCCGCAGGGTGAGGGCACGGTTGCCGCGAACCGCATCCGGATCATCTCCGGTCGCCGCGCTGAGGTTCAGCGTGGCGAAGGGGCCCGAGCTCAGGCCGCCTGCGCGCTCGGTGATCAGGACGCTGACGCCGCGGCACAACTCGAAGGGCCTAGGCACGCCACGCCCCAGCGGTTCGCTGCCACTCACTTGAGGAAATCGGGCACGTCGAGATCGTCGTCCTCTTCGAAGACGACCGACTTGCGGCGCGTGTTCTGGCCCTCGGCGCGGGCAGCACCCTGCTTGTCCCGGCCAGGCGCGTGACGCGCGTCGCCGTCCTGCCCGGCAGCAGCATCGGCCTGCCGCGGCGCGGGCACTGCGGCGGCGTCCCGGGACGGTTCGGCCGCCCCGGATGCCTCCCCGCGACGCCGGCCGTTGGCCGCCAGCTCGTCAGACTCGGACCCGGCAGGCACCGGCGATCCAGGCGAGCTGGCCTTTCCGGCTTGCCCCGGGTGAGCGCCCTGCTCCTTCAGAGCCGGCAGCGTGACTGGCCGCCATGGCGCGCCAAATGCGTCCGACCCCTGCGCGGGCTGGTAGGCGGAGTAGGTCCGGCCTGCCCTCGCCCGACCCGCCGACTCGTCGAACCCGGCGGCGATCACGGTGACCCGGACCTCGTCGCCGAGCGCGTCGTCAATGACAGCGCCGAAGATGATGTTGGCGTCGGGGGCCGCAGAGTTCGCGACGAGCTGGGCCGCCTCGTTAATCTCGAACAAGCCCAGGTCAGATCCGCCCTGGATGGACAGCAAGACGCCGTGCGCGCCATCGATGCTCGCCTCAAGCAGCGGGCTGGATATGGCCATCTCGGCGGCAGCCACCGCCCGGTCGTCGCCTCGCGACGAGCCGATTCCCATCAGCGCTGACCCCGCTCCCGACATCACCGACTTCACGTCGGCGAAGTCGAGGTTGATCAGGCCGGGCGTGGTGATCAGGTCGGTGATGCCCTGGACGCCCGACAGCAGCACCTGGTCGGCGGCCTTGAAGGCGTCGAGCACGCTCACGTGCCGGTCCGAGATGGACAGCAGCCGGTCGTTGGGGATCACGATAAGCGTGTCCACCTCGCTGCGAAGGCGCTCGATGCCCACGTCCGCCTGGGTCGCGCGGCGCTTTCCCTCGAAGCCGAAGGGCCTGGTGACGACGCCGATCGTGAGCGCTCCGAGCGACCTGGCGACCTGGGCGACCACGGGCGCGCCGCCGGTTCCCGTTCCGCCGCCCTGGCCCGCGGTCACGAAGACCATGTCGGCGCCCTTGAGCACCTCCTCGATCTCCTCGCGATGGTCTTCGGCTGCCTTGGTTCCGACATCCGGGTTGGCCCCCGCGCCAAGCCCTCTCGTCAGCTCCCTGCCCACGTCAAGCTTGACATCGGCGTCGCTCATGAGCAGCGCCTGAGCGTCGGTGTTGATCGCGATGAATTCGACGCCCTTGAGGCCCTCTTCGATCATCCGGTTGACAGCGTTGACGCCGCCACCGCCGATGCCGACGACCTTGATGACCGCGAGATAGTTCTGCGGTGCTGCCACGGAGGACCTTCCCGTTGTCTCCCTATCGTGAGCCTGGCTTGCCAGCGCCAGATCCGGGCGGACTGCCTGGATCCGGCCACCGGCCGCCCGGTTCACGACGATCTCCCCTGCGGACGACGGCGCGGCAGGTGACGCGCTTCAGCATGCCTGCGTTCGCCATCAGGCCTCACTCTTAGTCTTTCCGCCCGCCTCCGGCACTCTTAGCCGCCGTCAGGTCTCACCCTCAGGTTGAGATTTAGAGTTATGTCAAGCTGCCGACTGATACGGACAGTAGAGTTGCCCGGCGTAGGCGGTCAACTTGCCTCGCCGCAAACCACCCGGTGAGTCGCGTCTGATGATCGGCATGTCACGATCTGCGCCCTGCTGCTGCCCGGGCCCGCCCGTGCGCGCCGCCCGGGCGCGCGAGCCGCGGCTGCCCCGCGCATCGCGCGGACGCGCCGGTCACCGCGGTCAGCGGGTCACTCACGTCGTAGCACCGAGCACCGGTGCGCAGCAAGATGGCGAGTACCGCCGCCTTTTGTCGCGAATCGGCAGGACCGCCCCATACGATCGTGATCCCGCTGGCCAGGGTCAACGTCACCTGCGCCGCACCGCCGGAGCTGACCGAGCGCACCTTCCCACGCAGCCACCCGGGCAGGCCCCGGACGACAAGCCCTGCGGCGCGCACAGCCGCGCTTCCCCGCAGCGAGGACGCCGTTTGCCCAGGTGAGCGCAGCACAACGAATCCCCGCGGCGGACCCGCTGCCCAGCCGAGGACGACGCCGTACGGGTCCACCAGGTCGAAGCCTCCTCGGGCCGGAACGGCCAGATCGGGCCTGCGCTGCGTGATCGAGATCACGATCGCGTCCGGCCAGGCCTTGGTGACCTGGGCAGACTGCACCTCGACGAGCGAATCCACCCGGCGTGCGACCGCGCTCGTGTCGATCCTGATCAGTGGCGTTCCCAAGCTGAGGCCTGCCGCGGACAGCACCTGCGACCGCGGCAGGCTCCGATCGCCGGTGATCCGCACCGAGCGCAGGACAAAGAAGCTCGAGCCGAGCAATGCCCAGGCGACGCCGGCGACCAGCGCGACGGCCGTCACAGCGAAGAAGGCGGCCTTCCACCGGTCGGGCCCGCGTGCACGGTCGGCCGGCCGCGTCGCCGCCGGCAAGGTACCGGTCATCCGGGCTGCTCTCCGCCCCGCAGCCGGTCGAGCAGGACCGGACCCAGGGCGGTTACATCGCCAGCGCCCATGGTCAGCACGACGTCGCCGGGTTTGGCCAGCCCTGCGATGATGCCGGGCAGCGCGCCGCGGTCGGGCTGGAAGACGCCGCGCCTGCCGGGGACCGCGTCGGCGATGAGCGCGCCGGTGACCCCGGGCTCGGGGTCTTCCCGCGCGGCATATACGTCGAGCACGAAGATCTCGTCCGCCCTCCCGAGTGCCTCACCGAACTGACGCGCGAAGATCCTGGTGCGGCTGTACAGGTGGGGCTGGAAGATCGCGATCACGCGGCCGCCGTCGGCGATGTCCCGGGCAGCGGCCAGGTCCGCCGTGATCTCGGTGGGGTGATGAGCGTAGCTGTCGAACACGCGGACGCCTTCGGCCTCGCCCTTGAGTTCCATCCGGCGCTTGGCGCCCTGGTATCCGGCCAGGCCGACCGCGACCTGCTCGGCATCGAAGCCAAGCTCGGCGCAGATCGCGTAAGCCGCGGCCGCGTTCAGCGCGTTGTGCTTGCCTGGAACCTGGAGCCGCAGCGCGGCGGGTGCTGCGGTGCGCCCGGACAGAACGCTGCGGCCCTGTGCGGCTAGCTCGACGTCGCTCCGTGTCCCCGTGGTGGTCACGGCGGTCAGCCGGTAATCGGCGTCGGCCGATTCTCCGTAGCTGATCAGCCGCGGCCGGGCCACCGCCGGGCCTGCCGGGGGCCCCGCGAGGCCGGTCGGATTGGCCGCCGCGACCGTGCTCGCGAGCCTGCTGGCACCTGGGTCATCGGCACAGGTCACCAGCAGGCCCGGCGTCCTGATCCGGGCCGCGAACGCCGCGAACGCCTCCTCGATCTCTTCCAGGCTGCCGTAGTTGTCCAGATGATCGGCCTCGATGCAGGTGACCACCGCCGCGTCGGGCGTCAGCATGAGGAACGAGCCATCGCTTTCGTCGGCCTCAGCCACGAAAGCCCGGCCGCCGCCGTCGCCCGCTCCGCTGCCGGTTTGGGTGAGGATCCCGCCGATGACATAGGACGGGTCGGCACCGCACTGCCGCAGCACGGTCGTGATCATCGAGGTCGTCGTCGTCTTGCCGTGCGTCCCCGCGACCGCGATGACCTGCCGGCCGAGCATGAGGGACGCGAGCGCGCCCGCCCGGTGCAGGACCCGGATGCCGAGTCGCCGCGCCTCGGCCAGCTCGGGGTTGTCCGCCCGGATCGCGGTCGATACCACCAGCGTGTCCGTCGTCCGCAGGTGGTCGGCCGAGTGGCCAACGACCACGTGCGCCCCGGCCCGGGCCAGCGAATCCAGCTGAGCCGACGGGGCCGAGTCGCAGCCCGACACCGGCAGCCCGCGCGAGAGCATGATGTGCGCGATACCCGACATGCCGGCGCCGCCGATCGCGGCGAAGTGCACCCGACCGAGCTCGCCGAGAGGTACCGGCTCTACTGGCGTCACCAAGCCCACCGTCGCCTCCCCGAGCCCTCGCGCCTGGCCATCATCGGCCGTCCCGGCCGCGATGCGAGCCGCGCCGCCGGGCTGACGGGCTGCCCGCCTCCTCTGCCACCTGGAGCACCCGCACGGCTAGGTCACGGTCGGCGTCCCTATTGCCCACCCCCGCCGCCGCCCGCGACATCGCGGCGACCCGCTCATGGTCGAGCAGGACGCCGAGCAGAACGCCACGGATCCACTCCGGGCTCAGCGCCGCATCTTCGACGATGAGGCCACCGCCGGCCCTGGCGATAGGCAGCGCGTTGAGCCGCTGTTCGCCATTGCCGTGCGGCAGCGGCACATACGCCGCGGGCAGGCCGACGGCCGTCAGCTCGGCGCAGGTCATCGCACCCGCCCGGCACAAGGCGAAGTCCGCGGCTGCGTACCCGAGGTCCATCCGGTCCAGGTACTCAAGCATCACGTACGGCACCGGGCCGCGCGGCGCTGCGCCTGAGGTGCCGGAGCGCGGTCCCACGATGTGCAGTACCTGTACGCCCACCGACGTGATCGCAGCCGCAGCGGCCAGCACAGCCCGGTTGAGCGAGGCGGCGCCCTGCGATCCGCCGGTGACGACCAGCACGGGCAGATCGGGCCGCAGGCCAAAGTGGGCCCGCGCCTTGTCGCTGAGTGCGAGCCGATCCAGGCCGGCGATCTCGCGCCGGATCGGGATGCCAATGTAGCTGGCATGGGGCAATCTGGTCCCCCGCTGGCCGGTGAAGACATGCCGGGTCAGCCGTGAGCCGATCCGGTTGGCCAGGCCGGGCCTGCTGTTCGCCTCGTGCACGACGATCGGCACCCCGCGCCGTTTCGCGGCCAGATAGCCCGGCGTCGCGACATAGCCGCCGAAGCCCACGAGGACATCGGCGTTCGCCCGGTCCAGCACGGCCGCGGCCGCCGACACCGCGCCGGCCAGCCGACCGGGAACCCCGAGCAAGCTGGGGGTGAGCTTGCGGGGCAGCGGGACCGGCGGAATCAGCTCAAGCGGGTACCCGCGAGCCGGGATCAGCCTGCTCTCCAGGCCGCGCTCGGTTCCAAGGCAGGTGATCGCGATCCCCGGGTCGAGCCGGCGCAGCGCGTCGGCGAGTGCCATCGCGGGCTCGATGTGCCCGCCTGTTCCGCCGCCGGCGATGATCACGCTCAGCGTCACCGCTCTCACCTCGGCCCCGCCATGTTCCAGTCCCCAGGCGGACCCGGCGATCGTCCCTTCGGACGGGCACGTGGCGCGGGCGCCCGGGCGACCGAACGAGAACGCGGTGCGGCCGCGGCGCGGCCGCCCGGGTGCAGCAGCCTCCTCAGCCTGCCCGGCCGAGCCGCCGCCAGCGCCTGCTGAGCCCCCGGCTCTCGCCTAGCGAACGACAGCAGCATGCCGAGCGCAGCCATGGTGGCAAGCAGGGAGGACAGGCCGTCCGAGATCAGCGGCAGCGGCACGCCAGTGATCGGCAGCAGGCCCACCACGGCGCACATGTTGACCAGGGCCTGCACCGATATCCACGCCGTTACGCCGGCAGCGGCGAGCCTCATGAAGGGATCGGTCACCCGCCTCGCCACGCGCAGGCCGGCATAGGCGAGCCCGCCATAGAGCAGCACCACGCTGACCGTCCCGATAAGGCCTAGCTCTTCGCCCAGGATCGCGAAGATGAAGTCGTTGCTAGCCTCGGGCACCCAGCCCCACTTCGATGGGCTGTTCCCGAGGCCGACGCCGAAGAGCCCGCCGGAGCCGATCGCCCACTTGCCCTGGATGCTCTGCATGTTCGGCCCGGTGGGGCCCCCTGCCGGGCTGAGGAATCCGGTCAGCCGACTGGTCGCGTACGCGGTGGTGATGACCTGGAGCAGCAGGGCCAGTGTGATGAGCGCGAGCAGGCCGGCGAAGAGCCGACCCGGCGTACCTATCACCCACAGTAGCGCGAGGAGGATGACGAGCAGCAGGAACGTGGTGCCGATGTCGTGGCCGAGCTTGACCAGGATGACCACGATGGCCGCTCCGGGCAGCAGCGGCACCAGAAGCGAACGCCAGTCGGTGAGCTGGCCGAGTTGATCCTTGCGCGCCAGCAGGTCAGCGCCCCACAAAACGAGCGCCAGCTTGGCGAACTCGGAAGGTTGCACGGTCACCGGCCCGAGCTTGATCCACCGCTCGGCGCCATTCGTGCTAGCGCCGAAGGCCAGCACGAAGACCAGGCTCGCCGCCGCCGTGAGTATCGCCGGCCGCGCGAGCGCTCGGAACAGCCCGGCTGGCGCCCTCGATAGCGCCCACATCATCGGCAGTCCCACGGCCACGCCCAGCAACTGCTTCTTGAACAGCGCATACGGCGGCTGACCCACCGACAGCTGCGCTGCTGACGTGGTGGACAGCACCATCACCAGGCCTATCGCGATCAGCAGTGCGCTCGCCCCGATGATCAGGTAGTACGAGCTCAGTGGCCGACCTAGCAGCGACGCCGCGCTTGCGACCCGCCGTGGCGCAGGTCTGGCGGCGACTCCGTTCGCGGCGGCCGTCACTGGCGTGCCTCCAACCGCCTGACGTGAGCGGCGAACGCGTCGCCGCGGGCCGGATAGTCGCGGAACAGGTCGAACGACTGCGCGGCGGGCGCGAGCAACACGGTGTCACCCGGCTCGGCCATACCCGACGCGGCGTCCACGGCCATTCCCATGATCCCAGTGTCGGTTCCGGCCACGTCGACCACGGGAACCTGCGGGGCGTGTCGCCGCAGCGCCGCGGCGAACTTGCCGCGGTCGGCGCCGAGCAGCACGACGCCGCGCAGCCGCGACGCCGCCTGGGTCACGAGCTGGTCCAGGTCCGTTTCCGCCCCCTTCAGCAGGCCGCCAGCGATCCAGACCACACTGCGGTAAGCCCCGAGCGCGGCAGCAGCTGCGTGCGGGTTGGTGGCCTTGGAGTCGTCCACGTAGTCAACTCCGGCCAGCCGGGCCACCAGCGCCATTCGATGCGGTTCGGGCCGGAACGCGGCGAGCCCGGCGCCGACCGCCGCCGCGGCGACCCCGTATGCCCGGGCCAGCGCTGCGGCTGCCAGCGCGTCGGCGACATTGTGCGGTGGCGGCTGGCCGGGGAACACCTCGGCGAGCTGAGCAAGCCGCACGCCCGCCGCCGTGCCCGTATCGCCGAAGGCGCGGTCCACCAGCCATCCATCGGTCACGCCGAGCTCGCCGGGACTTGGCTCACCTAGGTGGAACCGCACCACGCGGGGAGCCAGTCCGGCCGAGCCCGCGGCCGTCACCATCGCGGAGGACCGCGCGTCGTCGGCGTTGCCGATGGCGATGGTGCCAGGCGCGAGGATCTTCGCCTTGGCGGCGGCGTACGCGTCGAGGCTGCCGTGCCAGTCCAGGTGATGCGCGGCCACGTTGAGGACGGCGGCGGCCATTGGTGCAATCGTCGAACTCCAGTGCAGCTGGTAGCTCGACAGCTCCGCGGCGACCACCTCGTAGGGGCGGGGTTCGGTCACGACCTCCATGAGAGACGTGCCCACGTTGCCCGCGGCGACCGCGCGCAGGCCCGCCGCCTCAAGCATCAGCGCCAGCATCCGGACGGTGGTCGTCTTGCCGTTGGTCCCGGTGACCGCGAGCCAGCGTTGCTCGCGCCCACCGGGCAGCCGCGGCCGCAGCCGCCAGGCGAGCTCGGTGTCGCAGATCACCTCGATGCCGGCGGCTGCGGCTGCGACCAGCAGCGGTGCATCTGGCTGCCAGCCGGGCGAGGTCACGACCAGCCTGGTGCCGGCGGGCGCGGCTGACGTGGCGGCTGCCCCGAGCAGCACCCGGATCCCCAGCCCCGTCAGCTTGTCGGCGAGGGCACGGCGCTCGGCGTCGTCTCGCTCGTCGACGGCGGTCACCTGGGCGCCGAGCTCTGCGAGAACACGGGCCGCCGGAGGCCCCGAGATGCCCAGGCCAGCGACGCAGACACGCAGGCCGGCCAGGGTGCGCGAGTAGCCGTTCATAGCCTGGCCTGCGACAGCCACTGAAGATAGAAGAGCCCGACGCCAAGACCCACGAATAGCCCGGCGATCAGCCAGAACCTGATCACGATGGTCGTCTCGGGCCAGCCGATGAGCTCGAAGTGGTGCTGCAGCGGCGCCATCCGGAACACGCGCCTGCCGGTCAGCTTGAACGATCCCACTTGGATGATCACCGACAGCGCGATGATCACGAACAGGCCGCCCAGGATCACCAGCAACAGCATCGTCCTCGTGCACACGGCGAGCCCGGCGAGCACGCCGCCGAGCGCGAGCGACCCGGTGTCACCCATGAAGATCTTGGCGGGAGGCGCGTTCCACCACAGGAAGCCGAAGCAGGCACCGAGCGCGGCTGCAGCCACAACCGCGACGTCCTGCGGATCCCTGACCAGGTAGCACGGCTTGGTGAGCAGGCTCGTGCAGTCGTTGCGCAGCTGCCAGTTCGCGATCAGCACGTAGGCGGCAAGCACCAGGATCGCGGCGCCGGTCGCCAGGCCGTCCAGGCCATCGGTCAGGTTCACCGCGTTGGACGCCCCGGCGATCATGATGACGATAAAGATAACGAACGGCAGCACCCCGATGACCGGCCCGAAGTCGCGCAGGAACGACAGCTGCGCATCAGCCGGGGTCAGGCCGAATCCGTCAGGGCCTCGCAGCGCCTCGACCGCGAACACCGCGCCCACGACCGCCTGGCCGGCCAGCTTCGCTCCGCTGCGCAGCCCCAGGCTGGTCTGCCGGTAGATCTTGATGAAGTCGTCGACGAAGCCGACCAGGCCTAGCCCGGTCATCAGGGCGAGCACGAGGAGCCCGGACCGCGACATGGGCTGCCTGGTCACGACGTTGCCGGCGACGTACCCGGCGAGTGTGGCGATCACGATGACCGTCCCGCCCATCGTCGGCGTGCCGCGCTTGGTCGCGTGCGCCGCCGGCCCTTCCTCCCGGATCAGCTGGCCGTAACCGCGGCGGCGGAACACCCGGATCGCCAGTGGCGTCCCGAACAGCGCGAGCGCCAGCGCCACGCCGGCCGCCACGATGACTGTCTTCATCCGGTGGCCTCCTGGGCAGCCAGCGTTAGCGCCACGCCCTCGAGCCCGGCCGCCCTTGACGCCTTGACGAGCACCACGTCGCCTGGCCGTAGCCGCTCGGTGACGGCCACGATGGCCGAGCTGGCATCGGGCACGGCGAGCAGTTCCCCGCCGTAGCCGGGCTGCGACTTGGCGCCGGTCAGGATCGGCGCGGCCTCGGCGCCTACGGCGATGATCCCGGCAAGGCCGGTCCGTGCAGCTGCGATGCCCGCGCGCTCATGAAAGTCCCGCGACCGCGCTCCCAGCTCGGCCATCCTGCCCAGGACCGCGTAGCTCCGGCGCCCTCGCGCGATCACGGCGACGGCTTCCAGGGCCGCGGTCATGGCCTCCGGGCTGGCGTTGTACGCGTCGTTGACGATGATCACGCCATCGGGCCGTTCGCTGACCTCCATCCGCCACCGGCTCAGCGAATCGGCACCGGTGAGGCCGTCGGCGATGGTGCGAGCCGGCATCCCCAGCTCGGCCGCGACCGCGGCGGCGGCCAGAGCATTGGTGACGTGGTGCGCTCCGTGCAGCCGCAGCCGGACGCCTGCCGAGCCCGATGGCGTCGTCAACGTGAATGCGGGCCTGCTCAGCCGGTCCAGCTCGACCTCCGAGGCGCGCACGTCGGCGCCCGCCGACTGTCCGAACGTCACGACCCGCGCCTTCGTGCGCCCGGCCATGGCGCGGACCAGGGGGTCGTCGGCGTTCAGCAGTGCCACGCCGTCGGCGGGCAGGGCTTCGGGCAGTTCTGCTTTGGCCGCCGCGGTTTGCTCGATGCTGCCGAACTCGCCAGCGTGCGCGTTGCCCACGCAGAGCACGACCCCCAGGTGCGGAGGCGCGACCTGGCAGAGCGCGGCGATGTGCCCGGCGCCCCTCGCCGAGAGCTCGGCGATCAGGTACCTGGTCCGCCGGTCGGCCCGGAGCACGGTCAGCGGATGACCGATCTCGTTGTTGAACGACGCTTTCGGCGACACCGTAGGGCCAAGCCGAGCTAGCAGCTGGGCAGCCAGGTCCTTAGTCGTGGTCTTGCCTGCCGATCCGGAGATGCCCACGACCGTGACGCCCGGCAGCCGGTCGATCATCGCCCGGGCGAGCCGCGCCAGCGCGGCGGGCACGTCGCCCACGAGCAAGGCCGGACCACCGGTCGGCCTGCTGGCCAGGACGACGACCGCGCCTGCCGCGATCGCCGCCGCGGCGAAATCGTGGCCGTCGGCGTGCTCGCCCGGGAGCGCGGCGAACAGGCCACCGGGGGTTACCTGCCGCGAGTCGATCACCACGGGGCCGGTGATCAGCGCGCCAGGGTCAGGTACACGATCGAGCGCGGCACCGGTGAGGCTGGCGACCTCGGCGACGGAAACCGGAATCACGTGCCCTCCCGGGGCTGGGCGGCAAGCGCCCCGGCGGAGTCTGCCCGGTCCTCCCCTCGGGCCAGTTCGGCCCTGGCGAGCTCGGCTCGCGCCCGGTCGGCCCTGGACTTCGCGGCGATCGCGGCAGAAGCGACTTCGCGATCGTCAAAGGGGGTCACCTGGCCGGCCACGTACTGGCCAAGCTCATGACCCTTGCCGGCGATCAGCACCACGTCTCCCTTTCCGGCCTGGCTGATCGCCATGTGGATGGCCGCCGCCCGGTCCGGTTCCACGATGACGTGGGCGCGCTCCGCCGCGGGCACCGACAGTGTGCCCGCCAACATGTCCGACAGGATCGCAAGCGGATCCTCCGACCTGGGATTGTCGCTGGTCAGCAGCGCAATGTCGGCGAGCTCGGCGGCGGCCGCGCCCATCATGGGGCGCTTGGCCCGATCCCGGTCGCCGCCGCAGCCGAGCACGATCCGCAAACTCCCCTGCGTGACTGGCCGCAGCGCCCTGAGCACCGCCTGGACAGCGCCTGGCTTGTGCGAGTAGTCGACCAGGACGGTGAGATCCTGGCCGGCCTCGACCCGCTCGAGCCGCCCGGGCACGCCAGGGCAGGCGCCCACCCCGGCGACCGCGACGGCCAGGTCCACCCCCACCTCTACCAGCGCCACGATCGCGCCGAGCGCATTCGCCACATTGAACGGCCCAGGCATCGTGATCGACGCGTCGGCCTG
>Ga0066903_100002635_pt1 | contig 14195 bp, 5 predicted proteins | sample PanSoiMetaGPlot1_FD_67491 | JGI IMG/M metagenome (GOLD analysis project Ga0066903, IMG submission 67491) | Tropical forest soil microbial communities from Panama analyzed to predict greenhouse gas emissions - Panama Soil - Plot 1 (version 2) | ecosystem: Environmental > Terrestrial > Soil >...
CGGCTTGCCGGTGGCTGACGGCGGGCTGCCCGTGAGCGAGCGGCTCTGCGAGGAAGTGGTCAGCCTGCCGATGCATGCCTATCTCGACGAGCCGACCCAGGATCGGATTGTCGACACCGTACGCCGGGCGCTTGGCGGCTGACGCGATAAGGCAGCAAGCGTAGCCCGGATGGAGCGAAGCGACATCCGGGACCACCGTCGCCATGAGTTCCCCGCATTCCGCTTCGCTCCATGCGGGCTACGATCTGTGAGCCGATGATCGGACGCATCTTCACGGTCGGCGCTTTCACGTTGCTCTCGCGCCTGACCGGCTTCATCCGCGACATCGCGCTGGCTGCCGTGCTCGGTGCCGGCCCGGTTGCCGACGCGTTCTTTGTCGCGCTGCGGCTGCCCAACCATTTCCGCGCGATCTTCGGCGAGGGCGCCTTCAATGCCGCGTTCGTGCCGGCCTATGCGCGCGTCCGCGAGCAGGGCGGCGTCGGGCCGGCAAAGCTTCTGGCCGACGGTGTGTTCACGCTGCTGCTCGCAAGCCAGGTCGTGCTGCTGCTCGTTGCGCTCGCCTTCATGCCAGCGGTGATTACGCTGCTCGCGCCTGGCTTCTCGCGGGAGCCCGGTCAGTTCGCGCTCGCCGTCGAGCTCACGCGCATCACCTTTCCGTATCTGCTCATGGTCTCCGTGGTGACGCTCTACAGCGGCATCCTCAACGCGCTCGGCCGCTTCGCGACCCCGGCGGCGGCACCGATCCTGCTCAACGTATCGGTCGTGACGGCGCTCGCGCTCGCGTTCCTGTTCCCGACCGCGGGCCATGCGGCGGCCTGGGGCGTGTTCGTCGCCGGCTGCCTCGAGGCGCTGCTGGTGGGCTTCGACGTCACCAGGCAGGGCGCGCTGCCGTCGCTGCGCTGGCCGCGCCTCGACGAGGAGCTCAAGCTGTTCCTCAAGCGTTTCGGACCGGCGACGCTCGGCTCCGCCGGTACCCAGATCGCGCTGTTTGCCGACACCATCATCGCAAGCTTCCTCACCACCGGCGCACTCTCCGCGCTCTACTATGCCGACCGGCTCAATCAGCTGCCGCTCGGCGTGATCGGTATCGCGGTCGGCACCGTCCTGTTGCCCGAGATGTCGCGCCGCATCGCGGCGGGCGACGAGACCGGCGCCCATCATGCCCAGAACCGCGCGGTCGAGCTCACCCTCCTCCTCTCGATCCCGTGCCTCGTCGCCTTCCTGCTGCTGCCCGAGCTCATCATGCGCGCTCTGTTCATGCGTGGCGCGTTCACGGCGGCGGATGCGCACGCCGCGGCGATGACGCTGGCAGCCTACGCGGCCGGGCTCCTCCCGTTCGTGCTGATGCGCAACGCGACTGTCACGTTCCTGGCGCGCGGCGACACCGTGACGCCGGTGAAGGCACTGGTGGTCGGCGCTGCCATCAATATAGCCTTCAAGATTGCGCTGATGGGTCCGCTCGCCCAGGTCGGCCTCGCGCTCGCCACCTCGATCGGCGTCTGGATCAATTTCCTGCTGCTGGTCTGGTTTGCTGCGCGAGCCTCATTGGTGGCGGTCGATGCGCGGCTCGTGCGCGCCGTCGGCCGGCTGGCGCTCGCCGGCCTCGCACTCGCGCTCGTGCTCTTTGTTGCTCAGGCACCGGCGGCGGCGTTGTTCGCGGGCTGGCCGCGGCTGCGCGACGAGGCGACGCTCGCGCTGCTCACGGTCCTCGGCGGCGCGGTCTATGGCGGCGTCCTGCTGGCGCTGTTCGGGCGCGAATGGCTCGCGCAGTTCCGCCGCAAGCCGGTCCCCCCGCCAGCCACCTGAAGAGCGCGCCGACGCCGTTAGCGCCGGATCGTGCCTGTCGTCGCCGGCGCTGGCGTCGCGTCCACCGAGCGCGGCGCCGCGAGCTGCAGCGCCTTGACCGGGTCGATCAGGCCGGCGCCGAACTGGTCGTTGGGCCCGAGCCGCTTCGCGCTCTGGGTCAGGATGCGGCGCACGTCGGCCGGCGTGAGCCGCGGATTGCGCTCCAGCATCAGCGCCACGATGCCGCTGACATGGGCGGTCGCGACCGACGTTCCGGTCGTCATCTGGTAGGTGCCCTCCGGCGCCGGCACCAGGATGTCGACCCCCGGCGCCGCAACCGCGATGTAGGTGCCGCGATTGGCGCCCGTGAACAGTCGGTCGTCGATGTCGGTCGCGGTGACCGCAATCACGTGCTTGTCGGCAGCGGGGAATAGCGGCGGCGACCGCGGTCCCGCATTGCCGGCGGCCGCGATCAGGATCACGCCCTTGTCATACGCGGTCTTGAGCGCGCGCTCGATCGTCGGATCGCGCGGGCCGGCGAAGCTCATGTTGACGATGCGCACGTTGTTGATCACCGCGTAGTCGAGGCCCTTGAGGATGTTGAAGGTGGTGCTCTCGGCGTTCGCCGCCTTGGTCGAGAAGGCGCGGATCGCGTATAGCTTGGCGCCCGGCGCGATGCCGAGGAGCCGATGATGCGACGCAATCGCGCCGGCCATGCCGGTGCCGTGCGCGTGCGGCTTTTCCTCGTCGCCAGTGGCGTCGTAGCGGTTCACAACCGCGCCCTGCAGATCGGGATGGTTGGCGTCGACCTCCGAATCGATCACCGCGATCGGCACGTTATTCGCCCGCAGCCGGCGATGGACGTCGATAAGCCGGAGCTTCTCGAGCACATATTGCCCGGAGTCGCCCTCCTGCCCAGCCTGGTCCTGGTGCAGGCGGTACAGGTAGTTCGCCTGCGCCGAGGCGATGATCCGGAATGGCACGAGCGCGCGGATCACGTCCGCGACCGACTGGCCGTTCCCGGTGCGCAGCCGATAGACCGCCACGTTGGAGGTCTGCAGGCACTCTGAGCTGAGTACGGTCAGGTTGAGCTGGGCGAACGCCGTAGCAAACGCCTGCTCCGGCGTCCTGCACGGCGCCTGGATCACGACCTCGTCGAGGACCAGACGAGTCTCCTCCGGCGGCGGCAGGTAGAAGTAGCGGTTGTCGCCGGCATTGAGCCTGGTCGGATTGTTGATGCCGATCGACCCGGTCGTGGTCTGGTCGGCCACCTGCTGCGTCTGCTGCACCTGCTGCTGGACGGCCGTCGTGCTGACGAGCTCCGGCGGCGGAGCGGGCGGGTTGTTGTTCTTGTTGTCCTGGACCAGCTGGAGCTGCGAAGGCGGCAGCGGCGGCGTCGATGTGTTGGTCACCGTCGGCGGCGGCTCGGGCAGCGTCGGCGGCGGGGGCGGGGGCTCAGGCGGCGGCGGCTCAGGCGGCGGCAGCACCGGCGGCAGCACCGGCGGCCCCGGGTTCGTATCCTGCGGCCCGAGATTCACGAGGTGAGGGTAGGAACCATGCGACCAGATGGCCGGGTCGAACCCGGGCGGCACGCCGCCCGCGAGCACAGCGGTGTCCATGGCGGTGCCGCCGGCGCTCGTCTCCTGGGCGGTGGTCTGCCGGTCCCAGTACGAGTTGGTAATGGTGCCTTGCGATGGCGTCGTGGGCGTCCCGCTGTCGCCCAGCGAAGGCAGCGTGCCGCTGTTGAGGGCAACCAGACCGCCGGTCTTGCCGCCGGCGCCGATGCTGACCAGCCCGACCGCGTAGACCTGGTCGATCTTGCCGAGGTTGAGCGCCGCGAAGCCGGCGGCGACCGCGGCGTTGCCGCCGGTGACCGGGCCGAGGGCATAGGCGTGGGTGATGGAGCCGGGCAGGGTGCCGGGGACGCTGTCGCCGCCGCCGTCGAGAATAGTGGCATTGATGCCGACGAAGCCGCCGACGTAGCTGTTGTCGCCGCCGGTGACCGCACCGCGCGCATAGGCCTGGTCGATCGTGCCGGCATTGCCGCCGGCGAAGCCGCCGGCAATGCCGCCGTTGCCGACGGTGGTGTTGCCGGTGGCGTAGGACAGCGTCACGTCGCCGAAATTGAAGCCGACGAATCCGCCCGCGAACGCCAAGGTCGAGGCGTCGGCAAAGACCTGTCCGGTGGCGTGCGATTGCGTGATGGTGCCGATGTTGCCGCCGGCAAATCCGCCCACGATCGCATTGTGAGCGCCCAACGCCGTGACGGTCCCGGTCGCGTAGGACCCGGAGATCGTGCCGGCGTTCAACCCGACGAAGCCGCCGAGGCCGAAAACGTCGCCGCCGGTGCTGGTGACCGAACCGGTTGCGTAGGAATCCGTGATCTTGCCGTCGTTCTGCCCGACCAGCCCGCCCGCCATTGCATCGGGCTGCCCGGTCAGGGTCAGCGTGACGGCCCCGCTTGCGTGCGATTGCGAGATGGTGCCGCTGTTCTCGCCGACCAGCCCGCCGACCGTGACGCTGCCGGAGCCGGTGACCGTGCCGATTTCGTACCACGAGGACGTGATCGTTCCGACGTTCATGCCGGCGAGGCCGCCGATCGATCCCTGTCCGCTGCCGCTCACGTCGCCGCTGGCGGAGGAATTCGTGATGGTGCCGAAATTGCCGCCAACCAGTCCGCCGATCTCGACCCGGTTGGTGCCGGTAACCTTGCCCGTTGCATGTGAGTTGGTGATCGTGCCGTCCTGCTGGTTGAGTCCGACCAGCCCGCCGACGATCGCCGCAAAGAAGCTATCGATTCCTCCGACGCCGCTGACCTTGCCGCTCGCGTTCGAGTCCGAGATCGCTCCCGAATTGAAGCCGACCAGCCCGCCCACGGCGCTGCTTTGCGCCCCGGTGCCCGTCGAGCTGACATCCCCCGACGCGCTCGAATTGGAGATCGTCGAGGAGAGGTTCTGGCCGACGAGCCCGCCGACGAAGCTCAAGCTTCCGCCGGTGACGTCCCCGCTCGCCTGCGATCCGGTGATGATCGAGCCGCCGACGTTCGAACCGACGAGGCCGCCGGCGATGTTGAACTTGGTCTGCTGCTGACAATCGCAGAGAAGGCTGCCGGTGCTGAAGCCGTCGCCGACCGTGACGGTTACGCTCGCGCTGGAATCCTTGATCGTGCCCGCCCCGCCCTTCTCTCCGAACACGCCGTTCTGACCGACCAGGCCGCCGGCGATCACGCCAGCCAGATTGATGGGCGAGCCATCACCCATCGGGAGACCGCTGACCGTGCCGCTGAGCACGTGGACATTGGTGATCGTGCCGGCGTTGGAGCCGGCCAGCGCGCCGACGAATTGTCCGGGACCTCCGACGCTCGGGTCCGCCGTGACGCTCACGTTGGTCAGCTTTAGATTGCTGATCGACCCGAAATTCGTGCCGAACATGCCGATGTCGTTATGCTTCCCGTCGGTAGGCGCGATCGTCAGCCCGGCGATGGTGTGATTCTGGCCGTCGAGCGAGCCGGTGAAGCCGCCGATGCCGATGGAGCCGATCGGCACGAAGCCTCCGCCGTTGTTCCAGCTGGCGGTGATGCTCGCGTCGATGTCGCCTCCGAGGACATATGAGTTGTTGAGCAGAGTTCGGTTCTGCGATCTGCTGCCGATGCCCTGCAGGCCATAGACGTCGACGATCTGATAGGGACTGCCGCTCGACCCGTCGCCGCCTTGCGCGCGCAGGAACGAGCCGCCAGTAATCCGGAAATCGGTGGCGTGGAACTTCGGCAGTTCCGCCGAAACCTGCGTCCAATCGCCTCCCGCGAGCGTAAATCTCGCGACGTCGATGCCGGCCGTTGCGCCGATCGCGTTGCGCGCGTTGAGCGTGAGGCCGCCCAAGCTCGCGGTAATGGGGGCATCGATGGAGATGTTGTGATCGGCTTGCAGGGTCAGCGTGTTCTTGCTCGACCAGGTCACCGCGTCGACGACAGTGATACTGCCATCTTGGTGACCATCCGGATTCGTGGTCGTGACGAGGACGTTGGTGCTTTCGAGCGCCCGCTGTAGCGCATCGACGCGCAACGTGGAGCTATCGTGCGGCGGGTTGAAGACGCCGCCCTGCGGAGATTCACCGCCCTCCCCAGGATTGCGGATTATGACATCGGACGGATCGAGCAGCAGCGTGCCGGTGGTCCCCTTCGGGGCTGTCGTGTCGACCGTTCCGGCGTACACGAGCTGGCCCTTGCTCGAGACCTCGACGAACCCGCCGTTGCCCCCGGTGTCGCCGCCGCGCGCGAAGATCGTGCCGGCGAACGTGGTCTGGCTGTCCGACCACAGCACCACCTTGCCGCCGTTGCCTTGGCTGCGCGCCGAGGCATCGATGGTGGTGGCGGCGTCGACGCTGAGGGTGGTCGCGGTGGCGATCTTGTAGCTCTCGAGCTTGGCGCTCTGGTTGTCGACCGTGAGCGTCGGCCTGCCGCCGCCCCAGTCGCCGCCGAGCATCACCTTGCCGCCGCCGGCATCGCCGGACACGTCGATCCGGGCGCCGGCGACCTGGATGTCCTCGCCTGTCACCACCACGGTGCCGCCCTTGCTGCCCTTGTCCTTGCCGGCGGCCGAGATCGTGCCGCCGACCCGCACGGTCTGCTTGGGCAAGCCCGCGCCCTTCGTATCGGCGGTCGCCGCCCCGAGCACGATCTTGCCGTCGCGTGTGCCGACCGAATTCGCCTCGATCACGCCGCTGTTGTTGATCACCGAGTCGACCACTGCGCGCGCCGCGGCGGCGGTGAGCTCGACGCGGCCGCCGTTGGCCGAAAGCTTGCCCTCGTTCGACACCAGCGACTTGAGCGGCTGGCCGGTCGCCACGTCGATCACCTGGCTCGCGATCTGGTCGCTGGGCGAAAGCTGGATGAGCTTGTCGCCGTAGAGGTCGAGCGTGAAGGTGTTGCCGGAGGCAAGCGCCACGGTGCCGAGCGTGGCGGTGATCGTGCCGGCATTGCGCACGCCGGGCGCAACCAGCGCCGCGAAGCCGCCGGTCGACGCCGTGATGGTGCCCTGGTTGACGATCGAGGCGTCGCGCCGGCCTGGGATGTTGAAGTTCATCCGCCCGGCCATGAAGTCTTCGTTCTTGATGTCGCTGGTCGTGGCAAGGAAGCCGCCGGTGTTGATGACGCCAGTCGATCCGATCAGGATGCCGTCGCGATTGATCAGGAACACATGGCCGTTGGCGGTGAGCGTGCCGTAGATCTCGGACGGGCCGAACCCGCCGATGACGCGATTGAGCACGACCGAGGACGAGGTCGGCTGATTGAACGTGGTGGTTTCGCCGCGGCCGATGTTGAACGTCGTCCAGTTGATGATGGCGCGGCTGCTCGACTGATCGACGGTGACGCTGCCTGGTCCGGAAGAAATGGTGGCCGATCCACCGACAACGGTCCCGCCTTTCGGTTCGGCGAGCGCCGATGGTGCGCCGAGCGCGAGCAGCGCGGTTGAGGTCAGCAAGAGGTTGTGGATGCGCGCCATTGTCGCGTTCCCCTAGAGGCGTCCGGTCACGATGAAGAAGAAACGCCAGTCGTCGCGCGGTCCGTCGATCGCCTTGGCGGCCGACAGATCGGCAGAAAATCCCCCAAAGGGCGCGAAAACTGGCTGCCAACCGAGGCGGATTCCTCCCCCGACCGACGCACCATCCACGCTCCCAGGTGTTCCCAAAACCGGGGCAAGATTATGGAGCCAACCCCGGTCGGCATAGACATAAAGCTGAGTTTGCGTGATTTGCGGGATCCCCAGCGCGAAGTCGTACCGGAGCTCGCCCAGTATCTCGATGCACTCGTCGCCGAGGAGCTGCGAGGGGTCGAACGCGCGCCCGAAGTTGCGGCCGCCATAGCCGCACTGTTCCGGCGACAGGAGCGGCGTGCCGGCATATTGGCCATAGGCGGAGACCAAGAACGACAGCCGCTCGAACAGCGGCTGGACACGGGTGTAGGTCGCCTCGACCTTGGTGAAATCGACCCGGCCGTTGGCGTGCGAGAGCAGGAGGCTGCCGTTCTTGCTTGAATCGAGCCCCTCGAAGCCCTGGCTGACGGTGAGGTTGAGCTGGTTGATGGCGCCGGTCGGGTCGGCGTAGTCGCCGTCGGCCTTGAGCCGGACGCCGCGCAGCTTGTCGACGGTGTTGAGTGTGCCCAGGATGTCGCTGCGGTCATCGCTCCAGAACAGGAGTCCGGACACGATCAGGTTGCGCTCGCGCAGGCGAATGACCGGATAGGCCACGCCGGCTTCGATCAGCGCGCTTCGGGTCTTGTATTCGAGCAGCCTGAGTTCGGGCGTGCCGGGCTTGCCCAAGCTGTAGTTGCCGTTGGCGAACAAGGTGAGGCCCTCGCTGGTGAGGACCTGCCGGTAGTTGCCGGCGAAATACTGCAGCTCGTTGGTCTGGAACGCGCCCGCATAGGTGGCCGTGAAGGCCTCGTGGATGCGCAGCGTATTGTTGATGGTGCCGCTGGTCAGAAACTGCTCGGGCCCGCGCGCCTTGGTGCCGCGGTTGTCGACGCGGCTGAAGACGTCGACCGGCTTCTCCACCACCTCGACCACCAGCGTCGCTGCGCCCGGCTGAGTCGCCGATGCCTTCAGGCTGTTCTTGAACTTGAGCCCGGGCAGGTCGCCGGCAAGCAGCAGATAGCGTTCGAGCGTGCGGATATTGGCCGGCCGGTCGGCGATGATCTTCGCCGTGTAGTCGGAAAAGAAGTCGCGATACGCCGACAGCGAGGCCGGCCATTCGACCCGGTCGATGTAGCCTTCGACGATCTGGATGGTGACCACCGCCCCGTTCGGCGTCAGCTGCTGCGGTGGAACGAGCGCGCGCGAGAGCACGTAACCGTCGCTGCCGTATTTGGCGGTGACGCGCGCCGCGATGTCGTAGACGGCGGCGAGCGTGATCGTGCGGCCGACGAGATCGGCGTAGAGCGGTTCGAGTTCCTCGGGCCGGTAGACGGTGCCGCCGACGAAGCGCACGCCGCGCAGCACGAGTGTGATGTTCTCGGCGCCAGGCGGCGCGACCGCGCCGGGCAGCGAAATCGGCGAACCGCCGGGCTGCGAGAGCGGGGGATTGGTCGGCTCGAACCGCTCGCGGTCGCGGCCCGGGCGTTCGCTCGGCGGAATGATTTGCGCAAGCGCGGGCAGCGACGCGACGAGCATCGCCACCGCCGCCATCACGACGATGCGCAACGTTTTGCCGGGGATCATCCCCACGCCCCTAACCAGCGGCCTTAATAGGTAATTTTATTGTCAGCTCAGGGCGGTAGGCAATTGCCAAAAACCGGATTTGTTCAGGTGTGCCCTACGCGGCACACCTTGATGGCCCATCCGAATCGCCCCGAATTGCACGTGCCGCAAGGGGTTAATGCGCGTTAACCATGTCGGTAACGAGAAACCTGCTGTTTTTTCAACGACAATTTTCCGCCGGTGCGAGCGAAGTCGGGCGCGCTAGGCGCGCGGCACGCGCTCGCCCGGCGTGATCGCGAGTGTGCGCCGCTCGCCCTTGCGCAGTGTGTCAAGTGCGACCTTCCGGCCGATCTTGTCGCCAGCGAGGAGGCGGATCAGGTCATCTGCCCCCGTAATGGTGACGCCGTCGAGTCCCAGAATGATGTCGCCCGCGAGCACGCCGGCGCGTTCGGCCGGGCTGCCAGGCTCGATCCCCACCACCATCACACCGCTCGCCTGCGTGATCCCGGCGGTATGTCGCAACCGGCGCGGGATTGCGGTCTGCTGGGCCGCGATCCCGATATGAGCGCGCCGAACGTGGCCGTGGCGCACGAGTTCGCCGAGCGCGAAATTGGCGGTGTTCGAGGCGACCGCAAAACAGATGCCCTGGGCGCCGAGAATGACTGCGGTGTTGATGCCGATGACCTCGCCGTGTGAGGACACCAGCGGTCCGCCGGAATTGCCCGGGTTGAGCGCCGCGTCGGTCTGGATCACGTCGTCGATCAGCCGCCCCGACTGCGCGCGCAGCGAGCGCCCCAGCGCCGAGATGACGCCGGTCGTCACGGTCGATTCGAAGCCGAGCGGATTGCCAATCGCGATCACAAGCTGCCCGCGCTTGAGCTTTTTGGAATCGCCGAGAGTGCCGGCCGGCAGCGTCACCGAGGTCTCGACCCGCACCAGCGCGAGGTCGGTGTCGGGATCGTCGCCGACCACGCGGGCGCTGAGAGTGCGGCCGTCGACGGTCGTCACGTTGACGCGCGGGGTTCCGCCGACCACGTGGCTGTTGGTGAGCACGAGCCCGTCGGGCGCGACGATCACGCCGGAACCGGTTCCGCCGCGGCGGCGGCTGTCCCCGGCCGCGACGTCGATCCGCACCACTGCCGGGCCGACGCGATCGACCACGTCGATGACGGCACGCGAGTAGGCGTCGAGCAGCTCCTGGTCGTCGCGCGGGACCGAAGGCATATCCGGTGAACTTTCGGGTTCGTGGTTGCGGTCATCGAGCATGGGGAAGAACCGGGATGCAGCCAGCGGTTGCGCCTGGCATGGCCGCCATGCGCATGGTCGCGGACTTGTGGACGGGAAATGTGTGAACAGATATGGGGTGGCGCCGACGCTGGGAAAAGGGCGGGGGCGGGGGGCAAGGCTGAGGGGGGCAAGGTTCAACTAATCACGCGACCTCGACGCGTGGACGTGGCATTTTCGCTATGCGGGATGAAGCCATGACCCTGTGCGTGACGATGCCATGACCCCCTTGTTCGAACTGCGCCCGAAAGCGATTTCCGCGCGACCTTTGTTCCTGGTTGCGCTGGTGGCGCTGGCCGGCTGCGGGGAGAGCCCCAAATCGGCGGGCCCGCCGCCGCCGACCGTGACGGTAGCCAAGCCCGCCCAGCGCCCGATCGTCGACCAGGACGAATATGTTGGTCGCTTCGTCGCCGTGAACAACGTCGAGGTGCGTGCCCGGGTGTCGGGTTACCTGGACGGCATCCACTTCCAGGATGGCCAGCTAGTCAAGCAGGGCGACCTCCTGTTCACCATCGACAGGCGTCCGTTCCAGAACACCCTCGACCAGGCCAGGGCTAATCTCGAGCTCGCCCAGTCAAACGTTAGGTTCACCGAGGCCGACTACGCACGCGCTCAGAAGCTGCTCAAGGACCACACGATCAGCGAGCAGGCCTACGACCAGCGCGCACAGGCCTACCGCAACGCGGTGGCCTCGGTCGCCGCCAACGAAGCGATGGTGAAACAGGCCCAGCTCGACCTCGAATTCACCGAGCTGCGCGCCCCGGTCGCCGGCCGCATCGGCGACCGCCGCGTCAGCCAGGGCAACCTGGTCACCGGCGGTACCGGCGGCACCACGCTGCTCGCCACCATCGTCTCGATGGACCCGATCCGGCTCGAATTCACCTTCGATGAGGCCGCCTATCTGCGCTACGAGCGGCTGTCGAGCAGCGGCAAGGAAATGACCGGCCGCGGCGGCAACGTCCTGGTGGCGCTCAAGCTCATCGACGAGAGCGATTTCATGCACCGCGGCTACATGGATTTCGTCGACAACGTCATCGACCGCTCGACCGGCACCATTCGCGGCCGCGCCCAGTTCTCCAACCCGGACGGTGTGTTCACGCCCGGCATGTTCGCGCGCGTGCGCGTGCCTGGCTCGCCCGTCTACCAGGCGCTGCTCATTCCCGACTCGGCGATCGGCAGCGAGCAGGCCCGCAAATACGTGCTGATCGTCGACGACGGCAGCATCGCGCGCCAGCGCTACGTGACGCTCGGCCAAAGCGTCGAGGGGTTGCGGGTGATCAAGGAAGGCCTCACCGCCGATGACCGCGTCATCGTCAACGGCCTGATGCAGGCACACCCGGGCGGCAAGGTGACGGCGCAGGTGCAGGAAACGCCCCAGGCCAAGGCGGCTCAGCAGACCACCCAGTAAAGGCCGCGTTCGATGTGGATCTCGCATTTCTTCATCGATCGGCCGATCTTCGCGTCCGTGGTCTCGATCGTGTTCGTGATCCTGGGCGCGGTCGCCTTCGTGCGCCTGCCGATCGCGCAATATCCCGAGATCGCGCCGCCGATCATCAACGTCTCCGGCCAGTATCCAGGCGCCAGCGCCGAGGTCATCGCCTCGACCGTGGTGGCGCCGATCGAGGAGCAGATCAACGGCGTCGAGAACATGCTCTATGTGTCCTCGAACTCGACCGCCGACGGCCGGTTCACCATCGCGGTGACCTTCGACCTCGGCACCAATCTCGACATCGCCCAGGTGCAGGTACAGAACCGGCTCTCGATCGCGCAGCCGCGACTGCCGGTCGAGGTGCGCAACATCGGCGTCACCGTCGCCAAGAGCTCGCCCGACCTGATGCTGGTGGTGCACCTCTTTTCGCCGGACAAATCGCGCGACACGGTGTTCATCTCGAACTTCGCCACGCTCGAGATCAAGGACCCGCTGACCCGCATCGATGGTGTCGGCTCGATCACAGTGTTCGGCAGCCGCGACTATGCAATGCGCGTTTGGCTCGATCCTGAGCGCCTGGAGTCGCTCAACCTCACCGCCGGGGACGTGACGCTGGCGCTCGCCGGGCAGAACGTGCAGGTCGCCTCCGGAGTGCTCAACCAGCCGCCGGTCGATCATCCCGGGGCCTTCCAGATCGCGGTCCGCACCCTCGGTCGCCTCGCCGATCCCGAACAGTTCGGCAACATCACGGTCAAGCAGACCGCGAACGCGGTGGTGCGCCTGCGCGACGTGGCCAAGGTCGAGCTCGCGGCGCTCGACTACTCGTCGAACTCCTACCTCAATCGCGATCCGGCCGTGGCGATTGCGGTGTTCCAGCGGCCGGGATCGAACGCGCTGTCGACGGCCAAGGCGATCCGCGCCGCGATGGAGACGTTCGCCCCGCGTTTTCCCTCCGGCGTCAAATACGCGATCGTCTACGACCCAACCCAGTTCATCCAGGAATCGGTCAACGAGGTCGAGAAGACCATCCTGATGGCGATCCTGCTCGTGGTCGTGGTCGTCGTCATCTTCCTGCAGACCTGGCGCGCCGCCGTCATTCCGCTCGCCGCCATTCCGGTGTCGCTGATCGGCACCTTCTTCTTCATGGCGATGTTCGGCTTCACCCTCAACAATCTCACCCTGTTCGGACTGGTGCTCGCGGTCGGCATCGTGGTCGACGATGCGATCGTCGTGGTCGAGAACGTCGAACGCAACATCGCGGCCGGACTTAATCCGCGCGAGGCGGCGATCAAGAGCATGAACGAGGTCGGCGGCGCGCTTATTGCGATCGCGCTGGTGCTCTGCGCCGTGTTCGTCCCCTCCGCCTTCATTACCGGCATATCGGGCCAGTTCTATCGGCAATTCGCGCTCACCATCGCGGGGGCGACCATCATCTCGCTGATCGTGTCGCTGACGCTGTCGCCGGCGCTATGCGCCCTGCTGCTCAGGCCGCACGCGGATGTGCCGCCGCGGCTGTGGGAGCGGCCGATCCGTGGGTTCTTCCGCGCCTTCAACCGCAGCTTCGACGCGCTCGCCGGCGGCTACCAGTGGCTCGTCCGCCATGTCGTGCGCCTCGCGCTGCTCATGCTGGTTGCCTATGCGGCCATCCTGGCGTTCGGCCTCAACGAGTTCCGCAAGACGCCGACCGGCTTCATCCCGGCCGTCGACCGCGGTTATCTGATTGTCGTCACGCAGCTGCCGCCGGGCGCCGCGCTCTGGCGCACCGACGAGGTCAACCGCCGCGCAGTCGAAATTTCGCTCGCGACGCCGGGCGTATCGAGCCTGATGAACATCGTCGGCTTCTCCGGCGCGACCTTCACCAATGCTCCCAATTCGGGAGCGATCTTCCTGGTGCTCGAGCCGTTCGACGAGCGCGCCAAGGATCCGCGCAAGTCCTCCGCCGCCATCATGGCTTCGCTCTACGGCAAGCTCTCCGCCATCCAGGAGGCGCAGATTTTCGTGGTGGCGCCGCCACCGGTGCAGGGGATCGGCAATGCCGGCGGCTTCCGCATGATGGTCGAGGATCGCGCCGGCCGCGGCTCGCAAGCATTGCAGAACGCGATGTTCGCCATGATGGGGCGCGCCAACCAGACGCCCGGCCTCACCCAGGTGTTCTCGCTGTTCGAGGTCTCAACCCCGCAGCTCTATCTCGACATCGACCGCACCAAGGTGCAGCTCCTCGGCGTCAGCGTGCCGGACGTGTTCGCCGCGCTGCAGATCTATATCGGCTCCTCCTACGTCAACGACTTCAACCTGTTTGGCCGCACCTTCCGCGTCACCGTACAGGCCGAAGGCGACAGCCGCATCGACGCCAAGGACGTGCTCAGTCTGCGGGTGCGCAATTCCAGCGGCGACACCGTCCCGCTCGCCTCCTTCACCACCGTGACCGACGTCGCGGGGCCCTATCGGGTGCCGCGCTACAATCTCTATCCGGCGGCCGAGCTCGACGGCGCCGCGGCGCCCGG
>Ga0066903_100002636_pt1 | contig 14194 bp, 12 predicted proteins | sample PanSoiMetaGPlot1_FD_67491 | JGI IMG/M metagenome (GOLD analysis project Ga0066903, IMG submission 67491) | Tropical forest soil microbial communities from Panama analyzed to predict greenhouse gas emissions - Panama Soil - Plot 1 (version 2) | ecosystem: Environmental > Terrestrial > Soil >...
CGCGGCCGCCACCAGCACGGCGGCAACGTCGTGGAACATGTGGACGAGAATTGGGGCCAACAGCGTCCTTCGCCACTCGTAGACCGCCACGAGCGCCAAGCCAATGGCGGATATAAGAATGCTGTGGACGATCCCGTAAGGGTGGAGGAAACCGAAGGCGAGCGCCTGAAGCACGAACGCCACGGCTGTCGGCATCCGCCGTCGCAACCCGTTATACACCAGCCCGCGGAATAGTACCTCTTCCGCCACCGAGCTGGCGATCACAATCACTAGCATGGCGACGATCGGCCATGGCGCGTTCAGCGTCCAATTCACGCGGTCGAGCGGACCGCGGGGTACGACTGGGGCACCGGTGATTTTCGCCCAGGCGGCAACTCCAAGTCCGAGCGCGAGCCACAGTAAGACCAGCAGCGGGATCGCGATTAGGACTTCGACGGCCAGGCGGGCGGCGCGTGGAAGTCGCGGCAACGGACCACCTCGCCGGCGTGCAACCCAAAGTGGATACCCGAGCATCCAGCCAATGAACAGGACCAGTCCGACCCAGCGCCAAACTGCGGCGAGCTGGCCAAAGTCAAAGAAATCAGCGCTCGCCCGCAAGGCGACCGAGGGAATGAGAGCAATCACCACATCGGACAAGCGCCACTGGACGCGGCGAAAGGCTGACTCGCGTGACGAATCACTCCCCAACGGCACACTCCAGGTTCTCTATTGAGTCAACTCCGCGCAAGTCGGTCCCAAACCGTGTTATTCTGCGGAGTCAAACTATGGAATGGAATCTTTGCTTGTGCACAAGAGCGCCGGGTGCCATGCCCACGGCTTTGCGTGGGCATGCGAAGACTTGCCGCGGACGGGGGCCGACATGCTCACGCAGAGCCGTGGGCATGGCACCCATGCGGACGGCATTGGGCGCTCGAATTGGTCCCCGGCGCGTTCCGGCTCGCGCGCTCCGCTCCGCAAAGCCTCCGCGTCGCGGCTTCACGGGTCTGTCCTAGAGGGGATTGTCAACCAGACAGCCGATAGCCCTGACCACCCTACCAACTGGTCTTTCAGGCGTCACATGCGCTGCAACAGCGCCTGATAGCGAGGATGACCGCGGAGCGAAGTGAGGTCCGTATCGTGCTCGATCCACTCCTTGTGGGCAAAACCGTTTCGGAGTGAGTTTTCCAGACAATCGATGGCCTTTTCGAGCTCCCCATGCAGGGCATAGACGCAGGCGACGTTGTAGAGCGTCACCGGGTCGTCCGGGTCGATGGCCAGAGCACGGCCAACCCACTCCAGCGCCCGCGCCGGTTCTCCCAGGACAGCCCAGGCGGTCGCGCCCAGATAGAGGGCGCGGGCGTCGTCCGGGTGGAGTTCCAGATGCTTGGAGGCGATGGCCACCGCTTGTTGGTAAGCGGCCTGCGCATCTGCCTTTCGGCCCAGGCCTGCGTATCCGGTCGCAAGGTTCATCGCGGCCTGGTACTCATCGGGCCGTAATCGGCATGCCTGTTCAAACTGGTGCGCTGACTCGACCGACTTGCCGGCGGATCTACAGGTGCGTCCGAAGAAGTAACGCGCGTCGTATGATGTCGGGTCGAGGCGAATGGCGGTCTGAAACTCGCGCTCCGCCTCCGCGTAGTCTTTCTTCTGCGAGAGGACCAGGCCGCGGGCCACATGAGCCTCGGCCAGGTCGGGAGCAAGTTCCAGCGCTTTCCGACTGGCCGCGTCCGCCTTCTGGAGGTTGGCCGGATTGCTGTCGAAGTACATGAACAGCATCGAATGGCAGTCGGCAATACCGGCATGGGCGAGCGCATACCGAGGATCAATTTCGATGGAGTGGGTGAACATTTGCAGGGCGAACTCGTACCCCTTGCGGCGAAACTGGTGGAAGTACTGTCGTCCGCGCAGGTAGTACTCAAATGCCTCGACGTGAGCCGTTGGCGGCCGCTCGATGGCACGTTTCTCCTTTTCGCTCAAAATCACCTGCAGCGCCTTGGTGATGTTCTGGGCAATGTCCTCCTGGATGTCGAAAACGTCTTGCAGCTCGCGGTTGTAGGTTTCAGACCAGACGCGGTAGCCGTCAGCGACGTTGACGAGCTGGGCGCTGATACGCAGCCGGTTCCCCGCCTTGCGGACGCTCCCTTCCAGCACGTTTCGCACGTTGAGCTGCTCGCCAATCTTGCGGACGTCTTCGTCCCGGCCCCGGAAGGCGAACGACGACGTCCGCGACACCACCTGCAACCCTTGCAGCTTGCTCAACGCGGTGAGAAGCTCCTCGGCCAGCCCGTCGCTGAAGAACTCGTTCTCCGGATCGGAACTCATGTTTCGAAACGGCAGGACGGCAAGTGAGGGAGCTTGCACGGCGGCCAGGGGCGGCGGCGTTTCATGGTAGGCCGCCGTCTCCAGCTGCTCATCGCTGCCGCGTGCCCCGGTGAACACTGCCTGGCCAAGCTGTCGGAGCGCCATGGCCACCTCGCGGGCCGACTGAAACCGAGCCGCCGGCTCCTTTTGCATGCAGCGGAGGAGCAGGCGGTCGAGTTCCGCGGGCCGTTCGCGACCTGACTGGCTCAAGGCGATCAGCGAGTCATGCAGGATGGCGGACGCAGTGTCCGCCGGGGACGGGCCAAGGAAAGGCGATCGGGCGAACACCATCTCATACAGCACCGAGCCGAAGGAAAACACATCACTCCGCGCGTCGGCCAATTGTCCGCGCACCTGTTCCGGCGACATATAGGCGACCGTTCCCATGATCACGCCGGGCTGTGTCTCCAACTGCGGCTCGCCCGCGGTCGGGACAGCGCCCTTGGCTTGCAGGCGCGCGAGGCCGAAATCCAGGACCTTGACCGCGCCGTCGGTCGTGAGGAAGATGTTTTCCGGCTTGATGTCGCGGTGGATGATGCCCTTGGCGTGCGCTGCAGCCAGGCCGTCGGCGATCCCCCTGGCGATTCTGACCGCCTCTGTCCAGTGCGGGATTCCCTGCTTGATCCGGCGACGAAGGGTATGGCCCTCGAGCAGTTCCATCACCGCGTACGCGAGGCCCTGTTCCGTGCCGGTGTCGTGAATGGTGACGATGTTCGGATGGGTGAGGGCGGCGACGGCACGGATTTCGCGCTGAAACCGCGCCAGCGCTTGTGTGTCCTGGCCGAACTGCTCCGGTACAACCTTGATCGCGACATCGCGCTCCAGACGCGAGTCCCAGGCGCGATAAACCTCTCCCATGCCACCGGCGCCGAGCGCCTCGACAATCGTGTAGGGGCCAATCTGACTTTGAATCGCGAGACGCATGGGCGTATGTTCTCGGGAACGAAACGGTGGATGGTTGCCAGAGTCGAATCGCAGTGGATCGACTCTTGCCGACGCCGCCCAATCTAGAAGTCTATTTGACGCCCTCCTCCGTTGCACACGAATTCGACTGAATCGTGTGGATCATACCACCGGGTGATGCGCTTGCACTGGATTTCGCCGGCTTTTCTTCCGACCGTCCGCTCCTCCAACCTCCCTACTACCGTGTGAATAGGTTCGTGCCACTGCCAGACCACAGCAACTTGTTAGGCGCGACCAGTATCCTCGGCAGCTTGCTCGCGGAGTTGGTCCAGGGCCTCGTTAATCCACTCGGCCGTGATCCCATTCCGCGGCTGGTCCGCGGGTAGGCTGGCGTGTGCCGCCTCGAGGGTTCGGACGGCTTCGCTGCCGCCGAGGGTGACAATCCCGTCCAGCGCCGTTTTCCACACTGCCGGTTCGGGGTCATACAGAGCCCCGGCCAGGAAACCTAGCGCCTCCGGTTGCCGATACTCCCACACGCAACGCACTAGGTCGGCGCGGACCGCGCGGTTCTCGGGTATGGCGAAAGCCGCGATTAACATGGGGACCGCACCCGGGCCTGCCTCGATCAATCCGAAGAAGGCGTCTTCGCCTACGCCGTCGCGCAGGCGAGCCAGGTAGTAAGTCACTTCCTCGTCCAAGCTGCTCATAGGAACCAGATGCGGGATCCCCGCCGCATAACGACTGTGTTCACTTGCCGGGCCGGCGTCTAGGAGCTTTATGTCTCGAAAAACCGTCATGCCGGCCCGGTCAAGTCCAACACTTTGTTTAGCCAGCCGCCCGCTCGACAACCCAGCGAACATCCGTAGCCGGAACCTTTCCTCGCGGCAAACAGGCGCGTCGAACCACGCGCAGGACGGCTTCGGGATCGCAGCCGTAAATGCCGGAACCCCATGCTGCGTTCGCCTCGATGACCGCCCACCCCCGCCCTTCGATGACGCCAACATCCATGACTACCGCAGGCGGCAAATTGACCGAGCGATCCGAGAGCATGCTCTGCGCGAACTCCCGAGCCTGATCGGTGCGTTCGTCTTCCCAATGCCCGTCTGGCGACTGTGCCAACTCTCCAGAGCGCAGGTACGGAGACAGGGTAACGACCTCGCTGTCAAGGACGAAGCTTCGGAACTCAACCTCCCACTTAACCGGCTCGGCGACGAGAACTGGCGTCGTGCCCGGAAGTATGTCTTCGCTCGGTAGCTGTGCCCCCGATCGAAAAACGCCCGCCAAGAAGCACTTGTCATCGGCCGGCTTGACGAAAGCCGGTTGGCCGAGTTGCCGCGCCTTTCCGAGTGTGGAGAACTGAACAGCCCGCTTTCGATACTTCTCAGCCAGTGTCGTGAGCCAATCGAAAGGGGGCTCCAGCAAAATTAAGCCGAGTTGATCGGCGACTACCGCAGCGAAGAGTGGCTCGCCATAGAGGGCCACGTCCTCGCCGCACCAGCCGTCGGGCAATCGCCAACTGGGAAACCGCTCGACAGCCCAACCGGCAGCACGCGCGGCATTCCCCACGACGATCGTGTCCCGCGTGAACCTCGGTGGGAGCACCAGAGTGGGCATTTGATCCTTGCTGGCTAACGAACAAGCTCAGCAGCCCCAGCCGCGTGAGGCGGGCTACACAGACTCAGGACTCAACATCCCGGCCTGGGTCTGCTGGAGCGCCTGTTTCGGTGTGCCTTGGCTCCGTGACCTCGACCACCGACGCGGCCCAGAACGACGGCACGCACCAGCCGCCCTCGAAGGTGCCGACCCGCACCCCGACGCCCTCCATCTGCCGCCGGCTCACGTCCTGGATGTATAGCCCGAAGCTGTTCGGCTCGCCGCGGGTCAACTCCACCTCCCGCGGGGCAAAGAACCGCAGCCGACGCTCCACGCCGTCCCGCGCGAGCACCAGGTCGATGTACGACGCCCGCCAGTCGGTCGGATCCCGTCGGTAGGCGAACTCGACCAGCTCCCACGAGTACCGAGCGGGCAAGATCGGGTGATCCGGGTCGCCGTCAGGGCCTGCCACTGCCAGAAACCTCCGCCGCCGAACTCTGATTAGCCTGAAGCGTCCAGCATAACACCGTAGGGCGAGGCACTTGCATTAGGTTTCGCCGGTTTTTCCCGCAAGCGAGTAAGCTACACATCTGCCGCGCCTGGTTCGGCGTTCTTGGCTCTCCCTTCCAGTGACTCCGCCCTTAGTTCCAGGACTACTTCTTCCACCTCCTCGCCGCGTGCGTTCGCGAAACCGCGTTCGAAACCAGTGATCGTGAACCCGCATTTCTCCAGGACACGGAGGGAGGCGATGTTATCCTTGGCAGCGCGCGCGTAAACCGGCCGGATCTTCACAGCACTCAGAAACACCGCGAGCGCCTTGGTGGCAATCCCTTTGCCCCAGAATTCACTTCCGATCCAATAGGTGACTTCGAGTTGTCCTGACCAGGGAGCCACAAAGGCGCCGACGCTGCCTGCGACTTGCCCGCCAAACAGAATGGTCCGGTTCGTGGTGGAATCGTCGCCGAGTATCTTGGCCCATTTGGCCGTGAATGCCGCTCTGTCCGCAGGATCTTTGGCCGTAAACGCGGCCATCCGGTTGGCGGCCGGGTCCAGTTGTTGCTCGAACAAGATCGGAAGGTCACCTTCGGTCACCTCCCGCAGTAGGACGTCATTTGTCATGAGGCTTTCTCAGCAAACCTTGGGTACGGCTTCCAAAAACGACCCGCCCCGCCGAACGACACCCTTCACCTGCCGGGGCCGCTGGTGAATCGTTGTGTCGCGAGAAACCGTAATGCGGCCCCGGTCAGGTGCAAGGGCTGGTTCGCTGCCGCGGCCATCAGTCAAGGCACACGATCACGCCATCGCCCCGGCGCGCTGCATCGAAATAGAACGCTCGGAATCCCTCGAAATACCGTGCCGCACTGAATTCAAACTCTCCCGCTCGGTCAGCCCAAAACTTGTAAACCGTGTGTTGCTCCATTTTCTTCGGCGAATAATGAACGCGCAGACTTTCGGTGGTCATTGACTCCAACACGACGCCAACCAACTCAACTTCGCCTGGCGTTACGTATGTCACGTGAACGCCCTGCGGTGCCCGGACATGGTCAGCAATCTTGCCGATCCCACGCACTGCCTTGTCAAGCAACGTGTCTTCTTCGCCTGCTTTTTCTCCGCGGCGCGTGGCGGACAGCAAGTAGTGTAATTCGTCCCATGATCGATCCAAATCAAAGTTCCATTGCTCGATCCCAGGATACTGCTTCGCCAACTCGCAAAGATGTTGCCAGAGCAATTCACCTTCGGGCCAAGTTCCGATCCTCGGACCTTGGCCTTTCCGGAGCCAAAGCGGTACGAGACACAACAGCTCGCCGAGGACTGGGTCGTTGCGAGCCCGTTCGATCAAGTCGCACTTGGCAGGGATCGCCTGGTACGACATGTCGAGGCCCATGTCATCGCATCCTCAAAGCCGGCGAACGTTGCGTTCAATTGCGCGGGCCGCTCGCGCGGCGGAATACAGCGCAAGACCACAATGCGGCCCGCGTCAACTGCAACGTCATGGTTTGGCGGCGGCCTACAGGCCACGCTTGGCGTTCAGCCATTCCTTTGGATTCCAGTTTGCGGAGCACGCCCCAAGCGGCCCCACGTTCAATCTCGGATCATCCGATTGCAAGAGCGCGAGTAATCTCCTACCCCAAAGCGAAAGTCGGCGAGAATTCTGCTGAATGTCGTCGAGGACGTACTTGGCGAACTTCGGCTCTTGGGCGAGAAAGTGATCGTACCTATGAAAGACCAAGGCCGCGCCACCTTCGTCGGGAATATCGAGATCACTCAGGCAGTCGTTAAACGCGGCGATGTTTCGCCCGTAGTAATCCGGAAACCTCAGTTTCGTACTGACCGCGTCGTGGAAATCACTTTCCGAAGCCCATGTCGCACAATCGAATTCATGGATGACGTAACCGTGTTGTGCCAGCCATGCGACATCACCCGCGAGTACAGACGGTTGGAAGTAGAGGCTGATGGCGCCGTTTTGCAGCAGTCGCCAGTCGAGGCGATTGAAGTCGTCGCCCTGAAAGACCGCCATAACAACCCCAATCGAGCCGCCGAACACTGATTAGACCGAATTGTTCAGCATAACACCGCCGAGCGATTCGCTGACATTGGTTTTCACCAGCTTTCCCCCGACCTTTCGATCACCCACTCATTCGCCACCGCGATCAGGCTGCGGCCGACGGCCTTCGCGCGCCGTCCGCGGCGCGGGCGTCGTGCAGCGCCACCGCCAGGCCAGCCCATGGGCTAAGGCCACGCGGCGTGAAACCCAGGGTCGCCCCGGCCGGGTCCCCGAACAGGCACTCGATCGCCGTCCGCATGTCGTCCGCGTCCAGATCGGGGACGAGAACCTCGCGCGTGTAGGCGAGGTCCTCCTCGTCCAGGGTTGGCGTGGTGCATCCCGCCGCCGCCATCACCTGGCCCTCCTGAGCCATTTTGTCGCGAAGCGTGCGGGCGAGGCCGTGGTGCTGGACGTAGGCCATCCGGTAAACGGCCGCCTTCATCGCCTCGCGGACCGCCCGTTCCGTGGCCGGCTCGCTGCTCCAGAGCGCCCCGAAGACCCAGCGCCGCGTCATCCAGGCGGGCGGATTCTTCGGCGGCGGGCCGGACTGGAACCGGATCGTATACTCGGCCGCATACCGATTGGTCCAGCCGCCCATCAAATCATCGACCACGACGAGGCCGGCATCAAACTCCCCTGGCTCACTCGCCAGGTCCGCTGAGGCCTCGGCGGCCGAGCGGGCTGCGATTCCGTCCGCTTCCAGCTTGATCAGGGTGTCGAGCAACGCCGTTACGTGGTCTTTGCCCATCGGGTTGGCCAGGAGGAGCGGCGTCAGTTCCGGTCCGGTGCCTTCGGCGTTCATTACCGTCCGCAAGTACTGCTGAAAGCGCGCGTAGTTGCGCGGGAGGGCCTGAAGCCCGCGCTGAACCGGCAGTAGGGGTACGTAATTGACCTTCACGGGCTCACCAGCCTACCGGGAGTGCACTTTCGTTGGTATTCCCAGCATTGTCATGACACTTCCGTCGGCGGAATGTTCACGAGCACGAATAGGCTGCGGTCGGCGGTTTTCGCGCGACAACCTCGAGGCCAATTGCGGAGCGGGGCCAGTCGCGCGTCCGGCCGCGCATCGCCGGTTTTGTCTTTAAGCAATCTCCGGCAAGGACTTGCGACTTGCATTGCATTTGCTTTGCAGATTCGTTGCGGCTTCTTTGCAGATTCATTGCAGATTCTTTGCAGCTTCTTTGCAGGTTCATTGCAGATTCTTTGCAGGTTCCTTGCAGGGGTGTCCCCCTAATTGCAAGCAATGAATTCTGCGGTCCCGAGACGGGGCGATCATTGGCCCCAGACCGCTATGCGTGCGGAACTTCGCCACGGACGTGTACGAGCGGCTCGCCCTCGAACACCGGTTCGTCGACGTCGTTGGGCGGGGTTGCCGAGATCAGCCACGTGTTCCAGCCGAGGCGGGCGCCGAAGCCGATGTCGGTCATCCGGCAGGCGGGAACGTCGCGGGCCCGGAGGACAAGCTGCACGTCGAAGTCGAATTCCGGCCCGACGAAAAGCCGCGTCAGGTGGCTCATCAGGAAGAGTGTCTTGCGCTTCGGCGTCGGGTCGCGGTCGGGCAGGAAGTCTTCGAACTGAGCGTACGTGAGCGGTCCCACGCGCAGGCGGAACCGCCCCTGCACGTCCCAGATCTTGGACCCGGCCACCGCGTTGACCCCGAGGGTGCCCATTGACCCAAGGCAGGTCTGCGCCGCGGGCTCGAGTGCCAGCCATTGACCCTGGAACTGCCGGACGTCCACGGCCAGGCCGAAATAGTGATTGAGCAGGATCGACAGGCTGGTGGCGTCGCGGGTCCGGCGGGCGAAGAAGCCGCCGTAGAAGAGCAGATTCAGGTCGGCGACGTGACCCAAATCCTTTTCCGCGGGGAGCCCCTCTTCGTCCGTGCCTGGCTCGGCCACCCGCAGCCGGCCACGGAGCGTGGGCGTCCCGAGCCCGATCAGGCTCAGGAAGGCGCGGGTGAACGTGTCCGGTTCGCGGCGGTCGAACGCCTCGCCGCGTTCGTACGGGATGAAGAAGCGGTACTTCTCCCACGCCCGGTAGAAGAGCGAGATGAACCGATGGTTGAACAGGTCGAGCCAGTCGCGCAGGGCGCGGCGTTCCGGCCCGCGGACGTCGCGGTGCTGGTCGAGGATGAGCTGCGTGTAGTGCGTTGGCAGCGCGCCGCTTGGCCCGGTCAGGCCGAGGAAGGTCACGGTGAGGAGCGGGAGTGGCAGGGCCGCGTCCGGGGCCAACAGCTCGGTGATGACGCTCGGCGGGAACGCGATCGATTGATGGGCGCGGAAGCGGACGACTTCGTCGCCCGGCGCGGCCCGGCGGCCGACGGCCCGGCGCTTCGGGAAGATGCGCTCCAGGACGCGGACCGCCTGGAAGAAGTCGAACTCGTAGGGCGCTGCGAACAGCCGGCGCCCGACCGCCCTCACAGGAGGGGGCGGTCCCCCGCCCTCGGCGGCCATCGTTTGAGCTCTCCTGGTCGGCCCTTGAGCCGGGCCACCGTCTGGGTGAACGAATTCAGACTGACGTACAAAGCGAAGAACCGCTCCAGCACCGCGGCGAACAGGTAGGCGCTCGTCTCGACGTACTTCGTCTCGTCGAACTCGATCGTCAGCTCCGTGCCGCGAGCGAACCCCCCGTCCACCGCCGCGACCACGCGCCGGCTCTTGAGATCGGTGATTCCGTCAATGACTTGCCGGGCGAGGGCCGCGAGCTGAGGCTCGGCTTCCGGATTGGTTGGGTCATAAAGTCGTAGCAACTCCTGGAGCGCGAGCCGACCTTCGTCGCCATTCGTCATCGAAAGATGATTCAACGTCAGGTGCGATACGACCCGCCACTGAAGTCCGCGGCGCAGTGGCGGGCGGAACGCGGCCGTCGGATTGCGCGGGCAGCGCAGGGTGATCCCCGGCGCGGAGAACTCCGCGTCGAAGCGGACCTCGTCGGCGAACCGCGGGATACGCGTCGTCAGGTCGCGGTTGGTGCACGTCGTACGCACGACCAGGACCGTGTCCGCGGGCTTGGCAGGATCGAACGTGCGATCGACGAGACGGAGATACACGTCAGTGCCGTGATCGTTCTCGCCGGTGCCGGCGCGGCGGGTCGAATACCAGAGCGGCTGGTCGGCCTCGCGGCCGCTGCCGTGGCGGAAGTCGTAAAAGGGTCGGAACTCGCGGTCCGTGCCGTCCGGCTCCGCCGCGGAGACTGAGTCGATCGAATAAACCTCCATGCCCATCGGCCGGGCGACGTCCGGGACGACCCTGTACTCCGTCCGCAGATGATTGAGCGAGATTGGCTCGGCGGTCTGTTCGAACAGGTTGACGACGGGGGTGCAGCCGAGCCGGAAAGTGTTCGCGTCCACCGCCTGTTCGAGTCGCGGCAGCGTCCGGTCGACGAAGATGATGACTTCGAACTGCCGCTGGGCGCCGGTCGCCTTGATTCGTTCGAGTCCTTTGAGATCGAAGTAGAGGAACTTCTGGGGGAAGGCGAAGAACTCGGTGAGGAGCCGATAGCCGGGGAAGGCTTGTCGGGGATACGGCAACAGGGCTTCCGATTCCTCAAAGCCGACGGCGCCAATCGCGTCCTTCGCCGGCAGGATGATCGGCGGCGCCTGCTTCGCCTCCGGCGTCCGGAAGACGACCTGCAAGGCGTGGTTGTGAATCAGCTCGTAAAGTGGCGGCGTCAGGCCGAGGCCGCCGACGAGGTGGAAGCGCAGCTCCTTCATCTGAAGCTGCGCGAATGGAAGCTCGCCCTGAATCGAAAGCTTGAGGCGCAATGCGGCCTTGCTCGCGTCGGGCGGCGACAGCCCGGGCGGGAACGGCGGCGGCTGCAGCTTCGCTTCCGCGATCGCGACCGGCCAGAGCGTCAGCGGGAAACAGGTGCGGAACCGGCACGGCGTGTCGGCGACGCGCGGAGTGATGAGCATGCCACCGCGCGCAATTTGGACCCCGGTCGGCGTCGAGCGTGTCGGATCGAGGTCGAACTGCACGGTCGCGCACGACGGCATCGGGGCCAGGTAGTGGGGATACAAGACGCCGAGCACCGCCTCGGTCAGCTCCGGGTATTCGTCGTTGAGCTTGTGCTGAATCCGGCCGGCGAGAAGGGCGAATGCCTCGATCAGCCGTTCGACGTGCGGGTCGTTGCTGCGCTGCGGCTCGAGTTGCAGCCGGGCGGCCGCGGCCGGATACTGCCGGGCGAATTCCTGCGCCAGCTTGCGGATGAAGAACAGCTCGTCCTGATAGAAGGGATAAAGTGCTTCGCTCATGACGTGTTCGCGGACGGGGCCACGACGTAATGCCCGGTCCCCATTTCCAGGATCGTATCGAATGCGATATCGGGATACGGGTCAACGGCCAGTCGGGCGTCCACCCGGAACTTGACGGACTGTTTGACGATGTCGTCTTCGGGGTTGAGGAGGACGACGGTGACGTCCTGCAGTCGTGGCTCAAATCGCTCGATAACGGCGCGGATTGCGGTCGCGATGTCCTGTCGAGCCGAGGTCGAGCCGGCCTCGGCCGACGAGATGTCAGGCAGGCCGTAGGCGACGATCGAATCGGCGACTTCGTCCAGGTCGGCCGGGAGCTTCCCGGCCGTACGGCGGGTATTGAGCAGGTCCTCGAGATCGCGCAAGACGGCCCGGTACATCTTTTCGGACGAGTAACCGGTCATGATGGCGGTCCCCGCCGACTCCGGATCGATAAGCCGATCCAGGATCGACGGGGCGAGGCCGAGCTGGTGAACGGGTGGGGGCATGGGTCTCGGCCGCTCAGATGACGTCGTACTCGACGTCCCAGACTCCGACGCCGCCCTTGGACATGATGACCCGCGGCGCATTCAAATCGGTTAGGGTGTTGGGGTTCTTGCGCTTTTGGAAGACCTTGCAGTAAGCAAGCTCGGAGGACGAGTGTACGAAGAACCCGCCGTCGCGTATGGAGTCGAACTGGGCATTCACTTTGGTTTCAACCTTGGCCGAAATCAACACGTTCAATAAAGGACGCTTAGTGCCCGGATTATTTATCTTTGGCCGCATTTCGAGAGCGTGGTCAAGGCAGATTTCGCAGCCGAGCGAGATATTGCCAATCTGGAATGGGCCCTTGTAGACGCCCGGAACTGACACCGTCCTCTGACCATTGAGGACTTCGTGGAAGTCGCCTTCTTTCGCGTACTTCAGCACGATCATCCCATTCCAGAACCCATAGAGCGTGTTTTGCTGGATGTAATCGAATTGCCCGAGACTCAAGCCGTCGAGCTTTTCGACGACGTTTTGGGAAGGGTGACCGGATATGGGGTTCATTCTGATCGCCCTACCGCCGTATAGGGGATAAATCGTGTCCAATTTGGTGCCATGCGATTCGAGCGCGTCCACTGCCTTATCTACGCGAACCGACGTCTTGTCCTTGCCTACCGTTTGGTCGTTGCGGTACGACTTAAGGGCGGTGAGTTCACTGGTCTTCATATGGCCCAGGTCCCGAACGACGGGCTTGCGCCAGGTGATCGAGCCGGGCAGGATGAGCACGTCCGGATACGCCTTGCTCATGGCGACCAGTTCCCAGACGATTTTCTCCTTATCGGCCTGCTCGAGCGCCCTCTGATCGTCGTAGGTGTGTCCGGTCTTCCATCGCTCCCCCGTGGGCTTGGCGAAGACGTACTCGGGGGCAACGAAGATCGCCCTGGGAGTATCGCCCGGAGTGGCAGTGATCCCACTTTTTGGCTTCGCCAGACCGGCTCGGGCGAAGTCGCTAAGGGCCTCTTTCAGTTTCCACAAGCGGATATTTGAGGTCAGGTTCTGATTACTCGTGGTATCGGAGTGCCAGACAGCGATAGTCAATTGATACTTCGCCATGCGTGCCTCCACGAAGGTTTGATATCCGTCTCGTACCAGCCCGGGACGCGAGTCATGCGGTCTCCCAGCCCGGGCGGCGGCGGAAGTCGCGTTTGAATTCTGTCGCCGACAAAGTGCCCTGCGGCAAAAAAATGGCAGGGGCGGTTCGTTTGGGGGGTCCCGGCGCGGTCAGTTGGGAGTGACTTGCAAATCGGCCCAATCGACGAAGCGGATCCACTGGTCGCCCGCGAGGAACAGCTTGCCGCCAACTCCGCGGGTCGGGCGGTCGTCCCCCGTTGACCAGTCGGTCACGCGTCCCAAGCGGATCGACTCGTCCGGATGCGTGTGACTACCGGCGTAGAGCCCGGGTAGAAGAACGTCAGCGTTCGGGCCCTCGACGACGGCGAGCTGGGCCGGACGGAGCAGGATGTCGCGCGGATGGGCCGGCGGATTCATTGAAATGGACTCGACTTGCTCCAGCGGGATCCAAACGTAATTCCCGCCAGCAAACACTTCGAGGATGGTTCCAAACAGGTCGTCGGCGTCGCGCAGCCCCTCGACCGGCCGGCCGTTAACCGTGCTGCGGACCACGGGGGTGACCGCGTTGGCCTGGTCGATGAGAGCATCGGCCTCCGCAGGGTGGTCGGCGGCCAGGGTCGCGAGCGACTGGAGCCTGAGCTCGGCGTGTGCGGGCGCGTCTTTCAGGAACTTGGGCCGCGCCTTGCCGGCGAGGACGTCGCGCCGGGCTTGCTCCGAGGCCAGCGCACTACGGTACGAATCGACGGCCGCGGTCGCCTCGGGCTTGTCGTAGTTCAAGACGTCGAGTTGCTTGCGCGCCCGGTCGAGGTCACCGGAAAACAGCATCAACTCGAACAGGAACAACCTAGCCGCCTGGTCGGCGGGCTGGGATTTCACCTTCTGAATCTGCGCGTCGATGGCCGCCTGGAGTTGCCCGGCCTGGAAGAGTTCGCTCGCGGTCATCGGCAGACTCGAGAGAAGGGAAA
>Ga0066903_100002637_pt1 | contig 14192 bp, 13 predicted proteins | sample PanSoiMetaGPlot1_FD_67491 | JGI IMG/M metagenome (GOLD analysis project Ga0066903, IMG submission 67491) | Tropical forest soil microbial communities from Panama analyzed to predict greenhouse gas emissions - Panama Soil - Plot 1 (version 2) | ecosystem: Environmental > Terrestrial > Soil >...
TTCGCGGGCCTGAAGGGGATGCCGTACCCGATCTACGCGATTCCGCTCCAGGCGGGCATGAGCATCGGCATGCTGCTCATCAGCGTCGAGCTGTTCATGATGCTCTGCATCCTGCTGTTCATCCCCGGCGACTACGCGGGCGCGTGCTTCATCGGCTTCGCGATCGGCGAGTCGCTCGGCGCGGCGGCGTTGAGGATCGCGGGCGGCATCTTCACCAAGATCGCCGACATCGGGTCCGACCTGATGAAGATCGTCTTCAACATCAAGGAAGACGACGCGCGCAACCCGGGCGTCATCGCCGACTGCACGGGCGACAACGCGGGCGACTCGGTCGGCCCGAGCGCCGACGGCTTCGAGACCTACGGCGTGACCGGCGTGGCGCTCATCTCGTTCATCCTCGTGGCCGTCACGAGCTCCACGGTGCAGGTGCAGCTCCTCGTCTGGATCTTCGTCATGCGCGTGATGATGATCGTCGCGAGCGGCCTGTCGTACCTGATCAACGAGGCGATCTCGAAGGCGCAGTACGCCACGGCCCAGAAGATGAACTTCGAAGCGCCGCTCACCCGGCTCGTGTGGCTCACCTCGATCGTCTCGGTGATCCTGACCTACATCGTGTCGTACCTGCTGATCCCGGACATCGCCGGCAAGACGACGCTCTGGTGGAAGCTCTCGACGATCATCACGTGCGGGACGCTGGCGGGCGCCATCATCCCCGAGTTCGTGAAGGTCTTCACCTCGACCGAGTCGAGCCACGTGAAGGAAGTGGTGACCTCGTCGCGCGAAGGCGGCCCGTCGCTCAACATCCTGTCGGGGTTCGTCGCGGGCAATTTCAGCGCCTACTGGCTCGGCGTCAGCATCGTGGCGCTCATGTCGATCGCGTACTACGTGAGCACGCTCGGGCTGGGCACGATCGGGATGATCGCTCCGGCGGTCTTCGCGTTCGGCCTGGTCGCGTTCGGCTTCCTCGGCATGGGCCCGGTGACGATCGCGGTCGACTCGTACGGCCCCGTCACCGACAACGCGCAGTCGGTCTTCGAGCTGTCGGTCATCGAGTCGCTGCCCAACATCAAGCAGGAGCTCAAGAAGGACTTCGGGTTCGACGTGAACTTCGAGCGCGCCAAGCACCTGCTCGAGGAGAACGACGGCGCCGGCAACACGTTCAAGGCGACGGCCAAGCCGGTGCTGATCGGCACCGCCGTCGTCGGTTCGACGACGATGATCTTCTCGATCATCGTCGTGCTGACCAACCGGCTGACCCAGAACACGGAGTTCCTGTCGATCCTCCACCCGCCGTTCCTGCTGGGCCTCATCACCGGCGGCGCGATGATCTACTGGTTCACGGGCGCGTCGACGCAGGCCGTCACGACCGGCGCGTACCGCGCGGTCGAGTTCATCAAGGCGAACATCCGGCTCGACGGCATCGAGAAGGCGTCGGTGGCCGACTCGAAGAAGGTCGTCGAGATCTGCACGCAGTACGCGCAGAAGGGGATGTTCAACATCTTCCTCGCGGTGTTCTTCGGCACGCTCGGCTTCGCGTTCCTGGACCCCTACTTCTTCATCGGCTATCTGATCTCGATCGCGCTCTTCGGCCTCTACCAGGCGATCTTCATGGCGAACGCGGGCGGCGCGTGGGACAACGCCAAGAAGATTGTCGAGGTCGAGCTCAAGGAGAAGGGGACGCCGCTGCACGCCGCGACGGTCGTGGGCGATACGGTCGGGGACCCCTTCAAGGACACGTCGTCGGTGGCGATGAACCCGGTCATCAAATTTACGACCCTGTTCGGCTTGCTGGCGGTCGAACTTGGCGTGAATTTGGCGAGGGATTATGGCGCCGGGCTCAGCGGTGGGCTGGCCGCGGCCTTCCTGTTCGGGTCGGCCGTGTTCGTGTATCGCTCGTTTTACGGGATGCGTATCCGGAGCGGGGCATAAGAAACGAGAATCATTTCAAAACCGTGGACCAAATGCGGCAAAGCGGTGTCTAACGCCGCAGGAGCTTCGTTGACACCTGTTTTTGGCTCCTATATATTTCGCGGTCTTGCGCCGCTTTTTCAGGGGTAGGAGGGTGAGCCGTGCCGCGTGACATGTTCGGTGACGTGGTCGATCCGTCCGTCAAGGTCGGGTCCCAGAAATGGTACACGGTTCCGCTGTCGATCGCGGCGCACGTGCTCGTGTTCGCCGCGATCATCATCATTCCGCTGATGGCGACCGACGTGCTGCCGACGCCCCCGTCGATGATGGCCTTCGTGGCCGCGGCCCCGCCGCCGCCGCCCCCGCCGCCGCCCCCGCCGGCGCCGGCCGTCGCCCAGCCGAAGGTCGTGCCGGTGTCGAATCCCAACGCCGCGCCCGTCGAAGCGCCGCGTGAAATCAAGCCCGAGGTCTCGGTGCCCAGCGTCGGCGAAGGCGTGCCCGGCGGCGTCGAAGGCGGCGTCCCCGGCGGTGTCGTCGGCGGCGTGGTCGGCGGCCTGCCCGAGGCGCCTCCGCCTCCGCCCCCGGCGCCGACCGCGCCCGTGCGCGTCGGCGGCAACATCAAGCAGCCGACTAAGACGAAGGATGTAAAACCCGTGTATCCGCCCATCGCGCAGTCGGCGCGCGTGCAGGGCGTCGTCATCATCGAGGCCACGATCGGTCCCGACGGGCGGGTCAAGGAAGCGAAGGTGCTCCGTTCGATCCCGCTGCTGGATCAGGCGGCGCTCGATGCGGTCAAACAGTGGCAGTTCACGCCGACCCTGCTGAACGGCGTCCCGGTGCCGGTCATCATGACCGTCACGGTGAATTTCACGTTGCAATAGACGAAGACAACCGGAAGGCCTTTTCGGAGGATTGGGATGAATTTCATTGAGATGTGGGGAACGATGGGGCCGGTCGCCAAGGGCATCGGCGTGATCCTGGTCATCATGTCGATGATCTCCTTCGGCGTCGCCATCGAGCGTATTTATACGTTCACGCAGGCCCGCAAACAGTCGAAGCTCTACGCGCCGCAGGTGGCCAAGCACCTGAAGGAAGGCCGCCTCAAGGACGCGATTGCCATCTCGTCCTCCAAGAACTACCGCTACAGCCATCTGGCCAAGGTCGTCCTCGCGGGGCTGCAGGAATATCAGTTCCAGCAGGAAGCCGGCGGCAACCTCAGCCGTGAAGACCTCGTCGACACCGTCCGCCGCGCCATCCAGCGCGCCTCGGCGCTCACCGCGAACGACCTGAAGAAGGGCGTCGCCGCGCTCGCCACCATCGGCGCCACCGCGCCGTTCGTCGGACTGCTCGGCACGGTCGTCGGCATCATCACCGCGTTCCAGGGCATCGCGGCCACCGGTTCGGGCGGTCTCGGCGCGGTCTCGGCCGGTATTTCGGAAGCGCTCGTCGAAACGGCGCTCGGCCTCGTCGTGGCGATTCCGGCCGTGTGGTTCTACAATTACCTGACCGGCCGCATCGAATACTTCAACGTCGAAATGGACAACTCCTCTTCGGAGCTGGTTGACTACTTCATCAAGAAGACCGCGTAAGGGGTAATAGCCATGGCAATGGACCTGGGATCCAAAGGATCCCTCAAGGCCGACATCAACGTCACGCCGCTCGTCGACGTCATGCTGGTGCTGCTCATCATCATGATGCTCATCGCGCCCATGCTGCAGCAGGGCGTGGCCGTCACGTTGCCTGAGGCGGGCAATACCGGTGAGAAGCCCGACACCCAGGACCAGACCGTTGTCGCCGTCGATTCAACCGGCAAGTTCTACGTCAACGCGCTGCCCGTCACCGCCGAGGATTTGATCCCGCGCGTGCAGCGCGCCCTCGAGGACAAGAAAGAGAAGATCGTCTACCTCAAGGGGGACAAGGACGCGAAGTACGCGGCGATCATGGATGCGATGGACGCGTTCCGCAAGGCGCAGATCGAGAACATCGCCCTCATCACCGACCGCAAGCAGGACGCCGCCAGCAAGACGGCCGGGGGAGGGCGGTAAGCCATGCATCACGCACACAAGCACCACGGCGCCGAAAAGGTGGTCCGGGGAGAGATCCCGCACGCCAGTGCGGACATGAACGTCACGCCGCTCATCGACGTGCTGCTCGTGCTCCTCATCATCTTCATGGCCGCGCTGCCGCTCACGCAGCGCGGCGTCGACGTGAACCTCCCGCTCGAGACGGAGCAGAAGGCGCAGTCCAACCCGAACGACAACCAGATCGTCCTCGAGTACGGCGCCGACAACACGATCGCCGTCAACCACACGCCGATCGCGCTCGATCAGCTCGAAACCAAGCTGCGCGACATCTTCGAGACGCGCAAGGAAAAGACGATGTTCATCGTCGGCGATCCGACGCTGCGCTACGGCCAGATCGTCCAGGTGATCGACGCGGCCAAGGGCGCCGGCGTCGAGAAAGTCGGCATCGTCACCATGGGCATGCGCCAGGAAGCGAACGGCGGCAAAAGCTAGACACGAAGCATCCGCAAGAACCCGAGGGTCCGAAGCGAACGAGGGCCGCGCTGATCGCGCGGCCCTTTTTGTTTGCCGCGGTGTCCAACTCGCCAGGCTCCCACAGAAGGAGTAGACACGCCATGGCAATGGACATCGGATCCAAAGGCTCCCTCAAGGCCGACATCAACGTCACGCCGCTCGTCGACGTCATGCTGGTGCTGCTCATCATCATGATGTTGATCGCCCCGATGCTGAACGACCCCGTCGCGGTCGCATTGCCTCAGGCGGGCAACAGCGGCGAGAAGCCGCAGACGCAGGACCAGACCGTCGTGACGATCGACTCGGGCGGGACTTTCCATGTGAACGCGCTGAAAGTGTCGCGCGAAGAGCTGATCCCGCGCGTGCGGCGCGCGCTCGAGGACAGGAAAGAGAAGATCGTCTACGTCAAGGGCGACAAGGACGCGAAGTACGCGGCGGTCATGGAAGCGATGGACGCGTTCCGCACGGCGCGGATCGACAACATCGCGCTCATCACCCAGCCCAAGCCGGACGCCGGGCGGTGAGCACGGAGGGCCGCGCTCATCGCGCGGCCCCTCCCTCAGTCCCTTCCCTGCCGCATGCTCTCGGTGACGACGCCCACGCGGTCGATGCCGGCGCCCTTGGCGACGTCGATCGCGTGCACGACCTTGCCGTAGGGCAGTTCGCCGTCGCCCATCAGATAGAGCGTTCGATCGTGGCGATCCTTGCAAATCTCCCGCAGGCGCGCCTCGAGATCCGGGAGCGCCACCGGCTGGTTGTTGATCGCCATGGTGCCGTCGGCCTTGTACTCGAGGACCACGGTTTGTGTCGGCGTGGCCGGGCGGCTGCCGGGCGGCGCCGGCTCCGGCAGCGAGGTGTCGAGCCCCTGCTGCGTCAGCGGCAGCGCCGCCAGGAAGATGATCAGCAGCACCAGCAGAACGTCGATGAGCGGCGTGACGTTGATCTCGGCGTAGTGTCTACGCATGCGGAGCCCCCTTGGGACGCTTAGACACCGCATGTCGAACCGCAGCCGTCACGCGCCGGAGGTGGACGCTGTACGTGAAAAGGGCCGCGCGATGCGCGGCCCCTCGATCCGTCGTGCCCTTCGATGTCGTTCGCGACGTTCGGGCTAGCCCTTGCCGGTCTGCTTGCGCTTCTGCGCGTCGATGACCTTGTTCCGGAGCTTGTCGGCCTCGTTGAGCAGATCCTTCTGCTTCTGCGGATCCTTCTCGGTGTTGGCCTGCATGCGGAGCAGGATGTTCTTGTAGGTCATCGCTTCCATGTAATTGGGGTTGAGGCCGAGCGCCTTGTCCTCCATCGCGAGGCCCTTGAGGATGTAGTCGCGCTTGTCGGCGGGCGACAGGCGGTAGTCCTTGTTGGCCTTCTCCCAGTAGAACGTGGCGACGCGGTGGTAGCCCTCGGGGTTGTTGGGCTCGAGCGCGGCGGCCTTTTCGAGCGCGTCGATCGTCTTGGCGAAGTCGCCCTGGCGGTTGTAGTACCCCGCCTTGGCGGCCAGCACCGACGGGTCGTTCGGCTTGACCGCTTCGGCCTTGGCGAACTGGGCTTCGGCGTCCTCGTAACGGCCGGCGTCCTCGTAGAGCTTGGCGAGCGCCATGTAGTTGGTCGGCTCGTTGGGGTCGAGGGCGATGATTTCCTTGTAGACGGGCTCGGCCTTGACCGCGTCGTTCAGCTTGTCGGGTCCGTAGGCAGCGGCGAGGTACTCGAGCGACGACTTCTTCCAGGCCTTGTCGGCGTTCTTGTCGGCCGCCAGGCGGTAGTTCTCGATCGCCTTCTGGATGTACGCGTTGTTGGCGTCGTCACCCTGCTTCGCCGGCTTGTACAGCTGGTCGTAGCTGTTGCCGAGGAAGAAATACGCGGTCGAGAGCTGCGGCACCTGGGCGAACGAGTCTTCGTGCTGGACGACGATCTCGTATTTTTCGACGGCCTTTTTCCAGTCCTTCTGGGCGTAGGCCAGGTTGCCGTCCTTGAACGCCTTGATGGCCTTGAGTGTGCCGACTGAATACTTACCGCAACCCGCCGCCGCCATGCTGAACCCGAGAACCAGGGCCAGAGTCGCCGTCGAGGCTGCGCGGAATCGGATGGTCATGCTGTCCCCTTCTCGCGCCGATTACAATAAAACAAGGGGGTCAGTATAGTGACGGCCCGCAGGGCCGTCAACCGAGTCCCCTGCCTAAGCGTTAGACACCGCGGATCATGATCCGGTTCGAGGATCTCATCGAAAAAGTCCGTGCCAATGCGCCGGACGCAGACGTCGAGCTGCTGCGGCGGGCCTATGTCTTTTCGGCCTACGAGCACAAGGGACAGGTCCGCCACTCGGGGGAGCCGTACCTCGTCCACCCGCTCGAGGTCGCGGATCTGCTCGCCGACATGAAGCTCGACGTCGTCGCGGTCGCGGCCGGGCTGCTGCACGACATCGTCGAGGACACCCAGACCCCGATCGAGCGCATCAAGGAGCTGTTCGGCACCGACATCGCGCACGTGGTGGAAGGCGTGACGAAGCTGGGCGCCATCCCGTTCTCATCGAGCGAGGAGCGGCAGGCGGAGAACTTCCGCAAGATGCTGCTCGCGATGGTGGATGACATCCGTGTCATCCTCGTCAAACTCGCGGACCGCCTCCACAACATGCGGACGCTCCACCACCTGCCCGAGGAGCGGCGGCTCAAGATCGCGCAGGAGACGCGCGACATCTACGCCCCGATCGCCAACCGACTCGGCATGAGCAAGGTCAAGAACGAGCTCGAGGAGCTGGCGTTCAAGTACCTCGAGCCGAAAGCCTACGAGGCGCTGCGCCAGCGCGTCGAGGGACGGCGCCGCGCGACGGAAGGGCTGATCGAGGAGCTGCGGACGACGATCTCGGCGAAGCTCGCCGAGGCGCCGGTGCCGATCATCACGATCGACGGCCGCATCAAGCGCCTGTTCAGCATCCACCAGAAGCTCAAGCGGCAGAAGATCGATCTCGAGCAGGTCTACGACTTCATGGCGCTCCGGATCGTCGTGAACTCGATCAAAGACTGCTACGCCGCGCTGGGCATCATCCACCAGACGTGGTCGCCGGTGCCGGGACGCATCAAGGACTTCATCGCGATGCCGCGCCCCAACGGCTACCAGTCGCTGCACACGTCGGTCGTCAGCGAGCGCGGGTTTCCGTTCGAGGTGCAGATCCGCACGGCGGAGATGCACCGCGTGGCCGAGGAAGGGATCGCGGCGCACTGGAAGTACAAGGAAGGGCGCCACGGCGCCGGGCGCGACGAGCAGTACTTCCTCTGGCTGCGGCAGCTTCTCGAGTTCCAGCAGGAAGTGCGCGACCCGCAGGAGTTCCTGCAGAACCTGAAGATCGAGCTCTACCCCGAAGAGGTCTACATCTTCACGCCCGCCGGCGAAGTGAAGGCGCTGCCGCGCGACGCCACGCCGGTCGACTTCGCGTACGCGATCCACACGGACGTCGGCCACCAGTGCGTCGGCGCGCGCGTCAACGGCAAGATGGTGCCGCTCCGCACGCGCCTCCGCAACGGCGACATCGTCCAGGTGATGACCGCCCCCGGGCACCATCCGAGCCGCGACTGGCTGAACTTCGTCGCCACGTCGCGCGCGCGCAACAAGATCAAGCACTACATCCACGCGGAGGAGAAGGCGCGCAGCCTGGATCTCGGCAAGAAGGTGTTCGAGAAGGAGGCGCGCCGGTACGGACAGAACCCGAAGACGCTCGTCGAGGGGGAACCGTTCACGAAGGCCCTGGCCGACTACGGCTACTCGAAGGCCGAAGAGCTGTTCGTCGCGCTCGGGTACGGCAAGCTCGCCGTGAAGAGCGTGCTCGCGAAGCTCGTCCCGCAGGACCAGCTCAAGGAGACGCCGGAAGCGTCCGGACCCATCGCGCAGGTGGCCAACGTCGTCCGCCGCGTGCTGGGACCGGCGGAAGAGAAGATCAAGGTCCGCGGCTTCGACGACCTGATGGTGTTCCGCGCGCGCTGCTGCAATCCGATCCGCGGCGAGAAGATCGTCGGCTACATTACGCGCGGCAAGGGCGTGTCGGTGCACTCGGCCACGTGCCCCAACGTCATGAACCTGCTCTACGATCCCGACCGGCGCATCGACGTCGAGTGGGACAAGGCGACCGACGTGTCGCCCTACACGGTGCGCCTGAGCCTGCACGTCGAGGACCGCAAGGGCATCCTCGCCGACGTGACGTCGAAGATCGCGGGCATCAACACGAACATCCGCAACGTGGAAGCGACGTCGGACGCCGATCAGCGTGGCCGCATCGACATGACGGTCGAGATCAGCGATGTGAAGCACCTGCAGAAGGTGATCAAGTCGCTGCGGAGCGTGGACGGCGTCGTCGACGTCGAGCGGGCGTCGCGCTGACGAGCAGATACGTTCGCCGGGGTTTCTCCGACGTTCCGGTCAATGCCGAATGGCGAATGCTGAATGCCGAATGGCGAGCAGGCTGGGAGGCCTGTGTGCTGAAACTAGAGGACTGCGGTGACTTGGATTTCTACGAGGCAGTCCTTGGGTAAACGTGCGACTTGCACTGTCGCTCTGGCGGGCGCGGGTGAAGAGAAGTATGAGGCGTAGATCTCGTTGACCCGGCCGAACTGGTTCATGTCGGCGAGAAAGACGGACGCCGACACGACGTTATCGAACGACGCACCCGCCGCCTTCAGGATCGCGGCGATGTTTCGGAAGACCTGCCGGGTCTGGGCGTCGATGTCGCCCTCGACGAGGTTTCCTGTCTGCGGATCGAGTGGGATCTGACCTGACAGGAACAGAAGATTTCCTGCCTTTATGGCCTGCGAATACGGACCGATCGCCGCCGGGGCGTCAGGTGCGCTGATGGCTTCGCGCATCAGTTACCGCCCGAACACTCCAGCCGGGCGCCATTCGGCATTCGGCATTCGGCATTCGCCATTGACGCGCGTCAGCGTCAGGCTGCCTTGTGGACCTTGCCCGAACGCAGGCAGCGCGTGCAGACGCGCAGCCGCCGGACCCCGCCGTTGACCATCGCGCGCACGCGCTGCAGGTTCGGCTCGAACCGGCGCGGCGTCACGTTGTGCGCGTGACTGATGTTGCGGCCGACGACCGGCCCCTTGTGACAGACTTCGCAGCGCTTCGCCATTGATAAGTACTCCAGACCTGACAGAAACGCTCATTGTACCACGGGCATGCCCGAAAACTGTCATCCAGATGTTGCAATCGGTCCCAGGGTCCGTATAATCGGCGCAATTTCCGCGCAATTTCGCGGATCCCACGAGGAATGTGCTTTGCTGTCTGTGCTTTCCAGGAGGCACGATGGACGATCCGCTCCTCCGGGAGCAGACCCCGGCCGAGTTCTTCAAGGATCATATCGAGTCGGCGCTGGCCCGCCAGCGGCTGCGCGCGTCCGGCCTGACCTCCTACTACCTCGTCGATCTCCTCTGCCGTTTCACCCGTCCCGACGCCCGTATCCCGTTCAACGACGACCAGCGCCAGCCGCTCGCCCTGCGCCTCCAACGCGCCCTGGACGCCGGCGGGCTCGAACAGCGCGTCCGGCTGCGCAACCTCGGCGATTTCTCGCTGTTCATGTCCGGTTTCTTCTCAGACAACCTCCGCCGCGGTCCGGTCGACCTCGACTATTACGTGTCGATGGGGGAGTACGCATATTCGTCCTTGGCGCGCCGGGATGAGGACGCCTTTGGAGCCGTCTACGCGGAGCTGGGGCGCAAATTCGTCCCGTTTATGGACGTCCTGTCTGATATCAGTGAGCGCACCGGGCAGACCTCTCCGCGCGATATTTTGCGCCTTTACGAGCGATGGCTGAGGACGGGCAGCACCCGAGCTGGACAACAACTCGTCGACAAGGGCATTACCCCTAACTCGTCTATTGGGAATCGGTTCGTCCAATAACCATCCTGCCGTCACCTTTTCTGGACGAGGGACCGAACCGAAACCCCCCACACAGGCGTCTAAATCCCCAACAAGAGGCGTGGCGGAGTTGCCACAGTGAGAGAAAATGCGCTAAACTAACCGGCTTCATAACTGGCTTACTAGTTGCATAGGGGCTTCCAACTTGAAACGGGAGCAAACGGAGAGAGGGAAGGAGTGGGAATCATATGAGCGGTCATAACGCGGCACGCGAGCAGGGCAGGCAGGCGATGGATCCCAGCCGGTATAACGAGCTGAAGGGCATTCTCATCGAGCGCCGCCGCGAGATCATGAGCGAAGTACAGGGCCGGATGCGCGACGTGCGCACGGAGGGCTCGGGCAGCGCCGTCCAGGGCGTGCTCGATGCCGCCGAGAGCTCTGAGCTGGATATTCAGGACGAGATCGAGTTCGCGCTCATCCAGATGAAGGCCGAGACGCTGAACAAGATCGACGAAGCACTCCGTCGACTCGAAGAGGGCACCTACGGCTACTGCTTCGAGTGCGGCGAAGAGATCAGCGAAAAGCGGCTGCGCGCGCTGCCGTTCGCGGTCCGCTGCAAGGACTGCGAAGAGGCGCGCGAGGTCAAGCTGCAGCGCGACCGCCTGATGGCGCAGCGCCGCGGCGCGGCGTCGCTGTTCATCGACATGCAGGGCTGACCCGCGAATCGGGTTAAGCTGCGCTCCGTATGAGCGACCCAGATCAGGAGCGGCCCGCGGGCGCGTCTGCCGACGAACCCGAACGGCCGCTCCAGATTCCGCCCGAGCTGCCGGTCCTGCCGCTCCGCGACACGGTCCTCTTCCCCAATTCGTTCATGCCTCTCGCGGTGGCGCGTGAGGCATCCGTGCGCCTCGTCGAAGAGGCGAACGCCGCCGGCCGCCTGATCGGCGTCTTCACGCAGCGCGAAGCCGCCCTCGAGGAGCCGCTCCAGGACGATCTCTATCCGGTCGGCACCGTCACGCACATCCACAAGATGTTCAAGCTGCCCGACGGCAGCCTTCGCCTCATCGTGCAGGGGCTCGCCCGCGTCACGCTCGATCGCATCGTCCAGGCGCGGCCCTACCTGCGCGCGATGGTGACGGTCGCCGACGACCAGCTGCGCGACGAGGACCATCTCGAGATCGACGCGCTGCAGCGGAACATCAAGAGCAACTTCCAGCAGGTAGTGTCGCTGTCGCCGCTGCTGTCGGACGACCTGCAGACGCTCGCCGCGAACATCACCGATCCCGGCAAGCTCGCCGATTTCATCGCGTCGAGCCTGGCGACGATCGGCACGGCGATCAAGCAGGAGATCCTCTCGACGCTCGACGTGCGCGCGCGCATGGACGCGCTCAACCGCATTCTCATCAAGGAGCTCGAGGTCCTCGAGCTCGGCTCACGGATTCAGTCGCAGGTGCAGTCGGAGGTCGGCAAGAACCAGCGCGAGTACTTCCTGCGCGAGCAGATGAAGGCGATCCAGAAGGAGCTCGGCGAGGGTGACGAGCAGGCGAAGGAGATCGAGGAGCTCCGCGCCAAGATCGACGCCGCCGGCATGCCGGACGGCGTCAAGAAAGAAGCCCTGCGCGAGCTCGACCGGCTCTCGAAGATGCCGGTCGCGGCCGCCGAGTACACCGTGTCGCGCACGTACGTCGACTGGCTCGTCGCGCTGCCGTGGTCGAAGCGCACCGAGGATTCGATCGACTTGCGGAAGACGAAGCAGGTGCTCGACAACGATCATTCCGGGCTCGAGAAGGTGAAGGACCGCGTGATCGAGTACCTGGCGGTCCGCAAGCTCAACCCCGACGTGAAGGGGCCGATCCTCTGCTTCCTCGGGCCTCCCGGCGTCGGGAAGACGTCGCTCGCGCGCTCGATCGCCAACTCGATCGGCCGGAAGTTCGTGCGCGTGTCGCTCGGCGGCATGCGCGACGAAGCCGAGATCCGCGGACACCGGCGCACGTACATCGGCGCGCTCCCGGGCCAGGTCATCCAGGGGATCCGCCGCGCGGAGTCGAAGAACCCCGTCTTCATCCTCGACGAGATCGACAAGCTCGGCTCCGACTTCCGCGGCGACCCCGCGTCGGCGCTGCTCGAGGTGCTCGATCCCGAGCAGAACAACTCGTTCCGCGATCACTACCTCGACGTGCCCTTCGACCTGTCGGAGGTGCTGTTCCTGACGACGGCGAACATGCTCGATCCGATTCCGGCGGCGCTGCGCGACCGCATGGAAGTGCTGGAGCTGGCGGGGTACACCGAGGAAGAAAAACTCGCGATCGCGTTCGAGCACCTGATCGGCAAGCAGGTGAAGAACCACGGGCTCGCACCCGAACAGGTCGAGTTCACCCGCGAGGCGATCAGCAACGTGATCCGGGGCTACACGCGCGAAGCCGGCGTCCGCAATCTCGAGCGCGAGATCGGCGCGCTCTGCCGCAAGGTGGCGCGGCGCCGCGCCGAGGGGGACGAGGCGAAGGTCGTCATCACGCCCGACCTCGTGGTGCAGATGCTCGGCGCGCCGACGTTTCTCGACGAGGAGATCGAGAACCGCACGAAGGATCCGGGCGTCGCGGTCGGGCTCGCGTGGACGCCGGCCGGCGGCGAAGTGCTGTTCGTCGAGGCGTCGCGGATGCAGGGCGGCGGCACGCTCACGTTGACCGGCCATCTCGGCGACGTCATGAAAGAGTCGGCGCGCACCGCGCTGTCGTGGTTCCGCGCGAACGCGCAGCGCTACGGCGTCGATCCGACCTTCTACAAGGACGCCGAGATCCACCTCCACGTGCCGTCAGGCGCGGTGCCGAAGGACGGTCCGTCTGCCGGCGTCACGATGGTCTGCGCGCTCGCGTCGCAGCTCACCGGCCGTCCCGTGCGCGGCGACATCGCGATGACGGGCGAGATCTCGCTCTCGGGCCGCGTGCTGCCGGTCGGCGGCATCAAGGAGAAGGTGCTCGCGGCGCGCCGGCACGGCATCACCGAGCTCATCCTGCCGCGGCAGAACGAAAAGAACGTCAAGGAAGATCTCACCGAGGAGCTCCGCAAGGAGCTCACGATCCATTTCGTGTCCGAGATCTCGGAGGTCGTCAAGATCGCGCTGCTGCCGAGCGCCGCGCAGACGCACGTGCCGATGCCGCCGCCTCCGGCTCGCGAGGGCGTCGAAACCCCCGCCTGAGACTCCGCGGCCGTGAAGGTCGTCTACTCGCCGCGCTACGAGATCGCGCTGCCGGGGCACATCTGGCCGACGTCGAAGTACCGGCTGGTCGCCGAGGCGCTCGGGTCGTCGGTCGATCTCGTCACCGGCTTCAGCGCGGCGTCATGGGACGATCTCGCGCTCGTGCATACCGCCGAGTATCTGCGGAAGCTGCGCGACGACACGCTGACGCCCGAGGACGTCGCGACGCTGGAGCTGCCGTGGGTGCCGGCGCTCGCCGACGCGTTCCGCCTGATGACGGGCGGCACGATCGCGGCGGCGTCGGCGGCGCTCGAAGACGGCGCCGCGGCGCATCTCGGCGGCGGTCTGCATCACGCGTTTGCCAACCACGGTGAAGGGTTCTGTCCTCTCAACGACGTCGCCGTCGCCATCAGAGTGCTCCAGGCGCGCCCCTCAACCCGCTCAGGACGGGCCCCTTCGACCCGCTTCGCTCGCTCAGGCCGGGCCGCGATCGTCGATCTCGACGTCCACCACGGCAACGGCACGGCGATGATCTTCGAGCGTGACGACCGCGTCTTCACGTGCTCGATGCATCAGCAGCACAACTACCCGGCCTTCAAGCCCCGCAGTTCGCTCGACATCGGCCTGGACAACGGCGTGCGCGATGCGCGCTACCTCGAACTGCTCTCGGGCGCGCTGCCGCGCGTGATGGCCAGCGCTCCCGATCTCGTCGT
>Ga0066903_100002638_pt1 | contig 14191 bp, 16 predicted proteins | sample PanSoiMetaGPlot1_FD_67491 | JGI IMG/M metagenome (GOLD analysis project Ga0066903, IMG submission 67491) | Tropical forest soil microbial communities from Panama analyzed to predict greenhouse gas emissions - Panama Soil - Plot 1 (version 2) | ecosystem: Environmental > Terrestrial > Soil >...
GCCTCGGCGCTGGCAAACGTGCCCGAGACGCGGGCGGAGACATGCAGCGAGAAGATCCGTTCATACCCCTCGAGCTCGTGGTAGCAGGCGAGGAAGTCACCGGGTGTCGGCTGCGAGGTGGCGGGAAAGACGCTCGCCTCGCGCAGCCGGCGGTAGAACTCGGCCGCGTCGATCTCGACGCCGTCGCGCAGGCTCTCGTCACCGAAGCGGACGTAGAGGGGCACGACGCGCCAGTTCGGGAAGCGGTCGGCCGCGTCGGGAAGATCCGCCGTGGAGTCGAGAACGATCGCGGTGTTGGCCGCGGTCAGGTTCACCTGACCACGGCGGCCGCATTGCGGATGGCAGCCACGATCTCCTCGAGCTCCTGATCCTTCGTCAGGCACTGGACGGCTCCCGCCGCCACGAGCGCCTCCCGCTCGCCGGCGTCCGCCGAAGCGGTCAGCGCGACGACCGCGACATCCGGCAGCGCGGCGAGGACCTCCACCGTCGCCTCGATCCCGTCGATGCCGGGCAGCCGGTAGTCCATGAGCACGACGTCGGGCCGGTGCTCGAGCGCGGCGGTGACCGCGGCAGCCCCGTCGGTGACCGACGCGACCACCTCGACGTCTGCCCGCATCGCGAGCAGGAGCTCGAGCGCGTCGCGAAAGACGTCGTTGTCCTCGACGAGAACGATCCGGACCGGTCGCATCCGAACGAAGCCTATTCGGCGCCGAGCAGCAGCGGATAGTGCGGCTGGCCGCCCTCGTGCACCTCAACCTCGAGCTCGGGATGCGTTTCCGCGAGCCGTTCGAGGAGCCGATCGAGCGGCGGCGGGTCGGCGCCCGTGAGCAGGGTGAGAACCGCGCGCGGTTCGTCCAGCAGGCGCTCCACGACGGTGAAGGCGACGTCCTCGAACTTCTCGCCCCCGGAGACCGGCACACCGGCCGCCAGCCCAAGCCAGGCACCCTTCCGGATCGCCACGCCGTCGAAATCGACGGCGCGCGAGGCGTGGGTCACCTCGCCCGCAGAGATGCCCGCTGCGGCCTCGGTCATATCGGCCGAGTTCTCGGCCGACCCGCGACTGCCGTCGTAGACGAGGAGCGCCGCGAGACCCGCGACCATCGACTCCGTCGGCACGACCTCGACCGGCTGACCCGCGTGCTCGGCCGCCTGCTCCGCGGCGAGCCGGACGTTCGGGTTGTTCGGCAGGAGGACGAACTCGTCCGCATCGACGTCGTCCAGCGCCGCCAGGAGCTCGGCCGTGGACGGGTTCGCACTGTGCCCACCGTTCACGACGCGGATCGAACTGACCGGGTGCACAAAGCTCTCGAAGAGACGCCGGTTCCCCTCGCCCGCGACGACGGCGACCACCCCGGTCCGGGCGCGAGGTGCAGGAACGAGCGACAGCCGCCGCTCGCGCCGTTCCTGCTGCTCGTGCATGTTCGCGATCTCGACGCCCTCGATCGTGCCGGCGGCGGTGCCGTGCGAGAGCGCCGTTCCCGGGTCATCGGTGTGGACGTGGACCTTGAGCGCGGTGGAGTCGCCGACGACGAGCAGGGAGTCGCCCAACGGCTCGAGCCGCGCCTCGAGGTCATCGCGGTCGAGCCCCTCCCCCTCGACGACGAAGACGGTGCAGTAGCGGAAGCGGGACGGCTCGAGGTGGATCGCCTCGACGTGTGCCGGCTCTGCGGTCGCGGGGGACTCCGGGACGGGCGTGCCCGAGACGGCGGCGGCGACTCCGCGCAGGAGCTCGACGAGGCCCGCGCCGCCGGCATCGACGACGCCCGCCACCCGCAGCACGTCCAGCTGTTCCGGCGTTCGCGCCACCGCATCCTCCCCGCGCCGCACGAGCTCGACCAGCAGATCGCCGAGCGCCTCCGGCTCGGAGGTCCGCCGCTCCGCATCCTCCGCGAGCTCGCGAACGACGGAGAGCATCGTCCCCTCTACCGGCCGGCCCACCGCCCGGTACGCAGCGTCGGAGGCTCCGCGGAGAGCGCGAGCGACGAGGCCTGGGTCGATCCCGTCGTTCGACTCGGCGAGGACGTCGGCGGCGCCGCGCACCATCTGGGAGAGGATGACCCCGGAGTTCCCCTTAGCGCCCATCAGAGCCGCGCGTGCCACCTCGTGCGCGAGTGCCGGCCGTTCACCCGGCTCCGCCGCGTCCACCGCGTCGGCGACCGCGCGCACGGTGAGCGTCAGGTTCGTTCCGGTGTCGCCGTCCGGGACGGGGTAGACGTTGAGGTCGTCGATGCGGTCCCGGCTCGCCTCCAGCGAGGCGAGGGCTGACCCCACGAGTCCACGCACGACCTCGAGATCCGCCTGGGCGCTCATCCGGACGTACGAACATCGTCGACGTGCACCTCGACCATGCCGACGGGGAGGCCTGTCAGCCGTTCCACCTCGTACGCGACCCGGTTGCGGACGCTCGACGCGACCTCGGCGAGGTTGAGGCCGTACTCGACGACGACGTGCAGGTCGATGGTCACGGCCTCACCGTCCCGCCCGATCTCGATTCCCCGCAGCCGGGCACGTCCCCGTCCGAGCCGTCCGCGGAACGAACCCTTCATTCCGACGACGCCGTAGCACTCGAGCGCGGTCTCGGCCACGATCTGCGCGATCGCGTCGTTGGCGATGGTGATCCGGCCGAGCGGCGACCGGCCCAGTTGAGGGGAAAGCGCTTGCCCCGCTCCCATTGCGCTCTTGGACCGGTAACACCGTTCGGCGGTTGCGACCAGAATCCCCGGCATGGGCGACGACAACATCTGGACCGACGAATGGGACGAGGGCGAGGACTGGTCGGGCGGCGGGGGCACCGCGAAGCAGCTGCCGCGCGCGGAGCGGCTCGGCGCGACCCTGTACGAGCTCGGTCCCGGCAACTTCGTCCCCTACCACTTCCACCACGCAGCCGAGGAGATGCTCGTCGTCCTCGACGGCGAGATGACGATGAAGACGGAGGACGGGGAGCGGCTCGTCCGCCGAGGCGAGGTCGTGATCTTCCCGGTCGGCCCAGCCGGAGCACACGGATTCCGCCAGGACGGGGAAGGCCGCTGCCGCTTTCTCATGGCCTCGTCGCGGGGGTTCCCCGAGGTCGGCGAGTACCCGGACCTCGGGCAGATCACGGTGCAGGCTCCGACAGCCTCGCAGACCGGCGAGCAGCTCTGGTTCATCTACGAGGTCGGAAAGCCGGCCGATGCCTAAGGGCGTGAGCGCTTACCACCAGGCGTCGCTGATACCGACGCGCCTGACGACGTGCGCCTTGTAGCCCGCGGCGTACCAGATCGTCCACGTCGCCGTAGAACGCTTCGCAAGGCCCACGAGCACGCCGCCGTCCGCGCACTCGTAGGTGATCGGTTTGAACCGAATTTCGGTGGTCGCTCCCGAACCATGGACGCAGCGCTTACCGGTGGTCGTCCAGACGGCGACAGGCAGGCTCGGGTTGTAGCGAGCGGGCTGCCACGACGGAAGGCTGCGAGTCAGCTGCAGCCGAACGACCTGGCTGCTCCATGGCTTGATCGGGCAGAGCACCACGCGTGCGTGCCTAGCCGCCGAGAAACAGGGGTCGAGGATGAGGTTCCCCTTGAAGCATCGCCAGGCGTAGCGCCGACTCTCGACCGCAGAGGTCTCCCAGCAATAACCCTGCGCGGTCTGATTCACGTGGACACCGGGCGCGATCTTCCCGTTCCGGAAGGCCTGGAAGTAGTGCGCGACCGTCCGGGATGAACCGGCCGTTGCCCCCGAAGTGACGACAAGCGCAACCAGGGCGAGCGCGGCGAAGAACGTTGCCCGGGACACAAGGCGAGGCTAGCTCGCCGACCGACGCGTGCCTAGAGCGCCTTCTGGACCTTGCCGGCCTTGAGGCAGCGCGTGCAGACGTACGCGCGCGTCGGCTTGCCGCCGAGAACGACGCGGACACGCTGCAGGTTCGGCTCGAAACGCCGCTTCGTGGCCACCATCGAGTGGCTGCGGTGGTGGCCGAAACCGGGCTTCTTGCCGCAGATTGCGCAGACCTTGGACATCGGCGGCCCAGGATAGCCGACGGCCGAGGGCTATCCGGACTTGGCCTGTTCCCGGACCTGCGAGAAGAGGTCGGCCATCTCGAGCGCGGCCCGCGCGGCCTCGGCGCCCTTCCCCACGCGCGCCTCCGCCTGCTCGACGGTGTCGACCGTGAGGACGCCGAAGGCAACGGGCACGCCGGTCTCGAGCCCGGCCAGCTGCAGCCCGGATGCCGCCTCGCTCGAGACGTATTCGAAATGGGCCGTCTCGCCGCGAACGACACAGCCGAGGCCGATCACGCAGGAGTAGCGCCGGGTCTTCGCGAGCGCCATGGCCCCGATCGGGAGCTCGAACGCGCCCGGCACCGGCATCACCGTGACGCGGTCTTCCGGCACCCCGGCCGCCGCAAGCGCCTCGAGCGCCGAGGTAAGCAGCCGGTTCGAGATCTCGCCGTTGAAGCGGGAGACGACGACGCCCACCGTCCGGTTCGCGCCCGACGGCGAGCCTTCGAGAACGGCGACGCCGTCAGGGATGTCGATCTCTCCCGGGATGTGGGCCGCGGGCGCGACGTCCGGCTCCTGGTCCTCCTCGGCCTCCGGCTCGGATTCCTCCACCGCGGGTTCGCCCACCACGGCTGGTGCCTCCGGCGTGGCGGCCTCGTCCGCCGGCTCGGCGTCATCTCGCTCCTCGGGCGCGGCTTGGGCTTCCGCCTCCGCCTCGGGTTCGGGTCCCGACTCGCCCGACTCGGGCAAGACCTGCTCCTGCGCCTGCTCGTCCGGCTCGGGCCACCCCGGCGCTGCTGCGACGGCAGCCTCCTTTGCGTCTTCCTGCTCGGCAGCCGGCGGCGACTCGCCCGGCCAGAACCCTCCTGAACTCATTCGTCCTCCGGCTCGAACTTGAGATCCTGATGGTGCAACTTGTGCCCGAGCTTATCCCGCTTGGCGGCCAGATAGCGAACGTTCTCGGGGTGGGGAGGAATCTCGATCGGGACCTGTTCGGTCACCTTGAGCCCGTACGCCTCCACGCCCGAGACCTTCTTCGGGTTGTTGGTGAGCAGGCGCATGGTCGTGACCCCCAGCTCGGAGAGGATCTGGTTGCCGATGCCCCATTCCCGCTCGTCGGCGGCGAAGCCGAGCGCGAGGTTCGCGTCTACCGTGTCGAGCCCGTGTTCCTGGAGCTCGTACGCCTTGAGCTTGTTGAGCAGGCCGATGCCCCGCCCCTCCTGCGCCATGTAGAGCAGGACGCCGCGCCCCTCGGCGGCAATTGCGGCGAGCGCGGCCTCGAGCTGCTCGCCGCAGTCGCAGCGGAGGGAGTGGAAGACGTCTCCGGTCAGGCACTCCGAATGGACACGGACGAGCACGTCGTCGCCGACCTCGCCCTTGACGAGCGCAAGGTGATCGCGGCCGGTGAGCGTCTCCCGGAAGGCGGTGGCGACGAAGGCGCCGTACTCCGTCGGAAGCTGCACGGACACGACCCGCTCGACGAGCTTCTCCGTCCGCCGCCTGTACTCGATCAGGTCGGCGACGGTGATCATCCGGAGCCCGTGCCGGTCGCAGTACGGCACGAGATCGGGGACGCGGGCCATCGTTCCGTCCTCGTTCATGATCTCGCAGACGACACCTGCCGGAACCAGGCCCGCGAGGCGCGCAAGGTCGACGGACGCCTCGGTCTGGCCGGAGCGCCGCAGGACACCGCCGTCGCGGGCGCGAAGCGGGAAGACATGACCGGGCTGGACCAGGTCGTGCGGCGTCGACGCGGGATCGATCGCGACCTGGATGGTGTGCGCGCGGTCGGCCGCCGAGATCCCCGTCGTCACGCCTTCGCGGGCCTCCACCGAGACAGTGAACGCCGTGCCGAGGGGCGCCTCGTTCCGCTGTGTCATCTGCGGCAGTCCGAGCTGTTCGCAGCGCTCGGCGGTCAGGCAGAGGCAGATGAGGCCGCGCGCGTGCGTCGCCATGAAGTTAACCGCCTCCGGCGTGGCGAACTGGGCCGCGACGACGAGGTCGCCCTCGTTCTCGCGTTCCGGATCGTCGACGACCACGACCATCCTCCCGTTCCGGATGTCCTCGACGGCCTCCTCGATCGTCGCGAACGGTGTGACGGTCGAGCTCATGGCAGCCTCGCCGGGAGGAGGCGCTCCACGACCTTCGCGAGGACATCCGCTTCGAGGTTGACCTCGTCCCCGGGCATCACGGCGCCGAGCGTCGTCACCTCCAGCGTGTGCGGGATCAGCGCCACCTCGAAGCCGTCGTCGTCGAGCGCAGCGACCGTGAGGGAGACGCCGTCGAGCGCAATCGAGCCCTTCTCCAGGCAATAGCGCACGACGCTCTGGGGAGCGTCGATCCAGATCCGGCGGCTGTCTCCCTCGGGCGCAACCGACCGGACACGACCGACGGCGTCGACATGGCCCTGGACGACGTGGCCGCCGAGGGGGTCGCCGACGCGGAGCGCCGGCTCGAGGTTGACGCGCGCACCCGGCTCGAGCCCGCCGAGTGTCGTGCGCGAGAGCGTCTCGGGGACGGCATCGAATGCCAGCCGCCCACCCCGCCTCTCGACGACCGTCAGGCAGGTGCCGTCGATAGCGACGGAGTCTCCGACGGCCGAGGCCGCCGCGGTCTCTGGAGCCTCGAGCACGAGCCGCGACCCGTCGAACTCGGCGACGGTTCCGATCTCGCGGACGATGCCCGTAAACATCCGTACCACACTAACGATGCGGGTTTGCCGTATCGAGCTCAGCGGTCACACGGAGGCGCCGAGGCTCCCGCCGCGGCACGCTTGCCTCATAGCGGGCCCGCGGCTGCGACTCCCCCGGGCCCGCTTCACGGTTCCCGCAGATAGGCCTCGACGAGCACGTCCTCGCCGGACGACTCGGCGCGCAGGTGCAGCAGCTCGAGGGGGGCGGTGAGCGCGCCGAGCAGGTACGGCCCGTCCCCGGCGAGGACCGGCGCCACGAACAGGAGCAGCTTGTCGATCAGGCCCGCCTCGAGGAAGGCCGTCGCCAGCGTTGGACCGCCTTCGAGCAGCAGCGACTGGACGCCGTCCGCGGCGAGCGCACGCAGCTCCTCGTCGAGCGGGCCGCTGCGCAGCTCGAGCTTCGACCCCTCCGGCAGCGGCCCGCGCCCGAAGGCGAGCCGCCGCGGCTGCCGGACGGCTCCGACGTCGCGCGCGTCGAGTCTCGGCGCGTCCGCACGCACCGTGCCCATCCCGACCGCTACCGCGTCCGAGTCCGCGCGCAGCTCGTGCACGCGCCGCCTCGAATCCTCTCCCGACACCCAGCGGCGGCCGGGGACGGCGACACGACCGTCGAGCGTCACCGCCGCCTTGTAGGTGACGAACGGACGGCCCTCTGACTTCCAGACACGCCAGGCCTCGTTCTGCCGGCGGGCCGCGAAGTCGTCGAGGACGTCCACCTCGATGTCGGCGGCTCGCATTCGCTCGATGCCGCGACCGTCGACGAGCGGGTTCGGGTCGCGCGCTCCGACGACGACGCGCGCGACGCCCGCGGCCGCGACCGCGTCGGCGCAGGGAGGCGTGCGGCCCTGGTGCGAGCACGGCTCGAGCGTGACGTACAGCGTCGCGCCGCGCGCCCGTTCGCCGGCCTTGTCGAGTGCCGCTGCCTCGGCGTGGCGGACGAGGTCGTACTCGTACCAACCCTCCCCCACGACCTCGTCGTCGGCGACGACCACCGCGCCGACCAGCGGATGATCGCCGACCTTGCCGCGGCCGTGTTCCGCGAGCTCGAGCGCACGCTCGTACGGCGTCATGTCACGGCCTCGGCCAGATGCCGGTACGCCCGCGGCGGATCCTCCTTTCCGAAGATCGCGGAGCCGGCGACGAGCAACGTCGCTCCGGCCTCGCGCGCGGGGCCGATCGTCTCGTGGTCGATGCCGCCGTCGACCTGGACGTGCACGGGCTCGGGCAGCGCCGCCCGCAGCCTGCGGATCCGCTCGACCGCATCCGGCATGAACGCCTGGCCGCTGTACCCCGGATGGATGCTCATGCACAGCACGAGGTCCGCGTCGGCCGCGACGGCGGCGACGTCCTCGGGCTCGCTCTCGGGGTTGAAGGCGACCCCCACCTGGAGGCCGAGGCCGCGGGCTTCCACGATGGTGGCGGGCACGTCCTCGACCACCTCGTAGTGGAAGGTGGCGCTGTCGCCGCCCGCCCGCGCGATCTGCGGGAAGTGGTGCGTGGGATTGTCGACCATGAGATGGCAGTCGAGGACACCGCCGGCACCGTGCACGAGCGGCGCGATCGAGGCGAGGACGACCGGGCCGATCGTCACCGGCTCGATGAAGTGGCCGTCGCCCACGTCGAAGTGGAAGACGCGGCAGCCGGCGCGGAGAAGCTCCTCGATCTGTTCGCCGAGGCGCGCGAAATCGGCCGCGTAGAGCGACGGCTCGACCTCGACGGTCCGCACCCAATCCAGCCAGCTCATGCGGGCGATCGTACGACCTTCACTCGACCGCGAGGCGCGCGACGAAGAAGCCGCTCGTGCAGTGGACGTGCGGCAGCGTGAGCAGGAACTCCGGCCGCGAGGGGTGCGCGAACTGCGGCCACTCCTCGGCGAGCCGCAGAACATGGAGGCCTGAGGCGTCGACGACCGCCTCGCATTCGTCCGGATTGACGGTGCAGACGGCGTAGACGATCGACCCGCCGGTGCGCATCCGGTCGGCAGCGGACCGGAGGAGCGCGAGCTGGAGCTCGGGCAGCGGTGTGGCCCGCCAGCGCAGGTCCGGCCTCTGCGCGAGGACGCCGAGACCGGAACAGGGGGCGTCGACGAGAGCGCGATCGAAGCCGTCGAGATCCCTCGGCAAGTCGGTCCCATCGGCCTCGACGACACGCACGTCGCCGCGGCCCATCGTGGCGAGGTTCTCGCGCAACTCGCGGGCACGGGCCGGGTCGATCTCGACCGCCGTCACCTCCCCGCGCAGCTGGCCCGTCTTGCCGCCCGGGGCGGCGCACAGATCGAGCACGCGCTCGCCGTCCCGGGAGCCGACGCAGAGGCCGGCGAGCTGGGAGCCGCGGCTCTGGGGCCAGATCGCGCCGCCGGCCACGAGCGCCTCGTCCACGCGCTCGACGCGGTAGGCGCCCGGAACGTCGGTCTCCGCGGCTCCCGGCGGGGGGTCGCCGCGAACCAGCCGCACGACCGTCTCGAGCGGCTCGTTCATCGCGCGCATCAGCGCGAGCGCGCCGTCCTCGCCGAGCGCGCGGGCGAACGTCTCGTGGATCCAATCCGGATACGACTCCTTCAGCGGCCCCTCGGGGAGCGCGTCGAGGAGCGCTCGGATCCCGTCACCGAGCCGTCGCATCACCGCGTTGGTGAAGGGGACGGCCCGCTCGAGGCGTGCGCCCCGCACCAGTTCGACGGACTCGTTGACGGCCGCGTGAGGCGCCGTGTCGGTCCAACCGAGCTGGTAGGCACCGAGCCGCAGCGCCGCGCGCACCGGCGGGTCGAGCTTTCGCACCGGCCGTCGGCCGAGTGTCTCGATCGCGTGGTCGATCGTCCGCACGCGCTGGACGGAGCCGTACGCGAGCCTCCGGGCGAACGCACGGTCGCGCTCGTCGAGGCCGTCCGCAGCCGTGCGGAAGGCGCGGTCGGCGTACGCGTCCTGCTCGAACACGCGCAGGAGCACGTCGTAGGCGGCCCGCCTCGCGGGGCTGATTACACGCTCCGGCGCCGGCAAAGCCGGCACCTCCGCTCGTTGTTGAGCTCCGTCGAGCCTACGCTCATCGCCGGCCACGGAGATACGCGTCGTACGCCATCCGCCGGCCTCCGGCCGGCTGCACCTCCACCGGTTCGAACACTCCCTCCTCGCCCACGCGCGCCCGCCACACGATGAGATCGCCGAGGCGGGCGCCGATGTAGGGCGAGAGCCCACGGACGCGGTTCACGAGCTCCCGGGCCGGTGCGTCGAGGTCGAGCTCGCGATCCTCCGGCCCGATCTTCTCCGCGTACGTGGCCCCTTCGTCGGACTGCGGCTCGAAGCGCGGCTCCTCCTGCGCGAGCACGTCGCGGAGAAGATCGGCTGCGACCTCCGCGGCGCGCGCGTAGACGGCTCCGGCATCGTCCTCCGCGCCTATCGGGAAGGCCCGCCGGGCCGTGACGGGCCCGGCATCCAGTGCTTCGACGGTGCGGTGGATCGTGACGCCGGTCTCCTCGTCGCCGGCCATGAGCGCCCGCTCGACGGGGGCGGCGCCCCGCCAGCGCGGGAGCAATGACGGGTGGACGTTGAGCCAGAGCGCGCGCTCGAGCAGCGCGTTCGGGATGAGCATGCCGTACGCGCAGACGATCACGGTCTCGGCCAGGACCGGGACCGAGTCGTCCAGCCGTGCCGGCTGAGCAACAGGGATCCCCAGCCGCTCGGCGACCTCCTTCGCCGGCGGCGATGCGACGCGGCGGCCGCGGCCGCGTGGCTTGTCGGGACGAGTGAGAAGCTGGACGACCTCGTGGTCCGACGCGACCCGCTCGAGCACGTCGGCGCCGAACGGCGCGGTCGCGGCGACCGCGATCCGACGCGGCACGGCTACCCCAACACGATCCGCGGACGGAGGCTCGCGAGCGCCTCGCGCCGCGCCTCGGGCGTAGTCCGCTCGAGGATGAGGACGCCGTCGAGGTGATCGGTCTCGTGCTGCACGACGCGGGACTGCGGCTCCTCGAGCTCGTACCTGACGTCGGCCCCGGTCTCGTCCCGGCCCTCGATCACGATCCGTATCGATCGCTCGACCGGCAGGAGCACCCCCTGGATCGAGAGACACCCCTCGTCGTCGACCTTCGTCTCCTCGCTCCGCTTGACGATCTCCGGGTTGGCGACCGCGACGACCTCTTCGTCGTCGACCTGGAAGACGAACAGGCGCTGCAGGACACCCACCTGTGTGGCCGCCAGACCGATCCCGTTGGCGTCGAGCATCAGTTGCTTCATTCGCTCGGCGAGCCGGCGCAGGTCGTCGTCGAACTCGTCCACCGGCCGCGCGGTCATCTTCAGCGCGGCGTCCGGGTACTGGCGGATCTGGGCGAGCGCGACCCGACGCCGCGCCTCGCGTTCCGGGTCGAGCTGCTCGTCCTTGATCTGTCCTTCGATCTCCGCCATCGGGCGGACTGTACCCTCGCTGACGTGGATCCCAGGACGCTGCGGGAGATCATGAACCAGGGTGCGACGCGGCCCGAGACGCCGCGCGAGCGGGAGGAGCGAAAGCTCCTCGAGGCGGATCTCGAGTCGAGTCCGGTACGCGGGACGCCCTTGCGGCAGCGCCTGCGCAACTTCCGGCCCGATTCGGCGTCGGCCGTGCGTGCGCTCGGCGGCCCGACGATCTGGATGCGGCGACTGCGCGCGATCGAAGACGGGGTCGAGCAGCACGAGGGCCAGCTCGACGAGGCATGGCGGATGCTCGCGGAGGAACTCGAGGATCCGGCCGCGTTCGCTGCGGCGTGGCGGGAGCTCGCCGCCAACTGGAGCTTCGCCGGCGTGAACGAGCTGATCGAGCGCCACAACCGAAACTTCCCGGCCGAGGCCCGGCTCGCCATGGATCCGCGCACCCGCGACTTCGTGCGCGTCAACGGCCGCTCCTACGAGCGCCAGCCGCTCGATGCGGACTGGATCCTCGAGCGGTTTCCGCCGGAGCGCGACGCGGCTCTGGCGTGATCAGGCCCGTGCGGCCGGAGGACACCGGCGAGCTCGCAGCTCTCTACGGCGCGAACCGGGACTTCCTCGCACCGTTCGAGCCCCGGCGGCCGGAAGACTTCTTCACCGAGGAGGGGCAGCGAGACAGGCTCGCGCGGCAACTCGCGGACGATTCGCATCCGTTCGCGATCCTCGACGCCGACGAGATCGTGGGCACGATCAACCTCTTCAACATCGTGCGCGGTGCGCTCGAGAGCGGGACGATCGGCTACTGGGTCGATCAGCGCCGGAACGGCCGCGGGCTCGCGACCCGCGCGGTGGCCGAGATCGTCGCCTACGCGTTCGGCGAGGTGGCGCTGCATCGCGTCGAGGCCGCGACGCTGGTGGACAACGTCCCCTCGCAGCGCGTCCTGGAGAAGAACGGCTTCGACCGGATCGGCCTCGCGCGCCGCTTCCTGCGCATCGACGACGAGTGGCGGGACTTCCTGCTCTTCCAGCGACTGGCCGACTAGACCGACTGCGGATCCACGTCGACGACTGCCGTCAGCCCGGCCCGGCGCATCGCCGGAGCCGCGGAGGCGAGCAGCGCAGCCGCCCGCGAGGCGAGGGCGCGCGGACGTTCCGTCTTTCCCACGAGCTGCGCACGGTGACGGCCGCGCAGCCGTAGCAGCGGCGCGGGTCCGAGCAAGTCGAACTCCGGCAGCCCCGCCTTGAGCTCCTCCAGAGCGCGGGTCGCCGGAGCAAGATCCGGGCCCGAGACGAGGACGCGGACGAGGTGGCGAAACGGCGGGTAGCCGAGCGCGCGCCGCCGCTCGAGCTCGCCTGCGAGAAAACCGGCGACGTCGTGCCGGGAAGCGTGCTGCACCGCCCGCGACTCCGGCTGGAAGGTCTGGACGAGAACGCGGCCGGGCGCGTCGCGGCCGCTGCGGCCGGCGAGCTGGGTCAGCAGCTGAAACGTTCGCTCCTCGGCCCGGAAGTCCGGCAGGCCGAGGCCGGTGTCGGCGTCGACGACGGCCGCGAGCTCGACGCCGGCGAAGTGGTGCCCCTTCGCGACCATCTGCGTCCCCACGAGGACGGCGCGATCGGCGGATGCGAAGCGCTCGAGAGCTGCACGGAGCTGCTCGGGCTTCACGACGGCGTCGGCGTCCAGACGGATCCGCTCGAGCTCGGGGACATGCTTCTCGAGCTCCCGCTCGAGCCGCTGCGTCCCCGCTCCGATGCGCGCGAGCTCCGGGGAGCCGCACGCAGGGCAGGTTTCTCCCGCCGGCTCGCGGGCGCCGCAGTGGTGGCAGCGGAGCGACCCGTCCGCGTGCAGGGTGAAGGCGACGTCGCAGTTCGGGCAACGGCGGGTCGCACCGCAGGCGCGGCAATGGAGAGCGGGCGCGACGCCGCGGCGGTTGAGAAGGAGGATTCCCTTGCCGCCTCGATCCGCGAGTCGCCCCAGCTCGGCGAGCAGCGGCGCGGAGAGCGGATATCCCGTCTCGTGGCGCAGGTTGACGACGCGAACCGACGGGAGGGGAGCGGCGATGCGGCCGCCGAGCTCCAGCCGCTCGAGCGCGTGCCAGGACTCCGGCCGCGGCGTCGCCGAGCCGAAGATGGCGACCGCGCCCTCCAGCGCTGCCCGCTTCGCGGCGACGGTACGGGCGTCGTAGCGCGGGTCCGACTCCTGCTTATAGGAGGCGTCGTGCTCCTCGTCGACGCAGACGACTCCGAGGGACGCGACCGGCGCGAACACGGCGGAACGGGCACCGACCACGACTGGCGCCTCGCCCGTGACGATTCGCTCCCGCTCGTCCCGCCGTTCCGCTTCCGACAGTCCTGAGTGGAGGAGCGCGACCCGGTCGCCGAAGCGCGCGCGGAAGCGGCCGAGCGTCTGCGGGGTGAGGGCGATCTCCGGCACGAGGACGATCGCGCCGCGGCCGATGGCGACCGCGGCCGCGCACGCGCGGATGTAGACCTCCGTCTTGCCGCTGCCGGTCGCACCTGCGAGGAGGACGTTCCCCCCTCCGCTGTCGAGCAGTGTCTCGATCCGCGCCAACGCCTGCTCCTGCGACGCCGAGAGTCGGGCGGGAGCCGGCTCGGCCGGCAAGGCCGCCGCCGCCGCGACCTCGCGGCGATCCCCGCGCCGAGCGGGCTGGTGGGGTGCGACGAGGGCGAGAGCGCGGGCGGGAGTCGAGCCGTAGTAGTCGGCCACCCAGAGTGCGAGATCGACGAGCGCCTGCGGAAGAGTCTCGAGGACGCGGTCGGCCGCGGCGGGCTCGATCCCGTCAGGCGGCGGTACGCCCACCGCCGTGACGACCCCGCGCCGTCGCGCGTTGCCGAAGCGGATGGCGACGACCGACCCTCGGCCGGCATCCTCGGGAATCTCGTACGTGAACGGCCGGGCGACCGCGCGGGCGGTCACGAGCGGGTAGACGGAGGCGAGGTGAGACACGGGCAGCGAGCGTAGCCCCGGCTGTGGTCGGACGGGCGTCCGTTCGCGACGCGAGTTGCCTGCCCGGCGGAGCTTCGGCGACGATGCGGTTGTGATGCCGTCGCGGAGCGCACCTGGCCGAAGCCGTTCGCGCCGCCTCGCCGCGTCCGCCGGGCTGCTCGTC
>Ga0066903_100002639_pt1 | contig 14187 bp, 16 predicted proteins | sample PanSoiMetaGPlot1_FD_67491 | JGI IMG/M metagenome (GOLD analysis project Ga0066903, IMG submission 67491) | Tropical forest soil microbial communities from Panama analyzed to predict greenhouse gas emissions - Panama Soil - Plot 1 (version 2) | ecosystem: Environmental > Terrestrial > Soil >...
CGGGGAGATCAGTTTCGGGGACCCGGTGCAGGTCGTGGTCGAGTACCAGGACGTGCCCGCGACCAAGGCCGCCCGCCAGGTGGTGACGTTCGCCAGCTCCGAGGAGTCGAGGGCGGGGGTGGCCGCCCAGTCGTGGGACGGCGGGCAGGCGCAGAAGAACCTGGGCACCGACCCGTCCCAGTCGGCGCTGAACAAGATGTATGCCCTGCCGGCCGGCACCAAGACCGATTCCAAGCTGCCCCACCACGAGTGCAGCACGGACGGGACGGTGGGCGCCGCCAACGACACCGCGTGCTCGGCGGCCATCGCCGCGATCAACGGGGCGCGGGGCGGTCTTAAGGGCGTGTCCGCCGCCGACCTCAAAAAGGCGTACAACCACCTGGCCGCCCACCTGCGCGCGGACGGCAAGGAACCCCCCGACTACACCGGGCCGTCCGCGGCCGGCGGGCTGGAGCGGCTGCGGGAAATCGTGGCCCTGGTCAAGGCCCAGGCCGGTGACAAGGCCGATGATGACGTGCGGTCGCTGATCGCGTCGCTGGACGCCACCCTGGACGAGGCGTCGGGCCTGACCGCGTCGGTGGACCGGGCGTCGGTGGACGCGGACGTGGGTCAGGCGCTCGACCTGATCACCGCCGCCGAGGCGATAGCCGACGAGCTGATGGAGATGCTGGGGATCACCGACCCCGACGACGAGGGCGACGACGTGGCCGCGTCGCGGCGGGTGTCGGCCCGGCACGGCGCCGACCCCGGCGCCCAGGTCACCCACACCCACGCCCACTCGGCGTTCGGTGCCCAGGGCGACGACGCCACCCACGAGCACGAGCACACCCACGCGGCCGGGACGGCCACGCACAACCACCACGCCCAGGCAAAGGGCGGGCAACCGAGAGGAGCGGCTGAAGTGGACTTCACCGCCGAGCAGTTGACGGCCCTGCGCGCGAAGCTGGGCAAGGCCGAGGACGAGGAGATCACCCCGGACGAGATCATGGCCGCGCTGACCGCCGAGCCCGAGCCGGGCGCCCCGGTGGCCGCGAAGATGCCGGACGGCGTGGTAGCGATCGACGCGGACGTGTGGGAGGCCACCCAGCGGCGTATCCGCCAGGGGGAGATGGCCCGCGAACGGCAGCTCGTGGCCGACCGGGACAAGGAGATCACGGCCGCGATCCGGGCGGGCAAGTTCTCCCTGGCCCGCAAGGAGCATTGGGAGCGGCTGTGGGCGTCCGACCCGGAGGGCACCCGCGTGGTCCTGGCGGGGCTGACCCCGGGCGCGGTCCCGGTCCAGGACATCGGCCTGCCGGGCGGCCCCGAAGATGAGCTGCTCGACCAGGAATACCGTTCGATCTTCCCGCCCGACTACAAGCGCGAGCCCGCGCCGTAACCCGCCATGGCTGACTACACGCCCGTTTTTATCGAGGGCGAGATCATCACCCTGACCGCCGGCGCGGCGGTCAAGGGCGGTGACCTGCTGGTGGTCACGGGTAACAACACCGTCAGCCCGTTCACGCCGGGTGCGAACCCGGCGTCCAACTTCGTCGGGGTCGCCTCGTCCGACCAGGCGTCGGGGGCGCGGGTGGCGTTCTACTGCCGGGGGCCGGTGCACGAGTCCATCGCGGACGGCACGGTGACCGCCGGGGACCAGGTGTGCACGGCGACCAACCCCAACCGGCAGGTGCGGACCGCGCCGCCGTCCTCGACCCCGGCGACCGAGCCCGCCGTCTACTCGGCGGCGTCCACGGTGCTGGACGTCAACGCCGCCCGGTCGGTGATCGGGGTGGCGCTGGCCACCGTAGCGGACGGCCAGAAAGTCCGCTGGATGATGCTCGTCTAAGAGAGGGGCCGGGGACCATGCCCGACTACACGCCCGTCAACTCGTCCGACTCGCTGCCCAAGACCAGGACGGCCGGCGCGGCGATCACCGGGGGCCAACTCCTCGTCCCGACCGGTGACGGGGTGCTGTCCCCGTGCACCGCGAACACGCAGCGGGCGACCGCCGTCGCCGCCCATGACGCCCCCAACGGCGGCCGGGTGACGGTGTGGCCCCTGCCGACGATCATCCACGAGTCGGTGAATAACAACGCGGGCACCGTCGCCGCGGGTGCCCCGATCACGGCGGGCGCGGCGGCCGGGGTTGACACGGGCGCCCTCGGGGCGACCGCCGCCGCCGGCACGCTCATCGGCATCTGCACGAGAGGCGCCGCAACGGGCGCCAAACTCCAGTGGATCGGCATCTGAGAGGGAACCAACGCCATGCCTGACTACCAGCCCGTCAACGCCGCCGACTCGCTGCCGTTCACCAAGACGGCAGGCGCGGCCATCACCGGGGGCACTCTGGTGACAATCAGCGGTGACAACACGGTGTCGCCGTCCACGACCGGGGATCACTCGGTGGGCGTCGCCGCCCACGACGCGCCCAACGGGGGGCGGGTGTCGGTGTGGCCGCTGTCGGGGGTGGTTCACGAGATCGCCCCGCAGGGCGTGGTCGCCATCACCGCCAATAACCCGGTGATCGCCGGGACCACGGGGCTGATCAACACCGGCACCCTGGCCACCGTCGCCGCCGCCGGCACGCTGCTGGGGATCTGCACCCGGGGCGGCACCGGGGGCGGCACCCCGCCCAAGGCCCAGTTCATCGGCACCTGACCCAGGATGCCGCCAGCACCAAGAGAGCCCGTCAAGGGAACGTAAGGAGTGAGACCAGATGCCAGGTTCGTACCCGGCGCCGCCACCCACCTTGTCGGGTGACCTCGAAACCATTAGCCGGTTCCTGCAATCACCGACGCAGATCCGCCGCCGGCTCCGCGACTACCGCGACCTGCGGTTCGTGGCCGACCAGCTCCTGACGCAGCGGTTCCGCACCAGCGGCGGCGCGGCGCTGTACGAGCTGTCGGAGCCGTTCGTCACTGACCGGACGGTGGAGGCTGTGGGACCGGGCGCGGAGTACCCGTTCGCCAACATGCCGACCGGCACGGCCGGGATCTCCTCGGTGTCCAAGTGGGGCCAGAAGGTCCGGGTGACGGACGAGGAGATCGCGCGGAACGTCTACGCCGGGCAGACCATCGACCGGTGCCTGCGCAAGGTCGTCAACTCGGTGATCCAGCAGGTGGACGGCACGGCCATGTCCGCCATCGCCTCGGCGGTGACCAACCACACCACCGCGACGGTGTCGTGGGCGACCGCGGCGACGCGGACGATCTTCCAGGACATCCTGCTCGCCAAGGCGTCGATCTACGCCCTCAACCTGGGGTACAAGCCCGACACCGTGGCCGTGGATGACACCCGGTACGCCTACATGATGTCGGACACCAACATCACCAACGCGCTGCGCCGCGAGACCACCGACAACCCGATTTACACCGGGTCGATTGAGGTCATCGCCGGGCTGGTGATCGTGGTCTCCCCGAGCACGCAGGTCGTGACCCACCCGTACGTGATGGACTCCACGCAGCTGGGCGGGATGGCCGACGAGATGGACGACGCCCCCGGTTACGCGATGTCGGATCTGGCGGTGCAGGTCAAGTCCATGCGGCTGGACGCCAACGACGCCTGGGACCTGCAGGGCAGGCGCAAGACCGTGCCCATCGTGCAGGAGCCCGGGTCCGGGGTTTACATCGCCACCGCGTAGGTGTGTCCTACAGCTACCCGGCCGCGCCGCCCTCGCTGGGCGACCCCGGGGGAGGAGGAATGATGGCGACCGAGCCGACGATGTACCGGGTCACCGCCCCGTATATCACGGTCAAGACGATGACCCCGGACGGGATGCAGATCCGGGGCCTGCACGCCGGTGCCCCGGTGCCGCTGGACGTGGAGCAGGCGTCGATTGACCATCACGTGGCGCTGGGGTTGATCGAGCCGATCCCGAAGGCCCAGGCCCAGGCCGTGCGGGCGGCGCTGGAGGCCGACATGGAGGCTGAATCTGCCGTTTCCGCGGCGGCAACGCCAGAACCGCCAGGAGCGGCCGGGGCCGCGCAGGGCGGGGAACCGGCGGCCGGCCCGCCAGCGGCGGCCACCACGCCGTCCAGGAGCGGGCGCAGGAGCACGTGACCCATGCCCGAGCCGTGGGCGCCGACACTGGCCGAGGTGGGGCAGAAGATCCCCACCCGGACCAGGGACATGCTCACGCCCGGGTCCGATGTGCTGCTGGGCACGTTCACCCCGAACACGACCCCGACCGACGCCCAGGCGCAAGGGTTCATCGACGCCGCGGTGGGGTGGGTGGTCGGGGAGGCGGGCGAGCTACCCGCGAGCCCGCCCGCCTCCGACCAGATCGCCGTCCAGGCCCGCACGGCGGCGGCGTTCCGGGCCGCGTCCGACATCGAGATGGCCTACCCGAACCGGGACGCCGACATACGCACCGCCGCGATGCTCGACACCCGGGCCAAGGACGCGCTGGCGTCGCTGCTCCAGGCGATGGCGATCGCCGGGGCCGGGGCCATCGAGCCGTTCCCGGTGTGGGCGTCGCCGGACCCGCCGCTGTGGGCGGACATCGACCTGTGAGGGAGGGGAGCTGGTGAGCACGCACACCGCGCGGGCGGACGCTGCCGGGTTCCCCGCAGCCGCCGGGCAGGTGTTCGCGCAGGACGCGGAGCGGCTGGCGCGGGCGTTCACCTCGGCCGCTGACCGGCTGGCCTATGACTTCGGGCGGCGGCTGCTGGGCCGGTGGGATGACCTGCCCGGACGGGACCAGGCGCTCCTGACCGAGATTTTCCGGCAGCTCATCATCGAGGGCCGGGTGATGCCCGGTGGCTAAGGTCTACATGCTGGTGGAGGACGAGGCGGCGGTGAAGCTGTGGACCGAGTCTGACCCGCGCATCCTGGCGGGACAGGACCGGGTGGCCGCCCAGCTCCTCCAGGCGATGAAAGCGTTTTGCCCGGTGTCCCCGGTGCAGGCGGTCTACGCCTACCCGGTGCCGCCCGGGTCGTCGCTGGGCCCGGCGCACCGGGGACGGCCGATTGCCCGTCCCGGCGGGCCTGCGGTGCCCAGGACCCGTTACCAGGGGGACCTGCCGCTGCGCCCGTCCGGGTACCTGCGCAACTCCATCCACGCGTTCCGGATGCCCGACCACTCGATAGTGGTCGGCCCGACCGCTGATTACGCCAAGTACGTGCTGGAGGGCACCGAGCCGCACGAGATCCACTCGACCGGGTCGTGGCCGCTGCGCAACCGGGCCACCGGCCAGGTGTTCGGTCCCAAGGTCAACCATCCGGGTACCAGGCCGCAGCCGTTCGTCGCGGAGGCCGCCGAGTCGGTGCGCGGGGGACGGATGGACCTGGGATGAGCGTCAACGCGGAGACGGCGATCCGGGCGTGGGTCAACGCCCGCGCTGACCTGATCGGCGCCGGCGGGCCGCTGGGCGGCGGGGCCTACCTGCGGTCGCAGCGGTCCCCCGCATACGGGGCTTACGCGGTGGTGGTGCGCCAGTCATCCCCGGCCACGCAGCTGGTTGCCGAGGACACGGACCCGTCGCTGGCCAGGGTGCAGGCGTTGTGCTACGCGGGGACCGCGGAACTGGCCGAGCAGGCGGCGACCGCGCTGGCCAACGCGTGGCAGACGCTCAACGGGCTGCCCGAGCGGTGCGGCGACTCCGGGGTGACCGTGCTGGTATCTGACAACCTGACCGGCCCGTCAGCGGTGCCGCTCCCGGCTGACTCGGGGGAGGCGTACTGCTTTGCCGTGGGCGCCGATTTCGTTCTGAGGAGTGATCCATGACCGCATTCACGCCCGTGACCGTGAGCCGTTCGGCCGGGGTGGACAACACTGTCGCGCTCACCGCCGTGACCGCCGCCGACACGTTCCCGGCCGGGCCGAACACCTACTTGCGGATCAAGAACGCCAACGCGGCGGCGTGCACGGTGACGGTGAACCCGTCCGCGGGCAGCGGTCCTGCGGGGACCACCATCGCGCCGTTTGCGCTGGCGCCGGCGGTGGCCGCGACCACGGGTGACCGGACCTACGGGCCGTTCCCGCAAAACCCGTTCGGTGACGGCAACGGCAACGTCAACCTGACCTACTCGGTGACCCCTTCGGTAACCGCCGGGGTATTCATCTACCCGAGCGCCTGATGCCCGCCGAGGACAAGACAGGCCAGCCAGCGCGGGAGGAGCACCCGCGCCGGCGGCAGGCCCGCGAGATCCACGAGCAGGTCCAGGCCGAGCAGGTCAAGGCCGAGCCGTTCGCCTACGTCGCCGGCGAAGACCTGTACCTGTATGACCCGGAAGCCGGCGCGATGCCAGCACGGGCCTACGCCGCCGGCAGCCTCGTGCCGCCGGCTGATATCCAGCGCCACCCGGAATGGGCCGCGCTCGTGCACGAACCGGAGGAGAGCTAGATGGCAAGGGGATCAGCTACCGCGCTGGCGCTCGGGCCGGGGTACCTGTATGCAGGCGCGCTGGGCCGCGTCGAGCCGGCCGACCTGGTGACCACGTGGGTTGCCGTGGACGCCGGGTGGGTCGCGCTGGGTTACACCGACGTCGGGTCAGAGTTCGACTACCAGCTCAACACCGCCGCCGTGGACGTTGCCGAGGAGCTGGACCCGATCTCCAACGCGCCCACCGGGCGCGTGGCGTCGGTCACTTTCAACCTGTCCCAGCTGACCGCCACCAACCTGAAACTGGCGCTCAACGGCGGGGTGATCACCACCGGGACCGGGATTGTGACCATCGAGCCACCCGACCTGGGGTCGGAGGTCCGGACCATGATCGGGTACGAGTCGGAGGATCACACCGAGCGGTGGGTGTGGCGGCAGTGCCTCCAGACAGGGCAGATGAAAATCGTCCGTGCGAAGGGCGCGGCCAACGCCACCATCGCCACGGTGTTCTCGCTGGAGAAGCCCGCCACCGGGTCCCGGCTGTTTAAGGCCATTCTCCAGACGCCGCTGCGGTCCTAGTCATCACCGGAGGCTCCTATGCGTGAGTATTCGTCGGCGCCCGTCGAGGGCGAGACCAGCCCGCTGGCCGGGTTGTCGTTCACCCTCGACGGCCTGGTGTTCCGCTGTGAGGGGGACCTGTCCATCCTGGAAGTGGCCGAGCTGGCGCGGGTGTCGGTCACGGGCGGGGACATGTCGGAGGCCGCGAAGCTCGGGCTGATCGCGGAGCAGTTGCGGGCCGCGTTCGGTGACGCCGTGTACGCCCGGTTCCGCGAGCACTGCCGGGCGCACAATACGCCCAACTCGGTGATGCTCACGATCCTGGGGGATATCAACGAGGAGGTAAAGAAGGCGGTCGGGGCGGCGGCGGGCCGCCCTACGATGCCGTCCTCGCCCTCTGGGACTGGGGAACCGGGCCAGGACGACCGGACCTCGCGCATTATCAACATGCAGACCGGGGACGTCACGGTGGTGCCGATCACGGCGGGCAAGCGGGACGTGGAGCCGCCGAGGGTGAACCCGCCGCGCCGTCAGCCGCAAGACAGGCCGCGGAAGCAAAGGCGCACGGGCTGACCCTCGGAGAGTTCTGTGATCTTGCGGAGTACGCGTTGCGCCGCAAGATGGAATCCTCCGACCTGCTCATGCTCCTGGCCCGGATCTCCCAGGGTCTCGGGGACAAGGGCCTGGACGGTTACGAGATCCCGGCCGAGAGGATCACGGACCTGCTCGGCGCCGGGGAACCCGGGGACCCGGCCGGGGCTGACCGGGCGCAGCAGGTCGCAGCCGTCGCGGCGGCGCTGGGCGGGGAGGTGAGCGGCTGATGGCGCTGGAGCTTTACGAGGCGTTCATCGAGCTTCGGGTGCGCGCCGAGGAGGTCAAGAAGGACGTTGAGAAGGGGCTCAAGGAAGTCAACGCGGAGTCGTCGGGGAAGTCCGCCGGGGAGAAGTTCGCGGCCGGTTTCAAAAAGGCGACCTCGGAGTTGGCTAAGGTCGGCGTGGTCGCGTGGGCGGCGGCGGCGGTGTTCGCTATCAAGACCGGCGGGGATCTGGAAAACAGCCAGATCAAGCTGGAGCGGGCGATCAAGTCCACCGGCCAGTCCGCGGAGGAGCTGACCCCGGCGCTGGCCGCCGCCCGGTCGCGGATGGAGGATCTGGGTTACACCAACGCGCAGACCAACACCTCGCTGGCGTCGATGACCCTGGCGACCGGGGACACCAAGACCGCGATAGGGCTGCTGGGCACCGCCGCTGACCTGGCGGCGTCTAAGGGCATCGATCTGCAGGCGGCGACCAAGCTGGTGGACATGGCCGCCGGGGGGGCCAACCGGGCGCTGAAAACGCTGAATGTCACCGTCGCGTCGGGGTCGGACTGGGCTAAGGCCACGGCGGCGGCGCAGAAGATCCTGTCTGACCAGATCGCGTCGGCCGGCGGCGCGGCGGCGTTCGCCCGCCAGCATCACATGGACCTGGCCACCGCGCAGCAGTTGATCCAGCAGGCGGCGCAGGGGAGCATCCCGGCGCTGAACCGGCTGGGTATCGATGTGTTGCCCAAGACCGCGACCGCCGCGCAGCGGGCCGCCGAGTTTCAGCGGCTGATGAATCAGCGGATCGGCGGGGAAGCTAAGACCGCCGCGCAGACCGCCGAGGGCCAGTGGAAGATCCTGCAGGCCCGGTTCACCGACCTGGCCGCGCAGATCGGGGTCAAGCTGATGCCGATCCTGCTTAACGTGTTCACCTGGCTGAACAAAACCCACGTGCTGATACCGGCGCTGATCGGGGTCATGGGGGTGCTGACCGCGGCGGTCATCGCCCAGGCGATAGCGTGGCAGGCTACGCCGTTCGGGTGGATCGCGGACGGCATCGCCGGGATCGTCGCCGCCGTGCTCCTGCTCAAGCAGGCGTGGGATAAGTCTTCGGGGTTCCGCGATTTCATGTATAACCTGGCGGCCGGGATCTTGATCGACGCGCGGGTGATCGTCGGGGCGTTTAAGTTCATCGCGGACGCGTTCCTCAACTTCGTGGGGACGATCTTGCACGGGGCGGCGGACGCGTTCGGGTGGATACCGGGGCTCGGGGGGAAGCTCAAGACCGCTGACCGGGCGTTCCACGATTTCCACTCCTCGGTTGACTCCCATATCAACGGGATGATGGACACGATGTCCAAGTGGCAGCATCAGCTAGAGGACGCCGCCAATCAGTCCCACGTCGCCGGGCAGAAGATCCAGGCCGATTTCGTCAAGCAGGGCAAGGCCGCCAAGGACGCCAAGGCCGACCTGGGGCAATACACCGCGGCGGTCACCGACCACGGCACCAAGTCCGAGCAGGCCCGGCCGCCGCGCCAGCATCTCATCGAGGATCTGACCAAGGCCGGGGTGTCCGCCAAGACCGCCAAGTCTGACGTGGAGAACTACACCACGGCGGTCCAGGACCACGGGGTGAAATCGGATCAGGCGCGGGCCGCGCGCAAGCGGCTGATCGAGGACATCACCGCCGCGTGGCAGAACAGCCAGCAGGGCAAGGCCGACGTGGACAAGCTGACCGAGGCGATCCGCAACCACTCCTCGACCTCCGACCAGGTGCGGGCCGCCCGGCAGCGGCTGCTCCAAGACTTGATCAACGCGGGGGTGGACGCCAAGACCGCGCATTCCTACGTTGACGGGCTGACCGACGCGCTGAACAACATGCCGAAAAACCCCACTACGGTGCTGCACCTGGGCGGGGTCGGCACGATAGCGATTAACGCGTCCGGGGCTTACATCCAGGGTGAGTCCGGGCACATCGTCGCGTCGGGATCGGGGTACGCGGCCGGGACCAGCGGCGCGGCGCCGGGGTGGGCGTGGGTGGGTGAGAAGGGGCCGGAGCTGGCGCACTTCTGGGGCGGGGAGACGGTGATCCCCAACCACGCGCTGCACGGGCTGGGCGGCCTGCCGGGTTACGCGGCCGGGACGCCGTTCGGGCACACCCCGGCCGAGGTGATGGCGTGGATGCAGGGTCAGGCCGGGCACATGGAGGGCGTGTTCGCGGCCGGGGCCGCGCAGGCGTTCACCAAGGGCTTTGAGAAGGCGGTCACGCAGTCGGTAACCGGCGCGATGGCCGGCGGCGCCGGCGGCGGGGTGCAGCGGTGGGCGCCGGCGGCGGCGCTGGCCCTGGCGATGGCCGGGGCGCCCGCCTACCTGCTGCATCAGGTGCTCTACCAGATGCAAACCGAATCAGGCGGCAACCCGTTTGCCGTGAACCTCACCGATATCAACGCCAAGCTCGGGCATCCATCGGTCGGGCTCCTCCAGCTCATCGGCGGGACCTATGCCGCGTTCGCGGCCCCCCGGTTCGGCTACCCGCCCCCGGTCGCCTACGGCGTGTCGGAGGCGGCGGTGCCCAACATCTACGGGGCGATCAAGTACGCCCAGGCGGTGTACGGCCCGAGCCTGATGTCGGGCGGGTCGGGGCTGGGCTCGGGTCACGGGTACGCGACCGGGGGGCGGATACCGGAGGACGTGCTGGGCATCGGCGCGTCCGGAGCCGGGTATCTGTTCCACGGCGGGGAGATCGTCACCCCGGCCGGGGAGCCCGCCCAGGTGGACACCGGGCTGGAGCGTCACCTCGCGGTCATCGCGGACCTGCTCGCCGCGGTCCCGGGGGAGACCGGGGCCGCGCTCGGGGACGTGCTCAACGGGCTGGCCCGGTCGGCGTCCCGGTCGGCGGTCTACGGGGTGAGCGCGTATGGCTGACTCGCTGGTCGTCGGTGACGTGATCGAGCTGCTGGGCGGGGGGGTGGTCTCGACCCACCCGCTGTGCCCCGGCGCGGTGTTCCGCCTGGCGCCGGGGTTCGACCTGTCCGCGCCGCAGCCCAGTCAGGGCACGGTCGCGTCGCTGCTGCTGGGCGGTGGTGCCCCGGTCTCGGGGCACGTGGACAACCGTAAGCCCGTCCTGCCGGTGGTCATTGTCGTGCCTTCGACGGGGGACCCGATAGCCGACCAGGGGACCCTGGCCGGGGCGCGGGAGGCGCTGGCCCAGGCGGTCAGCGAGCCCCGGTGGACGATGACGTGGACCCGTGACAGCGCACAGCCGATGATCTTCGACTGTTTCGCGGCCAGCTCGATTGTGCGGGCCTACTCGGTGATCCGTGACAAGCAACTGCTGTCAGAGGTCGAGGTCGCGTTCGACGCGATGCCCTACGGCCGGTCGGATGTCCCCGAGGTGATCCAGTTCGCGGCGCCCTCGGCCGGGTGGATTCCGCCGCCCACGGTGGTCACCCTGGACGCGTTCTCGTCGGTGTCGTCGTCGGTGGCGCCGGCGTCGTGGTCGCTGTCCTCGACCGGGATGCAGTCCGCTAACTCGGCGCGGTGGGCCCGGCAGAGCGCCGGGTGCCCCGATTACGTGCACACGATCACCCCCGTGGACATCACCGGCCGTACCAAGCTCACCCTGTGGGTGGGGCTGGGGACCTCCACCTATAGCCAGTGGCACACCGGCAGCGTGACCGTGCAGATCACCCTGACCGACGCCGGCGGGAACACGGTCACGATCCCGGCTCACGTGTCCATGCTGGCGTCGAACCTGGCCAGCTCCCCGAGGTGGAACCGGGTCTCGGCGGCGATCCCGCTGGCGCAGTGGTTCGATTTCACCACCGTGTCCAGCTATGAGATCAAGTTGTGGAATAAGACCCTGCCGTCCGGGCCGAACCTGCAGGCAGAGTGTTACCTGGACACCTTCACCGCCGCGCCGGCGTCGTCGGCGGGCACCCTCGGCGCTAGGGGCCAGCTGTACTCGCTGCCGGGGGCGCTGGGCACGGCGGTGGCGCCGCTGTCGGTGCAGTTGCAGCCCGGCCCGGCCGCCGCGCCGACCGTGGCGCTGTTCACCACCACGGGGTCAAACAACTGGACCGCGCCCGCCGGGGTCGTCAGTGTCCAGCAGGTCGAGGAGGAGGCCGGCGGTGCCGGGGGTGCCCCGGCGGGCGGGTCACGCGGCGGGGGCGGCGGGGGCGGCGGGGAGCACGTGATCGATTACAACGTGGCGGTGACCCCGGCGACGGTGTACCACCCGAACGTGGGCGCGGCCGGGGCCGCGGGCACGGCCGGGGTCCCGGCCACGGCCGGGGGTGATTCGTTTTTCACCGGGGACGCGGCGCGGACGGTGCGGGCGCACGGCGGGAACCCGGGCGGCGGGGCGGTGTCGTGGACCGGGGGCAAGGGCGGGACGGGTTCGACAGCCCCGGTGCACCATGACGGCGGTGACGGGTACACCACCCCGAACCGTAACGGCGGCGGCGGGGGCGGTGGCGGCGGCACCGGGTCGGATGGCAATGACGGGTCGGGGATTCACGCCGGCGCTGCCGTGGACGGCGGCGGCGCGGGTGGCCCCGGCGGGACCGCCGATGCCGCTAACACGGGGATACGCGGCGGCGGTGGCCCGCCCTCGGGAACCTACGGCGGCGGCGGCGGCGGCGGGAGCCTGACCGCCGGGGGCACCCCGCAGTACAACGGCGGGCCGGGTCGTGGCGGCTGGGTGCGGCTGACCTACTCGGCCACGCTCGGGTCCCCGCTCAAAACCGCGGTGTTGCACCTGCCGCCCCGGCAGGTCACCGCTGCCGCGCCGCTGATCGTCACCGGCAACGGCTCCGACGTGCCCAACGGCGCCACCAACTACACCGCCCCGGCGACCGGGTCGGTGCCGGGCCGTTACCACGGCACCTACCAGGTGATCCTGGTCATGGGGACGTGGAACACCCCGGCCAACGCCAGGACCATCACGTGGACGATCTTCCAGCGGCTTGCCGGGGGGGCGTCGCTGAGCATGGCGCTGGTCAAGACCCTGACCCCGAACACCGACCCGGACCCGCTGCGGCCCCTCAACGGGCTGGTCACGATGGGGACGGTCAACCTTCCGCTGGCCGCCATCGCGCCGGGTAACTCGACCGACCAATTCCAGGTCACGGTGAATGACACCAATACGTCAGACCGGGTGCTTGATACTTTGATCTTGGACACGTCGGGGCAGACGGTGATCTACTCCACGGCCGGGTCGGGGGCGGCGAACCTGTGGGCTACCGAACCTGACATCGGGATGGACTACGGCATGGTGTACGGGTCGGCTACCGCTGACTGGGCCGGGGCCAGTTCGGTGCTGTCGGACACGGCGGTGATGTCGGGGGGGCCGCTGGCGGTGCTGCCGGGTGAAAACCCGTTCCTGGTCTACTCGGTGCAAGGGCTGCCCGGGGTGCAGGCGTCCTACCTGCCCCGGTGGATACTCGACAGGCTGGCATGATCACCGCGCCGGGGGTGGTGACCTACGCGCCGGACGGCGTGTCGGACCGCCGTCACCTGGGCGTGCTCGGGAACCTGGCCGGCCTGACGTGGGGGTCCACGATGCCCGGCGGTGATGCCCAGTTCTCCGCGACGTTGCAGATCCCGCGCCTGTACCGCGACCCGGCGCTCGGGGTGGGGCGGGTGCTGCAGGTCGTCAAGGCCGGCGCGGTGCTGTATGAGGGCAGGCTGGACCGGCCCGCGCCCGCGTCGGGCGGGGGTGGGTGGGACATCTCGGCGCACGGGTCCGGGACCTACGGCAACGACTACGACGCGGTGTGGTCCACCTACACGGTCAACGACGTGATCGGGCAGGCGGTCAGCCGGGGCCTGCGCTGGTCTAATCCGGGCTACCCGGGCGGGTACCTGGCGCAGCCCGCCGACTCCGGGTCCCAGTCGGTGTCAGCGTTTCTCAACGCGGTGTGCTCGCCGGGCAGCCAGGTGTGGTTTATCGACCAGCCCGGCAACGTGCTGATCATCGAGAACATCCCCACGGCCGTGACCCGGCTGCTGATCACGACCACGCCCGCGGCGCCGGATCTGGTGCGCTACGTCAACGCCCTGTTCATGCGTTACCAGTCCTCGGCGGACGGGGCCGCTATCCAGACCTACGGGCTGACCTCCTCGACCCTGCCGGCGAACATCACCGCGCACGGCCGGACCGAGGAATACTGGGACCTGTCGGGGGCGGGGCAGCTCTCGACCGGGACGGCGCAGGGGTACGGCAACGCCGCGCTGGCCAAATACGTGGCGGCCAGTTTCTCCCAGCCGTTCACCGTGACCCACGGCCACTACCTGACCACGGGCGGGGTGCCGGTGGACCTGGCGGCCGAGCGGGCCGGGGAGGTGGTGCGGCTGGTGCTGGCCGCCGGGGGTTACGGCGGGGAGGTCGCGCCGATGTTCCCGGTTACCTTCCCGGTGGGCACGTTCACCTGGGACCAGGATTCCCAGACCGCGCAGGTGCAGGCTTTCCAGTCGGTGCGGTCGGACTTCGCGGGGCTGCTCGGCGCGCTCGGGACGGGT
>Ga0066903_100002640_pt1 | contig 14183 bp, 9 predicted proteins | sample PanSoiMetaGPlot1_FD_67491 | JGI IMG/M metagenome (GOLD analysis project Ga0066903, IMG submission 67491) | Tropical forest soil microbial communities from Panama analyzed to predict greenhouse gas emissions - Panama Soil - Plot 1 (version 2) | ecosystem: Environmental > Terrestrial > Soil >...
GACTCGGTGTATGACCACTGGCTGTGCAACGGCGGACCGATGCTGGCCGATCTCGCGGCGATGCACGCGCTCGAGGGCGAGCGCCTCGGCGAGCTGCTGGAGATGGTCGGGCCCGCCGTGGTTGTCGTGCACTCCGCCGGCGGACCCGGCGTGTTCGCGGCAGCCGACGCCAAGCCCGACTCCGTTGCCGCGTTGGTGGCCATCGAAGTGATGGGCCCGCCGTTCGTGAAGATGCCCGAGCGCGGGCTCGACCTGGCGTGGGGTGTATCGGCGTCGCCGCTCACCTACGCCCCGCCGGTGCAGAGTCCGGACGAACTGCAACTCGTCACCGAGGAACGCGACGACCTCGGCCCGATCCCGATGACACTCCAGGAAGAGCCGGCGCGGAAGCTCGAAAACCTATGTCGCTTCCCGATCGCCGTGATGACGGCGGAGTCATCGATGTTCACAATGTTTGACCATCACCTCGTGGCGTTCCTCGAGCAGGCCGGCTGCGACGTCGAGCTCGTCCGCTTCGCGAACCGGGGTGTTCACGGCAACGGACACGGCATGATGCTCGAGCGCAACAATGACGAGGCGTTGAGCGTTGTTGAACAGTGGGTCTCCGAGCGGCTTGGCTGACGCCACGGTTGGCGTTAAGCGGAGGGCTACGGGGAACTGCTGTATACAGCGTCTCGATCCTGTTAGGGTGCGCGCCAACTTGCATCAGACCAGCTGGTGTGCGGAGGAGGAAGTGTGGGCATTGCTGAGGTCACTGGAGGGCACCACGGAAGCGTGCGCCGGGTGACTGATGCCCGACATAGGCATGCCGAGTTCGTGCCCACTCGGCGACTCCTCCGCCTACCCCGGGATGACGCGGGGAGCATGGATTACTTCGAAGGAGGAGAAGGGACATGAGTAAATGGACTCGTCTCGCGGCCGCGCTGTTGGCGTCCGCGGGGTTGGTTGCAGTAGCGGTCGGTACAGCGTCGATTTCGGGCGCCGCCAGTGCTGGCGGCGGGCTCGGTAGCGGCGCGGTGACCAACTACGTGAAGTACGTCGGAGGCAAGGCCGGGCCGGCCAACAACAAGCTCGCCCCGGTGCAGATCGGGTTCTACAACCAGCAGGGCGGCGCAATCGTGATCGGCGCCGACGCGACGCCGGGCGCGCAGCTCGCCGTCAACCTGGCCAACAAGAACCTCGGCGGTATCGCAGGTCATCCGATCAAGCTCGTCACGTGCTTCATCAAGTCCTCCGAGGAGGAGGGCACGACCTGTGGTCAGAAGTTCCTGGCCAACAAGAACATCTCGGTGATCGACGAGGGCGGCGTCGCTGTCGGCGAGCAGTCGATGTTCGCAACGCTGCGTGGCAAGAAGCCGGTCGTCGCGGGTGTCGCGATCACGCCGATCTCCGGCGCCTCGAAGAGCGCCGTCGTCCTGTTCGGTGACGGCACGCACGTGCTGGCGCCGTACGGCACGTACGCCAAGCAGATCCTGCACGCCAAGACCGCGGCCGTCGTCTACGAGGACGAGCCGGGAATCGGCCCGAACGCGCAGGCCTGGATCAACGCGCTGAAGAAGGTCGGCGTCAAGGTCAAGGCCGTCTCGTACCCGCCGACGCAGACCGACGTGATCGGTCCGCTGACCAGTGCTGGTGCCGCGAGCGCCGACATGGTCATTCCGGGCACGGACGCGAACGGCTGCGTGAACATGGCCAACGGGCTCAAGCAGATCGGGGTCACGAACCCCAAGAAGATCGTGGCGAACCCGCTGTGCCTCAACGCGCAGGTGATCTCCGCGCTCGGCGACTTCCCGCACTGGACGTACGGGATCGCGAGCTCGCTGTTCGGCGACCCGAGCGACCGGGGTCTGGCGCCGTACGCTGCGGCGATCAAGGAGTTCAAGGTCCAGAAGAACGCTCCGGACCCGTGGAACATCGTGAACTTCGGCACGATGCTGAGCACGATCCGGTTCCTCAACACCGCCGCGGCGCAGAACAGGGGCAACGTGGCGAAGATCACGCCGGCCCAGGTCCTGCGGATCGCCAAGTCGTTCAAGGGACCGCAGGCACTCGGCGCTCCGGCGCTGGCGTGCGGCTCGATCCCGAGCGCACCGGGCATCTGCAACCAGCGTGCCCAGTTCTTCTCCTACCAGGGCAAGAACAAGTTCACGAAGTCGGCGTCGTGGCTGCAGCCGCCGAAGTAGCTCGCTAGTCCAAGGGCCACTCAACCGGCCCTGACCCTGACGGATCCGGAGGCGGCCGCGTGCCGCCTCCGGGCCCGCAGGTATACGTTCGCACCGGCCTATGCAACAGATCCTGCTCCAAATCCTCTTGGGCCTCGGGTCCGGCGCGCTGATCGCCGGCCTTGCGGTCGGCGTGGTCATCACCTATCGCGGCTCGGGGATCATCAACCTCGCGATCGGTGGGTACGCAATGCTCGCCGGCTACGCGTTCTGGGCGTTCCACGCCAACACGGTTCACCTCGGCGGCAGCATCCCGAAGTGGCCGGCCCTGATCCTCGCGCTGCTGTTCGTGATGCTCGTCGCGGTGCTGGCCGAGATCATCATCTTCCAGCCCCTGCGCAACTCGTCACCGCTGGCGAAGCTCGTGGCGTCGCTGGGACTGCTGTTGACGATGCAGGCGTCGATGCTGCTCGCGTTCGGCACGCTGCCGCAGAGCGCGCCGCAGATTCTCACCCAGAAGACGGTCGCGATGCTCGGTGCCGTCGTGCCGATCAACCGGTTCATCATCGCCGGGATCGTGATCGTGGTCACCGTGGTGGTGGCAGCGGCATATCGCTGGACGAGCTTCGGTGTCGCGACGCGCGCGGCGTCCGAGAACGAGACCTCGGGAATGCTGAGGGGCCTCTCTCCGAGGCGGCTGGCGATGACGAACTCGGTCATCGCCGCCCTGCTCGCGGGCATCGTCGGGATCCTGGCCTCGACCATCACCGAGCTTGACACGAGCACGCTGCCGCTCCAGATCGTCCCGGCGCTCGCGGCCGCGGTGCTCGCCGGGATGTCGTCGCCGGTGATCGCGTGCGCGGCCGGCTTCGGGGTCGGGATCATGTACGCGCTCGTGGAGTACGCGTCGGGCCAGTCGTGGTTCCCGACTGCCAATGGGGCGCCGTTCCCGGGCGTCACCGAGCTGGCGGCGTTCCTGTTCGTCGTCCTGGCGATGTTCGCGCGCGGCGCGCGTCTGCCGGGACGGGGGCAACTGATCGAACAGGGTCTCCCCGAGGTGCCCAAACCGGCGCGTCTCGCCTCGATCGCGCTTCCGCTCGCGGCGGTCGCGGCGGTCGCGCTGGTCGTGCTGCCGTTCGACTTCCGCCAGGCCGAGGTCAACACGCTGATCGGCATCGTCCTGGCGCTCTCGCTGGTCGTGATCACCGGCTTCGTCGGGCAGATCTCGGTCGTCCAGCTGAGCCTTGCCGGGGTCACCGGTTTCGTGATCTCGCGACTCGCGCACGACCACGGGATCCCGTTCCCGTTCGCCGCGATTGCCGGCATCGCCGCAGCGGTGGTGATCGGCCTGTTGACCGCGGTGTCGGCGTTGCGCGTGCGCGGCGTGAGCCTCGTGATCGTCACGTTGGCCGCCGCGGTGGCGATCGACGCGTTCTACTTCGGCAACCCGAGCTTTGGGGCGGCCCCCAACGGCTCGCCGGTGCCCGAGCCCCACCTGTTCGGCCTCGACATCGGCACCCAGGGCCCGTTCCGTGGCCTCGACGGCAACATTCCGAGCCCCGTGTTCGGGTGGGTCGCGCTGTTGAGCGCGCTCGCGCTCTGCCTGATGGTCGGCTACCTGCGCCGGGGCGGGTTCGGGCGAAGAATGCTCGCCGTGCGTTCGAATGAGCGCGCGTCGGCGGCGGCGGCGGTCAATCCGACGAGCGTCAAGCTGATCGCGTTCGGTGTCAGCGCGTTCATCGCGGGCTGCGCCGGCAGCCTCTACGCCTACAACTTCGGCTCGGTATCGCCCGATCGGTTCGACGCGTTCACCGCGCTGAGCCTGATCGCGTTCGCCTACGCCGGCGGAATCACGGTGATCTCGGGGGCCGTGTTCGCCGGGCTGATCTCGACGCAGGCGCTGTTCCCGTACGCGCTCGACAAATGGTTCGGGTTGAGCGGCAACTGGTTCTTGCTGTTCGGCGGCGTGATCCTGATCATCACGCTGCTGCAGAACCCCGAGGGTGTGATGGGCACGCTGTACAAACAGAGGCACCCCAAGAAGCCGGTCGTTCCGCCCGAACACGAGGCGGGCGCCACACCCGAGCCCGTTGCGCCGAACTCTCGGCCGCCCAGACCGCCGCGACACCTGCGTCCGTCGGCTCCGCCGGTGCTGGTCGCAGAAGGCGTGTCGGTCGACTTCGGCGGCGTTCACGCCCTGCGCAACGTCAGCTTCGAGATCGGCGAGGGCGAGCTCGTCGGGCTGATCGGCCCCAACGGCGCCGGCAAGACGACGTTCGTCGATGCCGTCACCGGCTTCGTGCGCTCCACCGGCACCGTCACGCTCGACGGGCAGGACCTGACCGGCATGCGCCCGCACAAGCGCGCCCAGCTCGGACTCGCCCGGACGTGGCAGAGCGGCGACCTGTTCGACGATCTGCTTGTCGAGGAGAACCTCGCTGTCGCGCACGACCGCTCGGCGGCGTGGAAGATCGCGTTCAGCTCGCGCACCGACCAGCAGATGATCGACGACACGCTCGCGCTGTTCGATCTCGGGTGGGCCGCCCAGGCGAGCCCCGCGGATCTCCCTCAGGGGTACCGCAAGCTCGTCGGCGTCGCGCGCGCGCTGGCCGCCAATCCGCGCCTGCTGCTGCTCGACGAGCCCGCGGCGGGACTCGACACGGTCGAGAGCGCGGCCCTCGGAGCGCACCTGCGCGCGATCGCCGACCGCGGACAGTCGACGCTGCTGATCGACCACGACATGAGCCTCGTGCTCGGGATCTGCGACCGCGTCGTGGTCCTCGAGTTCGGCGAGCTGATCGCCGACGGCGCGCCGGACGTAGTCCGCCAGGACCCCCGTGTCGTCGGCGCGTACCTCGGCGGCGCCGAGGTCGAACTCGGGGTCGGCGCGTGACCGACGACACCCCGATCCTCGAGATCTCCGATCTCAGCGCCGGCTACGACAACGTGCCGGTCGTCCGCGGACTGTCGCTGTCCGCGCGGGCGGGCGAGGTCGTCGCGCTGATGGGCGCCAACGGCGCCGGCAAGACGACGACGCTGCGCGCGATCTCCGGCCTCGTCAAGACGACCTCGGGGACCGTGCGGCTGGCCGGGGCCGATCTCGACGGCGTCTCGCCGACCGCGCGGGCGCGCGCGGGGATCGCGCACGTCCCCGAGGGCCGCGGAATCTTCTACGGGCTCACGGTCGCCGAGCACTTCCGCGTCGGCCTGCGCCCGACGCGCGAGCAGGTCGACGAGGTCATGAGCTACTTCCCTGCCCTCGAGCCGCTCCAGAACCGTCGCGCCGGCCTGCTCTCCGGAGGCGAGCAGCAGATGCTCGCGATCGCGTGCGCGCTGATCCAGAGGCCGAAGCTGCTGCTGCTCGACGAGCTGAGCCTGGGGCTCGCGCCGGTGATCGTCGAGCGACTGCTCCCCGTCGTTCGTGACCTGGCGACCAATCGCAACGTCGCCGTCATCCTCGTCGAGCAGCACGTGCGTCTCGGCCTCGAGATCGCCGACACCGCGTACGTCCTCGCCCACGGCGACCTCGCGGCGTCGGGAACCGCCGAGGAGCTGCGCAACAACAACGACCGCCTGGTCGCCAGCTACCTGGGCGAGACGACGGCCAACTGATCGGTATGCAGCAGCTCGACGGGCGCGTCGCGGTCGTCACCGGAGCCGCCAGCGGCATCGGGCTCGGGTTGGCTCGTCGGTTCGCAGCGGAGGGGATGAAGGTCGTGCTGGCCGACATCGAGCGCGAGCCGCTCGCTCGCGCCGTCGAGGAACTCCGCGCTGGTGGCGCCGAGGCGATCGGCGTCCCGACCGATGTGTCCAAGGCGACCGACATCGACGCGCTCGCGCAGGCCACGATCGCGGAGTTCGGCGCCGTCCACGTGCTCTGCAACAACGCCGGTGTCGAGAGCGGCGCCCACTTCGCCGACATCCCGGTCTCGACCTGGGAATGGGTGCTCGGCGTGAACCTGTGGGGCGTCCTGCACGGCTGCCGCACGTTCCTGCCGCTGATCCGCGAGCAGGGGGAGGGGCACATCGTCAATACCGCGTCGCTGGCCGCGTTTGCCACGGGCCTGGCGACGTTCGCGCCCTACACGACATCGAAGTTCGCCGTCCTCGCGGCCAGCGAGTGCCTCGAGCTCGAGCTGCTGGCGGCCGGCGACAAGGTCGGCGTGTCGGTTCTCTGTCCTGGGGTGATCGCGACGAACATGTGCGAGGCGGAGCGCAACCGTCCCGCCGATGTCCCGTCGACCGCCGAGGACCCGTTGCGCCAGTCGATCCTCGGCGAGTTGCGGCGCCTGATCGTCGAGCTGGGCATGGACCCGTCGGAGGTCGCCGAGATGGTCGTTGACGCGATCCGCGCGCGGCGGTTCTTCGTCCTCACGCACCCCGACGAGGCGTTCGCGGCGGTGGAGCGCCGGGTGCAGTGGATGCGGTCGGGCGTCGCGCCGGGTGAGCGCGCTCCGGGACGCGCCGGCGGGCCGGCCGATCCCGTGACCAGACCGTAGACGCCGCTAGGTCGCGGCCTGGCGGCGCAGCCCCGACTCGCGCCACGCACGCTGGTAGGCGGGGCGCAGGAACTCGAGGTGGCGGTGCATCTCCGCCCCCGCGGCGTCCGGGTCGCCATCCGCGATCGCCGCCGCGATCGCGCGGTGATCGGTCACGACCTGGTCGAGGAACTTCTGGCGCAGGTTCGAGCGCTGAAGGTGCGTCTGCAGCACCGAAAAGACCGGCTGGGTCGCGATCAACAGCAGCGTGTTGCCGCACGTCTCGACGACGGCCGAGTGGAAGTCGCGGTTCTGGATGAACTGCTCCTCGATGCCGCGCCCGGTCGTGTCGTCGGGGATCGCGAGCTCGAGCGCCTCGATGTCGGCCGCCGAGCGCCGCTGCGCGGCCAGGCGCGCCGCCGGAACCTCGAGCATCTCGCGCAGTTCGAGAAATTCGTCGAGCGACACCCGCTGCGCCTGCGACAGCAGCGAGATGTTCGAGCCGAGGAATGCCGAGATGTTGTCGGCCGTCGGCAGCACGACGAAGCTGCCCCCGGTCTTTCCCTTGGTCGTGCGGATCAGGCTCTCGGCGGTCAGCACGCGCAGCGCCTCGCGGACCGTCGCGCGACTGACCCCCATGTCGCTACTGAGCGCCGCCTCGTTGGGGAGCCGATCGCCAGGCTTGACCTCGCCGCGCACGATCAGGTCGCGCAGCTGGTCGGCCACCTGCTCGTACGCTTTGCGGACGCGTTGCAGCTCTATCGACGCCCCGTCCGCCCCGCCGCCCAAGTCGTCCATCGAGCGCAGAATAGCCGACCTGTGGTAAATGTCTGACATGGTCACAATCACGACCACGCACGTTGGGAGCCTGATCCGGCCCGACGACGTGGTGGAGATGATGCGCCGCGTCGCCAAGGGCGAGGCGGTCGACTCGGGCGAGCAGCAGGAACTGCTCGAGCGAACGGTGCGCGACGTCGTGCGCCACCAGAAGGAGGCAGGCGTCGACGTCGTCAGCGACGGCGAGTACGGGAAGATCGGCTGGAACTTCTACGTCTACGAGCGCCTTGGTGGCATCGAGCTGCGCCCGCCGCAGGCCGAGACATTTGAGGATCTGCCGATCAGCGCCACCGACTGGGAGCGCTTCCCGGAGTTCTACGCGGAGTACTTCCGCACCGAGCAGGACTTCGAGACGCCGCAGGGCGTGTTCGCGGCCGTCGACGCGATCACCTACACCGGTCAGGACGCGATCGGCCGTGACATCTCAAACCTCAAGGCGGCGATGGCGGCCGAGGGCGTCGAGGAGGGGTTCCTGCCGGTCGTCGCGCCGGCGAGCTGCTTCCCGAGCCTGATCGACGAGCACTACGGCTCCGAGCAGGCCGCGCTGATGGGTGTCGCCGAGGCGTTGCGCGAGGAGTACCGCGCGATCGTCGACGCCGGCCTTTCCGTGCAGGTCGACGACGCGTTCATCCCGTTCATGTACGACGTCCTGGTGCCGCCCGGGACGATGGACGACTACCTCGCGTGGGCGCAGCCGCGCATCGACGCGGTCAACCACGCGCTCGAGGGGATCCCGGAGGATCGTGTCCGCTACCACGTCTGCTGGGGCAGCTGGAACGGTCCGCACACCAACGACATCGCACTCCGCGACATCCTGCCGCTGATGCTGCAGGTCAACGCCGGCACATACCTGTTCGAGCACGCCAACCCGCGCCATGAGCACGAGTGGCGCGTGTGGGAGAGCGTCGACCTGCCCGACGACAAGAAGCTCGCGCCGGGCGTGATCAGCCACGCGACCAACGTCGTCGAGCACCCCGAGCTCGTGGCCGAGCGGCTCGAGCGCCTGGCGCGGATCGTCGGGCCCGAGCGCGTCGTCGCGAGCACCGACTGCGGCTTCGCCCAGGGACCGTTCCTGCGCCGCGTCCATCCAACGATCCAGTGGGCCAAGCTCGAGGCGCTCGCCGAAGGCGCCCGGATCGCGTCGCGCAACCTCGCACCGGCAGGCGTCTAGCGGCGCGATGCACCAGTTCCCGCGGCCGGCCGAGGAGCATCTGTACGCGCAACGCACGCCCGTCGACGGCACGTGCGGCGAGTGCGGCAAGGCCGAGCTCGCGACGTATCGCGTGCTGAGCGAGGGCGGCTGGTGGGACGTCTGCAAATGCCAGAACTGCCTGGCGTCCCTGTCGCGTGAGCGCGCGCCGATGTTCGCCGGATACACGCCCCTCGGACTGACCGTGAAAGGCTGAGCCATGCTCGGTGCCGACGTCGGCGGGACGTTCACCGACATCGTCCTGTTCCGCGACGGGAGGCTGTCGGTCGCCAAGGTCCCGACCGACCCGGCCGCACCGGCGTCGCCGGTGATCGAGGGTGCCCGGCGTCTGGGCGTGGGCGGCGTCCCGGTGTTCAACCACGCGAGCACGATGGGCCTCAACGCGGTGCTGACGCGCCAGCTGCCGAAGATCGCCTTCCTCACGACCGACGGCCACCGCGACATGCTCGCGACGGGCCGGGTGTGGCGGCCGCTGGACGGGCAGACCGACCCGCGGTGGCGGCGAACCTATGGCGACGCCGACCGCCCGCTGGTTCCCCGCTACCTCCGGCGCGGCATCCGCGAGCGGCTGCTCGCCGACGGCAGCGTCCTGATCCCCGTCGACGTCGAGCAGGCGACCGCGCAGCTCGAGGTGCTGCGGCGCTGCAACGTCGAGGGCGTTGCGATCTGCCTGCTCAACGCCTACGTCAACGACGACCACGAGCGCCAGCTGCGCGAGCTTGCGCACGACGTGCTCGGTGACGTCCCGATCTCGATTTCGTCCGAGGCGTCGGCGCTCGCCAAGGAGTTCACGCGCGCGTCGACGACCGTCATCGACGTGTTCATGAAGCTCATCTACTCCGACTACGCCGCCGCGCTGCATCAGGAGCTGGGCGAGCTCGGCTTCGATGGCGAGCTGAACTTCGCCGACTGCGCCGCCACGCTGCTGCCGTGGCGCGAGGCGCTCAAGCGCCCCTTCCGGATCGTGTTCGCCGGCCCCGCCGCGGGGACGGTGTCGTGCGGGCGCTTCGGCGACGCGATCGCCGACCGCAATCTGATCTGCGTCGACGTCGGCGGGACGTCGACCGACGTGTCGCTCGTCGTCGACGGCCAGCCGTTCGTCAACAACACGTTCGAGCTCGAGCACGACCTGGTCATCAACGCGCTCGCCGCCGAGATCTCGAGCGTCGGCGCCGGCGGCGGCAGCATCGTCTCGATCTCGCCCTCGGGCGACGTCGAGGTCGGCCCCGCGAGCGCCGGGGCGACGCCCGGCCCCGCCTGCTACGGCCGCGGCGGCGAGCAGCCGACGGTCTCGGATGCGTGCCTGCTGATGGGGATCCTCGATCCCAGCGGCTTCGCGGGCGGCGAGATAACGCTCGACGCAGACCTCGCACGCCGCGCGTTCGAGCGCCTCGATACGCGCCTGTCGCTCGAGCAGCGCGTCGCCTTCGCGTACCGGATCGCGGTCTCGAACATCGCCGAGGAGATCACCAACGTCGCGATCCGCCACGGGGTCGACCCGCGCGACTTCTCGCTCGTCGCCTACGGTGCGGCCGGGCCGATGTTGCTGCCGGCGGCGCTCGGGCTGCTGAACGTCCGGCGCGTGATCGTGCCGCCGCATCCCGGGCTGTTCTCGGCGATCGGGCTACTCAGCACCGACCTGGTGTTCACGGAGAGCAAGAGCGCCTACCGCGTCCTCGGCCCCGACGTGGCGGGCGAGCTGTCGCAGATCTTCGCCGACCTCGAGGCCCGGCTGCGTGGCGAGATCCACGGCGCCGACGGCGTCACGATCCGCCGCACGTTCGACGGCCGTCTGCTCGGGCAGAGCTGGGAGACGCCGTTCATCGAGGTCCCCGACGGCGCGATCGACGCGGCGGCCATCGAGGAGCTCGTCCGGCGCTTCCACGACGAGTACGCGCGCCGCTTCGGCAACCGCTTCGAGATGGTCCCGGTGGAAGGCGTGACGTACCGGGTGCAGCTCGTCGTCGCGGTCGACAAGGTCGACCACCCGCGGCTGGACGCAGGCGCCGGGGACGCCGAGCCGGTCGGCCGCACCGAGCTGTGCTACTTCGCCGACGAGCCGCTGGATTGCGCCGAGTACCGCCGCGAGCAGCTCCCGGTCGGATCGCAGATCAGCGGGCCGGCCATCGTGCGCGAGGATCTCGCGACGACCGTCGTCGGTCCAGGGCAGCTCGCCACCGTCGGGACGTTCGGCGAGCTCGTGATCGAGGCCGCGCGATGAGAATCCGCGACCTCGACGAAGCGACGTTCCACGAGCGCTACGGCTGTGACCGCTTCACAGCCACAGTGCTCGGAAACCGCCTTGGCTACGTCGTCGAGCACATGTGTGCCCAGCTGCTGACGACTGCGTTCTCTCCGATCCTGCGCGACTTCTACGACTTCGCGGCGACCGTCGCCGGCGCTCCGCAGCGCGGCTACCCGACCCCGGCCGTGAGCAACAGCATCATCCTGTTCACGGGGACGATGACCGACTCGGTCCGCAACACGATCGAGGAGTACGGACCCGACCGCCTGGAGGCTGGCGATGTGATCGTCGCCAACGACCCATACCGGACCGGCACCCACGTCAACGACGTGCTGTTCATCAAGCCGGTGTTCAGCGACGGCGCGGTCGCGGCGTTCGTCAGCCTCAAGGCCCACCAGCTCGACATGGGCGGAGCGGTGCCCGGAGGCTTCAGCACAGCCAAGCTCAACGTCTACGAGAACGGCCTTGTGCTGTCGCCGCGGGCGCTGTTCAAAGCGGGCGATCCGGTCCAGGAGACGTTCACCCTGATCTTTGACAACGTTCGCTTCGGCGACCTGCTGCTGCCGGACATGCTCACGATGTGCGCGAACCTCGATCTGGGTGAGCGGCTCATCACCGAGTCGATCGAGCGCTATGGCGTCGGGGCGCTGCACGGCGCGATCGACTACGTCTGCGACTCGAGCGCCGAGCGGATCGCCGACGCGCTCGAGACGGTGCCCGACGGCGACTACACCGGTGAGGCCGCGCTTGACGCCGACGGAGCCGCCGACGATGAGCAGTACCGCGTCGCGGTGCGGATCACCAAGCGCGGGCGTCGCGCCGAGGTCGATCTCAGCGGTTCGTCGCGCCAGGCGCGCACCTGCATCAACGGCACGGAGCTCGACGCAAAGACGACCGTAGGGGTCGCGCTCAAGCTGCTGCTCGACCCGCACACCCCGTTCACGTCGGGGACGATCCGGCCCGTCGACATCGTTCTGCCCGAGGGCACGATCGTCAGCGCCCGGCCGCCGGACGGCGCGGTGTTCCTCTACTGGGAGGGCACGCAGGTGTTGCTCACGGCGCTGCTGCGCGCATTCGCCGGGCCGCTTGCCGGTCGCGCCGTCGCGGGTGATTCCGGCAGCGCGAATCTCCACAGTGGTTTTGGCGTGCACCCCGACGGCATCCCGTGGGCATCGGTCGGCCAATGCGGCGGCGAGCAGGGACCCTACGGCGCAACCGACGCGGGTGACGCGGAGACGTTCTCGATCTGCTGCTACCAAGGCAACGGCCTCGCGCCGGCCATCGAGTCGACGGAGCATGACTTCCCGGTCGTCGTCCTTCGCCGCGAACTGGTGCCCGACACCGGAGGGCGGGGGTTCCACCGTGGCGGCGCGAGCGTCGTCAAGGACTCGCTCTGGTTTGCGCCCACGATGCACAACTGCATCTCGCTGCGCTTCCGCGAGCCCAGTGGCTTCGGCGTCAACGGCGGCGGATCGGGGGCGACGGGCGGCGTCTGGATCTGGGAGGCCGAAGGCGAGCCGATGGTCGAGGGCCGGCCGGTGGCGCCCGACGGCTACCGTGACGCCACGCCGATCACGGGGCGCCTGGACCCGGCGACCAACGCGCCGTCGGCGGATGGCGAATACGTCTGGTTCGGACGCCAGCCGACTTGGCAGACACCGCCCGGCTCGCTGCTGCGGTTCCTCAACAACGGCGGCGGCGGCTGGGGCGACCCGATGACGCGCGACCCGGAGCGCGTCAAGAACGACGTCCGCGACGGCTATGTGACGATCGAGGGGGCCGTGCGCGACTACGGCGTCGTCGTCATCGGCGATCCCGAGTCCGACCCCGAGGGCCTGCGCATCGACGACGAGGCGACGGCGAGGCTGCGATCCGGTTGACGAGACCGCTCGCAGCGTTGTTGAATCGCGGTGTTCACCGTGGGCGAACACCCGACCGAAGGAGGACACGATGAGTGATTCCGTGACCGAACGCGAAACGACGCGAACCGGCCTGTACATCGACGGCGAGGCGCGATCGACCGACGACGCGTTCGAGGTGTTCGATCCCGCAGCGCCCGAGTCGATCGTCGGCTACGCGGCGGCGGCTTCGGCCGACCAGGCCCGCGACGCGGTGCGCGCCGCTCAAGCCGCGTTCCCGGACTGGGCCGCGCTCGGGGCCAGGAAGCGCGCCGAGCTGATCCTCGCATCGCTCGATGCCCTCGCGGAGGACAACGACCAACGGGTCGAGCTGCTGAGCGCCGAGAACGGCAAGGTCCGCATGGAGTGCGAGATCGAGATGCACGTCATCGAAGGACGGTTCCGCCTCGCGGCCGGCCTCGCCGATGAGGTCGACGTCGTCCGAGAGCTCGAGGGTCCGCCGCTGCACACCAAGGTCACCCGGCTGCCGCTCGGCGTCGTCTCGATCGTCGTCCCGTTCAACTGGCCGCTGGCGATCCTCGGCGCATCGCTGCCGCAGGCGCTCGTCGCCGGCAACACGACCGTCGTCAAGGCGCCGCCGACGACGCCGCTGTCGTTCCTGTTGACGCTCGAACGGATCGCCGACCGTCTCCCGCCCGGCGTGCTGAACGTCATCAGCGGCCGTGACGATGAGATCGGCCCGGTGCTCATCAAGGACCCCCGGATCGCCAAGATCGCGTTCACGGGCAGCGTACGGACCGGGAAGCTGATCATGGGCATGGCGGCCGAGAACCTGACCCGCGTCTCGCTCGAGCTCGGCGGCAACGACCCGGCGCTCGTGCTCGCCGACGCCGATCTCGACGGCGACGCGATGCATCGCCTGTTCGTCGGGGCATTCCTGACGACGGGGCAGGTGTGCATGGCGATGAAGCGCTTGTACGTGCACCGGTCGCGCTACGACGAGGTCGTCGACGGCCTGAGCGCGGAGCTCGAGGGCGTCCGCCTCGGGCGCGGCCTCGATCCCGACGCCAACATGGGACCGCTGCACACGCAGCGCCAGCGCGACTACGTCGCCGAGCTCGTGGCCGACGCGCGCAGCGCGGGCGCCGAGGTTCGTGAGCTCGGGAGCACGTTGGATGGTGTCGACGCTGACTCCGGCCAGTTCCTGCGGCCGTCACTCGTGCTGAATCCGCGTCCCGACGCGCGCATCGTCGCCGAGGAGCAGTTCGGGCCAACGCTGCCGATCATCGCCTTCGACGACGAGCAGGACGCGATCCGCCAGGCCAACGACACCTGGGCCGGGCTGTGTTCGTCGGTCTGGTCGTCGGATCCCGAGCACGCCGACGCGATCGC
>Ga0066903_100002641_pt1 | contig 14183 bp, 14 predicted proteins | sample PanSoiMetaGPlot1_FD_67491 | JGI IMG/M metagenome (GOLD analysis project Ga0066903, IMG submission 67491) | Tropical forest soil microbial communities from Panama analyzed to predict greenhouse gas emissions - Panama Soil - Plot 1 (version 2) | ecosystem: Environmental > Terrestrial > Soil >...
CTGGAAGGCCTTCTGGGACAGGGCGAACTCGCTGGTCGGTTACGACCACACCGAGCTCCTGGGCTCCCGTGAGGGTGGTCGCATCGGCGACGGGATGACCGTCCGCGGCTGGATGGACCTCGTCGGGACGAGTGACTTCCAGACGGTCGACGTGCTCTGGAGGGACGCCGACGTGGTGATCGTCGCGGCACGGAAGGCATAGTCCGCACCCGGGCGATCGGGCGCATGTCGGATCAGCCATCCACCAGCCGGTCGAGCCGGTCGACGAGCTCCGCCTCGGCCGCGACGATCTCGCCGAGCAGCTGCGCGAGCTGCGGTCGTGGTGGGCGTCCCCGCGCCAGCGCGCTGCGGTTGTACTCCATCATCCTGGGCACCACCGACCACTGCCAGACGATGCGCTGCTGGCACCAGTCGGCGAGCTGCCGGAGGCGCTCGTCCCGCAGGGCCGCGCCCAGGCTCCCGCAGGCCCTGGCGAAGAGGCAGCGGGTTCGTCCGGCCACCCAGAAGTCCGCGTGCGCCTCGTACAGAGCCGGTGATCGGAGCCCGTCCTCGACGCGCCGCTGGAGCAGCTCGAGTGCGGGCAGCCCGCAGGTCCACCCGCCCTCGGCGAGGTCGGCCCGCACCGTGCGGCCGCCGTGGTGCCTCACCGTGTCCCGGAGCACCTCCAGGGGGCTGGCGCGGCGCCCGCCCCGCCGGCTTGCCTCGTACCAGTGGTAGCGGTTCGAGGACCGGATGAGACGGTCGTCCTCCACGTCGCCCAGCGCGTGCCGCTCCCGAACACGGAACCATGGGCTGGAGTCGTAGTCGGCGGCCCGCGCCAGCTCGACCAGGTCCGCGACGGGATGCCAGCCCCGACGCGCCTCCTGGATCCCGAACTGGTTCTCGAACACCAGGAGATCGACCACGTGGCAGCGGTCACCCGAGAACGAGTCGATCACGAACCAGTGGGGGGCGTGCGTCCGGGCGAAGGCATTCTGCCAGGGCAGGTTCCCCGTGTCCCCCACGACGATGACGGCGCCGTTCGCCGCGACCTCGTCCCGCAGGCGCTCGGCGGCCTCCCCGTACGACGTCGCGCTGTGGCGCACGAGTCCGGGAGCCCCGAGCCGCTCCGAGCGGAGCGGGGTGTGGTGATGGATGAAGCCCAGCAGCGGCCGATCGCCGCCGGCGGCCTCCTCCCGCACCGCGGTGAACAGCTGGGCGCCGATGGCCAGCTCGTGGTCGAGCCCGAGCGACTCCATGAGCGCCGCGACGGCGACCGTGTAGCAGGACAGCTCGGCTCCCGCGATCTCCCGGCCCGCGGCGATCACGGGATCGCCTCGATGGCCGGCTCCACCGCGACGAGGTCGCCCGCGGCGACCGTCTCGCCGATGGCGGCCACCGAGACGACGGTCGTCCCCGAGAGCCACCACGTGCGCCACCGCAGGCCGTTCGCAAGGCCCCCGTCCGCGCCGGGCTCGGCCACGACGTCGAGTGGGGGCCGGATCCCCGTGCCGCGTGCCTTCCCGCACGCCTCCTTGACCGTCCACAGCTTGTAGAAGCCGCGGGCGCGCTCCTGCCCGGGCAGCCGCCGCAGCCAGTCGGTCTCGTCGACGCTGCACCACCGGTTGGCCAGGCGCTCCGGGTAGTCGGCCACCTCCTCGACGTCCACCCCGACACGTCCCCCCGTCGTCACCGCGACCGCGCAGTGCCGGGGCGAGTGGGAGATGTTGAAGTCCATCGTCGCGCAGCCGGCCAACCCGGGCCTGCGGCCGGCGGCGCCCGAGATGGGCACCAGCGGCGGTGCGCATCCCAGCCGGTGGCCGAGCACGACGCGCGCGAGCGCCCGGCCGAACAGGAACTCCACCCGCCGGGCGGGCGGGAGGTCCGGGAGGCGCCGCCGCTCGGCGGGCGACAGGAGCTCCGCGGCGCGTCCCACGACGTCGCCGGTCGGGTGCTCGGGCAGCGGTGCCACGTGGACCGAGACGGGGTTCACGCGTCGGCTCCCCGTCCCCGATCATCCGCGATCCCTGCCCACTCCGCGGCGACCGCCTCCAGGGCCGTCTCCGTCGTCCCCCCGCCGATCCCGAACGCCCTGAACTCCACGTACAGCCGCAGCAGCCTGCTCGCGCTCTCGAGCCCCCTGGCGCCCTCGAGCTGCAGGCAGACCCCCACCGCCTCCTCGGCCACCGCGGGAACCGCGGCCTTCACCACGTTGCAGTCCAGCGACAGGAGAGCGCCGTTGGAGGCACGGTCCACCGCCGCGTCGACGGCCGACTGCAGGAGCCGGAGGCCGACCACCGCCTTCGCCAGCCGCTGCCTGACCGCCGGATTCCCCCAGAGGCTCGCGTCGCCCAGGATCCGGGCTGCCGCCGAACGCTGCGCCTCCCGCAGACACCGCTCCAGCACCGCCGCCGCCCAGATGCCGCCCACCAGGCGCTCGTGCGCGATGGCGTCCATGAAGTGGCGCAGGCCGAGGCTGCGTCGCCCGAGCAGCATGGCCGGCCGCAGGCGCACGCGGTCCAGGGCGATCCGGCCGATCGGCGCCGGACGCATGACGGCCATGTCGATCGCGGTCACCGTGACGCCGGGGCTCCGCAGCGGGACCAGGAGCGCGCAGAGGTTGGCGAAGTGCCGGCCGTCGCGCCACCGGGCCAGCATCGCGACGAAGTCGGCGCCGGGGACGTGGGTGACGTACTCCTTGACGCCGGTCACCTCGTGCACCGTGTCCCCGAGGCGGACGCTGGTCTGGACGCCCATGAGATCGGAGCCCGAGACGCCGGCGTCGGTGGTGGCGATCGCTCCCGCGACGGCGCCGTCCAGGGCGTCGTCCAGGATGTCGGCCCTGGCCTCCGGCGACGCGAGGTCCCAGACCATCGGGACGAACACGCCGACGTGGAGCGCCACGCACAGCGTCAGGCCGAAGTCGCTGCCCGTCGCCAGTTCGCGGATCAGCGTCGCGAAGGTCGGCCAGCGCAGCCGGCATCGGGCGCCGTGGTCCTGGTGGTCGAAGCAGGCGCGAAAGAACCCCTCCCTCCCGAGCCGGGTGAAAGTCTCTCGCAGAGACCCGTAGTCGCGGTCCGGCACGTAGGCGGCGCGCAGCGCCGACTCGAGGCGCTGCGCGTAGCCGCCCGCCGGCTCGACGGCGGTCACGGCAGGGTCACGTCGCCGTCGAGCAGCGAGAGCTTGCCGTTGGCGATGAGCAGCCGATCGTTGGAGTACATCAGGCTGGCCGAGCGCAGGTCACGGAACGTCCGCTCGACCGGGATCGGACTGGTCTTCGAGTAGCCGTGACGCAGGCCGACCAGCTGCATCAGGTCGTTGACCGCCTCGAAGAGGCTGTCGGAGGCGTGCACCTTCAGGGTGTTGATGTGGATCTGGAACGAGGGCGCATAGATGGCCTCGACCGCGCGGGGGCTCCGGCGGGCGTCCTCGTACTCGGCGACCACCCGGTTGAGGTACGCCCCGGCCACGTCGAGCCGCATCCGGATCTCCGCGAGGCGGGTCACGAACAGCTCGGAGTGGAGGTCGTACTCCCGGCGCTGGCGCGGGTCGCGCAGCATCGCGATCACCTGCCGGTACACCGAGGTGGCCGCGCCGAGCCAGCAGGACGCCCACGCGATGTGGCCGACCGGGATCAGCGTGGTGACGGCGACCTGCTCGAAGCCGCGCTCGGCGTCGACGATCTGGTCCTCCGGCACCCGTCCGGCGAGGCTGATCCCCAGGCTCTCGGTGCCGCGCATGCCCGGGGTCGACCACGGCGACCGCTCGTCCACCGCGACCTGCGAGCGGTCGGTGTACACCAGCTTCACGGCGCTCGGCGGGGCGTCCGGGGCGGCCCGCATGGTGGTGAGGTACGCGTCGGCGTGCGCTCCGCCGGTCACGACGGGGGCCTCGCGCCGCATCACGGCGAGGCCGTCCTCGTAGGTCAGGGGCGCGAACGCGGTCAGCAGGTGGCCTCCCTTGCCCCGCTCCGAGGTGATGGACGCGATGTACACGTCACCCCTGGCGACGGCCGGGAGCGCCCGCTCCTTCAGGCGAGCGCCGGCGTGATCGACGAGCACCGCAACCTGCTGGCAGTGCATGCCCCAGATCATCGCGGTGGACAGGCAGTTGGCCGCCAGGACCTGCGCCACGCGCGACAGGAGCGAGCACGAGCCGTCCAGCCCGCCGTACTCGCGCGGCACCAGCAGCCCCATCAGGCCGCTCCTGCGCAGCGCCTCGAGTCCGGTGAGAGGGAATGCACCCGCCTCGTCCACCGAGCGCGCGTGCGCCGCGAGGACGGTGGCGACCTCGTCGGCGCGCGCGAGGACCTCGGCCGCGTCGACGGCCCGCTCGGAACCGACGCTCACGACTGCGGACCGCCGTACGCGGGCGCCGACCGCAGCCGCACGACCATGTCGTGCAGCGTCCGCGCCGTGAGGAAGTTCGCCTCGGTCATGTCCTCGTCGCCCACGGCCACCTCGAACGCGTCTTCCAGGTCGAACAGGAGGTCGATGGAAGCCATGGAATCGAGGCCGAGCGGCTTGAGCGGCTCGTCGAGGCTCAGCCGCTGACCCGGCCGCAGGTACTTCAGCCGTCGGGAGACGATCTCGACTATCCGCTCCTCGGTGTTCTCCATAGTCCTCCCGCACTCCTCGTTGACGCCTGCAGGGGATCGGCGCTGGTCTCGCGCGTGATCACGAGCGAGGACACGTGCTCCACGGCCTGTCCGTCCACCACGACCTCGACCGGGCACTCCCGGCCGAGGAACGCGAGGAGGCTGGCGGTCAGGCCGTAGGCGCCCACGTTGGGCACCGCGACCACGTCGCCGACCTCCAGGCCGGCGACCTGCAGGTCCCGGCTGAGCCAGTCGAGCGGCGTGCAGAGCGGGCCCACCAGGTTCACGCCGCCGGCGGCCTCGCCGGACCGCGGCCGGTCGTGGAGCAGCGCCGCCTGGAGCTTCGGCAGGCGGCGCAGTCCGGACATGCCGCCCAGGTGGTTGATCCCGGCGTCCAGGACCGCGAACGACTGTCCCTTCGAGGTCTTCAGGTCCTGGACCCGGCAGAGCAGCGTGCCCGCCCCACCGACCAGGTACCTGCCGGACTCGAACGCGATCGCCGGCTCGCCCCGCCGCCATCCGGGGAGCGATCGATCCAGGATCCCCTCCAGCTCCTCGTGGACCCCCTCCAGCGGAACCGCCTCGCCCTCGACGCAGAAGGGGTGCCCGAAGCCACCGCCGAGATCGACGAGACGAAGGTCGATCGCGAGACGCCCGGCGAGCTCGGCCGACACCTGTGCGGCGAGCCGGAACTGGTCGACCAGCGCCCCGGTGCTGTTCAGGTTGGTCCCGAAGAAGCAGTGGAAGCCGATCACCCGCGCGGAGTCCGCGGCTCGCAGCCTGGACGCGGCGTCGACGATCACCCGATAGTCCATCCCGAACTGGCTGGCGGTGCCGGTCATCGCCAGGCCGTGCCCGGCCACGTTCTCATCGGGGTTGACCCGGACGAGGACGTCCACGCGCGTGCCGCACGATCGCGCCGCGCGCTCCACGCGGTCCAGGTCGACGAGGGACTCGACGGAGAACGTGGCGACTCCCGCCCGGATGGCCTGCTCGATCTCCGACCCGGTCTTGCCCGGTCCCGTGTACAGGCAGCGCTCCGGGACGACGCCCGCGGCCGCTGCCGCGCGCAGCTCACCGGGAGAGGAGACCTCCGCGCCGCAGCCCAGCCGGCCGAGCTCGGCCACGAGCCTCGGATGGGGATTGGCCTTGAGCGAGTAGTAGAGGTGGTCGCCCGGGAGCGCGGTCCGCAGCCGTCCGTGCGCCTCGCGGACGCGGTCGAGCGCGTACACGTAGAGCGGGGTCCCGTAGACGTCGGCGAGCTCGATCAGCCGGTCCGTCGTCATGCCGGTGCGCCCGCCGTCAGTCGCTCGGCCAGGACCGTCTTGTCCACCTTTCCGTTCGTGTTGCGGGGGAGTTCGGCGCAGCGGATGACGCGGTCGGGCTGCTTGTACTCCTCGAGGAGCTCCCGCAGCCCATCGGCCACCGCCTCGGCCGTCGCGTCGCCCACGAAGGCGAGGACCGACACGGCATCGTCGTCGAACCTCGCGACCACCACCGCCGCCTCGCGCACGTCGCGCAGCTCCATCGCCGCGGCCTCCACCTCGAGCGCGCTCACCCGGTAGCCGCGCTGCTTGAAGACGTCGTCGAGCCGGCCGTGGAAGTACAGGAACCCTTCACCGTCGATGGAGCAGCGGTCGCCCGTGAAGAGCACCGGCTCCCGCTGGGGTCCCCAGGGCCGGTAGCGATGCTCCGTCAGCTCCGGGGACCGCCAGTAGCCCAGCATGACGTGCGGTCCCCGGACCACGAGCTCGCCCTGCTCCCCCGGGGGCAGCGAGGTGCCCGACTCGTCCACGATCAGGCATTCGGTGTCCGGCAGCGGGCGGCCGACCGACTGCGACTTCCGGTCGTACTCCTCGGGGAGCAGGATCGACACCCGCTTGCACTCGGTCAGCCCGAACATCGGGAACACGGAGCAGTCCGGCCAGATCGCGCGCAGCTCGTCGATCACGCTCGTGGACAGGTGCGCCCCGGTGTTCGTGATGAACCGGAGAGGCGGTACGCGCTCCTTCGAGCGACGTGCCAGGCGGATCAGGCTGGTCGCGAGAGCCGGCACCACCGGCAGGCCGGTGACCCGCCAGTCCGAGAGCTTCTTGAGCAGCGCGTAGCCTGCGTGCTCGTCGCTCCCCAGCGCCAGGGCCGCGCCCGCCTGGACCGCCAGGAAGACCTGGTAGAGCCCGTAGTCGAACGACATCGGCAGGAAGTGCCCGATCACGTCGTCCGGCCGGATGCCCAGCCGCGCCTGGATGGCCCGTGTCGCGAACACGACGTTGCGGTGCGCCGACATGACCCCCTTCGGCATGGCCGTGCTGCCGGACGTGTACACCAGGCACGCCAGGTCGTTGGAGATGGGCGGCGTGGGGACGGGCGACCCCGGCGTGGCCACCACCTCCTGCCACGCTCGATCGGCGAGGAGCAGGCGCCTGCCTTCGGCGAGCAGGTCCAGGTCGGGCCGGGTCGAGTGGGTGACGACGAGCGCGGGTTCGCAGTCCGCCAGCACGTGCGCCAGGTGATAGGGCTTGATCGCCGGGTTGATCACGACGAAGCAGGCGCCGAGCCGGGCGCATCCGAGGACCGATTCGACCAGCTCATGGCAGGAGGGGAGCAGCACCAGCACCCTGTCCCCGCGCGCCACGCCGGACCGCGACATCCAGCCGGCCACGCGCCGGGTCCGCTCGGCCAGCTCGGCGAAGTCGACGGAGCCGGCGTCGCCGATCACCGCCGGCCGGTCGGGGAAGCGGTCCGCCGCCGCGTCGACCCAGTCGCCGATGACCGCCGTCACCGGGCTCCTCCCAGCGCCGTCGCGATGGTGAGCGGCGTCGCGAACGTCTCGGGGACGATCAGCTCGGGGGCGATCTCGAGCTGCAGCCGGTCCTCCAGCCGCTCGACCAGGCTGGCGATCGTCAGCGAGGTGCACGAGGGCAGCTCCAGCAGGCGGGTGGAGGGCGTCAGCGACCGGCCTCCGCCCATGATCTCGTTGACGAGCTCCAGCACCACGACGAGGCGCTGCTCCTGTTCAGCCATGGCGCGTCGCGGTGTCCTCGACCAGCGCGCGCCGTGCCACCTTGCCGGTGGTGGTCGTCGGCAGGTGCTCCCGGAACTCGATGTGGTGCGGGATCATGTAGCCGGGCATCCGCCCGGCCAGCCACGCTCGCAGCCCGGCCTCGTCGAGCTCCCCGCCCGCGCGCCGAACCACGAAGGCGCGGATCAGGTTGGTCAGCTCGGGGTGCGGGACGGCGACCGCCGCCGCGCGCTCGATGCCGGGATGCCGGCAGAGGACGGCCTCGACCTCCCCGAGCTCCACCCGGAACCCGCGGGTCTTGATCATCCCGTCCCGGCGGCCGTGGAACCTGAGGACCCGTCCCGGGCCCCAGCTGCCCAGGTCCCCGGTTCGATGGCAGAGCCACTCGCCGCCGGCGCCGCGGACCGCCACCCGGCTCGGCCCGGTGAGGTCGGGCCTGTTCAGATAGCCGGGGAACACGCTCGGGCCGGCGACCACGATCTCGCCGGTCGCGCCCTCCACCACGATGGGCCGGTCCTCCTCGTCGAGGACGAACAGCCTGGCGCCCGCGGCGGGCCAGCCGAGGGGGATGCGGGGAGCGTCTCGATGCTCCGGCCCGACCTCGACGGCCGCGATCACGTTGCTCTCGATCGGCCCGTAGAGGTTGAACACGCGCGCCTGCGGCACCGCGTCCATGAGGCGCCGCAGGGTGGGTGCCTGGAACTCCTCGCCGGCGTAGAGCAGGAGCCTGAGCGCCGGCAGGCCGCCGCGGACCAGGTCCGAATGGTTGAGCAGGGCGATCAGCGCCGACGGAACCGCGTACAGCACCGTGATCCCGTGCTGGCGGAGGAAGCGCACCACCGCCTGCGGGAAGAGCAGCGTCTGCGCGTCGATCGGCGACACCGTGGCGCCGCGGCTCAGGCCGACGTAGACGTCGAGGACCGGCAGGTCGAAGTGGAGCGGAGCGTGGACGGCCACGTGGTCCCCGGGACCGATGTCGAAGTACGAGCACCCCCAGCCCACGAATGCGTCGGCGTTGGCGTGCGTGATCGGGACGCCCTTCGGCTCACCGGTCGAGCCCGACGTGTAGAGGATGTATGCGATCGCGTCCGGCGAGGGGCCGCCGGCGGGGCCGCCGGCGCCGCCATCGCTCGACGCCAGCTCCCGCAGGCCGGCGCCCGCGATGTCACGGAGGCCGAGGCGCTGCCAGCCCGCCGGGGAGCCGGCGAGCCACTGCGGCTCCGTGGACTCGAACAGCACCGCGCCGACCCCCGCGTCCTCCAGCATGAACCGCGCGCGCGGGCCCGGCGCCGCCGGATCGACCGGCACGTACGTGATGCCGGCCCGGAGACAGGCCAGCATCGTCAGCACGGTGAACAGGCTCTTGGTCGAGTCCAGCGCGACGGGGCGCGAGTCCCGGAGGCTCGCCGACAGCCTGTGCGCGAGCACGTCGGAGATGCGCGCGCAGTCCCGATAGGTCAGCCGTTCCCCGCCCATCGACAGCGCCGCCTGGTCGGGCCAGCGAAGCGCCGCCGCGGTGAAGCGATCCGGGATCATGGTTCGTCCCTCAGCCACTCGAGGAGCCGGCCGGCGAGCTCCAGCTCGGCGGGGCCGGCCTGCCTGGCCACGATGTCGAACGGGGCGGGTGGGATCGCCCTGCCCTGCCTGACGCGGCGCGACGCGATGTACGAGAACTCCATCACCTTCGACCAGGCGCCGACGACGGACTCCTCGAACGCGGCGGCGAACTCGGGCGGCAGCAGCGTCGCCTCGTCCCGGGCCAGCGACGCCAGCCAGCGCGCATGGCTCGCCCGGGCCCGCGCCACCAGCCAGCAGGCGAGCACGAACTGCTCGAACCGCGCCGGCAGGTCGCCGTCGCCCAGCCGTGCCTGGTCGGCGAAGGTCGTGAAGGACGTGGCCGCGTCGGGGCCGGACATGGCGGCGGCGTTGCACCTCAGCCACGCCCCGGCGTCCACGGGCTCGGGCGGGCCCACGCGCTCGAAGATGCCGGCGCGCAGCGCGCCGCCCTCGCCGGGTGAGCAGATGCCGGCCAGGTCGGCCACCGCCACCCGGGTGCGGCACGGAGCCGCGTCGCCCCACTCCGTCCGGTTCGTGTAGCCGTCCGCGACCTCGGCCCACCTCGCGTCGGCGCTGACGCCGTCGACGATGAACGAATGCGCCATGTGCACGTGTCCGTGGTAGGGGACCCACGGCATCGAGAAGGCGTCGCCGATCAGCAGGACGGGGCCGGCGCCGGCCACGAGCTCGGCCAGCCCGGGGCCGACACGGTCCCGGGGGATGTCCCGGTCCGCCAGCCGGTAGCCGCTCTGCTCGGCCATCACCGACAGCACCGGCCGGTGCTCCAGCACCGGGAGCTCACCGGCCGGCGGTGGGAACGTGAAGCGCCACTGGCACGCGAACGGTGAGCTGCTGTCCTCGACCCCCAGGTGCCGGAGCAGCACCGACAGGTTGACGGCGACGCAGTCCAGGAACTGGCCGTGCTCGCAGACCGGCTCGACGGGCCTCAACCGATCACCTGCAGCAGCGCGACGCCGGCCAGCAGCACGCACACGCCCGCCAGGCGTGCCCTCCCGATCGGACGTCTGGGCAGGCGCAGGAGGCCGTACCGGTCGACGACGATCGACGCGACCTGCTGGCCGCCCACGGTCAGGGCGACCGTGGGCGCGGCCCCGATCACCGGGATCAGCAGCAGCACCGAGATCACGTACGACGCGCCGGCGAAGCCGCCCGCCCACCCCCACCACGGGACCTGCCCCAGCCCGGCGACGTCGGGTGGTGGGACGTGCGTGACGGACTGGCGGACCAGGAGCACCAGCCCGGCGACGCCCGCGGCGACGGCGAACGAGAAGAACGCGGCGGTGAAGGGCGCCTGGAGGTCGAGTCGGAGCTGCGCGTTGATCGCGCCCTGGACCGGCAGGCAGGCACCCGCGACGATCGCGAGGAGCAGCCAGGGCAGGCGCTCGCGTCCGGCCCGCCGGAGCGCCGCGCCGCCGCCCTGCGCTCGCACGATCAGCGCCGCGCCCACGAGCACGGCCGCGAGGCCGGCAAGTGTCGCGACCCCGATGTGCCTGACCTCGACGCCCAGCAGGCCCAGGCCGTCGAGCAGGAGCGACGCGACCATCTGGCCGGTGATCAGGAGGCCCGCGGTCGCGATCGCGCCCAGGCGAGGGAGCAGCAGGATGCCGGACGTGACGTAGAGCGCGCTGGCGACGCCCCCCGCCAGGTGCCAGGGCGTGGCGCCGGGGAGCATCGTCAGTGCCCCGACTGTGCCGACGACGATCGCCAGGGCGAGGAACGTCGCGGCGCCGATCGCGAGCTGCAGGGTCGATGCGGCCATCGGGTTGCCCATGGCGACCGCGAGCTGGACGTTCGCGGCGCCCTGCACCGTGAGCAGGCCGCCGACGGCGAACAGGACCGGCACCGCGACGACCGCGGGCTCGTACGTCCCCATCAGCGCGGGCGGCTCAGCAGGATGGCCGCCGCGTGGCCACCGCCGGCCACCGTCAGCGTCAGGACCAGTCGCAGCGGGCGAGCCGCTTCCGCACGGGTCAGCCTGATGTCCGGCAGGGCCGGGTCCGCGACCCGGAGGCCGCCGGTCGCCGGCAGGCGCTGGGCCTCCAGCGCGGCCACCGCGAGCGCGACCTGGACGGCGGTTCCGGCGCCGGCGCAGTCGCCCACGCGGCCGTTGACCGAGCAGACCGGTGGCCGGTCGCCGAACATCGCGTACAGGGCCTCCGCCTCGGTCCGGTCCCGGCCGGGTGAGCCGCTGGCCGAGGCGATGACGGCGTCCACCTCGGCGGCGTCCGCTCCGGCGCCGAGCAGCGCCTCGGCGATGGCCCGGCACGCCGCGTCCACGGAGCCCGCATCGTTGTCCGCCGAGGTGAACGCCGTGCCGGCGCCCGCCACCTCGGCGAGGCACGCCGCGCCCGGACGCGACGAGGCCGAGCCCTCCAGGACCATGATGACCGCCGCCTCTCCCGGCAGCCCGCCCGTGCGGTCGCGATCGAAGGGACGCGCCTCGGGGATGGTCCCGAACTCGGGGTGGAGCATCCGCTCGGCCAGCACCGCCGTGTACGAGAGCAGGTCTATCCCGCCGGCCAGCATCGCCGTGGCGCGGCCGCCCTGACCCACCAGGTGGGCGGCGGTCGCGATGGCCTCACCGGCCGAGGCGGCGCCGGAGCAGACGGTCAGGTGTGGCCCCGTGGCCCCCAGCATGATCGACAGCTCCGACGCGGGTGTGTTGTACCCGGCCCGGGGGCCACGGGCTGGCGGGACGAGCTCGGGGCCGAGCGCGACGCCCTCGGTGAACAGGCGCGCGTACTCGTCCAGGCTCGCCCGGGTGGTGCCCAGCGCCACTCCCGTCCCCGGCTCGCCGGCCAGCGGCCGCGGTCGCTCGGTCGGGACCGGGAGGCCGGCCTCGCGACATGCGAGCACGGCGGCGCACAGTCCGGCCCTCCCCTCGTCGCTGAGCGCCCGCGTCCCCCTGGCGGGCAGGAGGGTCTCGACCGGGAGCGTGGGGAGCGAGGCCGCGTACACGCCATCCACCGGCTCGAAGCCCGGACACGGCGCGAACGAGCGCGGCCTCGCGGCGGGTTCGTCACCCTCGAGCAGGCGTGCGCGGCCGATGCCGGCCGCCGTCAGCGCCCCGAGGCCCGTGATGACGGCGCGACCCATCAGCGGGACGGCTCTCGAGCGGTGAAGACGACGCAGCTGTTGTTGCCTCCGAATCCGAAGGAGTTGTTCAGCACGACGTCCATCCGCCTGGCCAGTGGCCGGTTGGCGGCGACACGGATCTCGCAGCGAGGATCCTGGTTGTCCAGGTGCATGTTCGGCGGGATCATCCCGTCGCGCATCGCCAGCAGGCACGCCACGCTCTCGATGGCGCCGGCCGCGCCGAGGGAATGGCCCAGCATGGACTTGATCGACGAGACCGGGACATCGTCCGCGGCCGGGCCCAGCACCTCGCGGATCGCGACCGCCTCCGCGGCGTCGTTGGTGGGCGTGCCTGTTCCGTGAGCGCAGATGTAGTCCAGGTCCGCGGGCTCGACGCCGGCCATGGCCAGCGCGGCGCGCATCGATCGGGCGATGCCGTGACCGCCGGGATGGGGTGCGGTCATGTCGTGCGCGTCGGGGAGGTTGCCGTATCCGGCGACCCGGCCGTAGACGCCGGCCCGGCGGGCCTTCGCCAGGTGCCCCGACTCGAGGACCAGGACGCCCGCTCCCTCGGCGAGCATCAGGCCGCGCCGGTCCCGATCGAAGGGCTGCACGCGCTCGGGGGCCAGTGCCCGGAACCGGTTGAACATCATGAAGAGCGTCTCCGACAGCTCCTCGGCTCCGCCCACGACCATCGCGTCGGCCCGACCCGCGCGGATCAGCTCCATCCCGTGACCGACCGCGCTGTTCCCGGCCGCGCACGCGGTCAGCATCATCAGGTTGGGACCGTCGAGCCCGTGGGCGCGGGCGACGAGCCGGCTGATCCGGGTCGGATCGTGGGCCGTGCGGGCTGGACCCGACCAGCCTCCGCGTGAGCGGAGCGGGCGCTCGATGGCCGGGCGGTTGCCGGCCGCCATGCCGAAGCACACCCCCACACGCTTCGGGTCGTGCGCGCTCTCGAGGCCCGGCAGCAGGCCCGCGTCGTGGAGCGCCATCCCGGTGGCGGCCAGCGCGAACGACTCGCTGCGTGACAGCGACTCGCCGCGGTCCGTCTCCCCCTCCCACCCCTTCACCTCGCCGGCCCGGTGCGTGTGGTAGCCACTCGTGTCGAACAGGGTCAGCTCGTGGGTGCCGGCCGTGCCCGACACTACGGCGTTCCAGAATGCTTCAGCGCCGACGCCGACGGGCGAGACCACGCCGACGCCGGTCACGACGATCTCGTGCGGTTGCGCTGCCATTGCCTCCTGCGCCTCACGCCATGCGCGCGCGTGTGACTGCGACGGCTTCCTCGACGCTGGTGACCATCGCCTCCTCTCGCTGCGTGTACGTCACACCGAAACGAGAGCTCAGTTCCACGACGATCTCCATCTGCTGGACTGAGTTGGCGCCGAAGTCGGCGAACGGGGCGTCGTCAATGAGTTCCGACTGGTCCAGCTCGAGGATCTCGGCCACGATTGCACGAGCAGTGGTCCTGATCACCTGATCGTCCATATGGCGCTCCTCACCGCGCACCGAGTCGCCGGATGCCGGCCGCTCAGGTGGAGGTACGGTATCGGTGTCCTCGGGAATTGTCAATACACAGTTCGTTTGACCACTATGGTTTACTAGTACAGTGAGCCTGACAGGCGCGAACGACTACAGTGACGGCTGCGCGTTCCACAAGGCGCCTTACGCATCGGACTTGTCGTCGCTTGCCTTTGCTCCATAGATCAGTGGCGTGCTGGAATTCGTAATCAGGTGCGGACGCCGGATGCCCCTCTCCCCTCCGGGTCGTGGCCGGGCCTCCTCCACCCGCTTGGGGGGGGCGGGCGCCTGCGTAGCGCGCGTGTAGGAGCGCCGAACAGCATCGGCCGGTGGCGGCCACCCCATGCCCCTGACCGTGACGATCGTGGGCCTCGGTCCCCGGGGCCTGGGGGTGCTCGAGCGACTGGT
>Ga0066903_100002642_pt1 | contig 14182 bp, 11 predicted proteins | sample PanSoiMetaGPlot1_FD_67491 | JGI IMG/M metagenome (GOLD analysis project Ga0066903, IMG submission 67491) | Tropical forest soil microbial communities from Panama analyzed to predict greenhouse gas emissions - Panama Soil - Plot 1 (version 2) | ecosystem: Environmental > Terrestrial > Soil >...
GAAAGCGACTTCGACTGTTCAGATTGTCATCCGCACAACCACAACCTAGAATTCTACTGACGCCATGACTACCGTCAGCCCACCGCTTCCTTCGATCCAGCGGCAATTTTCCTGGTCGCGTCTTCTTTTTCGCATTTCCGTGGGGCTGCTGGTGCTCATCGTGGCGCTGCTAGGTTGGTGTTATTCAATCGCGCGCTCTGCCCTGCCCCAACTTGATGGAACCCTTTCCCTCCCTGGCTTGGCAGCTCCCGTAACTGCGACTCGTGATGGGCACGGCGTGCCGACACTTGAGGCCTCGACGTTGGCAGATCTTTTTTTTGCGCAGGGTTACGTCACCGCGCAGGATCGTCTTTGGCAAATGGATGTGATGCGCCGATTCGCTGCAGGTGAGCTGTCCGAAATACTCGGGGATGATCTGGTGAAGCACGACCGCGAGCAGCGCATCCTTGGAATGCGCCAGGCGGCGAGGAAGTCTCTTGAAGCCTTATCCCCAGAGGATTGCGCCTTCCTTGATGCCTACACTCGCGGCGTAAATGCCTACATCGATTCGCACGGTGACAAGCTGCCGATCGAGTTCCGCATCCTGCGCTACGCGCCACGTCATTGGAACACAGAAGATTCGACGGTCATTGCGGCGCAGATGATCAAGGATTTGAATCATGGAACCTACGAGGATGCGCTGGCTCGGGAGAAGATCCTGGCCAAATTGGGCCCTGACCTCACATCAGACTTGTACGTGAATACCTCCTGGCATGACCGGCCACCTACGATGGCCCGCCCCACCTTAGAACCCTCTGGCAACCAGGATGACGAAGACGAGGACGAAGAGTCCGACGGCCCTGACAGTTCCGTAGCAACCATGCAGTCGATCCACCGAGGCGACGACTCCTTTCTGCCCTCTCTCGATTACGAGTACGCGATTGGATCGAACAACTGGGTCGTTTCCGGTGCTCACACTACTTCAGGAAAACCGCTCTTGTCGAACGATATGCACCTCGGGCACCAGATGCCGAACCTTTGGTACGAGGCACACCTGCGTTGCGCAAATTACGATGTCGCGGGCGTCACCTTGCCTGGGCTTCCCTTTGTGATCGTGGGACACAATCAGCGCATCGCGTGGGGATTCACCAATGTTGGCCCGACTGTCCAAGATGTTTACATCGAAAACTTCAACTCTGTTGGCCAATATCAGACTCCCGAAGGGTGGAGAAATCCGGAACGTCGTCACGAAGTCATTCACGTGAAGGGAAAGCAGGACGTCAACCTCGACGTAACTCTTACCCGGCACGGGCCCATCATCAGTTCGTTGGTACCCGGCGAAACACGAACCTTGGCTTTGCGATGGACGCTATATGAGGGGGTCGGAAACCCGTTCTTTGAAGTGAATTCGGCTCAAAACTGGGAAGACTTCCGACGTGCCTTCTCGCAGCTCGATGCTCCAGGGCAAAACATTGTTTACGCCGACGTCGATGGAAATATCGGCTATCAGACTACGGGAAAAATCCCCATCCGCGCCCAAGGTGATGGCAGTCTTCCCGAAGCGGGCAACGATAACGCTCATGAGTGGACCAGCTACATCCCGTTCGACAAGCTGCCAAACATCTACAACCCACCATGGGGGATAGTCGCAACAGCTAATAGCCGCATCTCTCCCGACGGCTATCCATACTCGATTAGCAACGGATGGGAGGCGCCATGGCGCTCCGCGCGCATCTATCGCGTACTCGAGTCAGGAAAGAAATTTTCTGTTGCAGACATGTTGAGCCTCCAGACCGACATTTACTCGGAGCCTGACCGTTTCTTTGCAGAACGGTTTGTGTACGCAGTGGACCATGCGGCCAAGCCGAGCGATCGAGCAAAGGAAGCCGCGGAGATTATGCGCGGTTGGGATGGACGCATGACGGCCGACTCTTCGGCCGCGCTATTGGCCTATCGCTCTCGTATCGAATTAGTTCGACTTTTGCTAGAGCCAAAATTGGGTACAGTGCCGAACGATTCATCCCGAGCCGGCTTTCCGCTGAGTTGGAAGACTTACCAGTGGGGTATGCAATCGGTGTGGATTGAAAGCGTACTCCTCCATCAGCCCAAACGGTGGTTGCCTGACAACTACGCGAATTACGATGAACTGCTTAACGCTGCTGTGGAGGCAGCTGTCCACGCGGAAAACACGCCGAAGAAACTTAGCCAATGGAAATGGGGGAAGGCCCGTCCGGTAGAGATACAACATCCAATACTCGGGAAGATACCAGTTTTGAATCGGTGGACTGGACCGGGGATTCAGCCGCAGTCGGGCAGCGGCTTCACCGTCAAAGCAGTCACACGCACGCATGGGCCATCGGAGCGAATGACTGTGGACCTTGCCAACCTGGATAATTCCACACTCAACACAGTGACCGGGCAATCCGGCAATTTTCTCAGTCCGTACTACATGGACCAGTGGTCAGCCTGGTATCAGGGATACACCTTCAACCTTCCCTTCACCAAGAATGCCGTCGAGGCAGCCAAGAGTCACCGCCTGTTGTTGAAGCCGAACTAAGTGGGAATAATGCGGTTCAATCAACCAGCTTCACATCGACGGCCTGGCCGATAATGTCGATTTGATCGGACTGGAGCGCGTCGGTGGTGGTGTCGTAGATGCGAAGATTTCCGCCCTCACATATGTAAACTGCATTGCGATTTGTAATCGGCTGGATACCGGTGACGTCACCGATGGTGGTACCGACGACCACATGCCCGTTCGTCGGGTTATACATTGACAGGCACCCTCGCACTTCATTGGAAGTATTCACGTTCGTGCAGAGTCTGGCGCCCACAAAAATTTGGCCATTTGCCAGCTCCATGCGCGTGTGATAGCCATCGGTGATGGTCGCCGTTCTGGTGACGGATTCAGATCCCAGGTCGATTGTGGTAAGGGTGCCACAACTTGTAGCGGCGGTTCCTCCGCCGCAGGGCGTGCCTGGTGCTGTTCCCGCGACGTAAAGCGTACTGCCGGAGATCATTCCCATGGTCGCTGCCGTCACTGGAATGACCTTAGTTATCGTCAGCGTTCCAACATCAATGACGCTCACACTCGCCGCTGTGCCACCGCACTCGGGGCCGCAGTTGAGGACGTATGCAGTTGAGTCGTCGGCGCTGAAAACTGCCCAGACCGGATGATCAAAGCAACAGATCGGGGTCAATGGATCGGAGACGCCGATGAGACTTGGCGCAACCAGCGTAGCCACGTTCGTGGTGTCCGACAGCGCTATAACACTGTTTCCGCTGTTGTTCTCGATGACGAATCGTACCCCAGGGAGTGGTACGAGAGCATCCACCGCATTGTTGTTCATCGAGATTCGCAAGATCGCTCCTGGACTCTGACCGAGGACCGGTGCCGTCGGAACCGCGGCAAAGCCCTCCGTATTGAGTTTCGAAACGAACATGCTCTCCGTCGACCCTGGCAGCAGCACAGCTGGCAAGGTCGAATTGCCGGAGGAAACGATCGTTTCTGCGGTATTGTCAACAAGTGCAATTGAATTGTTCGATCCGCTGTACACCATCGTTAATCTCTTGTTGGGGGAAACTGCCATCATCCCTGCCTGGGGAACGTTCGTCACGAGACTGACTCGCTGCAGCGCAAGCAGATCCTTCGATGCGTCAACGATATTCAGCACTGGAGCCCCACCGCCACCCGTAACGGGAAACAATGGGTTCGACACAAACGCCCGGAAGGTGATCCCACTCGTCGGAGTCGTCGGGGTTGTGGGGTTGGAGTATCCGCAGGACATGACGAACATACCTGCGCCAATCAATATTGCAGCAGCTATTGCCCTTTTCAAACCTGGAGCTCCAAGAGCATGAAGGATAAAGATTTAGATGCGAGTAAGTGGGATTATAACAGAGCAGCTGCTGAGATATTTTTTGCACTCGCTCGGCATCCCGCTGGAAACGCCGCATAGCGCCAAACGGGTGCAAAAAACATACCCATCTTGTATTCTCGACACAGAATGTCCTCCGATTTTCTGGATCGTCTGAAGAAGTCGCCAGTGCTTTGCGATGGCGCGACGGGGACCCTTCTCTACGCGAAGGGAATCTTCATCAATCGTTGTTATGACGAATTGAACCTCTCGCAACCCGATTTGATTCGCGGATTGCACCATGAATACCTACAAGCCGGTGCGGAGGTAATCGAAACCAACACTTTCGGCGGCAACGCCTTCCGCTTAGCCCGGCACAGCCTGGCCGATAAGGTACGCGAAATCAACACAGCGGGAGCGCGAATTGCGCGAGACGCGGCGAAAAGCTTCGACGTCTATGTGGCAGGTTCGGTAGGTCCCTTGGGAATTCGCATCGAGCCTCTAGGAAAGACTTCGTTCGAAGAGGCGCGCAGTGCCTTCCGGGATCAGATTTTAGCCCTTGTCGAGGGTGGGGTCGATCTCCTCATCCTTGAGACCTTTGGTTATCTCGAAGAGTTGCATCAGGCTTTGCTCGCCGCTCGCGAAGTGAACCCTGACATTCCCGTCGTCGCCCAGGTCACGATCGACGAGGACGGCAACTGTCTAGATGGTTCGACGCCGGAAGAATTCGCCCCTCGCCTGGCAGATTGGGGAGCTGACGTAATCGGTTGCAACTGCAGCGTCGGTCCAGTCGCCATGCTGGACGCGATGGAGCGCGTGAGGGTCGCCTCCAATCTGCCTCTGTCGGCGCAGCCCAACGCCGGAATCCCACGGTCGGTCGAGGGGCGGAATATTTATCTCTGTTCTCCGGAATACATGGGTAGTTATGCCCGCAAATTTGTCGCAACTGGAGTGCGCTTAGTTGGAGGATGCTGTGGAACAACGCCCGATCATATCCGGGTGATGAAGTCGGCTCTGCGGGTTGGCGAGGCCCGATCAAAATCATCGACTGTCGCCGTAAGTGGAGAACCAACGCGTCCAGCAGCCTTGCCAGCCCTGCCCTTAGCGGAGCGGTCCTCGCTGGGGTCCAAGATTGCCTCCGGGGAATTCGTCACCATGGTGGAGATCGTTCCGCCGCGGGGAACGGATATCCGCAAGGAACTCGATGGCGCTAGGTTTTTGAAGTCCGTCGGCGTTGACGCTATCAACATTCCTGACAGTCCGCGTGCATCGGCCCGTATGAGCAACCAAGCACTCTCGTTGCTTGTGCAACGAGAGGTTGGCATCGAGGCGATCCTGCATTACACGTGCCGCGATCGTAATGTGTTGTGCATACAATCGGATCTTTTAGGAGCAGCCGCAACCGGGATTCGAAATCTGATCTGCATCACCGGCGATCCGCCTAAGATGGGGAACTATCCCGACGCCACTGCGGTTTTCGATGTTGACGCGATCGGGCTCGTAAACATCGTTCACAGTCTGAATGGTGGGATGGATATTGGTGGCAATCCGATTGGCAGGGGAACCGGATTCGTGATCGGTGTGGGTGCCAATCCCGGCCTTTCTAATCTTGATGAGGAGATCCGTCGCTTTGAGTACAAAGTACAGGCAGGGGCGGAGTATGCCGTCACCCAGCCCGTCTTTGACCTCGGACTGCTGGAAACCTTTCTGCGAAGAATCGAGCAGTACCGAATCCCCATAGTGGCTGGAATCTGGCCTCTGGTAAGCGTGCGCAATGCAGAATTCATGAAGAACGAACTTCGGGTCTCTGTGCCGGACTCAATCCTCGGGCGCATAAGTAGGGCCGCGACACCTGAGGCAGCTCGGGAGGAAGGCATCGCCATTGCGCGCGAAATGCTGATTTCGGTACGCGGTATGGTTCAGGGTGCGCAGATCAGTGCGCCATTGGGTCGCTTCGCCTCAGCGGTGGATGTCCTCGAAGCGCTAGGTTCTAAGCGGGCTCAGCAGGTCGCTATTAACTCTGCTTAAGCCCGGCATGTTTTTCCTGGAGCCCGGTGCGGCCTCGCGAGCTGAAAAGTATGCAAATTCAACACCGATGCCGAACCATCGGCAACTTTGCGGAATCGCGACCCAGCGATTGAGTCTATGCCGAAAATTTAATAGATTTTCACTAGACATCTGCTCCAGGAAGGTGCATTACAATAATTGCAGGAGTTCATCCTCTTGCCAAAGTTTGAAGAGTGTCTCGATCGCCTGGACAAAATTGTCCAGGAGCTTGAAAAGGGTGATTTGCCCCTCGAGAAATCGCTCGTCCTCTTTGAGGAAGGGATGCAACTCTCATCGGCGTGTCGCAAGCAGTTGGATGAAGCAGAGGGTAAAGTCGAAATCCTGTTGAAGCAGAACGGGAAGCTTCAGGCCGAGCCCTTTGAACCGATAGCCGATAATTCGAGTCGGAAATAAGCGACAAGTACGCCACCGCACTGTGTCAACTTATGTCCGGGTTCAAACCCTTGTGAACCCTGACGCAGCCAGCCTGAATGGCAATAGTAGGGGTACCGTATGCAATCGCCAAATGTAGTCGTCCTTCAGAATGATTCAGCTGTGGCTGAATCCCTTCTGAATTCCCTCAAAGGTTCCTTTCGTTATGTCCAGAACACGCGTTCGCTGAGCGACTTGCGTGCCTGGATTGCTCGCAATCGTGCAGAGGTGGTCGTCCTTGATATGGAGGCAGCCTCACTAGCGGAGATTTCCCAACTTTCGCACGAATTTCCTAAAGCGCGCATCGTGTGCACACATCGCATAGCGGACGAGCAGATGTGGACTGCCGCGCTGAATGCAGGAGCTGCGGACGTGTGCCCATCTTCCGATACACGAGGAATTTTGTCCGCAGTTATGCGGGTTCGTGCCGCCGCTGCGGCATAGAATCAAACCATTATTTTGCTGAGGGGACGCCATCACGGCGTCCTTTTCATTTACAGCTCCTCTTCCATTTCTTGGCCACTCACTCGCGTGCTTTTTCCGTTCTCGTTATACTCAAACGCCATGCTCAAGGAGATACTGGAAGAGGGACGCCTCGCTACCGACACAGCCCTGGAGCGAGTACTGCCTACGCAGTCGGAACCTCCCGCCTCGATTCACAGTGCAATGCGTCACAGCGTATTCGCAGGGGGAAAACGATTGCGTCCAATTCTCTGCCGCGAATCGGCTCGCGTCGTTGCCGAAGGGCTTCCTGATGGCATAGATGATCTCGGCGCTGCTCTTGAGCTCTTGCATACGTACTCCCTTATCCACGATGACCTGCCGGCCTTGGACAACGATGATCTGCGCCGAGGACGCCCTACTTGTCATAAGGTATTCGGCGAGGCTATCGCTATTTTGGCTGGAGACGCCTTACAAACTCGTGCTTACGAGGTGCTCTCACAGCTTCGTTGCCCGCCGGAGTCCCGTGTTGCGATCATCCAGGTAATTGCTCACGGTACCGGAACCATCGAGGGAATGATTGGGGGCCAGGTGGTGGATCTTGAATCGGAACACACGAAGCCCGACCTCAAGGTGCTCGAATACATCCACCGCTCTAAGACAGCAGCCCTCATTTGCGCCAGCACCGTGAGCGGCGGCCTCTACGCTGAAGGAAACCAGGACGAGGTCGCGGCATTGCGCTTGTACGGGCAATCGATTGGTCTGGCTTTCCAGATCGTAGACGACGTGCTCGATGTAACGCAGACCTCTGAGCAGTTGGGCAAGACCGCCGGCAAAGACGCCGCTGTAGAAAAGGTGACCTACCCTGCTCTCTTTGGAGTGGAAGAATCACTGAAAAAAGCCGACGCTCTTGCGGAAACCGCAGTTACAGCTTTGAAGCGCTTTGGGGAACGGGCGCAAACGCTGAAGGATGTGGCACAGTTTCTGGTGGAACGAAAAGCATAAGCGAGTTCAGCTGAGATGGAAACCATGCTTGATGTCCTGGCGATTGCTGCACATCGCGACGATGTCGAACAAACCTGCGGCGGCACGCTTCTTAAGATGGCGCAGCGCGGGCAGCGTACCGGCATCCTTGACCTGACGCGAGGGGAGCTTGGCACACGCGGCAGTGCGGAGGAACGTGCTCGCGAAGCACAAGATGCGGCGCGAATTCTGCGAGCCTGCTGGCGGCAGGCGCTCGATATTCCAGATGGTCGTGTAGAGAACACTTGGGAGAACCGGCTCAAGGTTGCTCGTGTGATTCGCGAGCAGCGTCCTCGCGTGGTCATTCTTCCGTACTGGAAAGGCCGGCATCCCGATCACTACACAGCTTCCACCCTCGGATACGAGTCCTGCTTTCTGGCCGGACTGAGCAAATTGGAGTACGAATCCGTCGCAAAGGCGGACGGCGGTATACCACCACTCGCGAGTCTTGCGCCGCATCGTCCGTTTAAGATCGTGTATGCCACTCTCTACTACGACACTCGTCCTACCTTTGTAGTGGACATCACGGAGCAATTCGAAGCTCGTTTTCAATCCCTGATGGTTTATAAAACACAATTCAGCGATCAGGAAGCTGGCAAGGACATCTTCCCCGCACAAGCCGAAATAAGGGCGCGAGTAGAGGCCATGGCTCGCTTCTACGGGATGCTCGGAGGCGTGACCTATGCCGAGCCTTTCTTGCAGAAAGAGGTTGGCTTGATCGAGGACCTGACCTCCATTCCAGTCCGGTCTATTTGAGGCTGAGGACACAAAGTCCTCAGGTCCAGCAGAATCGAGCCGAATCGCGGTGCCGCAACTCAAGAGATATATTGAAGCATCTTCTTGTCATCGTTAGTTGCGCCGGAGTATCCGCGGCTCACGCCTCCGGTACACTATGGAGATTGCCATGACGAAGATCGCGGAACACACCTCGGCTCCGGTTCGAAATGACGTCACCCTGCTGACGGAGCAGGACCTCCATCTGTTCAATGAAGGTACGCATTACCGTATCTATGACAAGCTGGGAGCGCACGTGATTCGTTCCGGCGACGAAACCGGAACTGTCTTCGGGGTGTGGGCGCCAAACGCTCGCGAAGTTTCCGTCATAGGCAATTTCAACGGCTGGAATCCCCAAGCTCATCAGTTGCAACCAAGGGGAAGCTCAGGCATCTGGGAAGGCTTTATTCCCGGCATCGCCAAAGGGTCTCTCTACAAGTACCACATCCGGTCGCGGCATCACGGCCACGTAGGCGATAAAGCAGATCCCATCGGCTTCCTCCACGAGAGGCCACCGCGAACCGCATCATGTGTCTGGGAACTCGATTACAAGTGGACAGATCAGCAGTGGATGCAGCAACGCGCGAAGCGCAACTCCCTGCATGCTCCGGTTTCGATTTATGAAGTCCACCTGGGATCATGGATGCGTGTCCCCGAAGAGCATAATCGTCCGCTGCAGTATCGCGAGATAGCCCCGCGACTTGCGGATTATATGGAGCGAATGAATTTCACCCATGTGGAATTTCTTCCTGTGATGGAACATCCGTTCTACGGTTCCTGGGGATATCAGACGACGGGCTACTTCGCGCCGAGTGCGCGCTATGGATCGCCGCAGGATTTCATGTACCTCGTGGATTATCTCCATCAGCGCGGCTTCGGCGTGATTCTCGACTGGGTTCCATCCCACTTCCCGTCCGATGCCCACGGACTAGCTTATTTCGACGGCACTCATTTGTATGAACATGCCGACACCCGCAAGGGATTTCACCCTGATTGGAAAACTCACATCTTTAACTATGGACGAACCGAGGTGCGCAGCTTTCTCCTCTCTAGCGCAATGTTCTGGCTGGATCAGTTTCATGCTGACGGGCTGAGAGTCGATGCCGTGGCGTCGATGCTCTATCTCGATTACTCTCGCAAGCACGGCGAGTGGATTCCGAATGAATACGGTGGGCGAGAAAACCTCGAGGCTATTAGTTTTCTGCGCCAGTTCAATCTGGAGGCCTACAAAGAGCACCCGGACATTCAAAGCTACGCAGAGGAATCCACGGCGTGGCCCATGGTTTCAAGGCCAGTCTATGTCGGGGGCCTGGGCTTCGGCATGAAGTGGGACATGGGGTGGATGCATGACACGCTGTCCTACTTCGCCCACGATCCGATTCATCGGAAGTATCACCATAATCAGCTCACCTTCCGCATGCTCTACGGCTTCACGGAGAACTTCGTTCTGCCGCTTTCGCATGATGAAGTTGTCTATGGCAAGCGTTCCATGATCAACAAGATGCCCGGCGATGAATGGCAGAAGTTTGCCAATCTGCGCCTGCTATATGCATATATGTTCGGCCAGTCAGGAAAGAAGCTGCTGTTTATGGGCGGAGAGTTCGGACAATACAACGAATGGTCGCATGATCGCAGCCTGGATTGGCATGTGTTGGGGAATCCGCCGAATCATGGATTGCAGACATGGGTAGCAGAACTGAACCGTACCTATCGTGATTTGTCCGCGTTACACGAATTAGATGAAGAGCCGACAGGATTTGAGTGGATCGATTGCAACGACAACGCTACCAGCGTGCTCGCCTGGCTGAGAAAGGGAAAGGATACGCGGGATAGAGTGCTGATTATATGCAATTTCACTCCCATACCGCGGCAGATGTACCAGGTCGGAGTGCCGCTGGGGGGCTATTGGAAAGAAGTCCTTAATAGCGATGCCAAAGAATATGGCGGCAGCGGGATGGGTAACATGGGCGGAGCGCATGCACGTGAGCATTCCGTGCATGGGCGTCCATTTTCATTGACGCTGGTCTTGCCACCGCTGGGAGCTTTGTTCCTGAAACCCGAGTAGTAGCCAGAGTGACCCGGCGTCTATTTCACCAATCTGGAGAGCAGGAACGCGACCATCGTGACTGCCGCGAGCGCCGATCCTAGCGGCAAGAGAGCGGGCTGCCAGGTCGGTTGCAAGCGCACACGAGCCACCAAGGCCTCAATCGTTTCAGCAATTTTGTGAATCGGAGCTCCCTTGGTGAGGTTCGCGTCTACGGGTGCGCCCTCCACCCGAGGTGCGTTGCCAGCGATCATCAGAATGGGCAACTCAGGATTTTCCTGTTTCAACTGCGAGGCCAGTTCATAGCCATTCATTCCGGGCATCTCGTAGTCGGTGATTACTGCAGCGATGTCATTGTGCCTGACACGGGAAATGCGCAACGCTTCCTGGCCGTTGGCGGCCAAAAGCACTTGATACCCATGGGTCCTTAAGAGTGCGTCATAAAGGTGCCGGATACCGGGATCGTCATCTACACATAACAATTTCGTACGGTTCATAGACTGCCTACTGATTGAGATGAATGATTAGATGCGCACTCGCGCGAAACTCCTGAGCGGCGTCAGGCAAAGTGACAAAAAATTAACAGCAGGATTTGGGCCAGAGTACAAATGTAATAGATTTCGATTACGACGAGCGTCAGCGCAAGCTCCGGCGGTACTTTCTACTCACCTGCCTCGCGATTATTTCTCAGCCAAATTGCTTACCACAATTAGGGTTTCCAGACACCCGCGTCGGTAAGAATCTCGTCCAGTTCTGCTTTTTTCAGGATCTCACCTACTGCGGCATGGTCGATGTGCGACGCCAAGGGCTTTTGTGCCTGCGCGACCTGGTAAGCCGTAACGGCAACAATAGCTCCATCGGCACGCAGAAACAGGGGGTCGACTTTATCGAGTGTGTCGCTCGATTTATGGTGTACTTCCATGTAGTGCGACATGTCCACTTCAAGATCAAGGGAAGGAATTCCATGCAGCATGAACGGACCATGGTCAGTATCGTAGGTGGTATCCATGGAGAGGTGGTCGCCACTCAGCTCCTTCAATGACTCGCTCAGTGGAGTCATTGCCGACACCAGATCCTGACGGCCTTCTACTTTCCAGCCTTTGGGATGACCCGCCCCGTTGTCGGTGTTGAGCACGGCAATACACTTGTCGAGTTCGGAGGTATGCATCTGGGTGTAGGCATAGGAACCAAGCAGCCCTTCTTCTTCCCCGCCCCATAATGCGAAGCGGATAGAACGTCTTGGTGCCTGCCCGAGACTGGCAATGGCTCGCGCCGCCTCGAGTACCATCACCGTGCCTGTGCCGTTATCCTGCGCGCCAGTACCAAAGTCCCAGGAGTCAAGATGAGCCCCGATCAGGATCCACTCTTCGGGATGTTCGCTACCACGGATTTCCGCTATGACGTTGTTTACCTGCGTTCTGCCTGTCGTCTTGTTGTGGAGCTCTAGATCCAGTTTGACGGGTGTTCCAGGGTTGTCCAGCAAGCCGGCAATTAGCTTGGCATCTTCCATTCCGAGTTGCGCTAAGGGCAGAGGAGTGAGTTCTGCGTGCCATCCCGTGCTGTGCGCGTTAATCACGTTGTTTGATTCGCGATCCGGCAATATCACGGCTAATGCGCCTTCCTGCTTAAGAACGGGGTATGACTTACGTAGCTTGCCCGACGCTTTGCGATAGCCCTCTGCGTAGATTTTCGCAGTGTCCAAGAGAACGATGCGCCCCTTGATCTTATCTGCGGAATTCTTCAAGGCTTCGGGCGCGACATCCGAGATCTGGATAACTTCGGCCTGAATTCCGCCGTCGGGAGTAGAGGGGCCCCAACCAATCGATTCCACGTGCAGCGACCTCCGCACCGGGCTCAGTAACTCGCCGTGTGCTGACCCGCGCTCCCAACCGTTAGCGATGGTGAATGCCTCGAGCCGGACATTCTGGATTCCGTAGCTGCGAAATCTCTCCGCTGCCCACTCGGCGGCGCGTTGGTAGGCAGGCGATCCGGTCAGCCGCCCTCCGAACTGATCCGTGAGCTCGCCCAGCGTCTTCATGGAAGGGCCCAACAAAATCGACGTTGCCAGTCGATTGGTCACCTGCTCGACATCTGGTACAGGTCCGGCGGCACAGCAAAAGACAACAACCAGAGCGATAGCGAGCACGGAAAGGCTACGGTTATTTTTCATTGAGTCCTCGGATGCGAAATCTAAATCTCAAATAACTATTGATTGTGCAATCGAAGACCAGTTTGAAGCAAGGCGAGCACGATTTCACAACACACTTGACCTTTGCCCAAGTACGACCGACTGTTGCGCGTACTTCCATTGCTCCTGAGATCTTGCCGCCATGCTAGACTCGGTTTTATCGGCGTCCCATGCGGATTCTGACCCGCTACATTCTGCGCGAAGTAACCGCAAATGCCTTGATCGGCATGTCGGTATTCACGTTCGTGCTGTTCACTCGTGATCTGGGACGCATCCTAGAACTAGTGGTACGCAATAGTGCCCCGCTTCCCAGCGTGGCGGAAATTTTCTTCTTCACTGTTCCCGTCGCCCTTACCTACACCATCCCTATGGGAGTTCTGATCGGGATTCTGATCGGCCTGAGCAGACTTGCAGCCGACAGCGAAATCACCGCCATGCGGGCGAGCGGGATTGGTGTCTGGACGTTCTTGCGCATTCTTTCGATTTTCGTTGTGATTGCGTGGGCTTTGGGAATTATCAACGGTGTCTGGATCGCCCCCCGCTCCCAAGCGGCGCTAGGAAGGCTGCAGGACAAGCTGAAAGCCTCCCAGGCTTCCTTCGAAATTCAGCCGCGAGTGTTTTACGAGGGCTTCCCGAATCTTGTCTTATACGTCCAGGACGTCAAGGGTGCCGAGCGCGCCGCAGTATGGAAGGGGATTTTCATTGCTGACATCAGCACTCCATCGGCTCCGCGCATTACGCTGGCCCAACAAGGGATCCTTGTTAGCGAGAGTCCCGACACCTTGCATCTCCATCTGACCAACGGGTCTACGCACGAGAACGTTCCAACAAATCCAGATGCCTACCAGATCTCCACTTTTCAAGAGACCGACATTCCGATCCAGATTCCGCAGGCCGATGAAAAGGGAGACCAGGAGCCCGCCCCAGTCGGCGAATTGGAGACCGGACAGCTGCTGGATCAGTCGGGCAAGGTAAAGAAGTTTCTTGCTCGATGGTATCTGATCGAATTTCACCGGCGCCTGGCGTTGCCAACAGCATGTCTCGTGCTGGCCCTAGTAGGAATTCCGCTAGGACTGTCATCAAAGAAGGGTGGGAAGTCGACCGGATTCGTACTGACCATTCTCCTGGTGTTTGCTTACTACTCGGTCTCCCTGATAGGCGTTTCGTTGGCTCGCCAGGGTAAAGTATCGCCTTGGCTCGGTGTCTGGATGGCCGATTTCGTCTTTCTGCTGGGCGGAGCCTTTCTGTTGTGGAGAGCAGAACACAAGCCGATTGAGATCGCTTCTATCCACTGGAATCCGTTTCGGGCGGCAAAGGAAGGCACCGGCCTTCTGCTGCGCCCCTCCCGCAGCGAGGATGCCTTCGAGAAGGCGGCCTCCCGACGCCGCGTCTTTAGCG